>Ga0134126_10000096_pt1 | contig 109361 bp, 79 predicted proteins | sample KB31752_FD_96881 | JGI IMG/M metagenome (GOLD analysis project Ga0134126, IMG submission 96881) | Terrestrial soil microbial communities with excess Nitrogen fertilizer from Kellogg Biological Station, Michigan, USA - KB3-175-2 | ecosystem: Environmental > Terrestrial > Soil > Unclassified ... | reverse complement strand
CGATGGACTGAATGGCGGTGAGAACTTGACTGCGGTACTGCTCCGGAAAACTCATGGGCAAGATTTCATTGTAGACCGCAACCTACAGGCCTACCGTCGCAAAGCGGCTCTTCCAGTTTAAGAATCGCCGCTCGAAAAGGTCATAGCTCAGCTTGGCGGTCACGTACGCAATCGCCATCGAGACCAACGTCGCGGCATAGCCGAATCCGGGCGCCTCCCGTACCGCCGCGGGCAACCCGCCGATCAGACGATCGCCGAAATAAAATAGCGGCACGTGATAGATGTACAAGCCATACGCGTATTTGCCGGTATTGGTAAGCGCGGGAAGGGACAAGAACTTCTGCACGGCGCCCGGCTTACCATCGGTGAGCGCCGCATACAGCACGAAGGCCGCGAAACTGGTGGCGAGCAGCGGGAACCCGGCGAGTTGTGCGAACCGGTCTGGATTGCGGTTGGCCAGCGACCCCGCGATAAACAGCCACAGCCCGCACATTCCGGCGACCGGCAGAACCCGCAAGACACGCTCCGGAAACACGCAGCGCCGCACCAGGACTGCACATACCGCTCCCAGCAGCAGGCCGTCCATGCGCGTGACCGTCGCGATCGCCACTGCCTCGCTCGGACCATGACCCAGCACCCACCAGATGCGGCCACAAATCACGGCTGCTTCGCCCGCCAGCAGAGTCGGAAGAAGGGTCCGCGGGCGCAGCATCCATACCACCAGCGGCCAACAAAAATAGAACTGCTCCTCGACGGCAAGTGACCATAGATGCGCCATCACCGTGTGGCGCCACGGCCCTTTCCATAGCACTTCCCAATTAGTGAGATAGCAGAAGTAGAGCCACCGGTCGCCGTTTACCGGCATCCAATCGGCCGTTACCACAACGGGAAAGAAGACGAAGGCCGCGGAAAGAAAAACGTAATACAGCGGAAAGATGCGCAAGGCACGGCGCGCATAGAACGAGCGAAAGTAATTCAGGGCGCCGCGTGAATCCAGCAGAATCCCCGTGATCAGGAAACCGGACAGCACGAAAAAGAGATCGACGCCCGACCATCCGAGATACAACAGCCACGCCACTGCTTGTGCCGGATGGTTCCAAAGAGGGAAGCGCCACGCGCCGTGGTGCAGCATCACGGCCAGAATCGCAAGGCCGCGTATCCCGTCCAGAGACGCGAGTTTCCGTGCGGAAAGCGGCGCCTTGCGAACCACCATAAATCAGCCCGCGACCGACAGACTCTGCGCGGCCTGCGAGGGTAGCGCGGGTTCGTGCTCGAAATTCACGCGTTCCAGTTCGACAACCAGCGGACGGTGCTGCACCTGCGTGTGAATCGCGCCGACGTATTCGCCGAGGACGCCCATGAAAAGAAGTTGCAGCGAGCCCAGGAAGAAGATGCCGATCACCAGCGGGGCGATCCCCACGGAGAAGCGATCCCAGAACATCACCTTATAAAGGAAGTAGCCGAAGCCTGTAAGAAACGACGCGAAAGCGCCCGCGAAGCCGGCAAACGCCATCACACGCAGCGGCACTTTCGAGTGGTTGACGATCCCCAGCATGCCGATGTCGTAGAGCGAATAAAAGTTGTTTTTCGTGACGCCGCGCTTCCGGACGGGTTGATCGTAATACAGCTTTTTGTGGGGCAGTCCGATTTCGGCCAGCATCCCACGGAAGTACGGATACGGATCGCCGAAGCTGCGGACCAGGTCCATCACTCGGCGGTCATAAAGGCCGAACCCGGTAAAGTTCTCGAACATCTCCGTACTGGAAAGCCGCTGCACCAAGCGGTAGTAACGCTTGCGCACCCAGAACATCGACTGGCTTTCTTCGCTGCTGCGCTTGGTGGCCAGCACCATGGAATATCCGCTTTCCCATTCACGTATCAGGTCGGCGATCATCTCGGGCGGATCCTGCAAGTCCGCTACAACGCTGATCACTGCGTCACCACTGGCCTGCAACATGCCGTGGAGCGGTGAACGAATGTGCCCAAAGTTGCGCGCGTTGATAATGACTCGTACGTTCGAATCGGCGGCGGCGATGCGCTTCAACAGCGGAACGGTGCCGTCGGTGGAAGCGTTGTCGATGAAGATGTGCTCGTAACGATAGCGGCCCAGCCCGGCGACAACGGCCTTCACGCGCTCATACACTTCGCGAATGTTGGCTTCTTCGTTAAAGGATGGCGTGATAATGCTCAGCGTCTTCACATTTCACCTCCTGGCCGGCTCGCTGCGGCGGAATCGCATAGCAAATGGTCTCCCAACTATCTTCCGCATGCCGGCGCAGATGCAGCCGGTAGCCGCTCTTTGAAAGCTCGTCGATGGCGATCGCCGCATTCCATAAGTCGTCGAGACGATGGTAGAGACATACCGCCAGCACAGCGGACGCCCGCTCGATGGTGCGACGTGCGCCGTGCAACGCGTCGATCTCGGCTCCTTCAATGTCCATCTTTATGAAGGTCGGCCGGCAGTCCGCAAGAATGGTGTCGAGCGTCTCGCGTCGCACGGGGATCTCGCCGGCAGCGCCCATGCGGGAGCCGAGCGTCCCCGACGCTTCGAACTGGACTACGCCGGGCTCAGACCCCAGCGCGAATGGGTATGTCTCCACCTCGCCATCGATGCCCCGGGCCATTTCTGTCAAGCGTGAATACGAAGCAGGGTCGGGTTCGATAGCGATGAAGCGCCGGAACCGCCCCTCGCAGCGTCTTACGAAATCACGCAGCGTATCGCCGTCATAGGCGCCGCAATCGACAAAGACTTCATCTGAGTGAACCTGCACCAACTCCGGCGGGAAGTACGTCTCTTCGGCGGAACGCTTGTTGGCCGTAACGGCGGAGTCCAGCGAAGTGAAGTATTTGAGCTGCGCCAGGTATTCGGCCCGGGAGTCGTCGTCCGACCACAGTTCAAAAGCGCGCTCCACCCGATCCGCATGGCGGAAGATGGCGAACGGCAGGTCCAGATTCAGGTGCGGCAGGAAGAACTCCGCGTATTTGAAAAACAGCGGAGCAAACGGCACGACCGTGCGGCATCCCAGATGCAGCATCTGGCTCTTGACGGCGGAGCCGTTGTAGATCGTCACGACGAACACCGCTTCTTTGCCGAATCGCTTCGCCGCGTCAGCGGGCGGGAACACCGGCACCCCTTCAACGGATTGCCCCCATCGGGCGGAATTGTTGTCCGCGAAAGCTCTTGGCTCCAGGCCCGCGGCTCGCAATCCGCGGAGTGCCGCTTTGCCCGCAACCCCGGCGCCACATAGAACGATGGCCTCTTGATCGCGGCCGGCAAGACGATCGTATTCGCACTTCAGCCGCTGCGCTATGGCGGACGGGTCTTGCGCGAGCAACGCATCCAGCTCGCGCCGCATCTGCTCTTTTCTGGTAACGCTCACGCTTCCTCCTGCAGCAGTACAGCCCCTAATCCGCACACACTACCGCTCATCTGTCCACCGCAACGGGTTCCGCTTCAAGAATCTCCTCGCGCTTGATGGCGCGTGCCGGCGGGATTCCGTAGCACATCGTTTCCCAGCAATCCTCCGCATATCTGCGCAAGTAGAGCCTGTAGCGGCCTCCTGACAGGTCGTGGATTGCCAGAGGAACTCGCCAGAGATCATCGAGGCTGTGGTGATTGCAAACGGCGAGAACTGCCGTACCTTTCGCCAGTATGCTCCGAGCTCCGTTTAGAGCATCCACCTCCGCGCCTTCGATATCCATTTTGATGTAGGTCGGCTTATTGCCCGCAAGGAGTGTGTCGAGGCTCGCGCACTCGACTTGAGTGGTTCCCTCGCCCGCAGTGATTTTGGAATATCCCGTCCCATGGGCTTGAAACGCAACCATCCCATCCGTGGCTCCCACCGCTACGGCATGTGTCTGAATTCTCTCCCGCATGGTGGCTGGGGCTGAAGCAATGTAATGGTTGAGGCGGCGATGAGTATCGGGATCCGGCTCGATAGCAACGGCATTTTCGAAAGAGCCACCGCAGCGCTTCAGGAAATCCTGTAAGGTGTCGCCATCGAACGCACCGCAGTCCACGAAGACCTCGTCATTGCGGCACTCAACCAGGTCCGGCGGAAAGTATGTATCTTCGGCCGGCAACGGCGGTGGAGTTACAGCTGAATCCAGCGACGTAATGTATTTCAATTGAGCGATGTATTCGGCTCGCGATTCATCGTCGGCCCAAAGCTCGAACGCGCGCTCTACTTTAGCCGCCTGGCTGAACATCGCGAACGGCAATTCGAGGTTTAAGTGCGGAAGAAAGATGTTGGAATACTTGAAAAATAGCGCGGTGAAGGGAACCGCAGTACAGCCCCCGAAGCTCTCCATCTGAGCTTTTACCCTAGCGCCGTTGTAGATGGTGACGACGAAGATGGCTTTGTTCCGGAATGTGTCCGCTGCTTCAGCCGGAGACAAGACACGCAGTCCCTCAACCGATTTGCCCCAAAGCAGGGGATTGTTATCGGCGAACGCCAGCGGTTCGATTCCGATGCTTCGTAACCCGCTCAGCGCAACCTTGCCCGCAAAACTTGCGCCGCACAAGACAATGCTCTTTGCAGGCGTGCCCACGGCGCAGTCGTACTGTTGCCGCAACCGTTGGGCGACCGCTTCGGGATCCAGTCTCAAAAGCTCCACCAGCTCGCGCTTCAATTCTTGTTTTCGATTCACGCTCATGCTTCCTCCAGCGGCGGCACAATCATGTTGGCCAGGAATTCATCCCTCGGCAGGAACGGCCACATGTCTTCCATGGACTTCGACACAATCACTCCATCGGCTCTCACTGACGACGTCACACGCGGCGCGGTAGCCTGCAGCGGCGATGTCGCGACCGCGCAGACTACCGGACCCGGCCGGTCCAGGATTTCCTGAACGCGGTGGCGAATGTTGCCGTGCCCGTTAATCTCCGCCGTTCCGATGCCGTACGCAGCAGCCACTCGCCGCACATCCGGCAGCGTCAATTGACTCGATGGGTCGCTACCCGTGAAGCGCTCTTCGAAGTAGTTGCGCTGCGTGGTCATGATGGACGCATACGCGCCGTTGCAGAGCACGAAGAACTTGATCGGCAGATTGAGGCGGCGAATGGTCTCCAGTTCCTGGATGTTCAGTTGAAAGCCGCCATCGCCGTTGATGCAGACGGTGCGGCGGCGGCCGCCCGCGAGGCATGCTCCGATGGTTCCCGGCAGTCCCGTGCCCATCGCGCCCAAGCCGGGGGCATTCGTAACTTTCTGGCCGCGCTTGACGCGAAAGGCTTGCATGAAGATATCGCTGCACGGGCCCGAGCTTCCGGGCACCAGAATATCCTTCGCGGTGAGCGCGTCCGAGAGGACATCCATCAACACGTAGGTGTTGACGTTGCCTTCCGGCTCGTTCCAATACTCGGGCAGCACTACCGGATATTTCGCGTGCCACTGCTTCGCGCGCGAGAGCCACGCCGAGCGGTCGCGGGGTTCGATGCCATGAGCCTGTCGCAGGAACTCGCCGACGAATTCCGAAGCGTCGGCGCAGACGCGTACGTCAATTGTTGTCTGCATCTTGCAGAGCTCCGCCTGGTCGACATCCACCATTACCTTGCGTGCCGCACGTGCGAAATTGCGGTGGTTGAATGCCGTTTGCGGCAGATCCAAACGCGCCCCGATCACGATCACACAATCGGCATTCTGTTGCGTGAAGTTTGCGCCGCGCTGTCCGATCGCGCCGGGCCGGCCTGCGTACAGCCGGTGATCTTCCGGCATCAGGTCGGCGACCTTCCAGGTAACCAGCACGGGGGCTTGCAGCTTCTCAAGAAGCGGATCCAGTAAGCCGGCTTCGGCCGCGCCACGCACTCCGTTTCCCAGGAACAACACGGGCCGTTCGGACCGGTTCAGAATTTCGATGGCCTCGGCGACCTGCGCTTGCAGGGTAGGGCAGGGAATAGCGGCTTCGGGTTCGAAGCCGGCCAATTTCGTCTCATCGATTTTGGCAGCCTGCACATCCAGCGGAATGTCGAGCCACACCGGACCGCGGCGGCCGTGCGTCGCCAGATAAACCGCCTTCTCGAGCTCGAAGCGAATTGAGTTCGGCTCCATCACCGTGACGGCGTACTTCGTGATGGGCTTGACGACGGACACAATGTCGACTTCCTGTTGGCCCATCGACCGCACACCGCGAGTGCCGATCACGTCGGCGCGTTTGGCCTGCCCGGAGATAAAGAGTACCGATGCCGATTCCAGCCACGCCGCGGCAACGCCTGTCACCGCGTTCGTGCCGCCCGGTCCCGTAGTAACCAGCGCCGCGCCCAGGCCGTTGCGAAACTCCGCGTAATGCTCGGCGGCGAAGGCGCAGGCTTGTTCGTGAAGGCAGCAGACGTATTCCAGGTCGCGGTTGCGGCCGACGGAATCAACCAGGTGCATGCAGCCGCCGCCTGTGAGCATGAAGATATGCTTCACGCCGGCGCGAGCGACGAAATCAATTACGTAATCCGATAGTTTCATGGGAAAGAATGTCCATTAGCCGCGCCTGGCGCGCCGCCCCGTCATTCCACGGCTGCGGGTAGAGATAGGTTTCGATTCCGAGTGCCTGTGCGTGCGCGATATTCTCGGGGCTGTCGTCGATGAACAGGTCGGCGCTGCCGAGCCACTGCAGGAAATCGCCTTTGTTGCGGTCGTAGAGCGGCGTCGAAGCATCCGGCCGTGAGGGAACGAAGCCAAAGCAGCGGATCCACCGGCCGAAATGGCGGAACAGCCATTCGGCGGCTTCGGGCGCGCTCTCCAGCGGACGCGCGGTCAGCGCCACATGGCGGCAGCTATCGCCATTGCGCTGAAACCAGTCGAGCAGCTCCGGGTTGGGCTGCATACGGCCGGCGATGTCAGAGGAGCGAAACGCATCGAGTGACGCGAGATAGTCAGCGCGCTCAATGCCGAGCACGCGATGCGGCGGATTCTCGCGAATATCGTTGTAAGTGAGCGTGCACTCGGGGTGCTCCGGCTTCCACGCGAGCGCGAACCAATCCCGCATGAGCGGGCACAGCACGTCGTCGATATCCCAAACGATGGTTCGCATAATTACCGCACTCTTCCCATCACCGGCGCTTCCCTAACGGGCCTCGACCGTGAGGGGTTGTGAAACATATCGAATTGTTTCCGTATCCCCGGCACCTTTTACCGCTCCCTTACGGTCTCGGCTCCGATTGTGGTTGAGATGCTGCTAACGGAGCCGCGACCGTTAGGGAGCGGTAAAAGGTGTATCGAAAGGCGAATGGAGAACGACAGCCGGACTTTTTCACAAACCCCTCAATCCATCCAATGCGTGACATACGTTTTGCGATTCGCATTCTGCTCAATGATGCTGTCCGTGTAGAACGAATCGCCCTGCGTATAGAACGAGGAGACTTCTTCGATCACAGTGCCTGTGCGCGTGGTGAAGCCGTGGCGCACGCCGCGCGGGATGATCACTACCTCATTGGCCTTCCGCACACTCTCGACTCCATCCAATGTGAGGGCGATTTCGCCATGCAGGATGTGATACGTCTCGTCCTTCTGCTTGTGATATTGCTCGGGATGCGTCTGCCCCGGCAGCAACACGATGACGCGCTTGCAATATTCGCGATTCACTACCGTGATTACCGTCGAGCCGTATTTGCCGAAGTCTTCCAGACCATAATGGTGCGAAATCTCGAGCTCCGCCTGGCCGGGCACGATGACTTTGCCGCGTTTGAGAATCTTTTTGACGTCGCCGATGATCCGGTAAATCTGATCGCGGCTGTTGCAGGTCTTGAGGTCCTTCGCCATCGCCGGCGCGCCTGCCGCGATCGGCGAAAGCGCGTAATAGTTGGCGTACTTCGAAAATTCGTTCGCGACGATCTGGCCTTCCGTGTTGGGCATGGCGTAGAAAACGTCTTCCGGCCGGAGCTTTTCTCCCACCCGTATGTCGCGCTTTGCAAATACGCCGCGCTGCAACGCCCGCAAGGTGCGGACTTCATCTTCGGCGAAGGAGCAGCGCTGATCCTTTACTCCGCACATGGCGAGCGCGGAGGCTGCCGATTCCAGCCAGCGCCGCACCTGCCCGGGATTCGCCGAGTATGCATTGAGCTGAACGGTATCGGTCGGCACGCCGACATGTTTTTCGAACATGGTGGCGCCGAAGCCGATCGCCACTTTGACGGCGTCGTAATTCTCCGGACGCTCGTGTGTCGAATAGCCGATTTCGAGGCCGGGGTAGCGGTCCTTCAAAAGCCTGATCTGGTTAAGCTGCAGATTCTCGTCGCGAGTGGGGTACTCGCCGATGCAATGCATCACGGAGAACGGCCGCTTGCGGTGGCGGAAGTAGCTCACCACTTTGTCGATGTCTTCCGGCGATACGCCGCCGACCGAGCCGATGACGGGCAGGCTCGATTTGCCGATGCGTTCGATGAGCGGCCAATCGGTCCAGTAACAGCTAGGGATCTTGATGAAGTCATAGCCGTGCTCTTCGATGCGTTCCACCGAAATCTCATCCCACGGGGTGCAGATGGCGAGCATGCCGCACTCATCGATGCGGTCCTTGATGCGGCGGTAATCCTCCCAGCTCAGGCGGGTTTCCGAAAAGCGTTTGACGAACTTCAGGTCGTAGCGGCCTTTGAAATCCGGGTGAATGCAGGTATCGATGTCGCGGTATTGCAGTTTGACCGCGAAGCTAAACGGAAAATCGCGGCTGGCCTCGCGCATCGCGTCCACAATGCGCAGGCCGTGTTCGACGCTGCCCATGTGGTTGTTGGCCATTTCGAAAATAAACATCGGCCGCAGGGAAAGATCTTTCATGCTCTGTCTCCGTTCAAGATGGGTGGCGCGGCCCATTCGGCCGTCCGGCGAATCGCCTCATGCAGCGGCGTCCATTGCGCCAGGTTCAGTTCGCTGCGGGCTCGTTGAGTGGAAGGAACATAGCGCTGCGGCGTGGAGCCGGGCGCCGGGCGCTGTGCAATTTCGACAGCGCCGCCGACTGCGCGCGCGATCTCTTCGATGCTGTACGGCTCTTCCGAACCGACGTTGTAGACGCGGCCGGGGGCACCGTTGACAAGCATGGTCCAGAGCCACGCGGTCAGGTCGGCGGCATAGAGATAGGAACGCACTGCCGTGCCGTCGCCTTGTATGCGAATGGGGCCGCCCGCTACGGCGTCGCGTATGAAGTTGCCGATGGCGAAGTGGGCGTCGAGCGGCAGCAGCGGGCCGGCAAAGGCAAAACACCGGGCAATCACGCATTCCAAGCCGTGTGTTCGCCCGTAAACCGCGCACAGCGTCTCGGCGGCGCGCTTGCCCTCGGCGTAAACGGCCTCCGGGTGGCTGGGGGCTGGAGCGCCGGCATAGTCCTCGGGGATGTGCGAGAGCGTGGCGGGCTGGCGGCCGTAGACTGCTCCCGAACTGGTGAACAGCACGCGGCGCGCTCCTGCGTTTTCGGCAAAGTCCAGCACGCGGCGAGTGCCATCGACGATGGTGTCGAGCACGAGCAGCGGCTGTTCGCGGCACAGCGCCGGAGTGGCGTCGGCGGCTGCGTGAATCACGTGCGTAAAGCGATCCTGGGGCAGGGAGAAGAAGCGAACATCTCCCTCGACCACCCGCACGGCGTGATGCAGCGCCAGGTGGGGAGCCTTTTCAACGAACTTTTTGGGCGACCGCGTCAGCACGGTGATAGTGGCGTCAATGCCTGTGCGTTCCACGGCCCAGAGAAAACTTTCGACCAGCCAGCAGCCGAAGAAGCCCGTGCCGCCGGTGAGGAAAATGCGAGCGCCATCGAGTTTCCGCCACACTTCGCCGGTGTGCTCGAGGATGAGATCGATATCGGCGGACGGCAGACTACGCATGCGCGCAACTCCGTTCGGCGAGAAGCCGCGCCATCTGATGAAAAGTGTCGATGGTGTAATTCACCATGGCGGGCGTGATTCCCGGGTAGACGCCGATCCAGAAGACCCGCTCCATCACAAAATCCGTGTTGGTCAGCGGCCCGGCGACGCGGTACGCCACGTCGCGGTACGCCGGCTGGCGGGTGAGATTGCCGCCGAAGAGGAGGCGGGTCGCGATTTTGCGCTCTTCGAGGAAGCGAATGGCTTCGTTGCGCGAAAAAGGCGCTTCCGGACGAACGGCGATCGGAAAGCCGAACCAGCTCGGTTCGCTGCCCGGCGTGGCTTCGGGCAAAATCAGAAACTCACTGAGGTCGGAGAGGCCGGCGTGGAGCGCGGCAAAGTTGCGGCGTCGCGCCTCGACAAAACCATCGAGCTTGCCGAGCTGCGCGACTCCTACCGCAGCCTGCATATCGGTCAATTTCAGGTTGTAACCGATGTGCGAGTACGTATATTTATGGTCATACCCATAGGGCAGCTCGCCCAGTTGCCAGTCGAAGCGCTTGCCGCAGGTGTTGTCGCAGCCGGTTTCGCACCAGCAGTCGCGACCCCAATCGCGGAAGCTTTCGACGACCTTGCGAAGCGCCGGCTGGTTGGTGAGCACCGCGCCGCCTTCGCCCATCGTGAGGTGGTGGGCGGGGTAGAAGCTGGTGGTGGCTAAATTACCGAACGAACCCAAACTTTGCCCGGCGTAGGTGGAGCCGACGGCGTCGCAGCAATCTTCGATCAGCCACAGGTCGTGCTTGCGGGCGAATTCCGTAACCGCTGCTAAATCAAAGGGATTGCCGAGCGTGTGGGCCAGAATGATGGCCCGAGTGCGAGGCGAAATTGCCGCTTCGAGCTGCGTGACATCGACGTTGTAGGCCGGGATCGTGACATCCAGAAATACAGGAACGAACCCATTTTGCAGGATGGGATTGACCGTGGTGGGGAAGCCGGCGGCCACCGTCAGAACTTCGTCGCCGGGTACGAGCCGGCCCTTCAGTTTCGGCGAGCCCAGGGCGCTCACCGCCAGCAGGTTGGCGCTGGATCCGGAATTGGTGAGCACGCATTCGCGAACTCCCATCCATTGAGCGAATTTCCGTTCGAATTCAAGTGCGAAGCGTCCGGTGGTGAGCCAGAAATCGAGCGAGGAATCCACCAGCGAGCGCACTTCGGCGGAATCGAAGACGCGGCCGGCAACGGGAACGGAACTTTCGCCGGCGGTAAAGGCGCGAGCCGCGAACGCCTCGGCGCAATATTCTTCGGTGAGCTCCAGAATTTTCCGCCGAAGCTCATGGCTTCGTTCGGTCATGCGACGAACTCCGCAACCCGTGCGGCGCACCCCAGGAATTCGCGGTACCACGCGATGGTCCGCTCTATGCCTTCGTCGAGCGTGAACAGCGGCTTCCAGCCGAGCATGCGGCGCGCCCGCGAGGCATCCAGCGACTGACGGCGAATCTCATTGCTGGCGTGATTGAGGACGAGCGGCTCCACATCGGAACCCATGGCGAGCAGCACACGATTGACGAGCTCCAGCACGCTGACTTCGGTTTCGAGCGAGAAGTTGAACGCCAGGCCCTTCAGCTCCTCGCGCTCATGGAGTTGTTCGGCGAGCAGAAGGTAGGCCGCGGCGCCGTCTTCGACGTAGAAATAATCGCGAATGTAATGGCCGTCGGAGCGAATCACGGGACGTTGCCCGCGCAGGGCCGCGCGAACGGTGCCGGGCACGATGCGATTCCAGTTCAGATCGCCGCCGCCGTAGAAATTTCCGCAGCGCGTTACGGCGACCGGGAGGCCATAGGTTTGAGCGTAAGTCTGGGCGATCAGGTCGGCGCAGGACTTACTGACGTCGTAGGGATGGCGGCCGGCGAGCGGTGTGTCTTCGTTGTACGGGAGCACCTCCTGATCGCCATACGCCTTGTCGCTGGAGGCGACCACGATGCTGCGAACGCCGCCCGTGCGGCGGCAGGCTTCCAGCAGATTCCACGTGCCCTGTATATTGCTTTCGAACGTCGAAATCGGATTGCGATTGGCGATGCCGACGATGGTTTGCGCGGCGAGATGAATCACCACGCCGGTTTCGTATTCGCCGACGGCGCGCTCCATCGCGTCGCGATCGCAGATATCGCCGCGGACCACTTTCACGCGATCGAGCGTGCCCGCGCGGACCAGCTCGCTTTGCGGCACCCAATCGCGAACCAGGCATACGACGTCGGCGCCCGCATCGACGAGGCTGCGAGTGAGCCAGCTACCGACCAGGCCGGTAGCGCCTGTGACCAGCACGGAGCGATCACGCCAGAATTGCGGGTTCGCGCTCACGCCCACACCTTCCAGGGCGCGTGGCCGCTGGTCCACAATTCGTTGAGGTAGAGATAGTCGCGGTAGGTGTCCATGGCGTAGAAGAAACCGGGATGCCGATAAGCCATGAGCTGCCCTTCGCGGGCGAGGCGCTCGAGCGGTTCGCGTTCAAAGATGCACTCATCGCCGCCCAGATAGTCGAAGACTTTCCGATCGAGCACGAAGTAGCCGGCGCTCATCCAGCCATCGATGTTGGGTTTCTCCGTAAATGTATTTACGCGATCGTTGGCGTCGAGATCGAGCATGCCGAAGCGCGACACCGGCGAAACTGTGGTGACGGTGGCAAGGCGCCCGTGAGATTTGTGATATTCGACGAGGTTTCTCACATCGACGTTGGCTACGCCGTCGCCGTAGGTGAGGAGGAATGTGTCGGCGTCAATGTAACGCGCGATTCGAGAGATGCGGCCGCCGGTCATGGATTCGATTCCGGTATCGGCGAGCGTTACGCTGAAACCCTGTTCGGTATGAAGACCGTGGTAGTGGATTTGCGATTTCTGGCCTAGGCAGATGGAGAAATCGTTGTTCATGGCCTCGTAATTGAGAAAATATTCCTTGATCGCAGCGCCCCGATACCCAAGGCACAACACGAACTCGCGGAACCCGTGATGGGCATACGTTTTCATGATGTGCCAGAGGACGGGGCGCCCTCCGATTTCGACCATTGGCTTGGGCCGGAACTCGGTTTCCTCGCGGAGCCGCGTTCCTAAACCACCGCACAAGATAACTGCCTTCACGACTCTGATTATTCGAGAGATTCAGGCAAGTCACTAGTCCGTATTTGGTACTGAAACTATTGCTGTCTTTAGTTATGGACACACGGGGTCGTCTGAAGGGGCGTCACAGATTCGACCAGCGGCTGCGCTACGCGATGCTTTCGACGGGGGACTTCTCCGGTTCGTGGAACGCGAGGACGGCCTGTTGCGCTTGTTTGCGGAGGCGCCATTTTTCGTAGGGCGGCGCTTCTTTCTTGGCGATGTCCTGAATGATGGCGGCTTCGATTTCGCGCTCCTGCACGTCCGGCGGGATGCGTTGGAAGCGCTCCTGCTGGCGGAGAACTTCGGCCTTTTGCTTTTTCAGCATGGCCTTCTTGAGATCCGGCATGTCCTGAAAGAGCATCTCGGCGATATGCATCCGCTGCTGCTCGTATTCGAGGATGAGGGCGCGCTCCTGATCTTCGCGGTTCTGGCGCTCGGCGGCTTCGCGCTGGCGGCGGAAGTTGTTGCGCAGCGTCTGCTCCAGCTCCGGGCTGACGACGCGCTCGCGAGTCTCGGGATCCTTGACTAGTTTGACGAGGAGGCCGCCGGTGTTGCGCAGCGCCTGTCCCGCCGATTTTTTTTGCCGGCAGACGTGGATGGCGATCTCGCACCAGTCGAGAAGGTCTACCGCTTCGCGGGTGTTGGCTCCGCCGTCCAGCGCTGTGCGCACGATGCTGACCGCGACGTGAGGCAGCACTTCCTGCTCCAGCATGCCTTGCAGGACACGCACGCAGCGCTCGAGGCCGTAAAAATCGAGCGCTGTCACCGCGGCATGACAGTACGCCGCGGCGGCTCGCGCCGCCATGCCGGTTTGTTGCAACTGTTCCTTGCACGCTGCGCGGCGGACTTCCGGGTCGCTGGCGGCGCCGTGCATCAGGAGCGTCTTACGCTCAGACACATAGCCGGGATGTTTGTGGAGCGCAATGCGCCAGTCTTCGCTCGAAACGATCTGATAGGAGCCGAGAATTTGAATCCGGTTCAACCGCTCAAAGGCGGGCTCGAGCGTCTGCATGAGGCGCGACAGGTATTTCGGCGGAGTGAGGATGCCCAAGTGTTCCGTGGCGAGCTGCCGGGCATCGATGATCACTACATCCGTTTTGGCGAACGCCACCGCGAGGAAGCGGTACAAGTGCTTGGCCGTAATTCCATCGAGCTCCATGTAGCGGCTGGCGTCGAGAAGGCGGAAGAAGCCGCTGTCCATGGACTGTATGAGCTTATCGGTCCAGGTAACGGACCCGGTGCAGCGGCCGGTTGTGCGGTTGAGCGAAAAGCTGGCTTCCTGAAAGACGTTGCACCATTTCACTTCCTCCTGCTGCTCGTTTTCCATGAGCGCGCGGAAGCGCAGCGGGATGAAGCGATCCATGGCGAGTTTGAGGCGCTTGTAGAATTTGCCGTGAACGGCTCCGATGTCGAGAATCCGGGCGATCTCGCGGCCTGTAAAGGTCACCGTCTTGGCGAAATCGTTGCGGAACGTAAGCACACCGAGGGCTACGAAAATATCGAGATCCTGCTCCGTGGGAAGCCCGAGCTCGTTGTTCCCCTGAACCTGCCAGACTACCCGTGCGAGCGTGCCATCGGGCAGCGTTTTATTGCCGCTGATCTCGATTTTGCCTACTCTTTTGCCGACGCGGCGCTCCAGTACGGCGAAGGGAATGGCGGCCAGGTTCTCCTCTTCGACCGAGAGGTTCATGAGAGCCTGTTTCGGAGCTGCTTTTCCTTTACCTGAGGTGGTGATGGCCATACCTTAACTCTGTTTACAACGCGGCACGGCGGCCCGCCACTTTTTTATTGGGAAACTCATGAAACCAGCGGACTTTTACGATGGGACTCATAACGATTTTCACAGAGCCACCCCCAAGTCCATATTTTCAAGGCTTTCCATTCAGAAGTACCCAAAAGACCATACCATATAGCGGCATCCGGCGGCGAAATGCTAAGTCGCTGTAATGCGGGCATTTAGCCTAGCTTGCTTACGATCAAGCTCATAGCAACTTACGGTCAGACCCATGAGCTTGATCGTAAACTGCCTGTAAGGTATTGAAAAATAAAGAAGCGCCGAAATCGGCGGGTGTGAGCCTGATCGTAAGGCCTGGCGCTTCTCTTTTCAACTACTTACAACTGGATTTACGCCGAAGCACATGCCACTTCCCGTCAAACCCTGGAATCCGGGCTCCGTTTCCCCCCAAACCCAAGGAATTTCCGTGGAAACTCATGCCTTCGGAGGAGGCTTCCATGAGTTTGAGCGTAAGCCGCGCGGTCCTGTGAGTTTGACCGTAAACGCCTCAAATGAAGGAGGCCACGGTAACAGTGTGTAAAAAACAATGCGAGTATAATGTGGAACTGGCCCAGGTTCCTTTTGGATGATCCGTTTATTCCGAGTTTTCGTTCCCGTAGGCGTAGTGACACTGCTGATTTCCGAGGTGATCCTGATCGCCTCGGCTTTCGTTTTGGCCACATATCTGGTGCTCACGGTGGATCCGGTTGTCTATCTCCTGTACGACGGCGGATGGATGCGGATCGCCCTGGTTTTGTTGACGATTCTGGTCGGGCTGCACTTCCACGATCTCTATTCCAACATTCACGTGCAATCGCGCGTCGTGCTGCTTCAGCAGCTTTGTCTGGTGATCGGTATCGCCTTTCTATTGCAGGGTCTTATCAGCTATGTAGACCCGTTCATGCGCGTGCCGATTCGCGTGATGGTGCTGGGGAGCTTTATTTCCGTACTGGCAATCTTTGGATGGCGGATTTTTTATAGCAGGTACGCGCTCGGCGTCATCGGCCGCGACCGGCTGCTGTTGGTTGGGGGAAGTCCTTTACTGGAAGATATCGGGGAGTACATCGAGTTGCATCCGGAGACGGGGTTGGCGATTGCGGGATATTTGGATGATTCCCACGAAGCCGGCAGTCTTCTGCCGGGCGGCAAGGCCCTGGGCCCGCTCGCGGCGCTTCGGGACATTGTGACCGCAACGAGGCCGAATCGCATCGTGGTGGGCATGAGCGAGCGGCGGAACTGCGTCCCTGTTGCGGAGTTGCTGGAATTGCGCTTCGCAGGGCACATCATCGAAGAAGCAGCCAACACGTACGAACGCGTATGCGGCCGGGTGTGCTTGAGAGAATTGCGGCCTTCGCACCTGATCTATTCGGGCGAACTCGGACCGCGCAGGCAGAACGTGATCTTCCAAACCGTAGCGAACATGGTGGTCGCGGTGGTAGGGGTCGTGGTTGCGTCGCCAGTGATGCTCCTGACGGCACTTGCAGTACGGCTCAGCTCGCCCGGCCCGGTGCTCTACCGCCAGGTTCGCGTTGGCCGCGACGGCGCGCCGTTTACGGTGTATAAGTTTCGTTCGATGCGCGCGGATGCGGAAGCCGGAACGGGCGCTGTATGGGCAAAGCGGGACGACCCGAGAGTGACGCGAGTCGGAAAAATCATCCGGAAGATTCGCTTCGACGAACTGCCGCAACTCTTCAATGTGCTTCGCGGGGAGATGTCGATGGTGGGTCCGCGGCCGGAGCGTCCGGAATTCGTCAAGACTCTCACCGAGCAGATTCCGTATTACGCGCAACGCCATTGCGTACTTCCAGGCGTCACCGGCTGGGCACAGATCAACTACAAGTACGGCGACACGCTCGAGGACACCATCTGCAAGCTGGAGTACGACCTCTACTACATCAAGAACATGTCGCTTAGTCTCGACACGTACATCATCTTCCACACGGTCAAGGCGATGCTGCTTTCCCGTGGTGCGCAATAAATGCAGTAACCACACGTCAGCTTGACAGCTTCGAGAAAATCGCGTCAGACTTTGATTTGCTAGCGGGCGGGGCCCGAGGGGAGGATGGACGTTGAAACGATTAGCGCCGATTCTGATTTGGGTGGCGCCGGCCTTTGCGCAATATGCCGGACCGGCCGTGCTCAGCCGCGGAGAGGCGCCAACAGCAATGATCGGGCCGCAAGTCAGCTTCCGGCCATTCATTGAGGTTTCGGGCGTCTACGATACCGGACTTTCCGGTGTGGGTTTGACGGCTGCAGGCCAGCTTGCGAATCTCTCATCGCCAGGCATTCGCGTGGACGGAGGCATCAGCGGGTATCACTCATGGCGTCACACTCAGATCGGGTTGGATTATCACGGCGATATGACGTCTTTCCAGAAGGCGACGTACTATTCGAATACCAACCAGAGTCTGATGCTCAGCATCAAACACCAGTTCACCCGGCATATCTATCTGAACCTTCGAGAGACCGGCGGCATTATGAACTATGGTACGGGGGAAAACGCGCTTTCGCAGTCAATCCCATTCGACCCGAGCCTAAGTTATGTGCCGGTGACGGACTTTTTCGATAACCGGACGCTGTATATGACCACGCAGGCAGACCTGGTGATTCAGAAAACCGCGCGGCTTTCGTTCGACTTCGGGGGCGATGGATTTATAAACCGGCGCCGCTCGAGTGCGCTCATCGGGGTAACGGGAGCAACGGCCCGCGCCGATGTTCAATACCGGCTTTCCCGCAGGACCACGATTGGCGCAAATTACCTCTACAGCCATTTCAGTTTCAACCACATTTTCAGCAGCACGGATATGCACGGCGTGGCCGGAACGTACGGGGTTCAGTTGACCCGCTGGTGGGAGTTCACAGGCTATGCGGGCGTAATGCGGATGGAGACGAAATTCATTCAGGACGTTCCGGTGGACCCGACGATCGCGGCGATCATCGGCATTACCGAGAGTCCCGAGATCGTCTATAGCGTGCGATACGTTCCCAACCTGAACGCGCGCTTATCACGGACGTTTCAGCACGGAGTGGCGTGGGCGATGGGCGGACATACTGTCACTCCGGGGAATGGGCTATTCCTGACGTCGACGTCGACGACGGGGAGCGTCGGATACACCTATACCGGTTTACGCCGGTGGAGTTTGTCGGGCACCTTCGGGTATGAGAACGCCGATAGCGTAGGAAACGTAATTGGCAATTACGGCGGGCTGAACGGCGGGCTGACGGTATCGCGACAACTCACGCGAGCCGTTCACCTCATCGCGTCGTTCAACGGCCGGCAATACAACAGCAACGACTTCAAACTGTATAACCGCACTTTCTACGACACGCGCATCGGAATCGGGTTTGCGCCTGGCGACGTTCCGCTGCGAGTGTGGTAGCGATCAGGCGAAGCGTTAAATTTTGCTCTCGTGGCATACTGTTTAAGTGAATTCCCCGGTTCAACATACGGTTGCGGTTTTCGGTCTAGGCTACGTCGGCAGCGTGACTGCCGCATGTTTGGCGCACCTTGGCCATTCCGTCATTGGCGTCGATAAAGACGATATCAAGATCAATAGCATTCTTGCGGCACACGCACCTTTTTACGAGCCCGGACTTGAAGAATTGATCCGCGAAGGCGTCGGTTCCGGCAGGCTTACGGCAACCAAAGACGCGCAGGGAGCGCTGGAGAAAGCCGATATCGCGATGCTGTGTGTCGGCACGCCGTCGGCGCCGAACGGCAACCTGGGGCTAGACCAGCTCGAGCGTGTTTTCGTGGAATTGCGCCACCACCTGGCAACGCGGCAAAAGCCGCTTATCGTGGCGGTCCGCAGCACGGTATTTCCGGGAACTGTGGAAGAGCTTTCGGCGGATCTGGTGCCGGCTTTTCCGCAAGCCTCCTTCGTCTCCAACCCCGAATTTCTCCGCGAGGGTACGGCGGTACGCGATTTTATGGAGCCTTCGCTGGTGGTGGTAGGCGGCAACGAACGCGCCGCCGTGGACGCGGTGGCGGAGTTGTACGCTCCTCTGGGCATGGAAGTTTCCTGTGTGTCCCTACGGACCGCAGAGATGATCAAGTATTGCTGCAACGCCTTCCACGCGTTAAAAATCGCCTTCGCGAATGAGGTGGGAGCATTGGCTTCGCGCCTTCTGGTTTCGCCGGAAGAAGTGATGCAAACGCTGTGCCGCGACGTGAAGCTGAACGTTTCCGCAGCCTATCTGAAACCCGGGTTTGCATTCGGCGGATCCTGCCTGCCGAAGGATCTGCGCGCACTCACCTACCGAGCGTTGCGCATGGATTTGAAATTGCCGCTGCTGGAATCCGTTCTTTCCAGTAATGAACGCCATCTGGAGCGCGGGATACAGGATATTCTTTCGACAAACGCAGGCCGCATCGGTATTTTCGGGCTGGCATTCAAAGAGAATACCGACGATTTACGGGAAAGCCCGATCATTACGGCGATCGAGCAACTCATCGGCAAGGGCAAGGACGTGCGTATCTACGATCCGCATATCGACCTGGATTCGATTTACGGCAGCAACCGCAGTTACCTGGTGAACTCACTGCCGCACATCAGCCGGGTAATGTCGAGAGAACTGGGCGAGATGCTGGAGTGGGCGGAGTGCGTGGTCATTGCACAAAAGCCCGCAGCCGATGCTGCCCGCGCCATTGTGAACACGCGAAAGCCGGTGATCGACCTGGTGCGGGCGCGTATCGCAGCCGAAACAGCGACCAGCTAGCGCGTTGGTTAGATCCACCGGCGAACGAAGTAATACGCGATTTTCGTGCATTCCACGGCTTCGTCCATAAAACAATCGAAGCGCCTGGTGAATGCCGTGGAGCGTTTCAGAACGTCGGGCACCGGCCGCGGCTGCACCTCAATGCCGGCCTTGCGAAACACGCGCACGGCGCGAAACATGTGAATATCGCTGGTAAGCAAGACATTGCGGCCGCCGCTTCCGCCCAGAATGCGCGCGCACTCGAGCGCATTCGTGCGCGTGGAGAGGGAGGAATCATCGACGGCGAGCAGGTTGTCGGGGACGCCTTCAAGGACAAGAAAGGAGCGCATTTCGCGGCCAACGCCGCGACCCAGCAGAACGATTTTGCGGAAATGACCGGCGCGGTAGGCGTAAACGGCATACATGCTGCGAAGCAGAGTATCCTGCGCGGGAAAACCACCGGCCATTTCGCCGCCGCCGAGGACGATGAGTGTATCGCCAGTGGGATCGTTCCACGGGCCGGCGAGGCGGCGAGCAATCCACGATGTGAGCGGCGTAAGCGTGACGACCAGTGCGATCAGGCCGAAGGCCGCAAGCAGCCGGAGAGCCCATCGCGCGAAGGCGCCGCGCTTCATACGGGCGGTCCATTCAACGGAAACACAAAACGCTCGCTGCCGGCGGTGTAGACGTAGCCAGACGCGGTTCGCTCCAAGCAGGCAGTGTCCGGAGTTTCGGCGAGAGAGAGCACTACGGCGAACTCGGCGGGGCAGGGGACACGCGCGGAAAATCGCGCTACCCAAGCCGGTTCACGGCCTCCATAAGCGGGGGAGTATTCGCCACGCTCGAGGTGCAACTCCCACGCGGCGTCGTCGAGCGGCACAATCACGAGCGGCGGCACGGCGTCGCCGACAGCCCGAATTCCGCGGCCTCGCGGTTCCACGGAGAGCAACGGCGCGAAGTGCCAGTAGATATCGAGAGTATGGTCGCCGGAGCCTTCGACGATATCGCGGACCAGCCAGATACCGCGATCGAGGCCGGTAACGATACGCCGGTGGGTGAGCGGATGATAGCCGCCATGGGAGGCATCGAGGAAAGAGGCATGCTCGCCCGGCTCCCAGCGGTGGACGGATACCGGGGGAAAGCTCTGCCAGGCGAATGGCCCGCGTCCGGCGGCCTGGTCGTGTCCGTCGATGGTGAGGGTATTGTGGGCCGCGGTGCCGCGGAAGCGTTCGCGAACTCCATCATTGCCCATGTACGCGCCGGTACCGGGGTCGGTGAGCAGCAGGCGCCCGGCCGCGGCCAACTGAATGCTGAGCAGGTCGGCATGGCCGTGGCCGCCGACAAGTCCGCCGAGAATGCCCGCATCGACGAAGAGTTGTGCGGGCGCGGGACTGTTGGCGCTCATGGCGTAGATACCGGCGTCTGGCATGGCGACGGGCGCGAGTTTCGGGGCGGGCGGGGGAAGGGCATCGAACGCGGCCGCGCTTTCGGCGCCGAGAAGCCAGAGCGTTTCTTCGCAGAGAGCGGCGGTTCGCGGCTTCAACCCGGAATCGCGGAACAGCACTGCGCCGGTGACGAGCGGATCCAGCATTTCCGCAGCTCGATTGCGGGTTCCGTCGAAGAGGCGGCCGCCATCGTCGTCACCGAAGCGCGGCAGGGCTCCGGCCTGGGAGAGTTCGGCGGTGGCGGTTAGCATCCGGCGCAGGGTGGCATCAAATTCCGGCGGCACGGCAATTCCATTGCGGCCGGCGAGTATGCGCGCATGCAGGAAAAAATCTACCGCATAGACGTGGTAGTAGATGGACTGCTCAAAGTGCAGGCCGTCGGCGCGCACCTGACGGCGGCTTTCCTCAAGGACTATTCGCCACCCTTCTCTTTTCCATGCAGCCGCGCCGCGCAGGCCAGGGTAGGCGCAGCCGATCACGAAAAGGGCAAAGCCTTCGCCCAGCAGGTGCGTGTTGGGAGAAAAGTACGTGGAGAGAAACCGCTCCAGGTACCAACCGCAGCGGCCGACTTCCACGGCGAGATCACGCTGAAAGGCGGCAGAGTCCGCGGGCGTACCGGCCAGCAGAAAGGCAGTCCACATCCACGAAAGAACGCGGAAGGCGACCTCCAGCGCGCTGGCCCAGTTGATGCCGAGCGGGTACGGGTTTTTGGCTCGCCAGTCATTCCACAGTTCGATGAGCCTGGCGGCATAACGAGCGTCTCCGGTGAGACGGTAGGCTTTGGCGAGCGTGGGCAGGAATTGATGGCGGTTCAATTCCCACACAATCTTGTGATCGCCAACCGCGAGAAAGTCGAGGTATGGAATGACAGGCCACGGCTGCGGCGGGGCGGTTTTGCCGTGAACGGGGTCGAGCGACCATTGGAGGTCCCGGCCGAAATCCAGATCGCGGTAGCCGAGCAGGTCAAAGCGTCCGTTGAGCAGGCGGTCCGCACGGGCGATGGTGTGCGCGGCGTCATCGGGGAGGCGTTTGCGGAAGACGTCCAAAATTCCGGGGATGTCCGCGCGATCGCGATAGAAGGCGCCGGTGAATTCGAGATTGCCGCCGGGGCGAAAGGGATCCCAACCCAGGCGATGGTAGAGCACGTGGCTACGTTTCGAAGCTTCCTGACGGCAGCGCGTATAGATCTGGTGCGCGCCCATATTGGCGATTTTCTTCAATCGCTCAATGGACAATCCTGGTCTCCTTCCAGAGGGAGCGGGGCGAGACGAAGAAGACGCGCAAGGCGGCGACGGTGGCTATCGCCAGAACGAGGAAGGTACGGATGGGCGAGGTGATTCGGCGTAACGGGAACTCTTCAGGAAGGTAGGGATCGGCGATGGCGGCGAGATAAAAACAGAGCTGTCCGGCGATGGCCAGCTGCGCCCAGGGCCAGGGAAGAAAGAGGCTGGAGAGCGCCGTTGCGAGCAGGGCATACGGCAGCAACAAGCGGGCAAACTTGTAAGACATGAAGTGGAACCACATACGGTTACGCGGGCCCATGAGGGCGGGGTAATCGCGCAGCATCTGGTAGTTTCCGGCGAGCGTGCGCACCTTCCGCTGGAACTCCATATCGAGCGTGGTGGGGAGATCGAACATCAGGGCGCGCAATTCCACTATGGAGCGGTACCCGCGAAAGAAGGCGGCAAGCGGCAGGTAAACGTCATCGAGCAGGGTCTCTTCAGGGACCATGACGGCGAGTTCGCGGCGCATGGCGTAATAGGAGCCCACGGCGCCGAAGATGGAATCGATGCGGCTGAGCGAGTCGCGAATCCAGGTTTCGTAAAGGCGGTAGAGGCCAACCCCGGCTTCCCCCTTGGCCGCGCCATGGCGGATGACGAGGTTGCCGCTGGCGACACCGATCTTGTTATCAGCGAAACAGTCGATTAGGATTTGCAGGCTGTCTTGGGCGAGAGACTGGCGCACATCGGTGAAAACGAGGATTTCGCCGGTAGCGACCGCGATGCCGGCATTCAAGGCCGCGGGCTTACCACCGCGAGGTTTGCGGATGAGCCGCACGCCATGCTGCGCAAAGCCTTCGACGAGCGATTCGGTAGCGTCCGTGGAGCCATCGGAGACGACGACGATCTCGACGAGCTCGGCAGGGTATTCGAGGTCGAGGATAGAGCGGAGTTTATCCGCGATGAATTTTTCGCCGTTGTGCACCGGAAGAATAAAGGAGACGGTGGCGCGGAACGGCTTGGAATAGACGGGACAGGCGCGATAGCGCGCCAGAAAGTGCAGCAACAGCGGATAGCCGAAGGTCACATAGAACAGGAAAGCGATAGAGGCTGCAAAAACAAGTTCTGGGGCCATGGTCATGAAGTGAGAAAGTCCTCAAACTGGCGGCTGATGGCTTCCCAGGAACAGTAGGTGCGCACATTGTGGAGAGCGGCTCCGGAGATGCCGGAGCGCTCTTCCGGCGATTCCAGCAGGCGCAGGCAGGCGGCTGCGAAATCGGCGGCTGAATCGGCGATGCAGATGTTCTCGCCGTTATTTACGCGCAAACCCTCGGCGCCGATGGTTGTGGAAACAACGGGCAGGCCGGCGGCCATGGCTTCGTAAATCTTGAGACGCGTGCCGCCACCGATACGCAGCGGGACGATAGCGACGGAAGAATCGAACATCCACGAGCGGACGTCGGGCACAGTGCCGGTGACGGTAATGTGGGGGTCGGCTTTGGCGAGCGCCTGGACGGCGGGAGAGGGATCGCGGCCAACGATTGCGAGAGAGCAAGCCGGCCGTTTTTTGCGAATGAGAGGAAGCACTTCCTGGGTGAACCAGGAGGCGCCATCGGTGTTGGGCATCCAGTCCATGGAGCCGACGAAGACGAGGTCGAATTTGGGATGGCGTTCCGCGGGCGGGGCGAAGAAATCGACATCGACGCCGGTGGACACGGCTGGAACGTTCTGAACACCATACAGACGGCGCATGGTCTCGGCGTCAGTATCGGAGACAGCGACCACCTTTCGGGCGCCCAGACAGGCGGCTTTTTCATAGGCGAACATGCGATTCGCCTGGAGGCGTAGATAGGCTTTGCTGACGGGGTCGGAAGCGGTCTCCACGCGCCGCTGCCAAATGACAGCTTCGACGTTGTGTTGGAAGAGGACCGCGGAGCCGAGGTCTGGAATGTTTGGCGCGGCGAAGAGGAAATCGGCGACAGTGCAATCGAAGCGGTGCTTCTGTTGCAGGTCGGCGATGAGGGTGCGCATAGCCGGGGAGACGAAACGGCCAAGGGCAACGGGTAGCGGAGCAAAGAGGCTGCCGGCGAGCTGCAAAACGAAGGCGAAGGAGCGCTTGTCCGGCGGCTGATGGGGAACCGGATAGACGAAGCTGCAATACTCACTGGCGCGGGCAAGCGCTTCGGCGGGTTCGCCGGGATAGGTAAGGCAGACGTAATGAACTTCGTGCCGGGCGTGCAGGCGGCGCAACATTTCCAGCGTGCGGATTTGTCCTCCGCGCGTGGTGGGGTGCAGCAGGTCTGACTTTACCCAAAGCAGCTTCATAAGCGGAGGAAGTGCAGTGCGTAGCGGGATGCCGGCAGTGTTTTCATGCCGGAGCGGAGATAAGTTCGGGTATGGACTTGCCGATAAAGAACATGTCTCCCCAGACTTGCAGGTTCAGCAAGCGCCACAGACGCTCGGTAGCGTCCTCCGCTCCGCTTTGATGGCGAGCGGTGAGGCGGGCGATTTCATTGGTATCGAGATAGGCGGCCAGGAAACTCTTGGGCGAGGACAGGCCGGCGAGCAACGGAGCGGCTTCGGCGTCCTGCAGCCAGGCGCGGATAGGCGTGGGAAAACCCATTTTCTTGCGGTAAACGATATCGTGCGGAAGCAGGTCCTCCACTGCTTTCTTCAGGATGTATTTTTGCTCCGATCCACGGATTTTCATGCGAGCGGGGACACGCATGGCGAATTCGACGAATTCATGATCGAGCAGCGGCACACGGCTTTCAATCGAGCAGGCCATGCTCATTTGATCCTGTTTCATGAGTAACTCCACCAGGTAAGTTTTCTGATCGGAGTAGAGCATGCGGTCCAGGATCGGCCTTCCGGCGCGATCGTCCCAATATGAGCGGTAACTGCGATACGCGGTAGCGGAGGGGTTGCGCAGCAGTCGCGAGCGCTCGGCGAGCGAGAAGCCGCTGTAGAAATTATCTAGGTAGAGGGATTCCAGCGTGAGATCGCGGCCGAGGAAGCTGTGCAGGAGCTTGCGGCGGGGCGCAGCGGGGAGCAAGGGCGTGACCGCGAGAAAGTTGCGCAGGGAGCGCCGCAGAAATCCGGGAACGAATTTGTAGACGGACGCCGCCTGCATATTGATCGCATTCCACCGGTAGCGTTCATAGCCCGCGAAGAGCTCATCGCTGCCCTCGCCGGTGAGCACGACTTTGACGCGCTGCGCGGCGAGGCGGGAAACGAAATAAAGCGAGACGCTGGAGGGCCAGGCGATGGGCTCGTCTTCATGCCAGATGAGACGCGGCAGGTTGTCGAAGAAGTCCTGGCGGCTCATGCGAACTTCGTGGTGATCCGTGCCGATGGCTTGGGCCACCTGGGCAGCGTAGCCGAGTTCGCTGTACTGGGCCTCGGAGTAGCCGACCGAGAAGGTTTGGATGGGGCCGGAAACCATGCGCCGCATAACGGCGGCGATGGCGCTGGAATCCAGGCCGCCGCTGAGGAACATGCCGAGCGGCACATCGCTCATGAGGCGCATGCGAACGGTCTCTTCGAGACGGTCGCGGCATTCACGGATCCACGATTCGTCGCTGCGCGAGGGTTCGGGAGGCGCGGCCGGCACATCCCAGTACCTTCGTACCTGGAGGGACGGTGTTTGGCCGGAGAGATCGAGCGTGAGGTAATGTCCGGGCATCAGCTTGCGGATGCCCGAAAAAAGCGTGCGCTCATCGCTGATGTAGCCGAAGGCGAGGAATTCGGGGAGGAGGGAGTCGTCGAAAGCCGGAGAAATGGCGGGATGCTGGAGCAGCGCCTTGATTTCCGAGGCAAAGGCGAGCAATTTACCGTTCCAGTAATAATAAAACGGCTTCTTGCCCAGGCGGTCGCGGGCGCAAAAGAGGCGCTTCGAGTTTTGGTCCCAGATGGCGAAGGAGAACATCCCGCGAAAGCGATCGAGAGCGGCGGGACCGAACTGCTCGTAGGAGTGGAGGATGGTCTCGGTATCGCAATGGCTGCGGTAGCGGTGCCCGGCTTCTTCGAGCTCGGGGCGAAGGTCCGAATGGTTGAAGATTTCGCCGTTATACGTGATCCAGACGGAGCGATCCTCATTGGGCATGGGCTGCTGTCCGCTGGCCAGGTCGACGATGCTCAGGCGACGGTGGCCGAGAAACACCCGATCATCGTGGAATACACCGGATTCGTCGGGGCCGCGGTGCTGGATGGCGTCCATCATGCGGACCAGGACGTCACGGCCGCAGGAAGACTGCTCGACGGAGACAAATCCGGCTATTCCGCACATAAGTTAACTATCCGCAGTACTTTAGTCGCCCAGGAGCCCGTCTCCGCGGCGGCACGGACTTCATTTAATGTAGCAGGTTGGCTGCTTCCGCCAAAGCCGCGCCAGTAGTGCTCCGCACCGCTTCCGGCTGGTGGCGGCTGATGCCGGAGGGCGCATGTTACGATCACCTGGAGAGAGCCAAAAAGGGTCTTCGCGAAACAGTGGAAAAATCCCGAACAGTCCTCATTTGCCATCACGACGAGCCGCTGAACAGGTTTGGGCTTGCCCGGTGGATGGCGTCCTTTACGGACTTGGCCGCCATTGTCGTGGTCCGCGAACCGCAGGGGCGGCTTCGGAAACGCATCCGGCGCGAGATTGAGCGGGTCGGAATTCTCCGGTTCCTGGACGTACTAGCATTCCGGGTGTACTACCGGCTTTCGCTGGCGCGAGGGGATAGGGCCTGGACGGAGGCCACACTGCAGAAACTCGCGCAGCGTTACGGGGACATTCCAGAGTCGTGCCGTGTGTTGGAGACGCCCAGCCCAAACAGCGTCGAGGCGCTGCAATTGCTGCGAGACGTTCAGCCGGACCTGATTGTGGCGCGGTGCAAGAACATCCTGAAAGCAGACATTTTCAAGACCGCGCAAAAGGGCACGTTTGTTATGCATCCGGGGATATGCCCGGAATACCGGAATGCGCACGGCTGCTTCTGGGCGCTGGCGAATCGCGACGTGAACAACGTGGGGATGACGCTGCTGCGGGTGGACGCCGGCGTAGATACAGGCCCGGTGTACGGCTACTACAAGTATGCTTACGATGAACTGCGCGAATCGCACACGGTGATTCAGAACCGGGTGGTGCTGGACAACCTGGACTCGCTGCGGGCGAAGTTCGAAGACATTTTAGCCGGCAGAGCACAGTCAATCGACACGGCGGGGCGGAAGTCGCGCGCATGGGGCCAGCCCTGGCTGACGAGCTATGTGCGTTGGAAGCGTGCGGCCGCCCGGGGGCCCAAATGAAGATGCGAGCCACCACGCTGCTGTATCACGATGTGGTGCCGGACGGGCTCTGGGCATCGAGCGGTTTTCAGGGGGCGGACGCGGATGTTTACAAGTTAGACTGCGCCGACTTCCACCGGCACCTGGCGGCCGTCAAACAGAGGCTGAAGCGGGGCATGGCGACCGCGACGGAGTTGTTGGAGCATCCACAGGCAGCCGGGGACCGGCCGATTCTCATCACATTCGACGACGGCGGAGTGAGCGCGGCATTGTATATCGCCGACATGCTCGAAGAATTTGGATGGAAGGGGCACTTTTTCATCACCGCCGGCCGCATAGGGACTTCGGGGTTCGTGGATCGGGCGCAAATTCAGGATATGCACCGGCGGGGCCATGTCATCGGGAGCCATTCGTATTCGCACCCGCCGCGGATGGCGCGCTGTTCGGCGACGGAGTTGGACAGTGAGTGGCAGCGGAGCGTCGCCGTCTTGAGCGAGATTGTGGGGCAGCCAGTGGTGGTGGCGTCGGTTCCAGGCGGATATTATGCGCGGCGCGTGGCGGCTTCCGCAGCAGGGGCGGGGATCAAGCTATTGTTTAACTCGGAACCGGTGACGCGGCCTGAAACCGTGGACGGGTGCCTGGTGCTGGGGCGGTTTTCAGCGAAGCGGGGGCATTTGCCGGAATGGTCGGCGGCGATTGCCGCAGGAGACGGCCGGCTGCAAACGCAGGAATATCTCTTCTGGAACGCAAAGAAGGTCGCCAAGACGCTGTTCGGGACGGCGTGGCTGCGGGCGCGAGTCCTGCTGCTGGAGCGTCAGGCGAAGGGCCCCTCCCGGCGCGGATAGGCGGCCCCAAATGGCTAAACGCAGGCGGGTAGTGCTGGGTTTGAGCATGGTATTATTTTTATCAATGCTTTTCGCCAGCCTTCGCACACCCTATGTGCGCAACTTCCTGACGAAGCTGTCTTTGTTTGCCGCTGTACCTACCGCGTTTTGCGCGACGGTCGCGGTGCCGGCGGGGGGCGACCTGCAAGCGGCCATAAACAACGCCAACCCGGGCGATACGATTGTCCTCACCGCGGGCGCGACGTACACGGGGAACTACACCTTACCGGCCAAGGGCATGTCGCGGTTGTATATCACGATTCAAACTTCGGCGCTGGATAAGTTGCCCACAGGGCGCGTGAGTCCGCAAGATCTCCCAAACATGGCGTCTCTTGTGAGTCAGAGTGGCGGCCCGATCATCACCGCCGACGATTACGCTAATCACTACCGTTTAGCAGGACTGGAACTGCGGCCACAAGACGGGGTTTACGGGACGGATCTGCTTCGGCTGGGAAATGGGTATACCCCAACGGTAGCCGCACTACCGCACGATCTGATTGTGGACCGTTTGTACATCCATGGGGACCCTGCGGCGGGAACAAAACGTGGGATCGCGTTGAACTGCGGCACGGCTACGATCCAAAACTCTTACATTTCGGACATCAAGAGCACCTTTCAGGATGCAAACGGAATTAACTCGTGGAGCGGGACGGGCCCGTTCACGATTGCGAACAACTATATTGAGGCGTCGGCGGAGAATATCCTGTTTGGCGGCGCTGTGCCATCGGCTCCCGGAATAGTGCCCTCGGATATTCTGGTGACCGGGAACTATCTGGTCAAACCAATGTCCTGGTGGCCTAACAGCCCGCAGTACGCCGGTACGCAGTGGGTGGTGAAGAATCTGTTCGAACTCAAGAGTGCCCGGCGGATTACGGTTGCGGGCAATGTGATGGAGAACTGTTGGCCTTCGGGACAAGGCGGATATGGCGTGACGATCACGGTGCGGACGGAAGACGGCGCAGACCCAACGGCGGTGGTACAGGATGCGATTTTCGAGAACAACCTGGTGCGCAATGTAGCGTCCGGCGTGGACATGCAAGGAGTGGACGACAACGGCATGGGGTCGACGTCGAACGTTCTGTTTCACAACAACGTCTTTCTGGTGAATGGCGCAGCGTGGGGGCTTGCTTCGGCACGAACGTTCCAGCTTCTCAATGGAGTGGTAGGCCTGACCATCGACCACAATACTGCGATTAGCGACGGCACATTGATTTTGGCCGACGAGGCGCCGAGTCCGGGATTGACGTTTACCAATAACATCTCGTTTAACGGACCGTACGGTATCTTTGGCAGCGGCGCCGGTACGGGGCTGAAGCCTCTGGGTTTGTATTTTCCGGGCGCGGCGGTGACGAACAATGTGGTGATCGGCGGATCGCCTAAGAACTACCCGCCTGGGAATCTGCTGCCGGCCAGCATCGCGGATGTCGGATTTGCGGACGCTGCGAATGGGAACTACGCACTGGCGGCTGACAGCCCGTATATTGCGGCGGCTAACGACGGTACGCCGCCGGGTGCGGACGTGAATTCGCTGAGCGACATCTTCGACGCGGCGATTCAAGGCACGGCTGGGACATCTTTCACACGACCGCCGGTAGCGCCGTGCATCGTCGGGCGAAGCTCCTGCCGGGTTCCACAAGACAAATAAGTGTTCAGCTTTTCTGCGGTGAACCGCTCCGGGCGGCTACTCTACTAGTTCATGGGCTCCTTAAGATCCTGGTATCGTCCGATGAAAAAGCTTGTGGCGCCGACCGTCGTCGGCTCGCAAGTGAGATATGGGCAGGTGCTCGCGAAGCAGTTGGAGAAGCGTCCCAGGTGGCTCGACCTGGGTTGCGGCCATCAATTCCTACCGCGGTGGGCCTGGAAGCCAGACCCGACAATTTTCAGTTCGCTGCCGCGGCTGGTGGGAGTCGATGGGGACTTCGAGAGTCTCCGGCAGCATCCGGGATTGAAGGATAAGGTAAGCTCGGACATTCTTTCGCTGCCCTTCAAGGACGAGTCCTTCGACCTGATTACAGCGAACATGGTAGTGGAGCACGTGCTGCATCCGGAGCAGATGCTGCGCGAAGTGCGCAGGGTATTGGCGCCCGGGGGAGTATTCTTGTTCCACACGCCGAACCGCGCCAGCCCGCTGGTAACGCTCGCCGCATGTTTTCCCGAGCGGTTGAAGAGATCGCTGGTGGGCTATCTGGAGGACCGTTGCGAGGCCGACATTTACCCGACGGCGTACGAGATGAACACCGTCAGAGCAATCCGGCAGCGGAGCGAGGAAGCGGGCTTCCATATAGAGAGCTGCGAACTCGTGGTTACGGAGGCGATCACGCAGAGGCTGGGACCGCTGGCGTTCTTTGAACTTCTCTACATCCGGTTGACGCAAACGAAGCCCCTCGCAAGGCTTCGCCCCGATCTGATTGTCGTTTTGCGGCCTTAACTAGAAGCGGCGAGGATTCACCTGAGAGCATGCTAGAGTCGAATTTATGTGCGGCATCGCGGGATTTGTCTTAAGGGGAGGGGAAGCGCGGGAGCCGCAGGTGAGGGCGATGTGCGCGGAAATCCGTCATCGGGGACCCGACGACGAGGGCGTGTACGTCGACGGCCCGTGCGGGATCGGGATGCGGCGGTTGAGCATCATCGACCTGAGCACGGGACATCAGCCGATATCGAATGAAGACGGCACGGTGTGGGTGGTCTTCAACGGCGAAATCTACAATTACCAGGAATTACGGCAACGGCTCATCGGGCAGGGACACCGGTTTCGGACGAACAGCGACACCGAGACGCTAGTGCATCTGTACGAGCAGGACGGGACGGAAGGGCTGCGCGAGTTACGCGGGATGTTCGCGTTGTGCATCTGGGATGCGCGAAAGCGACGGGTGTTGCTGGCGCGGGACCGTTTCGGCAAGAAGCCGTTATATTACGCGGAGACGGAGAAAGGGCTTTTCTTCGGGAGCGAGTTGAAGTGTCTGCGCGTAGCGGGAGTGCCACTGGAGATTGACGATGAGGCGCTGCGGCTTTACTTTCAGTTTGCCTACATTCCCGACCCACGAAGCCCGTTCCGGGCGATTCGGAAGCTGCGACCGGGGAGCTGGCTGATGTGGGAGCCGGGAGGGCGCAAGAGCGAAGGCAAGTTCTGGAGTCTACCCGCGCCCGCCGCTGAAGCGGCGCCAGGGATGACGAAGGAAGCGGCACGGGCAAGAATCCGGGAACTGTTCGATGAATCGGTGAAGATCCGCATGATTGCGGATGTGCCGCTGGGGGCCTTCTTGAGCGGCGGAATCGACTCAAGCTCGGTAGTGGCTTCAATGGCTCTGCAATCGAAGGAGCCGGTGCGCACATTTTCGATCGGGTTTGACGAACAGGACTTCAACGAACTTCCTTACGCGCGCATGGTAGCGGAGCGCTACGGCACACAGCATCACGAGGAAATTGTAAAGCCCCAGGCGATCGACCTGCTGCCGAAACTGGTGCATCATTTCGACGAGCCATTCGGAGACTCATCGGCGATTCCTACTTATATTGTTTCGCAGTTCGCAGTGCAGCATGTGAAAGTTGCGTTGAGCGGGGATGGCGGAGACGAGTTATTCGGCGGGTACAAAAGCTTTCTCTATCAGGACCAGCTTCGGTGGGCGGACCGCTTGCCGCAGGTGCTGCGGCGGGCGATGACCGGCATCGCGAATGCGCTGCCATATTCGGCGTACGGAAAGACGTATCTCCGGGCAATAGCACGGCCGACGGCGATGGAGCGATACTTCGAAACGAATTATGCGCCCTATTTTCTACGCGAGCGTTTGCTGCAGGCGAAGTGGATGTTACCGGCGGACGCGGCGTTTCTGACGCGGACTTTCGCCGGCTGCCTGCTGCCCGAAGACAGCGATGTGCTGCTGCAGGCGATGTATTTCGAGACGGCAGCGAATCTGACGGGCGACATGCTGGTGAAGGTGGATCGTATGTCGATGGCGAATTCGTTGGAGGTACGGTGCCCGGTGCTGGACCACAAGCTGGCGGAATTCGCGGCGACGCTACCAACGTCGTGGAAGATCGAAAACGGGCAGGGAAAGCGAATCCTGGTGGATGCACTATCAGATCGATTGCCGCCCGCGCTGCTATCGCTGCCCAAGAAAGGGTTTGGGGTGCCGCTGGGGATCTGGTTCCGCGGGGCGCTGAAATCGTTCCTGGTGGACCATCTGCTGGGGAAGAAATTCCTGGACCGCGGGTTTGTTTCCGGTAAGTTTGTGCGATACCTGATCGAGGAACACCAATCTCAGCGGCGCGACAATTCACACTGGCTATGGCGCCTGCTAGCGTTAGAACTGTGGCTGCGGGAATACGAGAGTGACATCCGTGTTGAGCCGGAGTTGAAAGCGCTCAGTTGCTAGCGCAGCGCGCCGCACACTCGCAATTGCGCGCCAGCGCCCCCGTACACTACCTGACAATTGTGAGAATGGCTATAACTCCACACATTTGTAAGTCTGTAATCTAACACTCCTTTGTTGTTCGGGCAGCGGACAGGCTGATATCGTCGAGCCAGTATATGACCGCGCCGATGCCAACGGAAAGTGTACTTATCGACGCGCCAGAGCTTCCGACGGAGCTAAAGAGCCAGCAGCGTACGAGAAACGATGTTCTCAAAGCCAGGGGAGCTTTATTGGCTCTCGCCGCGGCACTGGGGGTGTGGACTCGCGGGTATTACTTAGGCGATACGACGGTTTATGTAACTCAGATCATTCCGTCTTTCCACAAGTTGCCGGCGGCCAACTTGTGGGAGTGCGGTCACTTATTATGGCGTCCCCTCGGATGGGGAATGCTGGAGTTGTTCGGCCCTTTACTGCAGGCGCTGACGGGATGGAGCATTAGCCAGGCAGCCAGCGCACTTTTGGTAACACTCAGTCTGGGGGCGGCGGCGGCGTCCGTTCTGCTGTGGCACAGTACGCTTCTGCGTCTTACGGGTTCAGGGCGCGTGGCGTTCGGGGTGGCGGCCGCGTTTGCCTGCTCCAATGCGGTCCTGAGTTACAGCCACGCCGGAGCGTCATACGTACCGGGCATTTTCTTCGTCTCACTGGCGTTGTGGTTATTGGTGCGAGGGCGCAGTGAGGGGGGGCCGAAGGCCGAAGCCGTGGCAGGCAGCGCGGCTGCTACTGCAATAGCGACACTGTTATGGCTGCCGTACGTGCTGGCGGTTCCCGCATTGGCTGTGGCGGCGCTCACCGGGCCGGGGGTTTGGGGAAACGCTGGCGTCCGGATGCGGCGAATGCGGCTCTTCGTTGCTATATTCGTGCTGCTGACAGGCGGCGCTTACCTTGCGGGAGCGCATTTCGCGCATGTGGATACGCCCGAGAAGTTGCTGGATTGGGTGAAGACGGCGGGACACGGGTGGTCACAGGATCACCGACTCATCCGATTGGGGACGGGGCTGCCGAGGAGTTTTCTCTTCCTGGGCGAGGACGGGGTGCAATACCGCCGGTTCTGGCATAAGGATCCGTATGCGCCGGTATCGGCGGTCGACCTGGCACTGGCGAGCCTCTGGAAGATCGCGGCATTCTTCCTGTTTCTCTATTGGTTGATACGGGGACTGATGAAGTGCCCGCAACCATGGCCGAAAGTATGGTTGGCTGTCGCAGCGGCTCCGGTGCTCGTGTTTGCCGTCTTCGTTTTTGAGCCGGGATCACCAGAGCGTTATCTGCCGGCATACCCGTTTCTGATTGTCGCGGTGGGCTGGGTGCTGCGGGAGAGTGGAGCAGCAGGGCGGGGCAGGCGCGCCGCGATCTGGATGTTTCTGGCGGCAATGGCGGCGACAAACGTTTATTCCATGTTCGGTCCGCGCATCGCTCGGGAGGATAGTGCCGCGTTATCGCGGATTGACCAGCTTTTGCAAAAAGCGGACCGGCGGGATCTGGTTGCGGTGCTGAACAACCACGACAGCTTATCGCTAACTTTGAACCGCGCGTTATTCTGCAGCGCCAACCGGCCGGCTCCGATGCGGCTATATGACATCGTTGAAGTATCCACAAAGCGGGCAGAGTTATGGCGGCAGCAGTTTGCCGAAGAGGCCTTGGAGGCGTGGGAGGCAGGCAGGGCCGTGTGGGTATCGAAGCGGCTATGGTCCAGGGCGCCGGACCCCTCGTGGGAATGGGTAGAAGGAGATGACGCGACGCTGCGGTGGAAGGATCTTCCGGACTTCTTCACGAAATTGACGACGGACGGAGACAGCGGCGAGCGGGATGGATTCCTGCGAGTGGGCCGCAGTCCCAAGAACGTAGCGGCCTTGAAGGCGCTTACGAGTGCTGCGGTGACCTCCGAATAAGAGAGGGAGCGTAGCCGCCGGCAGCGAAAGGCAAATCCACAACGGCCGGCTGAGTTGCGGCGTTCAGGCGCGCCAGATGAGCATTGGCCTCTCTGGCCACGACGACAGCGCAAGCGGTGACCACATGGCACCAAACGTCATACGCGGCGTGCTCGAAAAAGATGAACGTGCAAAATGAGGCAAGCGACAGCCGCATTGCGACGGCCGTAAGGTAAACATCGCGAGCGGCCGGCCTGGGGTCGCGACGAGTCTTGCGGTAGAGTTTCGACATCGAGCGCCAACAGAGCACCAGGATCGAGATAAAAACGAGAGCACCGGGAATGCCGGCTTCCGATGAGAGCTGCGTGTATGTGTTATGTGTACCGACCCACAGCCCCTTATGGCCGGCCTTCTGCAGAGCGGCGGCATTCTCATAAGCCGCAAAATTTCCCAAGCCGATGCCGAAGATCGGGTGATGGAGCGTGATGTCGAGGCTCTCCTTGAGGACAAACATACGGGACTCAGTGGAGGAGGCGGCATAGCCGGCCGCAAGTTGAGAGGTAGAGTCCTGGAAGCTGTCGGCTGCGTTCGCGTTATTGAACGTAAGATAACGTGCGCGAAGATGGTCAGGCATGAACATGACGGCACCGAAAGCCAGAATGATAACGGCGACGCAACTTACGATTTTCGTAATGACCGGTGCTTGCGCGATGGCGAGAATGATCATGACGATGAGTCCCAAAACAGCGGAGCGGGACCCGGTTTTCGCGAAGCAATAGAACACCGGCGCCGTTGCAACGAGGATTCCGATGCGCATGAAAGCGGGTTTACCTCGGAAGAGACGCCAGATGAAAGGCAAGCCGAACAGGAGTGTGGCCGCATAATCGTTGGGATTAGCAAGGCGGCCCTGAACGAGGGTAAGGCGTCCTTCCGCGGTAAGGCGACCATACACCAGGCCGAGAGCACCCGCAGTGATAACAGCATAGGCGATGGTATTCAAAAGACGCTTGGCTTGGGAGTAGGACAGGGTAAGTCCGGTGATGAGAAACCAAGCCATTATCGTGTCAAACCAATGTTCCCGGAGGACATCGACCACGCCGCCACGCCAGTACGCGAAAGGAATGCCGATGACGAATAATGCAGTCAAGACGAGGTAGAGAATTCCGACTTTACTCTCCGTTCCGCGAAGGATGGTTCCCGAGACGATCGCGGTGATGGCAGCGAGAGTACTGAGAATAAACGGAAGATGGAGAAAGGAGAGATGGATATCGAGAATTCGGCTGATGAGGATGTAAACAAAGATGATGAGATAGAGAAAGCCGAGCTTTTTCAGAGGAGCAAGATCGTTATCGATATCGATTTTGACGGGCGGGGCGGCGGCCATTGCGGCGTTCAAGGGAAACCTCGTGAGTCGCAAGGCAACTCGTTGTATTAGTGTAGCATAGGAGGAAATTCACACCGTCCGGCCAAAAAACCCGATGGGCTATGATGGTCGGGTGCCCAAGGAGGAAAGCGTCACGCTGGTTTCAATTCTCGTGCCGGTCTTCAATGAAGAAGAAGCGGTGCGGACGGCGCTGTTACGGGTGTTGAATGCGCCACTTCCGGAAGGCGTGCGGACCGAAGCAGTGGTGGTCGACGATGGATCCAATGACCGGTCGCCGGAAATTTTGCAGGAGCTTGCGGACGAGTATCCCAGCCGGGTGCGAATCTTCCGTCATCCCATAAACCGAGGCAAGGGAGCGGCGGTTCGCACGGCCCTCCGCGAGGCGCAGGGAGGACTTGCGATTATTCAGGACTCCGACCTCGAATACGATCCGGCGGAATACAGCAAACTTCTGGGGCCGCTGTTGCGCGGCGAGGCGGATGCAGTATACGGGTCTCGCTTTCTGGTGTCCGGAGAGCGGCGTGTACTGTATTACTGGCACTCACTGGCAAACCAGCTACTTACAACTCTGTGTAACATGGCGTCGGACCTGAACCTCACCGATATGGGGACGGGCTACAAAGCATTCAGGACGGACTTGGTGCGTAGTATTCCGCTTTCGAGTGACAGGTTCGGGATAGACCCGGAACTTACAATCAAACTTGCTAAACGGCAGGCGGCAATCTTCGAAGTGCCCATTAATTACTACGGGAGAACTTACGAAGACGGCAAGAAGGTAGGACTTCGGGATGCGGTAAGAGCGGTAGGGGTCATCTTGCGATGTTTCGTTTCAAGCGATATCTACACGGACAGCGGAGCGCGCATACTGGATACGTTATCTTCGGCGACGCGCTTCAATGCATGGATGGCCGACACCGTGCGGCCGTGGCTCGGAGGGCAGGTAATGGAGATCGGCGCGGGGATCGGAAACATGGCACGGCACCTTTCGCGGGGGCGGCGAAGGTATGTGGCGACGGATATCGACGATGAGCATCTGGCGCGGCTGGGCAGCCGGCTCCGGTCGCGGCCGAATGTGGAGATCGCACGGTGTAATCTGTGCGATGCAGCGGATTTCGCAGACTTTCGAGAGGCCTTTGACACAGTGGTTTGCCTGAATGTTCTAGAGCATGTGCCGGATGCGGGGGCAGGATTGCGCAACATTCATTCCGTACTCAAACCGGGCGGCCGAGCGATTGTGCTGGTGCCGCAGGATCAAAAAATCTACGGCACTCTAGACAAGGTTCTCGGGCACTATCTGCGATATTCCGAGGAAGAGTTGTGCCGTAGGATGACCGAGGCAGGGTTCCGGATTGAGACCACACTTCACTTCAATCGTGTGACAAAGCCAGGATGGTATTGGAACGGGCGGGTATTAAAAAGGGGACACTTCAGCCGGTTTCAACTCGGTATCTTCGATTTTATGACTCCGGTGTGGCGCCGGATCGACAGATACCTTCCATGGGGCTCCGTTTCAGTGATTGGCATTGGCGTGAAGGTCTAAACCGTATATGTCCGTATACGAAAACACAATTTTGCGGAGCGGAGACTTAGGTTTGGAGATGCGCAAAGGTTCGCCTCCGCGGGGTGAAGGTATCATGAGTGATATTGAAGTGTTCCCGCAATAACAAATAACCATGTTCCGCCGCGGACGATTGCCGGTTTTATTCTTTCTTATTTTGCTAATTCATACAGCGATATCGTTGAGTCATGCGGTAACGCTGCGACCCTGGAACGATGAAGGCGCGATGGCGAGCCCCGCCTACGACCTCCTGACGCATGGGCACACAGGAACCAGGTCGTGGTCCGAGGGATTGTGGCCCGGTATTCACACTCACACGTATTACATTATGCCCGCGCATTTTCTGGCGCTGGCTGCATGGTTCCGAATCTTCGGCGTGGGCCTCTTTCAGATGAGAGTGTTTTCGCTGTTGTGGGGGTTGGTGGCGCTGGTAACCTGCTACATTCTGGCTCGCCGCCTTACACTTTCAGAGGGATGGGCGCTCGTGGCGATGGCCATAACGGCTTGCGACTACATGGTGCTCAGCGCCTCTTCGTTCGGCCGGATGGATATGATGAGTGCGGCGCTGGGCCTGAGCAGCATCGCAGTTTATCTTTCGCTGCGGAAGAGGCGGTTAGCGACAGCGCTCATTACTGCGTCGGCTCTCAACGCAGCCGCCGTCTTCACGCATCCAATCGCGATGGCGCACTTTTTCGGGCTTATTTTTGTAGTGCTGTACTTTGACCGTAAGTCGTTATCGCTTCGGTTGATTGCTCTGGCCGCCGTGCCGTTTGTAGCAGCCACAGCTCTGTGGGGGCTGTATGCGCTTCAAAGTCCCGCAGACTTCATGGCGCAGTTTAAAGGGAATGCGAATTACAGCGGGCGTCTTGCGAAGATGGCGTCTCCAGTGGCTGCAGTGAAGAGCGAACTTAGGGACCGGTACCTGACGGCTTACGGGCTTGGCACTCATTCACCCGGGCACAATGGACCGATATACCTGAAAGCTCTTGCTCTGGCGGCGTACCTGTTGGGGTTGATTGGATGTTTTACGATGGGAGCAATCCGGCATAATCGGTTCTATCGCGTTGTTCTTGTACTTATCCCCATATATTTCTTCGTGATGGCTTTGGTGGACGGCACCAAAGGGACGTATTACCTGGTGCACATTACGCCATTGTTCGCGCTGGCATTAACTATCTTTTGTTGTGAGGCGGCCCGTTTTCGACCGCGGCTCCTGCCGGTGCTGGCAATGGTCCTGGTGGGAACAGCGGTCGTACAAGGAGGGGGCATACTCTACAAGGCGCACGGGGATACTTATCGGAACCGATATGAGCCGGCCGTGGATTTTCTGAAACGGAACACCAGTGCACATGACCTGATCGCGGGTAGCGCGGCAATGACTTTTGATTTCGGTTTCGACGGCACGCGCCTGGTGGACGACGTCCGGATGGGGCTTTACGGGGAACCAAAACCCGATTTCTTCGTTATGGACGAAATCTATGCGGGCCAGATTGAGGGATGGAAACATGTTAACCCGCCGCTGGCGAAGTATGTCGAAGGCGTACTTCACCGCGAGTACACGCCGGTGTACGACTACGCGGACATCATTATTTACCGGCGCATTCAGCCGCGGGGTCCGGCTTTATAACCCATTACCCAATATTGAGCGCCGAGGGGTAGGTGTACGAGCCATTTCTCCAGGGGGCGCAATATGGCCAGTGGTCGCGGGAAATAGAATAACGAGCGTGTGCCGGCGATCTCAAATCCCGCTCCCTTCAGCAGGCTGGCGGTTTCCCACGGTTTGAGCGTAATGGCATCGTGGTCGAACGGAATGCGCCGCATCACCATGCGTGTGCCGGGATTCAGGGGATTATTCTCAAACAGTGCAAAACGTCCACCTGGCGCCAGAGCCCGATAGACTAGCGCGGCAGCGCCGTTGCGTTCGGCGAGCGGGATATGGTGGAAGACACCGTTGCAGTAGCTCAGGTCAAAGGAGCCGTCAGCTACAAAACGGTCGAGTGTGTCGAAGGAAATGCGATCTGATGCGTGCTGCGTGCGCGCGTGCTCGATGGCTTGTGCCGCGGTGTCCACACCGACGATTTCAGCTTGAGGGAAAAGTTGCGCGAGTGCTGCGCTGGCATCGCCCAAGCCGCAGCCGAAATCAAGAATACGTCTGGGCGGCTTTGCGGAAGTGAGGCGGGCCGCCAAGTCGCGGAGACGTCCCTGGATGAAGAAATGCTGGTTTTCACCGGAAAGGCCGATGCCTTTGTTCAGCATCTCCACATACTGTTCGCTGAGATCGAAAAGGTTCTCCGTGCTCATTAACGATCCTGGGCCTGGACAAGCATCTGTTGCGATTCTGCCCTTCTGGAATTCACGTACGCCAAGCGCTCACCGAGGATGTTCAGCACAAACCCTACTCCGCGCGTGACGAGGAGGAACAGCGCGGCTTCAACAAAAAACGCCATGACAATGAATCGGGACCAGTGCTCGTAAGTGGCGCCGGAGGTGACGAGTTGGAGATAGCTGCGCCATACGAGCAGGCCGCCGACGGCGAGAAGAAACAAAGGCACGGGCCAAAACAGCCGGCTTTCCATCCAGACGGACATCGAATCAAAGAAGGACCAGGACGGCTCGGTTCCGGCGAGCGTGAGGCGTACAATACGGCGGGCAAGATACGCCATACAGAAGAGCGCCACGGCAGTGGAACCCAATAACTGACTCACCACAAACCGGTAGATCATCCATTCGGCGACGGACCGATTTTCCGCATAATATAGCACCGGCCGGAACATTAAGGCGGCCGCGAGAGCGACCATCGCAATGGCGAGTACACCAAACGCGCGGGAGGGCCGATACAAGAGCACGGTTTTAAGGATGATGCCGAGGAAGCGCAGTCCATCTTTAACGACGTGCAGTTTGGATCGCCCGGCGCGCTCATGATACGGCATCTCGATTTCTCGAATCGGTAAGCCGTTGGACAGAATGCAACGCGCGCTCATGGCGGGTGTGAAATCGAGGCCGTCCGGCAGGGGCATGAGGCGCTCGAGGCAATCGCGACGGACTACCCGCATTCCGCTTGCGGAGTCGCGCACGCTTTGCGAGCCGAACACAGCGAGAATGGTTGCGAAGATGGTATTTCCGACGCGGCGGATGGCCGGCATCTGGCTTCCGCCATGCAACCGGGAGCCTAGTATTACACTGGCTTTTTCAGCCACCAGGGTGCGGCATAGCGGGGCGAAGAATTTCGGCTCGCATGTGCCATCGGCATCGATGAAGGCCAGCAGATCTGCATCTGAGCGGCCCCAACCCTCCTTGATGGCGGCGCCGTAGCCGCGGTTCTTTTCAAAAACGATGAGATTGATTTGCGGCACGAATTCGGACGCGATGGCGACGGTGCCGTCCGTAGACCCGTCGCTGACGACGGTAATCTCAACCTCAGTGACGGGAGAATTTTCAATGATTTCCCGGCGAGCGGCCAGGCAGCGATTCACGATGGCGCCGATGCTCTCTTCCTCATTCAACGCGGGAATAACGATCAATAACTTCATAGCTCACCTGAATGCGTTTTGGACGTGCGGGAATTGCTGTGCCAGTGAAATGCCGAAGAGACAATCTGCTCCAGCGATGAATGGCAAGCCGTCCATTGCAGAGTGCGCTTCGCAGCGGAGGGATCGGCGACCAGAGCGGGGGGGTCGCCCTCACGGCGTCCAACGAACTCGACGGGCACGGGCAGCGCGGAAACGGCTTCAACGGCACGAATGACTTCGAGAACCGAATAGCCGGTTCCGGCACCGACGTTGACGGCGCAACTTTCGCCGCCGTCACGAAGGTATTGCAGTGCCTTGTAATGCGCGGACGCCAGATCCCAGACGTGGATGTAGTCGCGAATGGCAGACCCGTCCGGGGTGGGGTAGTCGGTACCGAAGACCTGAAGTGGGCCGCGCATGCCTAACGCGGCTTGAATCGCCAACGGAATCAGGTGGGTTTCGGGGTCATGTTCCTCACCCAACTCGCCATCAAAGTCGGCACCGGCCGCATTGAAATACCGCAGGGCGACCCATTTTAAGCCATACGCGCGGCCGTACCAGTTCAGGGCTCTTTCCACGAATAGCTTCGACTCGCCGTATGGATTTATCGGGCGCTGGGGCGTTTCTTCGTGGATAGGCCCGGTTTCGGGAATGCCGTAGGTGGCGCAGCTTGACGAGAACACGAAACAGCGTACGCCTGCTTCGCGCATGGCATTTAGAAGATGCAGGGTGTTGACGATATTGTTCTGAAAGTAATCAGCGGGGCGTGTCATCGACTCGCCGACATAACAATGAGCGGCGAAATGGATCACCGCCTGGATGTCGTAATCGTGCAGTATTTGCGTCAGTTTGCCGCGCTCGGCAAGGTCGCACTCAACGAGTGGACTCCAGCGAACCGCGGAGCGGTGACCGACGTGGAGATTGTCGAGAACCACGGGCTGAAGGCCGTGCTGAGAAAAATACTTGGTGGTATGGCTGCCAATGTACCCAGCACCCCCCGTGATCAAAACCCGTCCTCCACCTCCCGTCATCGACGTTAGTCTAGCAGTATTTTGCACTCGGGGAACCAACCTGGTTTCTCTGCCCCACAACGGGGTTTACGACTCCACGGCATCCTGTCAGTTGGCGCACGTCTCGCACTCGTAGACCGTTAAACCGGTGTTGCGAGCGGCTTGATGAAGCCATGAAACCGGAGAGTGGCTGATCGCTAAGTCGCGCAAAAACGGAGCGCCATACTCGCCGTCCGTATCGCTCTCCTGAATCCCTGGAATGAGAAGCAGGTAGCGAATGTGGTCTTTCAGCATCAAGGCGTGATAGGCCGCTTCGTCGCTGGGGTGCGAGCCGGAGGCGGGATTCGCTGAAATGACGTCGCGGTTCAGAATGTAAGAAACCGCTTGTGCGTTGGGCGCAAGCAGGATATCTCGAGGTGAAACGTGCTGTAGCAGCCACGTTTCGGCCGTCACGCCCGGTTGCACGTCGCCGTTGAGCAGTTCCCCTGCGACGATATCGGCTGGAATGCGTTGCGGCGCGGCCAAGCTTCGGCTATGAATGCCTATGGTCGCCGCGATCGCCGCTATACCCACCAGGATCAGCCGTTGCCGGAGCGCAAGAGAAAGCAGCGGCGCCGCCAGCGCGAGAACGACGGGATATACAGGCCGTTCGTAACGAGTCATGTTTGCGGCAATCGCCATGTTTCCGGCAATCGTCAGCAGGGCCGTGAGCATTATCCCGCCGGAATACACCACGATCATCGCCGGAAGCCAGACGTAGCAGTGTCGCTCAGGGACAGACAATTGCCGAAACACTCCATGGCGCCACGCGAGATAAACGAGAACAACAACCGCTGCCGCGGCAATAACAAACACCACCCACCATGCGTCCGGGCGTGTCTTCGCTGCCTCACCGAACACCAGGTGATAGTAGGCCTTGAAGGTGCCGATGAGCAGTTCCCGCACGGAGCCAAGAGCTCCGGAATCAAATCCCCCGCGCCAGGATCCGGTGTAATGAATATTGCGGAGCATGACAGAGCCCGCCATTACCGCCATAGCGGCTATTCCGCTGAGTGCCCACGGTAGCGCCCCAGGCGTGCGTCGCCAGCGCCAGAACAGATACAGCGCGATAACCGGCAGCAAGAAAATACCGGCATATCGGAGATCATACGCTGCTCCTGCCGTCAAACCGATGAAAAGCAGCAATCGCGGACGTTCGCCATGGCGCTTAATGTCGCGCACAATCATTGCCGCCAACCCCGCCACCGCTGCCGTAAACAATGCTTCTGTTCCTACACGGAGCGCATCGCCGAGCGCGAGCGAACTCGTTAGCCATAACGCGCTGAGGGCCACCACGGCCCACGGTTTCGCCCGTAGGCCGAACGCTATATCCCAGATGAAACAGAGCGTCAGCAGGAAACCTATTACCGAAAGCAACAAGCCAGCATTGGGCATTGACAGGCCGGTGTAAGATGTCGCGGCAAGCAGCAGCGAGTATCCCGGGGGGAAATGAGTCAGAGGCACCGGCATGCGCCCCCAAGCCAGCTGTTCATAAAAATGGGCCAAGTGAGTGCACAGGCACTCGCCGGAGACGAGGCTATTTGCGGCACCGATGTACTGATAGCTGTCGTCGCTCAGCACAGGCGCATGTTTAGCGCGGGCGAACACAAGCAGCAGCACAATTCCGGCCAGGAGCAGCATCGACAACAAGACGCGATTCCGTGGAACTCTGGCTTGGTCGTATTTCAAACTGCTTGATTCCGATGAAAGCATTGCAATTGGCTTACGTTTATTGCCAGCAGGGCGCGGGAGCGAGGTCGGCGGAGGGCGCTAGCAGCAGCGATAGCGAAGTGGACAGTTTATCACAGTTGGCCGCCAAAACTGCGCTCCCAGGCGGTCTCCCCAGGCGATCTCCTACCCGGTTCACGGGCAACCTTTCGTGTATCCCCTTTCTATTCACAGAAAATTTGCGCTGCTAAGTCAACGACTTCGGGGGAACCACGGCGGGGTTGTGGCGAGTGCGCTGATAGCGTGAAGGCGAGGGGACGTAATCCGCGCTCCAAAGGGAGCCGAACAATAACCAGCGCACATGATGAAAGTTGAGAGATACGCAATCAGCCTGCTGATAGCGGGGCTGTTGCAGAGCGCCTTTGGACAGACGCGAATCGATATACGGACGCAGGGCAAGAACGTAGATTTCTCCGGAGCGACAATCAAGCCGTTTCAAATGGGGGCAGCGCTGCCGCCGGTTTGTTCCGTGGGGCAGGCATACTTTTTAACAACTGCCGTGGCGGGGAAGAATTTGTATGCGTGCACGGCTGCGAATGTGTGGACGCTGCAGGGGACGGCGTACGACTTGCCCGCATCGGGATTTCAGGCTGGGGGTGTGCTGACGAGTAGCGGAACGGCAACGGGGTGGACTTTGCCGGGCGGTGATGTGAGCGGCGGCATCGGGAGCTTGACTGTGCAGGGGTTGCAGGGGAGGAGCGTCGCGAACGCGATGCCAGTCAACGGGCAAGCGCTAACGTGGAACGCGGCAGCGGGGCAGTGGGCGCCGGCGACACTGGCGAGCGGGCTGGCCGGTGACGTGGGAGGCTCGTTTCCGGCAACAACGGTGAAGGCGCTGCAGGGCAGGGGCGTATCGGCTTCTTCTCCAGTGGATGGACAGGCGCTGACGTGGAGCGCAGCGGCGAACCAGTGGCAGCCGGGTACGGTGAGCAGCGTTCTGGCAGGCGACGTAGCGGGAGGGATGGCGAGCACGGCGGTGAAGGGGCTGCAGGGCAGGGCACTCTCGGCCGCGGCTCCCGCGGATGGCCAGTTGCTGCAATGGAGTGCTACGGCAGGGCAGTGGCAGCCGGGAACGCTGAGCAACGCGGTGGGAGGAGACGCGAGCGGGACGGCATTGAGCCTCACGGTTAGGGGGCTGCAAGGGCGGTCGCTCTCGGCCACGTCTCCACTGGATGGACAGGCGTTGACGTGGAATGCCACGGCGAATCAATGGGGGCCTGCGTCGCTGGCAGGCGATACGAGCGGGCCCCTCGCGGCTACGACAGTGAAGGCTTTGCGGGGGCGGACAATTTCCGCGGCAGCGCCATCCGACGGGCAGGCGTTGCAATGGAACGCGTCGGCGAACCAGTGGGAAGGCGCCCTGCCGGGCGGAGATACGAGCGGATCGATGACAGCGGCCACCGTCACGGGCCTGCAAGGCCGGGCAATATCATCTTCCGCACCTGCGGATGGCCAGGCGTTGAAGTGGGATGCCGGTTTGAGCCAGTGGCAGCCGGCGACACTAGGGGGAGACGCGAGCGGCGGAATCGGCAGCACGACAGTGAAGGGTCTGCAGGGACGGCGGGTGGCGGCGGCGACGCCGGTGGACGGGCAAGCGCTTAAATGGAACGGCACGTCGAGTCAGTGGGAGCCGGGAGCTCCGGCGGTGTCGGTATCGGGAGATGCATCGGGCGCGGTGGGAAGCGTCACGGTCCGAGCGATGCAAGGGCGTATGGTAGCTGCGACTGCACCGGCGGACGGTCAGATGTTGACGTGGGCCGCCTCGGCGAACCAGTGGCAGCCCGGAACATTGGCTGGAGATGCGAGCGGCGGGATCGGCAGCACGACGGTGAAGGCACTTCAAGGTCGCACGGTGGCGGGGTCAGCGCCAGTGGATGGGCAAGCGCTCAAATGGAACGCCACAGCGAATCAGTGGGAGCCCGCGAGCTTAGCCGGGGACGCGAGCGGTGGCGTCGGCAGCACGACGGTTCAAGGACTGCAAGGGCGGAGGGTCGGGGCGATGGCTCCCGGCGACGGGCAGTCGCTGGCTTGGAACGCGGGTCAAAACCAATGGCAGCCGACGGCAGCAGCGGGCGACATCAGCGGCCCAGCGGGAAATACGATCGTTAAAGGGTTGCAGGGGCGACCAGTGGCTAATGCCACACCGATCGACGGACAGAGCCTGACGTGGAGTGTCGCGGCAAACCAGTGGCAACCGGGGACGCCGTTAACCACACTTTCGGGCGATGTGAACGGGGCGATGAACAGCGCGACGGTGCGGGGGCTGCAAGGGCGCGCGATTTCGGCGACGGCGCCTCTGGACGGCCAGGGGTTGACGTGGAGCGCATCGCTCAATCAGTGGCAGGCTGGCGCACCGGCGACGGCGCTTTGGGGAGATGTGACGGGTGGTAGCGGCAGCACGACCGTAGCGGGGCTGCGCGGGAGAATGCTCGCGACGGCTGCACCGGGGGATGGCCAGGTACTTCGATGGAATAACCAATCAGCGCAGTGGGAGCCGGGAGGAAGAGGGCTGAACTATTCAGCGGCATTCACTTCGCAGACGAGCCTGGTGATTCCGGGGAGCGCCCACGGTTACCGATCGGCAGGGTTGGTTGTGGCGTGTTATGACGCGGGGAACAATCGCGTGGAACCGGATAGGGTGACGGTCGACAGCAGCACCTATGACGTGACGGTGACATTTGCGAATCCACAGAGCGGCTCATGCACGATCGACGGCGGGGCGGTTGCGGGATCATCGGGAGGCGGTGGGAGTTCGCCGATAGTAAGCGTCTTCGGGCGGACATGAATCGTGACGTCGCAGGCGGGCGACTACTCTTTTTCACAGTTGAGCGGAACGGTGGCGCCGGCGCAACTGGCGGGCGGGATCGATGCCGGGAAAATTTCCGGAGGGACTGTCAGCTCGACGGCGTTTGGATACCTGGCAAACGTTAGCGGCGACATACAGGCGCAGATTAACGGAAAATCGGCGGCGACCCACACCCATACGGTAACGGGGGATGTAACCGGAGATCTCGGAAGCCTGGTGGTGAGCCGCATCCAGACGCAGCCGGTTGCGGCAACACCAGCAAGCGACGGACAAGTACTAACGTGGAGTGCGGCGTCGGGGCAATGGCAACCGCAAACAGTAGCGAGCCCTTCGGCGGGCGGCAACGTACCGAGCACTCTTGGTGTGTCGATGAGTTCGGCGACCACCCTGACGATCGGGGCGAATTGTTCGGCGGCGGCTCCATGCAACGTGGGTTTCGGAAATCTTGTGCAGGCGGTGGTAAATCCGGCGACGGTGACGCTGACGGCAGGGACGGGGACAGCGTATATTTACGTGGACCAGACGGGCACCGTCACGGTGGGGCACAACCTCACGCTGCTGTGTTCGTCAGCTTGCCAGGCGACTTCGGGAGTTACGGCATTTCCCGCGGGAGTGATACCAATTGCATCGTGGCAGGCGACGTCGGGCACATGGTCACAGGGTACGGACTGGCGCGCCTTCCTAGCGACGAAGGTAGTGAATGCGGGGAACGGCATAGTAGTCGTGGAAGCGAACGGGGCTGCGACGGTAGCGGTGGACGCGACCGTTGTGCCCACGTATATCACGGCTTCGGCGACGCTGGATTTGCCGGCGATTCCTACCGGCGGCTGCTCGGGTGATTTCACCTTCGCACTTGCAGGTGCGCTGCCGGGAGACACCGTTGCGCCAGGATGGCCGACAGTGTTTAACGGCGCCGGGACGCTGGGAACGATGTGGGTGAGCGCACTTGGAACGGTATCGGTGCGAGTGTGCAACTTTTCGGGAGCGAGTGTGGACCTGAGTCCGGCGGTTTATAGCGCGACCGTTGTGCGGAGCATGTAATGAGAGTCAACGCGACAGCGATTTTGATTTGCGCCGGGGTGGCGGTGTTGTCCGCCCAAACGGTGATTAACGGCAGCCGGACGGTTACCGGAACGTGGGACGCATCGTCAGCGGCGGCGACGAAGCCGGCAAAAGTGGGGAACAGCGTGCCGGCGCAGTGTTCAGCGGGGGAGTTGTTTTTCAACACGTCATCGCCGGCAGGCCAGAACATTTTCCTCTGCCAGCCAGCCAATGTGTGGACACAGTTGAATGGTGTGAACGCGAATGCCGCGATGGTGAATCAGGCGAACACGTTTAGCGCAGGCACAACACAGTCATTCCTTGGGAGAATGGACGCATCGGGCGCTTCGGCCACGCTGCCGGTGCAGACAGCGGGCGCCCTACCGGGAACATGTTCGCAAGGGCAGCTATTTTTGAATACGGCGACGAGCGATGCAAGCCGCATGCTGTTCATTTGCATGGCGCCAAACACGTGGACACAGTCGGCGTATCAGCAGGGGACGACGGTGTCGATGCCGAGTAGTTGCGCAATCGGGCAGATGTATTTCGCGACGGATACGACGGCGGGGCAGAACCTGTACCTGTGTACGGGGACGAATACGTGGACGCGGGCAGCGGGAAGCGGTGGCGGGACCGCAACGAGCTATGTGAATGTATTCGACGGAAGCGGTGCGACGCTGGGGGACGGCAGCCATCTCACATGGTCGTGCGGGACGGGGCAGCAGGCACAGTGCACGGCAACGTGGACAGTGCCCGCCGGCGTGAACTGGGTACGCGTGCGCGCCGTAGGCGGTGGCGGTGGCGGCGGCGGTCCGTACAGCAGTTTTGGGTTTGGCGGAGGCGGCGGTGGCGGAAGCGCTGAGGCGATTTGCGCGGCAACTCCAGGCGCAGTGGTAACTATTGCGGTCGGGGCCGGCGGAACGGGAAGCACAACCTATACTCAATCGTACGCTGGCGGTAACAGTTCATTTGGGAGCTGCTTGACTGTCACGGGCGGGTCAGGCGGCAGTTATTCAGATTACTCCCAAGGGGGTTGGATGGGATGGGGTGGCGGCATCCTCAGTTCCAACGCGAATGTGCAGCACATGGGGTGGTGGTCGCAGAACTTCGCGATAGCCACACCTTTGCCTATCAGCACCAGCAGCCCGTCAGTTAGCTGCACGAATAACGCCGCACAAGGGAGTACTCCTATTCGTCCCGATGGAGGAGGTTGTGGGGGAGGCGCGCAACCGACCACCAACTCGCCGGGGTTGGCGGGCGGCAATGCTATTTGGGGTGGTGGCGGCGGCGGTGGCGCCGCTTTGGGCACAAGCACAAGTTTTGGGATCGGGGGCGTATCGGTTATGGCGGGGGCAGGTGGGAATGGCGGAGCATCCGGCATCCACTGCACCGCCGGCACGGCTCCCGGCGGTGGTGGCGGAGCGGCATCTTTCGGTTTGGACTCCGCTGGTTGCTCCGGCGCGCGAGGCGAGGTTCGGGTTTACTACACGCGATAGGTACAAGGATGAGAAACGTTATAGGTTTAGGCCTGCTGGCAGCGAGTGCATGGGCAGGAGTTGGAAACGTGCGGGTGTTGGGGACTACTGCAACGCAGGCAATTCTGGCGTATAGCGCGCCAGATATGAACGCCTGCACGGTGGCAGTGAGTACGTCGCCCACATACACGCCTCTGGCGCCTGACGTAGATCCGGCACTGTTTCCAGGCTCAAATTCCGATAGCCGGCCAGGAAGTCTTACCAATGGTGTCTCGCGTGTGTTCGTGATCGGCACCCGCACCGTGGCGACGAATTCGGGCCGCACGAACAGTAGCAGGGCGCTGCAGGCGGCGACCACGCACTACTTTAAGATCACGTGTAGCGCCGGAGCGGCGGCAAGCGGAAGTTTTACGACACGAACAGTGCCCTCGGGGATGGGTTATGGAGAGCCGATTCCGATCGACCCGGCGAATAATGGCAGTTATTTTTACCCAACGTTCTCAACCACCGACAGGACGGCAAGCATAGTGGAGCCGCACACGGGAACATTAGTCAGGAACCTGACACTGCCTGGCGATCTTACCGGCGGCGCGATTGCGGCCATGACGAGCAGCGGCTCGGGAGACATGTGCAGCCCCATCCCGGTCGCGGCGAGTAATGGGAAGCTGGGTTATCACTGCCAGTTATTCGAAAATGGGTTGCCGGTGCTCTACTGGATTGCGAAGGACGGCGAAGCGAGATTCCTAGGCGTGATGACAGCGAGCTACGTCGACCCGGGATGGAACGCATCGACACAATGCAAGGGAGGTCTCATGGCGCCGTTCGATATCAAGGATCCTAATATATTTTATTGTTCCACCATCGGGAACGATGCCCCGAAAGGCGCACCGCCTTCGGCCCGAATATTATTGAAGGCGACTTATACAGGTCACCAGACCGCGCAGGACGCAGATCTCAGCATTCAGCCGAACTACACTGCTGCGGGGATGCCTCACACCACCTACACGCAGATGCTGCCCTGGACGAGAGATCTGGCTACCCTGGCGGCGGAATTCAGCCCGGATTACCGGAAGTACGGCTTAGCCTGCTGCGATATCGCAAGTCATTATTGGCAGGGTGATTGGGCAAACGGGAAGTTCTTCTTTATGTCCGCGATGACTCAGGACACAGCAGGTTGGATCACGGCATACGATCCCAACCAAACGGCGGCAATGCAACTGGCGCAGTTCGGCTCGACGGCGGGCTGCATCGATAATCCGCCCGTTACCGGGACGACTTACTCAGGGAAGACGGGATGCATTGTGGCGAGTACGGGGACGTTGACGGGAGGTTTGGGCTCTTCATTTCGCTGGTCGGTGCTGCACCAGATGGACGCGACGTCAGCGTCACCGCTGTTATCCATTACCATGAATACACTGCGTCTGAAGACGAACCTGGCGTATCAGGTGACGCTTGCCAGCGCTCTCAGCGGCAGTTCAGCGGCGGGGACCTGCACCATGGCGGAACCACAGGGGAGCCTGATTAAGGACTGGCCGGATGCGACTTGGCCCTACGGGTGTACGACGATTACAGTGACTGGCGATCCGGCGCTCTCAGGGGCTTCGACCACGATGCCTGCTTCCCTTCCGGCCTTGGCCGGAGATTTGCTGTCAACGGACTCAGCGGGTCATACACACCACGAGACGCTGCGGTTATTGGACAAAGGCTCCGATGGAAGAACGTGGTATATCCAGCGCCGCTATCTGTATGGGACGACGTTCCCGTACTCCTCGGTGGCGGTGGGGGGAACGTTGGATATGATGTCGGCGGCCATATATCCGGATCCGAACAATTCTGGAATGCAGGTGTGGTGGGACACGGTGGCTGGCGCGCTGACTACCGATGCCACGAATACTTATGTTGAAACGCTGCCGATCAATCACACCGCGTACATTAATCATCCGATGTACGGGCGATGGTCATTAGCCACGGGAGCAGTGGTCAGTGGGATGGAACCGGCACGTTTTATTAACGTGCCACCGATGCTGGCGCAAGGTGTTCCAGGGTTTAATAGACTCGGGGCGTCACTCGCGCAAATTGCGGTGGAGGGGCATCCTTCACTGTCGGTAAGCGATCCTCCGGACCGGGATACCTACAATCAGGTGGTTGATAATCATCCGTACTACGGAAGCGGACTAGTGGCGGCTTCGAACGTAACATTGGTGGCGGGGCAGTTATACCGAATCCGCGGATTGAGTGTCGCCGCGAACTACAAGGCGATTCCGTACTTCGCAAATTCGGGATCGCGGGCGATGCGGCAAGTATCGGGGCCGGCGGTTCAATTAACGACCGACGCCTCGACACAATTCCAGTGGTGCGTCGCGCTGAAAAGCAATGAATGTTATGCCGGGTCGGCGGCAGGCGATATTTACTTCAACGCACCGAATGTGGCGAACGCATACTGCACGTACAACTGGCTCACCCTTCAGACAACTACGAACGTTCCGAACGATATTTGCGTCGGCATGCTGACTTCAGCCGTACAGGCGGTGACGATTCAATCGATCGGAAACGATCCGGCGGGGCAGCAATACCGCCTCTTGAGCAACGCGCTTGACAAGTATGATCAGCAGAGCAACTTTTGGAATTCGCGAACTATACCGGACGGTTCCTGGCTATTCACCTCGCTGGCCGCCGATTTGTCTGTGAAGCTGATTCGCATTCCGCCTAGAGCTCCAGATAACGTGAACCGGCAGGGCTATGTGCCGGTGCAGATAACACTCCGCGGTGGAGCAGCGGCGAACAATGCCGTGGTACAGTTCGGGTACGCTGAGGACGGTCCGGCAACAGCGTTCTACTGCACCGAGCGGCAGGAGAGCTGTGTGGCATCGGCGGCGGCGATGAACTCCGCAGTGCCGTTTTATTTTGCGACCACGGAGGCGGCTTCCATCGGCGGAGTACCGTGCGCGAACGGATGTACAGTAACGATTCCTTCAGTTCCGGGACGCGTGGTTTATTACCGGGCACAATTCCGCGACAGTCTCGGAAATGTGGTGGCACAGGAGCCAGTGGGAGTGCTCGCTACACCATAAGGAGCGGAATGCGGTCACGCATTCTTACGGAAGACAAACTGATTGCATCCGAGCCCACGGTCGGTAATCAGGCTCGTTAAGGTGTAACCCCGGGCCTTGTAGAAGTCGAACACTTTATCGGGCCTGGCGACTTCAAACGGGTATCCTCCGACCCAATCCACCAAGTCGTGCCAATAGGACATTCCGCGCCCCTTCGGCGCTTCACGGAAGGGCTGCATGGGATGGCCTTGGAGCATGCCTTTTAAGAAACGATGCCAGGATTGTTGTACAAAAACCGGGCCTAAAACCAGGAAACGCAGGCTCGAGGGTAAGCGATTATAGAGGCGTTTGATTTTGGTCCAGCGGACGCTGATTTTGCCCTGGTCGTTATAGAGCGCAATGAACAGATTGCCCCCCGGGCGGACGAGAGCATCGGCGTTCGCCAACGCGTTCCACATGTCCCCGGTGTGATGGAGGACGCCCCAGGAATAGACGATGTCGAAAGTGCCAAGGCTGGCCAGATAGTTCCGGTCCAAGGCGGAGCCCTCCTCGATTCGCCAGCAATCGTCGTTAGGGAAGTAACGCCGCTGCAGCTCGGCCGCGCAGTGGACGGAATGAGGGTCGTAATCAAAAGAATGAACGGTGGCACCGAGGCGCCGTGCTGCGAGGCTGAACAGGCCGCTGCCGCAGCCAATATCGAGAAACTTTTTCCCATCGAGGCTGCGAACTTCCAGCATATTCTTCAGGGACTGCTCGGCGGTTTCGATGCGAGCGTCATCCAGCGTATGCAGGAAAGAAGCCCAGTTTTTCCCGAATTCAAACCGGTCGCCGGCGGCGACCTCTGCATACTGTCCCCCCACGTGTGCTGTCGCCATCTCTATCAATCTCGCAAATATCGGCCAGACGGCGAAACTGAATGGTCGTGTTTTTGACACTCTGGCAAACGTACTAGTACGAAAAAATACGATGTGCGATGAAAAAGAGAGAAACGGCTCTGGCAACAACCGTGGCCGTCGGCTCGGGTAACCACCCTTCTTCGGTTGAATATTAGGGAAACGCTACCTGCACCGGCGCCGAGTCGCTTACCTCTGCCGGGATCAAGCGATGGCGGCGAGCGCCTTGGGGCGGAGGCGGTCTTCCAGGAATTGTCCTTTCGATTCGACGTAGCGCCGGGTTGGCAGAAGACTCCCGGTACCCGAAACCCACGAAATGAATTCCCCATCCGTCATGCCTGAAGTATCGATTATCCGCGGAAGCAGGAGCGGATCAGAACTGGGCGTCGCCAAGCCAGGTTCGCAGGTTGTGGCTGAAAGGATTCCGGATTCGCGCAGCCAAGGCAGAAACTCGGGGCGGTGAACGCCGCCGGGATAGCAGAAGTGGCCAGGGTTGGAAATGCCGAAAGACTGCAGGCGCTGACGGTTGTCGGCGATCTCGCGGTCGAACAGCGCTTTTTGCCGCGAAACCCCGTGCCGATGCGTATGCAGTTGAAAATCGACTCCTTTGGCCGCGAGTTCCCGAATCTCGGCTGGATTCATGATATGCATCAGGCGGCGAGCGATGATCTCGTCATAATCCACCTTCAACAATTCGGCGAAGCGGGCGAGCAAGGCATCTTTTTCTCTTCCGCCGAGGCCGCGCTCAGCAGGATAGCTGCGCATGCGGTCCCGGATAAAACTCGCATCCCCGGTTGGGCTGAAACCGGCGTGACTGCCAAACACTTCCGGCCAGAAGACGGTGCGCTCGCGCGACTTCCAGAGCATGTACCGGACGACGGGGTCATAAATCGGGCGGTTAAATTCCGAATAGTAAGTGGTGAGATAGACAGTGGCGGGAAAGCCAAACGATTGCAGGATGGGAAAAGCCTGGGTGTAGAAATCGCATGTACCGTCGTCGAAAGTGATGCAAACGCTACGCGGCGGCAGTTCGTTGGCGGCAAGCAGGCGCACAGCTTTATCGAGCGGCAACACATTGCAGCGGGCGTTTTGAAGTATCTCCATGCGCCGTCGCAGGAGCGCCGGAGTAATATACAAGTCCGGATGCCAGTTATGCTCGTCGTGTTGAGAGACGCCGTGATATGCCAAAATGAGCAGCCGACGGCGCCGCCACGGCGTTCTTAATAACACTGAGTTCAAACCAAGCGGCCGCGCCGCCCCACAGAGGAACAGCTTGAGAGTTCGGGCGTTGGCAAATCGGGAAAGGGCAGAGAGGTGAGGCATGGCGCGCCGGAAGAGTTGATTTGTGAATTATATCACCAGGTAGCCGGTGTCTAGACACCGTGGTGTTTCGGACTGCTGAACAACAGAGCAGTGCGAAATGAAACGGTATACGCGCAGGTCTTCTCCGTACAATTCGGGTGAGGCGCCATGCGATTAGAAGAAAAACTAGCGGCAATGGAGAAAAGCCGGGAGGCTTACTGGTTGCGCTATCCCAGTACCTCACCAATAAAACTGCGATGGCGGGCACTGACAGTCCGGCACTCCTTCCACATTCTGCCGGGTGAACGCGTTCTGGAATTGGGCGCCGGCAGCGGGTTGTGGACGGCTCATTTGAATGACGTCTTGCGCGGGGAAAACGCGATTACGGCAGCCGTCTTCAATAAAGATCTAATCCCGGAAAGTTCGCCAAGCGGTGTCGACTACGTGCACGTGAATTCACTGCAAAAGGATCTTCCGGAGGGCAGTTTCGATTACGTCATTGGTACGGCGATTTTGTGTCATGACGGCTACGAAGAGAACCTGCGCGCAATTTACCGGCTTTTGCGGCTGGGTGGGCAACTTCTCTTCTTTGAGGCGAACTATTGGAATCCACAGGTAGCCCTGAAGAACGCCATCCCGTGGCTGGGAAGGAAGTGGGGGAACGCCGACTGCCAGATCGGGTTGCGCAAGTACCATCTCATGAAACTAGCCTCGAAGCACGGGTTCACCGATATCGATGTAATTCCATACGACATCGTGCATCCGCGAACCCCGCGCTCGATGGTACACGCAGTGCAATCAGCGGCATTTGTTGCGGAGCATGCGCCCGTTCTGCGCGAGCTTTGCGGAACACTGTACATCCGGTCGAAAAAACCGGGAGGCCGTTCACGGGCGTGTGTGGACCTGACACAACATGAATCTTTATTCGGGCGTGTTTCGTTCGTCGTGCCTTGCCACAACGAAGCCCCGAACATTCCCAGCCTGGTGGAGAATATCACGGGGTTCTATGGGCGATACGTTCACGAGATTCTGCTGGTCAACGATTGCAGCACCGACGACACTGCGGAAGTGGCGCGTACTGCCGCCGAGCGGGAACCACGTGTGAAAGTGTTGAACCGGAAAGCCCCCAACGGTGTCGGGTTGGCGCTGCGCGACGGCTACCAAGCGGCGACCGGCCGCTATATCCTCACCATGGACTGCGATTTCGAGCAGATTTTGCCGGAGTTTCGCGATCTCTTCGATGCGGTGGCCACTGGTAAAGATGGGGCGATCGGCAGTCGTTTTTCGCATGAATCGCTGCTAATCAATTACCCTTTTTTCAAAATTCTCTGCAACCGCGGTTTTCACGTGATCGCGAACGCGTTATTACCGCACAAGGTGCGCGATATCTCGAACAATCTGAAGTTGTACAGGGCAGAGATTCTGAAGGAAATCACCATCGAGCAGAACCACTTCGCCGCGAACGTAGAAACGGGACTGAAGCCGCTCCTGGCAGGCTACGATATCGTGGAAGTTCCAATCTCGTGGATCAATAGGACGTTCGACATGGGCCGGTCCAACTTCCGCCTCCTAAACGTCGCGCCAAACTACCTGCAGGCACTGACCAGATTGGTGCTCAAGCGTGGCCAGCCACGAGGCGTTGCCGCAGCAACCGGCGTAGCATCCCAGTAAACGTAAAACTAAATTTCCGGAGCTTGGTCCCACGCGTTGCTTTCGCGATAGCGAACGCCATCGCACTTGGAACACTGCTCGTGAAAGCGCCAATACCTCGGCGACAGTTCAATCGCCGAGACTTTACGCCACTCGTGAAAATGTAGATTAGACCACCAGGACGGACGGGTTTTTTCCGGGGCTTCTGGAATGGGCTGCAGAGCCTGACTAGCCATGTAACAAATAATACTACCTTAAATCGTACCGTTTGTCACAGTTTTTGGGCTTTGAATTGAAAAAACGGCGAGGCGGCTCATTGAACGGTTGTAGTACTTTAGTCCCTCATTAAGTTAACGTATGAACCGTAACCTACCTCAATATAGTGATTATTGATACGTTTTGGTAAATTCCCTGCATGATCTCAGGCGTTTCCCGGCTTGTTGTTGCAGGGTTAATCTCTATTTCCGGATTCGCGGCGGTCTCCGTGAGTACTACTTCAACCCAGGCAATTCTGGTTTATACGGCCCCGACGTCAGCAGCTTGCACGGTCGCGGTGAGCGAATTCTCGAGTTTTTCCCCGCTCGTCGCCGATGTAAATCCGGCCCTGTTCTCAGGCTCAAATCTCGACACGCGTTCAGGCGTAGTCTCTAACGGGCTGCAGCGGATCTTCGTGGTGGGGAAGCATGGAATGAACGCGAGCGGGTCGTCGAATCCATTCCTGGCGGCCGATGGCAAACGGCACAGCCGCGCCTTGCAGGCCGGGACTACCCACTTTTACCGGATCACTTGCGGGACCACCACGATGAACGGCAGTTTCACCACTTCCGCGATTCCCGCGGGTAGCACCTATCCCGAACCCATGCCGGTGGATGCCACTCATCCCGGTGTATACAACTGGCCGGATCTCACGGAAACTGACCGGACGGAAAAGACCGTCGACCCCGTAACGGGAGCCCCGATCCGCAAGGTGACCGCGGCGAACGACACCGCGCCATACGGCGTTTCGTGGCCGGACAGCGGCGCGTTTCAGGTGTGTTCACACGTGCCTGTGAGTTCTGGCGGGGCCTCGTATTACCTCTGTGCAATTCCAGGGACATACACGGCTACATTGGTTTCGATCAATACCGCAACAGGTGACGCGCAGGCGCTGACCACAGTCGTGGTCCCATACATGGCATTTGGAAATCAAGCGGTGACGAACTGCCCCACCGTCGTCTTTGACAGTGCTGACGGAACCCGCTTCTACTGCGTCTCCGGCCCAACAGTGTACTCGGGCAAGTGGACCGGAACGTTGGCGGCGGGCGGAAACTTTCAGGAATACACACCCGACCCCTCTTTAAGTTGGACACAACTCACGCCAGCCGCTTTCAACTTGTACACCCTGTTGTCCGGCTTCGACAGCTCGTTCAACGCAGCGCAAAAGCAGGTTTTTATTTACTGGCAGGCGGTTTCAGTGCAGCAGGGGAAGCTGGTGATGAAACTCTGGCCTCAGCAAAACGCCAGCGGGTGGATTGTGGTGTTCGACCCCGGGAATCAACAGCCGCTCGGGTCTGGAGGAACAGGGAAAATCATTGCTGCGCTTCCTATATGGAAAGCTCCCGGAAGCCGCTGGTGCGGAATGCACCAGGCGTTCCCCGCGGGCGATCAAAATGGCTGGGTCACTCTTGTGCCGAATGACCTGGCGGGAGGTGGGTATATGGGAGGACCGTATCGGGTTGTGGTTTCAGGCCCGACGGGAGGACCCATTGCCTCCTCCGATACCGTCTTCACCATTCAAGGGCAGGATGGAGTTTTCGAGCCACTGATCCCCGGAACGAACGGGTATCTGATGGACGCCCAGCCGGGGGATCTTTTCTTTCTCGATAAGAATGGTGACGGAGTTTATAACTACGGCGTTGACGAATATATAGAATTGGCCTCGAAAACTGCGCCGAATCAGTGGACAGTCCGCAGGGCCAGCGGCATGGCCGCTTCGCCGTTTTACCTAAACTCGGGGTTGAGTCTATTTTCCGAGCCGGCGCTGACGGTTCCGGCGGGGACGACGATGTACGCGGCGTGCCGCGTCGATACCCTTGCGCATGAGGCGAGCGGCACGTTCTGGTGGGATTTTACCAACGATCCGCACGGCAGCCGGCTTGTATACCCGGCCGACTCAGGCGCGGTCTCCCCGGAAACAATCGAGCAGACAAACACAGGCGGCCACTCAGTAACGCGCAACGATCAAAACACGATGGCGAGTTGGGGTTGCTTTTCCGCGTCGAGCTGCTGGACGGGGTGGACGCAAACAGGCGGTGTGCCTGGTGTTTCGACCTATAACCCATCACGATCGACAACAGGCTGGCCGGCATTTCACGGAGTGACGGCAGACCCTAGCAACGCGTATCAGATGCATCCGAGCCACGAGCAAGTGAAAGCGCCAACGTCTCAGCAGAGCTGGTTTCTGGACCGTATGCCGTTCGTTGCGTTGGGAAAACAAAGCACGGCGGAACTGCTTGCCGGCACGATCGGCGTCTATGCGGTTACCGGTGTGACTCTCCATCGGGACACCCTTCCGACACAAGCCACCTGCGGGGTAAACTTGCTCCGCGACATCTCCAGTACGGCTACAGGTACGCAAATCAGTGACGCCGCACCGTATAGCTATTGCGTAGCGCGAAAAGCCGGGGAGTGCGTGGCGGGCTCAGCGGCAGGGAATGTCTATGTGAGCTGTCCCGCCGCAAACTATCGATACGGCGGGGATCCCGTGAGTACGGTTCGATGCGCAACGAACGTTCTCGCGACTGCGTCGACAATGGACATTTGCGTTACGGACGCGACGGCATACGGCCAATCGGTGGTGCAGGGCGGGTATACGCAAACATTGCCGAATGGCGGTCTCAACCGTGTGGTGACGCAAGCTTTTTCCCGCTATCACGAGCCGAATTCCCTCTACGACACCGCGTATGCGACACCTGACGGGAACTGGGCGATGTTCGCGTCTACCGCCACGGGAAACATTCAGGCGTACATGGCGAAAATGCCACTTGCCGCAACTACTACTTCGCTGACGCGTAGGGACGATTACCTGCCGATCACTGTAACCCTGCATCCGTCGCTTGCCGGCGTGAACAACGCCATTCTGGAGTTCGGGTATTTGGAAAATGGCGCATCCACGGATTATTTCTGCACCAGCCGGCGGGAGGCGTGTTACGCAGGCGTCAGCGGGACGGCCCCGTTTATGTGGGCGAGCGATGGTGTTGTGGGGCAGCCCTGCGCGTCCGGTTGTTCCATTCAGTTGCCGCTCATTCCAGGGCGGGTGGCCTATTACCAGGCCATCTACCGCAACGCAGCGAACGGGGTGGTGGCGTTCGGCGAAGCCGGGGTTGCCGGCGAGAGCGGCGCGGCCGTAGTGACGTCTCTGGCGGTTACCGTTTCGCCGCTCACCGCCTCGGCATCAGCCGGCCAGACGGTGCAATTCACATTTTCGGACTCAACGGGTCCGGTAGCGGCGAATTGGTCGATATCGCCGGCCATAGGCACGATTTCGACGGCCGGCCTATACACGGCGCCGACTTCCATTGCGGCGAGTCAGACGGTGACGATCACGGCGGCAGACCGCAACAATGCGGCACACGCGGCCAGCGCCATACTAACGTTAAATGCGCCTGTGGTATTCACAGCGCAGCAAGTGTCTCCGCTCATTCGTGTAAATGCCGGCGGCGGAGCTTACACGGATTCAGCAGGACGCACGTGGGCGGCTGACACGAGCTACAGCGGCGGGTATCCGTGGAGTGTCGCCGCAGTTGCCGGGGTAGACGCGGAATATCAGACAGTGCGGTATGGGAAAACCTTCGGGTATAATTTCACGGTTCCCAACGGCAGCTATACCGTCGTGCTGAAATTTGCGGAGGTTTCGTACAACACGCCGGGGGCTCGGGAATTTAATGTCGCGGTGAACAACACCCCCGTACTGACGGACTTCGACATCATTTCGGCCACGGGTGGCCGCATGGTCCCCGTCGACAAAGCGTTTCCAGTGGCCGTGACCAACGGCCAGATTTCGATTCAGTTCAGCGCCGTTGCGGGAGATCCTCCGGCGGTCAATGCAATTGAGATTCTGCCGTTCACGGTATCGTCGCCCGCGACAACCGTGGCGGCGGGGAAAACGCTGCAGTTCACTGCGTCCGGTCCGGTGAACTGGTCCGTTCTTCCAGCAGGCAGCGGCAGCATTGACGCTTCCGGTCTCTTTACCGCACCCGCAACAGTGCCGTCGTCGGCCATCCGGGTGGTTGCCACGAGTGTGTTTGACGGTACCGCGAGCATCGCGACGGCAGTGACCATTACACCCGCGACTTTCAACGCCCTCGCAGCCCCGGTTGTTCGCATCAATGCGGGTGGTCCTGCATTTACGGATGTATCCGGGAATCTGTGGCTGGCCGATACGGACTTCGCCGGTGGGCAGCCCTGGGTCACCGCATCGCCGATCAGCCGCAATGCCAACGATGCCATGTACCAGACGGTGCGTTACGGCAATTGGTTCACCTACACCATCCCGGTGTCGAACGGAACCCACACGGTGACGCTCGACTTCGCCGAAGTATCCCAGGCGATGGCCGGCACGCGGCAGTTCAATGTGGCAATCAACGGCGTCGCGGTCTTGATTAATTTCGATATCTTTGCGGCCGCGGGTGGGGCGCTGAAACCAATTCAAAAATCCTTCACGGTTAACGTGACTGGCGGCAGTATCGCGATCGTGTTTACAAGTGGCGCGGCAAATTCGCCCGCCGTTAACGGCGTAGAGATTTACTGACGCTTACAATAGCGGCTATGTCCGTTGGAAGTAGTCAGGAGTGGCAGCGCGCTGCTCCACGGTCCCGAGCGCAAGCGCTACATGGATGGGTGGAGCGGCACTCCGCGATAGCGATTCTGGCGTTTTCGGCGGTGTATTTCGGGGGCACGATTCAACGGGCCGCGGGACGGCCGTTTTGGTTCGACGAGATCCTTACGCTCGTCGCGGCGCAACAGCCGAGTGTCAGCGCCACCATACGTGCGGCGCGGACGTTCGACGCGATGCCGCCGCTCACCCACGTAACCGCTCACTTCATGGTCCGATGGTTCGGCGCAAGCGAAATCGCACTGCGATTGCCGGGCATGGTGGGGTTCTGGGTTTTTTGCCTGTGCCTCTACAGATTTGTTTCACGACGCGCCGGCGTGCTCTTTGGGCTCGTGGCGATGGTATTGCCATTCGCCACGGCAAGCTATGGATACTCCTTCGAGGCGCGATGCTATGGAATGCTGCTGGGCTTTGGCGGCATCGCGCTGGTTGGCTGGCAGGAGGTCGCGGACGGAAACCGGCGCTGGGCGGGGCTGACCGGGATCGCCGCCGGGACCGCGGGCGTGCTGCTGTGTCATTATTTCGGTCTGTTGATCTACTTGCCGCTCGGCGGGGCGGAAGCGTTTCGCTCCTGGCAGCGGCGGCGGATCGATTGGGGCACCTGGGTCGCGCTGGCCGTCGGGCTTATACCACTGTTCGCGGCGCTGCCCGCGATCCGCAGCGCGGCTGGATCCAATGCACATCCGTGGGCGACAGCGCATTTGCTCTCCTTCATGGATTACTACGAAGGCGAGTTCACGCACGCGCTCGTCTTTTTGGCGGCGGCGCTGGTTCTTGGGGTAGCGGCAGTAGCGGTCGAACGGGGACATAAAGCCAACGAATCGGCGCGTGTCGAAACGCCGCTGTACGAACTCGTAGCCGTGGCCCTGTTCCTGGTAATTCCAGTGGCAGCGATCGGGCTTGCATTATGCGTGCGTCCGCACCTGTTCGTGGACCGCTATGCAGTGCTCTCGATCGCAGGCTTCGCGAGCCTCACTGCTCTCCTGGCCGCGCGAGCGGTGTCAGGGCGCCCGCTAGCCGCCTTCGCGGTGGCTTTGGCGGCGCTGATTCCGTTTGCGGGAGAGTTGGCGCAAGCGCGCCGGCTCCGCAACCCGCTGGACGCACAACCGGTGTTGCGGGCCGCGCTCGAAAACGGTTCAGTAGCGATCACCGACGGAGTGGCGTTTCTACAGCTCTGGTATTATGCGCCGGAGCCGCTCAAAAAGCGCATGCTATATGTCGGCGATGTTCCCTCCGCGGTACGGTACCTGCATGTCGACACCGTGGACCTCAACCTATCGAAGTTGGCGGCGGTAGACCCGGCCGTTCCCGTGATTCCGTACGAGAACTTCGCCGCATACCGGCCGCTGCCGGTCCTATTTGTGGATTCAAACCCCGGGTGGCTTCCTGCCAGGCTGATCGACAGCGGAAAGCGGCTCACAGTGACGCACTGGACTTCTGAGGGCGAACTGGTTGATGTGCAGTAGATGTGCGGATTACGCCCGGCCTTTTACGTGGCGCAGGCATGAGGATCTACGGCTGAAGGCACCGGCGGAACAGTACCGTACTCCGGATGTTCTTCAGCCCAGCGGATGGCGGCGGCGCGCGGCCAAATGGCTAAACCGTGCCGGTAATGAATCCGCCCGGCCAGCACGTCATCCCTTCGCCTGGCATTCCTTTCGAGGATGCCTGAGGACGGGGGCGCCGGCCGCAGCGGCACGATCAACCCTCCGTACGAAAGGTAGGGGCGGCTTAACACTTCCAAATGGGGGTTATCTTGAATGGCGGCGGGGTCGTGAAACCATGCACACGCGACCAGAGCACGAATACGCGGCTGAAGCTCCAGCGATCGAGCGATGCGGTAGTAAGATCGCAGGACTTCCATTGGTACGCTAAACGCCCGGTTGCGCGGCGGAGGGGCCACGTGCATAAAAAAGCAAGGTTTCCAGCCTCCCAGTTGCGTCATCACGAAGCTGAGAACGCGAAGACTGCCGGAAAATCCGGCCTGCAGCGCATAAGAGCGCGGAATACCGGAGATCTCCCATTCCATGGGGCCGGCTGGAAAGCGGCGCAGGGTGGCCATCTTCGCTGCGCGATTGAAATTGTCAGAGCCGGCTTCGAGCGAAGCGCGGCGGGTATGAATCTGGCGTAGATCTTTCTCGAGCAGCGGGAGAACACCCGGATCCAGACGGAGAGAAGACAGGCGAGAGAGAGCCCGGGCGGCGGCGTGCCATAGCAAAACGCGCTCCAGATCGTCACCTTCCATCCGCAAGCGCCGTTTGAGATCGACCACCCCGCTGGCCCCGTTTCTGCCGTCGCGGACCGTCTCCAGAAGTTCCCAGCCGATGGTCTCGCAACGCACCCCGCCAGCTTCCAGAGCGCGTTCCGTCGCTTTCAGGGATGCCGGAAGTGCTTCAGGGAGAGAGATTTGGGGGGCCACTATATAATTGTAAACGAGCCCCAATGAGAAAGACTAGTTCCGACTTTGTGAGCACGCTGGAGGACCTATTCGGCGTTCCCGCTCAAAGCCTCCGGGAAGAGGATAGCCGCGAAACCGTGGCTGAGTGGAGCTCTCTAGCCGACGTTCAGATGTTTGCCCTGATCAAGAGCGATTTGGGGATCGAACCCGATGCCGAGATCATTGAAGCGGAAACTGTGGGGCATCTGCTCCAGATCTTGCGTAGCCGGGGAGCCTTCCACGACTGAAGCTTGCTGCCAGGAGCGGCGAAGCTTTGAGGAACCCCATGGGCGGTCTGACAGCCAAATTTTTCGGATTAGCGTACCAGCAGAAACTGGAGGCGGCACGCACGCTATTGCGGCAGGACGCCTTTCAGCAGAGCGCGGTGGATGCTGTCATCGACGCCATCAGCGTGCCGGTCGCGTCCCCGGATTTTGCGGTGCTCCGGCAATGGGCGGCTGGGCTGCCGGATTCGGCATCGTCGTGGTATCTGCGCGCCCGCTTGTATACGGCTAGCGACCCGGCCGAGTGCGCGCGGCAGTGGGACGCGTTCTTTGCCTCCGGCGCGGCCGCCGACCCCATGCTGTTCCTGCAGGCCGCTCGCGTCAATGGAGGCTTGCGAAATTTCACTGCTGCCGGGCAATTGCTGCATGCAGCGCTGATGCGCCGGCCCCCGTATACCTTTTACGCAAGGAGCGAAAAACTCCTGAAGACCGTCTGGAAGGAACAACCGCCTTCCATGCGGCGCTGCCGGATTGCCGTTCTGGGGAGCAGCACGACGTCACTGATGGTTTCAGTGATGCGCGCCCTGTGCTTCCGCGACGGCATCGACGCCGAATTCTACGAAGGCTTGTACGGAGCGTTCCGGCAGGAAATACTCGACGTCTCCAGCGGGCTCCACGCGTTTCGTCCCGATGTCGTATTGATCATGACGCACTGGCGGGATCTGGATTTGCCGCCGCTGAGTGAAGCCCCCCAGGCTCTAGCGGCAGCAATCGGCGCCGAGTTCGAAGCTCTTTGGAACACACTGGGGGAGCGGTTCGGATGCCACGTAGTGCAGCACGCGTTCGATCGTCCAGCGGCGAAGCCGTTCGGCTACCTGGCTCAAGGGATGCCAGGCGGCAGGTTGCGCGTGCTGCGACTGATCAATGAGCGGCTCATGCAAGACCCGCCGGCCCATGTGTCTATTCTGGATACCGCCGAGGTGATGGAAGAAGCCGGCTTGGCGGATTGGGAAGACCCCTACCTCTGGCACACCGCCAAACAGCATCCAGGCACGGAAGCCCTGCCGTATCTGGCGGAGTTGCAGCTCGCGCACGTCCGCGCGGTGTTGGGGCTGACCCGTAAAGTTTTGGTGTGCGACCTGGACAACACGCTCTGGGGCGGAGTCATCGGCGAGGATGGAATCGACGGCATTCGCATCGGCCCCGGTTCGGCCGATGGAGAAGCATATGCAACTCTGCACCGTTACCTGCTTGATCTGAAGGTCCGCGGGATTCTGCTGGCGGTCTGCTCGAAAAATAATCCCGAAGACGCCCGCTTGCCGTTTGAGAAACACGCGGGTATGGGACTGCGGCTGGACGATTTCGTAATTTTCTCGGCCAATTGGGAAGATAAGGCTTCCAACCTCCGGCACATCGCGCAGAAGCTTTCGTTAGCCCTGGACAGTTTCGTCTTCCTCGATGACAATCCCCTGGAGCGCGCCTGGGTGCGCTCCCAACTTCCGGAAGTAGCGGTTGTGGAGCCGGGTCCCTCCATCCACACGTATGTGCACCAGTTAGACCGCGGGAGGTATTTCTATACGTTGACGCTTTCCAGAGAAGACTCCGACAGGGTGGCAGCGTATCGCACCCAGGTCGAAGCCGAATCTTTGCGTGAAACCGCGCCCACGCTGGAAGCGTTTCTCGGCCAATTGCAGATGCGCGCCACTATGGTGCCCGTTTTGCCGCAGAACCTGGCGCGCGTAACCCAACTGATCAACAAAACCAACCAATTCAACCTGACTACGCGCCGCTATACTGAGGCGCAAGTGAGCCATGTGGCAGGTGACGAGAAGAACTGGACGGGCGTCTTTCAACTCGCGGACCGTTTCGGCGGCCACGGCATTATCGGAGTTATTTTCTGTATCGCGGCCGCGGAGCCGGAGACCTGGGAAATCGATATCTGGTTGATGAGCTGCCGGGTGCTGGGGCGCCAGATGGAAGACTTCATGTTTGACCGTGTGGTGGAAGCAGCTACGCGCGCCGGAGTGCGGCGCCTGCGAGGGACCTACCATCCTACGGGAAAGAGTGTCCTGGTAGCCGACCTATATACGAGGTTTGGCTTTGCGCCGATTGCCTCGCCGCTACCGGACAAGCAGTATGAGTTTACTATTCCCGGGCAATATCGGCGACGGTCTTCATTTATAGAGGATGCTTCCGCGGATGTAGTAGCCGAAGTGGCAGGCTAGGCCTCTAGAGTTCGTCCGGCTCGCCGCGCTCCACTAATTCGGTGAGGCATACGTTCTTCCCAATCAGCCATGCAATGCGCCGGTTGCCGAAAGCCACCGCGGGCGCAGGACTTGCGATGACGTACATGCCCCTGGCGGAAAGCTCGTTGCACGCTGTTTCGATATCTGCGACCGAATAGCATATGTGGTGCAGGCCGCCGCCTTTTGCCACTACCTGGCTCAGCTTAGCTTCGGGGCGGTCGGGTTGCACCACTTCCAGGTAGCCACTATCTCCGGGCAGGTGTAGAAACTGCACGTATGCCTCTTGGATCGGGTCATGAATAATGCCGGTGCGTTTCCGGTAACCGAAGTATGCGATATATTTTTCGGCTGCGGCGGCGAGATCGCGTACAGCCACGCCAGTATGATGAATGTTCAAATCCACGCCCCTAGCCTCCTATGCAATTTGTCGTTTGGCAAATGGCCGGAAGGAGCGCAGCGCCATGTTCACGATCATGGTGCGATGCTGCGGCTCAAGTCCCCACAGGTAGGCGGCGGCGGCGTAGGCGCAACACATCAGGGCGCCCTGCCCCAGAACTGCGGGCCAGGTGGCCGGCTCTCTAAGGAAGCGGTTGAGGCCCCAGGAGAAGACCGCTATGGGCGTCGCGATGATTACCGGCTTCCCGTAGATTCCAACGATGTATTCACGGAGCGTAATCTGAACGGCGTCCGCTACCCTGAATGGCACGTAGATGCCGCGGCTCACGATCATCAAAGCGGAAATCCACATCGCACCGGCCAGGATGCCGTAACGCGGAACCAAAAACCAGAGCCCCACCACGCTGCAGGCGGCTTCAATCAAAACGGCATGAGCCAGAATCTTCTGTTTGGCCATGCCATAGAGCACCGCGTTCGAGTTATATCCGGCGGAGATGGCGATCACTATGCCGGCCGCGAGAAAAGGAATCAGCGGCGCGCTGCGGAGTGCGAACTGCGGGTTGATCCAGACGTAGAGCAATTGCCGGCCGAAGATGGTGAGATACATGGCAATCGGCAGGAACAGCAGCAGGCAGTAGCGATTCACCACCAGAGTAATACGTGCAATTCCGCGGATATCTCCGTAAGCCATGAGCTCGGCGGCCTTAACGCCCGTAACCATTCCGAGCCGGCCTACAAGATCCGAGGAATAAAGCAGCAGGCGCCAGGGATACGCATAGTACGCGACCCATGCCGCGGACAGAAAGTGCCCGATGATGAGCGGCGCGTCCTGGCTCATCACCATGAGAGAGGTGTTCGCCAGAAATGTGTGAGCGCCGTATCCGGCGAGTTGGCGCACGGCTCTACGCGTGGCCTTGCGGAACGTGAATACGGCGTGAGGCAGCAGTTTCTTCACGGCGCGATACGTGAGAAAGTAAGCCAGCAGTTGACCGCCTAGAATGCACGTGGCCAGCGCTCTAATACCGAAACCGAGATACAAGGCGATGAAACAACTGGTGACGCGAACGGCACTGTTCGTGATATCGATCCGGCTCGAGATGTCGAACCGTTGATGCGCTTCAATTGTTGCCTGGAAGGTGTTAAAGACTGCGCCGAGCGCAACCCCAATCCCGACCGTTACGAGCACGTATTGGAAGGCTCCGCGATTCTCCGCTGTAATGTTGAAGAAATCGATTCCGAAAGTGACCAGCAGCGCGCAGCCCCCGAGCATGATGACGGCCGCAATAGAAAAATAAGTCAATGCCGTGCTGACCAGCTCTTGCATCAGTTCGGTCTCGCCCGTGGCCCGGTAATGTGAGACGTACTTGACTACGGCTGACTTAAAACCAAAATCCACCAGACTGTAATAATCGATTACGGAGAACGCCAACGCCCATATTCCGTACCGCTCGTCGCCCAGGTGGTGAATGATATAAGGGGAAAGAAAAACCGCAGAAATCAGGCTAAAAAGAACGCCGGCCCAACCCCATAGAACATTGCGCAGAAAGCTCTCACTGGAATGAGATGCAGCTGTATCGTTAGCCATTCGGGTTGACCATGCTGAGAGATGTGGCGCGGGCGTCGCTGTACGTCGACGGCGATGGTATTGAGTAGTATATCATCGCCGTTTGCGCGGCACTGTTCACCTTCGAGTAATTAAGCCTGCATAGATTTCGCCCATGCGTTCGGCGGCACGCTCACGCGAAAAATTGCCGTGAATAAAGTCGTGCGCGGCGGCGCCGAGAGAGCGTCGAAGCTGCTCATCCGCCATCGTTTTCCGCAGGGCGTCCGCCAAGCCGGCAGAATCGCGGCTTTCGAAGAGCAAGCCGCGAACATCGTGGGCGATCAGTTCGGGCGTGCCGCCCACACGCGAGGCGATGGTGCAGCATCCACACGCCATCGCTTCCATGAGTGAATTGGAAAATGCTTCGCTCAACGACGGTAGAACGAAGATATCCATAATGCGAAGCCACGGTGCGACGTCGCTGGTGGACGGTTCAAAAATGCAGTCCTCCGAAATACCGAGAGTTTTTGCCTGCTCTTGCAAATCCGGCAGCAGCGGACCACTGCCCAGGATCAGAAGTTTGGAGCGCGGGTTGTCGCGCCGTGCTTCGGCGAAGCCTTCGAGCAGCGTAGATAAGCCTTTTTCGGGACGTAGCACGCAAGCCGTCCCGACCACCACGCAATCGGCGGGAATGGAATCCGGACGCACGTGCGTTCCTGGATGAAACCGCGACAGGTCCAGCCCGTTGTAGCAGAGGTGAATGCGGTTCTGCGGTACGCCGATATCCTCAATCACATGCTTCATCATGTACTTGCAATTGGCGACAACGCCGTGAGCCAGGCGTTCGCCGAATGTGTTCAGACTGCGGACAGGCTGTGGCGCGAGCGACAAGTGGCCGCGTTGGCTTCCGGCGGCGATGGCGTTTGTAAGAAGCCTGACGGGCGCCAGTGCAAACGCCGAAGAGGGCGGGTCAAACGTGTGCACCAGGTCGATCGAATGCTTGCGCACATAACGCGCCAGCCGCAGCGCCTGCTTGAGCGCTCGCGGAGAGCGGAACGAGGTTACCGGGAAAGTGATAACGGGAATACCCGCTGCCACAAGTTCGCGGGAGCGGCTGCCGCCACCACGCAAAGCGGCTACCCGCACCTCAAACCGATCGCGGTCCAGCCCCATCGCTGTTTCGGCGAGTTGGCGTTCGCTTCCTCCATGATCGAGCTCGCGGGCCATCAGCAGAACGCGCCATTTCGCTGAAGATTTCATTTTCGAACGGGCGACTGCGTAGCTATCCGCTGCACTGCACTTGGTTGGAGAAAGTTCCACGGGTGTGACCGGAATTGCTCGGTTCGGCAACCATTTTATCATTTGCGGTGTTACGTTTCGTACTGTCCTTCCGCTACTTACGCTCGCATTCCGCACGCTCATTCTCAATAGACCTTTCGGCAAACTCGTAATAACTATCGCGGGACAATCTCGATCGCGTTTACCAAAGGCCAATCATGGCCGGCCGTAAACTGAATCACCACCTGTCCGTTGCTTACACTGACCGGAAACGATTCGGTGATTGCGCGGAATTCACCGCCGGCGGCGGCGAAAACGTCAAAATTCGTTAGAACCGCAAACCCGTTCAACGCCACGTTGAAGGTCCGCTGCCCTGCGGCCGTGCGGGACACCTCGGCGAACTTCAGATTTACGGTGTAATTACCGTTGCTAACCGGCACCGTGTAGTTGAAGGCGGAGCCGTAGTGGCAAGTCTGGAAAAGCGCCGGATCGAGTGTGTTGGCAATGCTGTTGGACACCGCCCAACTGGCGCCGCTACTCGCTCCTGTATCGGCGCTCCAGGCTTGGCCGAGCGAATCTGTGTAGCTGCCGCCCCCCGCGTTAATACGTGTGGCGGGGGCGGTCGTGACCGGCGTGTTCGTGGGGCCCGTAGTCACCTGAATGCCGCTGATGATCGGCCAGTCATTGCCGGAGGTGAGCTGAATCGAGATTTGGCCCCCGGTAACGCTCACCGGAAAGCTTTCATCAACCGCAATAAACTGACCTCCGGCGGCGGCGAAGATGTCGAAATTCGTGAGCACTGGGGTACCGTTGATCGCGACATTGAAACGGCGCTGTCCGGCGGCGGTGCGCGTCGGTTCGGCGAATTTCAGGGTGACTGTGTAATTGCCGTTCGGTACCGGAATCTGGTACGAAAAAGTCGCAGCATAGCGGCACGTCTGGTACAGCACGGGACTCGCGGTGCCGCTGATCGGTGTGGAGACGCTCCACGACGTTCCGGCCGAGTAATCCATATCGGCGCTCCATTGCTTTCCCGTAGCGTCCGTGTACGCCGGGCCGCCGGCATTGATCAGAATCGGTGAGAAGGAGGGAGCCGGTGAGGACACCGGAGAGGCAACCACAGGAGAAGTCGCACTGCTAAACGCCGTTCCGGCCAGCGCGGCGGCGAAGACCGGCTGCAGACCGGCAACATCTGCGCCGAGAGGCTTGCCGTCCGTGGCAGCAGCAATGTAGGGGCTGGTGGCCGCCAGCGCATAGTTCCCGTTCGCGAAATCGGCAAAGCCTACAGCAGCGCTAGTCGCCGGAAAATAGTTGCCCGCCGGGTACAGGGCGCCATTGGCGCCGATGATCGCGTTGTTGCGAAAGATCGCGCCTGGAAAATACGCGGCCAGCGCCGCCGTCCCCATGCCGGAACCGCTTCCGAAGAAGCCGTAAGGGCCGCTGAACGTCATGTTGTTCTGCATCACGAAGCCTGTGCTGGGCAATAACGACGCCACCACCAGGTTTGAATCTTGAATTGCGGTGTTGTGGTCAATCGTCAGGTTGTTGGTACCGTTCATGATCTGGAACAGGTCGCCCGGAGCGGAGCCCCAAGCCGCCGCATTTACTAAGAACACGTTATTCCGGAAAGTGACCCCGGTGGTGGAACCCATTCCGTTATCATCAATACCCTGCATATTCACGCCCTGCGTCACGTTGCGCACGAGGTTGTTCTGAAACGTGACGTTTTGGACCACGGCGGTAGGGTCCGCGCCGTCTTCCGTACGCACTGTCAGGACAATGCCGAAGCCTGTCTGGGAGGAGAGCCAACTGTTTTCCAGGACGTTCCCTGTGACGTTCACATTCTTGGCGCTTTTAATTTCGAAAACATTTTTTACGATCCATGGAGTTCCGGCATAAGTGGAGCTCTTCGGGTACCAGGAGAGCGGCTTCGAAAGATAATTTCCCTGAAAGGTAATATCGCTGGGGACGAGTCCGCTAATGGGAGGCGCCGCACCGCCCAGGAGAACGTTCTCCCCCGATGCCTCTAAGTAGTTGTTCGTGACGGTGAATGGACCCGTGCCGTTCCATTCCGCCACGGCGCTGGAATCCTGTGTCGTGCTCTTGATGTCTGAGATGTAAGAATTCTGGACGGCTGCGGTTCCGGCGTTCAGTGTAATTCCGTGCTTGCTTCCCGCGACCCGGTCGCCATGAATATAGCAGCGGTCCAGCACGAGATCGTGAGGGAGCGCCGCGAGCGACGTCGTGCTGCCGCTGCCGAATTTCACCAGGTCGGTTGCGTACACTCCGGCTGCCGGGTGTACTTCGATGCCAATTAACTGGTAATGGTTGGCGTAGTCGTCCGCTGAAATTGCTGCCGATCCATTGCTGCTGACGATGGTAGCCATCAGGGATGCGTTTGATGGATTCACGCGCTGTCCCGCAGGAAGTGATGAAGCCAGGGACGATGCGATGGTGATGTAAGAAGTGCTGACGCCTTTATTGGGGAGCGTGAAGTTTCCGGTGAACACGGCGCCTGCCGCCAGGAGGATCGTGTCTCCGGGACTTGCATTGTTAATGGCTTGTTGCAGGTTGCCGCCGGCCGGCACGGTAACAACGGCTGCTGACGCGACCGGCAGACAGGCCAGAAGACTGAAAACACTTCTCCCAATTGATGAAATCGTCATCTAACGTTCCTCCGGGCGAGCGCCTCCGCAACCAGGGACTCGTCCGGACATAGTTATCCGGCACGAAGTCCCGGCGCTGAAAACGCCGCCATCAATCGTGAATTTTTTTGGTGATACGGTTGAACGCGCGAACGCCGGAGCTAGCTCCGAAGCGTCTCCGTGCTGCTAGGCCGAGAGGAAGTAGCGGTGAAACCGAGGGCAACGTGAACCTGAAATACCTATGAGGTACTTGCGCAGCAACGTATTAAAACATACAATAAAATGGCAGTTAAGTCAACGAATTGTTAATTTGTATTTTTTACGTCTTTGCCGGCTTGTGCGTAAGAACAAGCACGTTTAGTGCCGTGGACGAATTTACCCACACGCGCGTTTTGCCTTGCTTATACTGAAGCAAATCCCGGGAGGACTGAATTTCGCATCTGTCTGAGAATGGTGGATTCCAGACCCGCCGCGCCGCGATCGCTCATGTTGCGCCTTTTGCCGTATTCGTCTGCATTATGGCGCTGGAGCATAGCTTTGGGTGGTCATGGACATGGGCTTACCCCGCCCGTATTCTGGCTACGCTCAGCGTCCTGATTTTCTTTTCACGTTCTTGGATTCCCCTACGTCCTTCGCATCCGTTTGCCAGCATTTTTCTCGGAGTGGCGGTATTTGCTATCTGGATTGCCCCCGATCTTCTGTTCGGGTACCGGAATCATTTCCTCTTCAATAATCCGTTGACCGGCGGCGTCACTACCGCTTTTCCCGCGGAATACACGCATAACGCCGGTTTCCTGACCCTGCGCGCAGCGGCGTCAGCGCTCCTGGTTCCCATCATCGAGGAACTGTTCTGGCGTTCCTGGCTGATGCGGCACCTCATCCGGCAGGATTTCCTTGCAGTCCCCCTGGGCACATATCAGACCGGCGCATTCTGGATTACCGCAGTGCTTTTCGCCTCGGAACATGCCGCCTATTGGGAGGTGGGGTTAGCGGCCGGCATTCTGTACAACTGGTGGTTGATTCGAACCCGCAATCTCGCGGATTGCATCCTCGCGCATGCAGTTACCAATGCTGTCTTAGCCGCTTACGTCATCAGCGGTGGTCACTGGCAGTACTGGCTCTGATGCATCTGCGTGACGAATCGCCCGCTGCATCCTAACGTGAACCCTATAACTCATTGGGCATTTGATCGTTAAATCAAGCACGCCCGTAAGGTCGTGTTTTTGGCCTGCGCATATATACTAAACCTAGTCAGTATGTGCGCCATAACGGGGGTTATCGATTTTCGGAAGTCGCCTGCCTACGAGGATGTTTCTCCGATGGTTGACGCTCTCCGCCGCCGCGGACCTGATGGCAAAGGAATCGAAAAGTGGCGTAGCGCTGTCTTGGGCCACTGCCGCCTGTCTATCTTTGACCTGAGTGCCGCCGGACGCCAGCCAATGCTTTCGCCAGACCGGCGCATAGGCGTGGTTTTTAACGGCGCCATTTACAACTTCAAGGAACTGCGCAGCGAACTTGAGGGCCACGGCTATCGTTTCCGCAGCAACACCGATACGGAAGTTCTGGTCCATGGCTATGACCATTGGGGTATTGACGCGCTGGTGGCGCGTTTGCGCGGCATGTTCGCGTTCACCGTCTGGGACGATCGCAAGCAGCGGCTGTTCCTGGTGCGCGACCGGCTCGGCGTTAAGCCCTTTGTCTATAGCATCCAGAACGGCAGGCTTGCGTTTGCTTCCACCATGCGTGGGCTGCGTGAGGGTGGGTATGCGGGCGAGTTGGACGATGAAAGCGTGCTCGAATTTCTGGAACACGGTTTCGTTCCAGACCATCGCGGCATTTATCGCGACGCCTTTAAACTGCCCGCCGGTGCTATCGGTGAGTGGGACGGAGAACGGCTGACGATCCGCAATTATTGGACGCTGCCGGAAGCCGGAAGCGCGGGCAAGATCGACTTCGAGGACGCCGTTCGGGAAACCGAGCGCATTTTCCTGGAATCCGTTCGCCTGCGTCTGCAGGCTGACGTGCCGGTAGGCGCGTTGCTGAGCGGCGGTATCGATTCCAGCCTGGTTTGCTGGGCCATTTCGCGGCTGGGCAGCGGCATCACCGCCTTTACCGTCGGTACACCCGGCGACGTGTGGGACGAAACCGCGGATGCCTCGGCGACTGCACGCGAACTCGGAATTCCGCACCGCGTGCTGCAGTTGGAGCCTTCGGCCGCGCCCGATATCGATGCGTTGGTAGAGGCGTACGGTGAGCCCTTTGCCTGTGCGTCCGCGCTGGGCATGCTGCAGGTTTCCCAGGCCGTACGCGAAAAGGCTACCGTGCTACTCACCGGCGACGGCGGCGACGATGTCTTTCTCGGATATCCCGAGCACCTCCATTTCCTGCGGGCACAACAACTGGCCAATGCCATGCCGCGAATCGCCGCCCCGTTGTGGCGGATGGTGCGGCCGTTGATGCCGAAAATGTCCCTGGCCCGCCGCGCCAAACACTTCATGGATTATGCCGTCGGCGGATTGGGCGCCGTAACCGCCGCGCACGATGGTTTGCCGCTCTACCAGCGTGCCGGACTTCTGGGGCCGCGCCTGCAAGGCATGGAAACCGCCCAGCGCCGCCTTTCCTGGGACATGTCCTCGGCACGCCGCCTGGTGACCGATTTCTTAAACTATGACCGTCAGATGCGCTTCACCGGCGAGTACATGACGAAGGTGGACGGCGGCACGATGCATCATGCCCTGGAAGCGCGGGCCCCCTTCCTCGATCAGGAACTCTGGAATTTTGCGGCATCTTTGCCGGTCGAGCTGCGGCTCCGCGGCGGGAATCTGAAGGCCATTCTGCGGGAGCTTGCCCGCCGGCATCTGGGCGAGCGCGTCGCATCCGGGAAAAAGCGCGGGTTCGGTATCCCTGTCCAGCGTTGGATCTCGGGTCCCTGGAACGGCATGCTCGCTGATGTGTTTCAGAATTCGTTGGCGGCACGAGCAGGCATCGTGAACGAAGCCAAGGTACGGGAGCAAATCGCCCGTGTTTACGGGACCGGAGGCTCCCCCAAGCAGCTCTGGTACTTGTTCGTGTTGGAGTCCTGGCTGCGCCGCGAGAGCGTTCAGGCTTCGCCCCGCTTCATTGCCGAGGTCCGCGCCCACAGCCCCCTGTAGGGAAATCCCTCGGCATCCAGTGAACATTTGGTACTATGTTGCCGAGCAGGAATTCCTGAATACCGCTGGTATATTTAGCGCGTGACCGAAGCAGGGCAATTCAGCAACACTCCCCCAACCCGAGGAAATCCCGGTAGCAACGGCCAAAGGGATGCGATCCGGGTATTGCTGATCGCTCCTTCGCTCCAAATTGTCGGTGGCCAATCCGTTCAGGCGCACCGTCTGCTTCAGCTCTTCTCCGGCGATCCCACCGTTATCATCACCTTCTGTTCCAGCGACTCTCCGCTACCGGAATTCATCCGCCACCTGAAGTACGTGCGCACAATCGCCAATTTACTGACGTTTTTGCCGCGTGTCCTGCTGAGCGCTCGCAAGTGCGATGTGCTCCATGTCTTCACCCCGGCGTATGTGGCCTACTTTCTCTGGACCGTGCCGGCGATGCTCGCGGGGCGTCTCTTGGGTAAGCGGGTGATTCTGAATTATCGCGATGGCCGCGGTGTCGATCACATGCGCGAATCCGCCTTGGCGGTGCGCACCCTTCGCTTGGCAGACGCAATCGTCACACCTTCCGGCTACCTCGTGCACGCCTTCGCGGAGCATGGAGTGCAAGCGCAAACGATTCCCAATTTTTTGGATCCGGCGCGCTTCCACTATCGAGAGCGGAATCCCTTACGGCCCGTGTTCTTCACCAATCGCGGTCTGGAGCCGCTCTATAACGTCGATTGCGTGTTGCGCGCTTTCGCCGGAATTCAAAAACGCTACCCCGAGGCTCAGCTGACGGTCGCGCACGATGGCCCCTGCCGTCCGGGGCTCGAAGAACTGGCGCGCACTCTCGGCCTGGCGAATGTTGTCTTTACCGGTAAGGTTTCGCAGGCGCGCATGATCGAGCTCTACGATGCCGCCGACGTCTACCTCATGAGCCCCAACATCGACAACATGCCGGGAACCCTGCTGGAGTGCTTCGCCTCCGGAATTCCGATCGTGAGTACGAATGCCGGTGGCGTCCCCTACATCGTAGAAAACGAAAAAACCGGTCTGCTGGTCCCCTGCGGCGATCATGAAGCCCTCGCCGCCGCCGCCTGCCGGCTGCTCGAACACCCTGAGTTCGCCCTGGCGCTAGCCCGCAACGCACATGCCGAGTGCGCACGCTATACCGGCACTGCGATTCTGCCGCAATGGCAGCGGCTTTATGCTGAGCTTTCCGGCAAGCCGCTGCCGGCTCCCGGTCCCGTTCCGGCGTAAGGAGTCGTACCCTTCACCCGGCGGCAGTATCGTAAAGCCCTCGTTTGCAATGGCATAATAGGTTCGGCCGCCATGCCAGCCGATACCGCCGCTTTCTCAGCCATGCCTGTGGATACTGGCAGCGCAGTCTGCCCGGTCTGCGGCGCCGGGGATACCCGCGTCTATCTGGCAGGCCGCGACGATACTTTGGACACCGCCGAATTCGGCTCTTCGCGGCGCCGTATTTCCTGCGGCACCATTTTGCGCTGCCGGGCCTGCGGCTTCGCTTTTCGGCGCGTCCGCTCTACCCCGGAAGAACTCGCCGAACTTTACCGCCGAATGGATACCCGCGTATACGAAGCCGAAGCTCCAGCCCGGGAGCGCACTGCGCGCACGCACTTCGGCATCGTCCGGCGTTATGTCACAAAAGGGCGGCTGCTCGATGTGGGTTGCGCATCCGGCCTGTTCCTGGGCATTGCCGCTCAAGCCGGGTGGCAGGTGACCGGCCTCGAACCTGCGGCCGAGCTCTATCCACGCGCCGTGCAGCGGCTTGCCGGGCGTGGCCGGGTGTACCCGCTTACGCTCGAGCAAGCGCGCCTGGAGGACAGTTTCGACGCTATCGTGCTGTGGGATGTGCTGGAGCACGTCGCCAGTCCGCGCGCTTTTCTGGCGACCTGCGCCAGCGTGTTAAGCCCGGGCGGGTACCTCTTCCTCAACGTACCGGACCTCGATACGCTGCAGGCGCGGGTCCTGGGCTCTCGCTGGCCCCTGCTCTTAGCCGAACACCTGAATTACTTCAACCGGCCTTCTCTCCGGCTCTGCGCGGAAGAGGCGGGCCTGCGAAGCGTTACGTTCGGCCGTAGAAGCGTCTGGTTTTCGCTGGAGTATGCCGCCTGGCGAATGGCGCAGCATCGAATCCCACTCGCGCCCCTGCTCTATAGCCTGTCACGGCGTTGCGGCAGTCCATTGGTGCCGCTGCGTATGGGCGAAACCTACGGTGTATTCCGGCGGCCTTAGTTAGTTCACACTCGACGGCACAATCTCGATCGCGTTCACCATCGCCCAATCGTTTCCTGCCGTGAAGGCAATGTTGATCTGCCCATCAATGACCGTCACCGCGAAGGTTTTGTCCACCGCGATATCTTTACCGCCCGCCGTCGCGAAGATATCGAAGTTCGAAAGTACGGTGCTCCCGTTGATTCCGGCGCTGAACGTCCGCTGCCCGGCGGCCGTGCGCGAGGGCTCGGCGAATTTAAGAGTCACCGCGTACGTGCCGTTCGGGACGCTCATGACGTAATTGAATGCCGGACCGTAGCGGCACGTCTGGTAGAGAGCCGGTGTGGCCGTATTGACGATGTTGTCGGCGACCAACCAGGTATACCCGTTGGCATACGACGCGTCCGCGCTCCACGTGTTTCCGGATGCATCCGTAATGGCCGCGCCACCCGCGTCGATGCGGACCGCCGTTCCCAGAGTAGATGGGGCCGTCGACGGCGTGCTGGCGATACTGGATGTGCCCGCGGCGGCGATCTGAATACCGCTGACTATCGGCCAATCGTTGCCTGCCGTGAAGGCGATGTTCACCTGGCCGCCTGTGGCCGTCACCGTGAAGGTTTTGTCCACGGCGATATCTTTACCGCCGGCCGCTGCGAAGATATCGAAGTTCGAGAGCACGGTGCTGCTGTTGATTGCCACGTTGAAAGTCCGCTGTCCGGCGGCCGTGCGCGAGGGCTCCGCGAATTTAAGAGTTACCGCGTACGTGCCGTTCGGGACCGTGAAGGAGTAGGCGAACGCCGCACCGTACCGGCAGGTCTGATAGATTGCCGGCGTATTGGTGGCGGATATTGCGTCCGTGGTGGCCCACGAATATCCGGTGTTGAAACCGTTGTCTGCGCTCCAGGTCTTGCCGGATGAATCCACCACGGCGCCGCCGCCCGCGTGCACCAGAATCGGAGTGAACGATGGCGTTGCCGGGGGCGCGGAGCTCGTCGTAGAGCTGGGCACGATCTCGAGCGCGTTCACCATAGGCCAATCCGCGGCGCCGGAAGAGAAGGCTACGTTGATCTGTCCACCCGTAACCGTTACGGTGAACGGCTTGTCCACGGCCATAAACTCCCCGCCTGCCGCGGCCACAATATCGAAATTCGTGAGCACCGGCGACCCGTTTATCCCCACGTTAAACACCCGCTGCCCCGCCGCGGGCCGGGAGACCTCGGCGAACTTGAGATTCACCGTGTAGGTTCCGTTTGGCACGGCGAAGACGTAGTTGAATGCCGGACCGTAGCGGCAGGTCTGGTAGATCGGCGCCGTAGTCGTGTTCGAAATCGTGTTAGCGACGCTCCACGAATAGCCATTGATAAATCCCGTATCCGTACTCCACGTGCGGCCCTGAGAATCCGTATAGCTGGAGCCGCCTGCATTCACCCTGATCGGGGTAAACGTGGAACTTGAGCTCACCACCGGAGCGTTCAGTGTAATCACAGCCGAAGCCGAAACTCCTGCCACCGTGGCCGTTGCCGTGACCGTTTGCGTGCTCGTGACGGACGCCGGCGCGGTATAGAGGCCATTGACAATCGACCCCACTGAAGGACTAATGGACCACGCGACGGCGCTGGACGTTCCGGTGACTGTGGCGCTTAGCTGCATGGTTTGTCCAGCGCTCAACGTGCCCGTCCGCGGAGTTACCGCTACGGTAACCGGGACCAGTGTTTGACGGGCCGCCAGAACTGCTTTGTTGGCGTTTACCCGTCCCCATCCAAAATAGTTATCGAATCCGGCTGTGCCCAGGTCATCGGTATTCTGCTCCAGGAGCGAGACCACGGCGGAAGCACTCAACGCCGGGTTCACGGAGAGAATCAATGCGCCTACGCCGGCCGTGATCGGCGAAGAGAAGGACGTCCCATACCAATAGCCGTAGCCGCCGCCCATGGTAGTCGTAAGGATGTTCTGGCCGGGCGCCGCGACTGTAATCCAGTTGCCGTAATTGGAGAAGCTGGCCAGCGAATCCGTGCTGTCCGTTGCGCTCACCGACACTACGTTCGTGCACGCGGCGGGATAATACGGCGTGCTCGTGCTGTTGTTCATGGCTGACGCAAAAACGATGCTGCCCTTATTCCACGCATAGTTGACCGCTGATTGAAGGGCGGAGGATGGGCTGCTGCCGCCGATACTGACGTTGATGATGCGCACTCCCTGGTCGGCCGCATACTGAATCGCCGCGGCGATATTCGAGTAGGACGCGAAATCCGTGGCGTCCACCACCACCAGAGGCATGATCTTGCTGCCCCAAGTCACACCCGCGACGCCAACGCCATTATTCGAGATTGCGGCGATCGTGCCCGCCACGGCCGTGCCGTGCCCGAGAATGTCTGTAGTTGCGGAATTGTTGCCAACGAAGTTCCAGCCGGCGACGAGTTTGGCAGCGAGATCCGGATGCGTGGCGTCCACTCCTGAATCGACCACCGCCACGGTAACCGTACCTGTGTTCATCGCCCAGGCTTGCGGCGCCTGAATCGTTGCCAGGTGCCATTGAGATGTGAAATTGGGATCGTTGGGGACCACGGTAGCGGCGGATGTGTGCGCATAATAATCGCGCTCCACATATTCGAAGAGACCGCTATTGCTCAACGATTGAATGACGGCGTCGCTGGACTCTTCCGGAACATCGACGATGCTGACGTTCAGCGCCTCGATGCGGCGCCTTACGACAGCAGCATGTGCGCGTAGAGCGCCATTCACGCGCTCGGCGGCAGATCCGCGGCGCGGGCTGACAAGGAGCCGGCCAGGTACGTGATCCGGCGCGTCCGCGGCGCGCAATACGCTCAGAGATGCACCCAAAAATAGAACAAGGCCGCAAAATCTGAAACCTCGTCGGGACGATATCGTCATTGCGTAAACACACTCCTTCGGTGTGCGGCTGCGGGCGCAACAATTCGCCCCGCCGGTGCTTCGTTACGAACCTTGAATTAGGGCCGGATTATTCAGGCGTATAAGCGGACCTATACGCCTGCAACGCTGCGTCAGTAGGCGAAGGAAGAGGAATATGAGCTTAAAACCAGCAGTGTACGGAAGAGCACGAACAGGAGCGATGCAACGTCAGAAATGATACGATACGGTGTTTTTAGTGTGAAAGTCAACACATTTTGGAAGGTTGTATAACTTTTCTGGCGATGGCCGTGCTGGCGGCCTGACTTTCCCTGAAAAAGATTAACGCCAAAAAAAAAGAGCCGCCCCGCGCGGTCCCTCGCGCGAAGCGGCTGTCTATCGGAGTTGAAGAGAAAGGTCTTAGTTTGAAGGCGCGATCTGAATGGCGTTCACTATTGGTGAATTCGCCGTCCCGTTGCTGAACTGGATAACAATTTGACCGTTACTAACGGTAACGGGAAATGTTTTGTCGATCGCGATGTAAATTCCGCCCGTTTGGGCAAAAATATCGAAATTGGTGAGTACTGGTGAACCGTTAATGGCTACGTTGAACGTTCGCTGCCCCACCCCATACAGTGATATTTCCGCGAATTTCAGCGTCACATTGTATGCGCCATTCGGTACCGTAACCGTATATGCAAACTGGCCATAGCGGCTGGATTGATATAGTGCCGGAGTGCTCGTGTTGCCGATATAGTCGACTGTGGTCCACGGCGCGCCGCCGCTATAGCTGGTATCAGCGGCCCAGCTTTGGCCCGTCGGATCCGTATATGCGCCGCCACCCGCATTGATGCGCGTAGTCGGCAACGCGGTCGCCGTCTGTCCCGAACCGCCGGGCACGATCTGTATGCCATTCACCATGGGCGCGTCACCCGAGCCAGCCGTGAACAGAAGTGTGAGTTGGCCATTGGAGACGCTGACAGGAAAGCTCTTATCGATCGGAACGAAGATGCCGCCGGCCGCTGCGAAGATGTCGAAGTTATATAACTCCGTGTAGCCGTTGGCGATCACATTGAAAAGCCGCTGCCCCGGACCGTAGTTGGAGACTTCGGCAAAACGCAACGTGACCGTGTACGTGCCATTCGGAACTGCGAAGTTGTAAGAGAAGGCGCCATAACGGCAGGTCTGAAAGAGCGGCTGCGACGTTGTGTTCGCGATCGTGTTCGCCACACTCCACGTCGCGCCGCCAGTGTAACTATTGTCCGCGGCCCACGCTTGCCCGACCGAGTCGGTGTAAGCTCCGCCGCCGGCGTTCACCCGTATGGTGCTGCTGGAGGTGGCCGGCGTAGTAGCTGAACCACTCTGGACGGCAACCGCGTTGACCATTGCGGAATAACCGCTGCCGTTGAGGAACTGAATCGTAATCTGCCCGTTCGTCACATTGACAGGGAAAACCCGATCCACGGCGACGTTGCGGCCTCCCGCGGCTGCAAAGATATCGAAGTTCGACAGCACGGTATATCCGTTGAGGACTGCGGCGAATAGGCGCTGTCCAGGTCCAGTCGACGAGGGGTCTGCAAATTTCAGCGTCACGTTGTAGCTGCCATTCGGCACCGTAAAGTTATAGCTGAAAGCTCCGTAGCGGCAAGTCTGGTACAGGGGCTGCGCGGTCGTGCCGCCGATGCTGTTGGCCACCGCCCAGGTTGCACCGCCGCTATAGCTGTTGTCTGCCGCCCACGTCTGACCGGAAGCGTCAGTGAACGCCGCGCCGCCCGCGTTGATGAAAATGGGAACCGTCGTGGAGGAGGGTGAGGTCACAATTGGCGAAGTTGTAACCGGAGCCGTCGTTACGGGAGCCGTCGTAACCGGAGCCGATCCGCCGGCGGCCGCCACAACAGTCCTGTATGCGTTTACCCGGCCCCAGCCGAACGTGCTGTCGAAGCCTGCCGCGCCGAGATCGTCTGCGTTCCTCTCGAGGAGTGTGACCAGAGCTTGGGGAGTCAACGAGGGATTGGCTGCCAGCGCCAGCGCCGCCACGCCCGAGACCACCGGCGTTGCCAGCGACGTTCCCCACCACATGCCATAGCCGCCACCCAACGTTGTGGTCTCGATGTTGTTGCCTGGCGCCGAAACCGTAATCCAGCTCCCGAAATTGGAGAAGCTCGCCAGGTTGTCGGTTTCATCCGTTGCCGCGACCGCCACCACGTTGGTGCACGCGGCAGGATAGTTCGGGGTGCTGCTGGAATTGTTCATCGCTGCCGCTACAACGATCGCGCCCGCGTTCCAGGCGTAATCCACCGCTGCCTGAAGCGCCGAGGAAGGCGTGGTGCCGCCGATGCTCACGCTGATCACTTTCGCGCCGTGATCGGCCGCGTATTCAATGGCTGCCGCGATATTGGAATACGCGGCGTAGTTATTCGAATCCACCACCACGAGCGGCATGATGGGATTGCTCCACGTAATACCAGCCACCCCGATGCCGTTATTCGTAATCGCGCCAAAGACGCCGGCGACGGCGGTGCCGTGTCCCATCGTGTCCTGCGTATTACTCGTGTTCGTGACGAAGTTCCAGCCGCCCATCACGCGGCCCGCAAGGTCGGGATGGGTGGCGTCCACTCCTGTATCGAGCACTGCGATCGGCACGCCCGAACCCGTCGTGGTATTCCATGCCGTTGTTGCCTGGATCTTGCTTAGATACCACTGGTAAGCGAGATTAGGATCGTTGGAAGTTCCGCCGAGCTTGGCGTAGTAGTCGTACTCGACCTCCGTTACTTGCCCGCTGGCGCGTAGAGACTGCATCACAGCCTCTTCCGAACCGGGCGGCACATCGATGACGGAGAGGTTCAGCTTCTCCATCCGTCTGCGCAGATGCGCTCCGTGCCGGGAGATCATCGAAGAGGCTTGCGCGCTGGAAACGCCCTTGGCGTGATGTACGATCAGGCGGCCCGGAATGCGCACCGTCTCGCCGGATTGAGCTTGCGCAATGAATGAGAAAATGAGGCCCGTTACTAGAAAATGCAGAATTCGCATGGTTCTCCGTTTGCCAGACAGATCCGGTTGATACTCATCACCGGCTGCCCGGATGCGCCCGGATATTCATCCGCGGCGATTCAGGTTTTCGGTCTTTAAACGGGAACTTCGCTCACGGGAGGAGGGGGAGCGGTGAGCGATGCGAAGCACCCAGGAATTGTTTCTACGCATACAGGCGTTTGCCTGTATGAAGATTAACCTTAGCCGCCCAAACCCTCTAGTGTCAAGAACTTATGCTGTGAAATTTGAATGCCATTGTAAGCTGTAATTTTTTATACAAAACGTGGTTCTAGTACATTGGGGAGGCGCGCCGGAAACGTACCGGTCTCCACTTGGCGGCGGCCTATTGTCGGCTCGCGCTAACCTCTTCGGCAACAACGCGTTTTTGCCTGGGCGCCGGCGGGATCGTTCTTATTTCCCCGGCAGGGGCTTGGCTGTGCCAAGCCGGGGAGAATGGGCCTTACCGATTGGGTCAAGCGGCCCAGGTGCGCGTGTCTCAGAGCCGCCCAGGCTACATCGCCTTCTCCCTTTCGCGTTCGCAGTGGCGAGAGGGGCCGTTATTCGTGTGTCGAAGGCGCATCCGCCTCCCAGACCGGTCAAAGATCATCGGTCTGTAAAACCAATTGGGCGGCCGCCGGCAGATCTTCGGTTACGAAATCCGGTTCGCACTGCTGTTCCCTCCCGTAACCGGTAAGAACCAGGATTGTCCTGGTGCCGGCGCGCCGGCCGCACTCAATGTCCGCGGCTTTATCTCCGACAAAAAAAGAGTTACGCAAATCGATATCAAACTCCAGCGCTGCTTCGGACACCATCCCAGGCTCCGGCTTGCGGCGCGACGATAGTACACCTGGCGCGTCCGGGCAGTAGTACGTCGCGTCAATCGACTTTCTCCCGATTTGCCGTATGAATTCAGCTTCCACCGCGCGGTATTGTTCATCGGTAAAGAGCCCGCGTCCAATCCCGCTCTGATTTGTGATGACGATCGTCAGATAGCCCGCTGCCTTCAGCCTTTCTAAAGCCTCACGTACGCCTGGTAATACCCGGACCCGTGCGGGATCGTCACAGTACTCTACTTCCTCCATCAGAGTACCGTCGCGGTCCAAAAAAACGGCTCGTTTTTGCATGAACTGAGATATTATCAACCTAATCGCCGGTTGCGCCATCATCTGGCTTTTACACATCTTTGAGCTTCGTAATACCCGCATTTGCGGCTTACCGGGAAAAGCGCAATGCGACATAATGACTTACAAGATATTAATGCGCCAGTCGTCCACACCGTCGCGGATGCCTATTAGGATCCTTGTCGTTGCGCCTTCGCTGAAGATTGTAGGCGGTCAATCTATTCAGGCTGACGCTCTCATTCGCGGGCTCAACCGCGAACCGAATGTCGAAGTCGCCTTAGCTGCGACAGATCCGCCATTGCCTGAAGTTGTGCAGCGCATTAAATATTTGCGGACAACCCTGAAGTTCTTATTGTTCTTTCCACTTATCCTGATGCGCATCTGGCGCTACGACATCCTTCAGGTATTTACTCCCGCGGGCGCGTCGTATTTTATGTGGTCGGTGCCCGCCATGGCCGTTGGCCGGTTGGCCGGCAAACGGGTTATCCTCCATTATCATGATGGCCGCGGATCCACTCATTTTGCGCAGTCGCGCTTCGCCGCATGGACGTCGCGAATGGCCCACGTGTTAGTAACGCCCTCGGAGTACCTGAGCGATGCGTTTGCCCGCTGCAACGTCCCGGCCGTGCCGATTCCGAACTTAGTAGATCCGTCATTTTTCAAGTACCGCACGCGCGATCGCCTGCGCCCGGTCTTTTTCACGAATCGCGGACTCGAGCCTCTTTACAACGTCGGCTGCGTGCTGCGCGCTTTCTCCGCCATTCAACAGCACTACCCGGATGCCCGGCTTACCGTTGCGCATGACGGGCCTTCGCGGTGCGAGATGGAAGAGCTCGCGAGCACTCTTCAGCTCGCCAATGTGACGTTCACCGGAACCGTCAGCCAGCAGCGCATGGTGGACTTGTACGATGCTTCCGATATCTATCTGATGAGTCCCGATATCGACAACATGCCCGGCACGGTTCTCGAGTGCTACGCCTCCGGAATTCCCGTTGTCAGCACCAAGGCCGGAGGCGTGCCTTACATCGTCAGGCACGAATTCACCGGCCTGCTGGTGAATTGCGGCGATTGGGAGGCGCTCGCCCGTTCCGCCTGCCGCCTGCTCGCGGATCCCGCACTCGCGCTACGGTTGGCACGCAACGGCCGCGCCGAGTGTTCGCGCTATACGTGGGAGGTGGTGCGGCCCCAATGGCTGCAGCTCTACGCGGAGCTTCTCGGTTTCCCCGCCCCCGAATCCGCCCGTTCCGCCGCTTCGGCGTAGTCTCCGGCTAAAGTCCGTAGATCTCCAGCAACTGTGTCACGTTCGTTCTATGGTTGAACCGCTCCTCGGTGACCTTGCGCCCGGCCGCACCCATGCGCCAGCGAAGCGCGTCGTCGCCGAGCAACTCCAAAAGCCTCCGGGCGACGGCCTGTGTGTCTCCGCGGTCCACCAGAAAGCCCGTCACGCCGTCCGCGATCAACTCCGGAATCCCGCCGACCCGGGTCCCAACTACCGGCAGCCCGCTGGCCATCGCTTCGGCAATGGTGAAACCAAAAACTTCCTCCCATCGGGACAACTGGCACGCCACATCCGCTGCGGCGTATAACCCTTCGCCTAAGGGGTCTCGCACCAGCCCCGCAAACGTGACATGCGAAGCAACCCCCAGTGAGCCGGCCAGCCGTTCGACTTCGCCTTGCATCGGGCCGTCGCCCGCCAATACGATATGCACCCGCGGCTCTTTTGCAATCACTTCCGCCGCCGCACAAAGCAGGTCCTGAATTCCCTTCTCGTGCATCAGCTTGCCGGCTTGAACGATCACCAAGCGGTCCGCGCCGATGCCGAATCGCTGCCGGAATGCTTCTCTCTGCTGGCGGCCTGCCGCCGCCCGGTCCACGTCGATGCCGTTATACACCATGCGTACGCGATTCGGCGGTGTGGAGTTGAGCCGGACCGCGTTGCGCCGGCCATAGTCGCTCACCGAAATCACACCGTCTAAAGGTACGCAGATCGCACGCGCCACGGCGCGCTTCCACAACGGACGCTGCCGCGGGACATAATTTTCGGGCATCGAGGTATGGTCGGAGAAATAGACCCGCTGCGCGCCCATCAGCTTCGCAATCCGCGGCAGCGGCGTCAGCGCGCCGGTATAGTGCAGATGCACGATCGAAGGCCTGTGCTTTCGCACCAGTCGCGCCAACTCCAGCGCTGCCCTCGACTGTACCGTCCAACCGCCGGCCATTTCCTCGAACTCGACGTTCGCAGGAACCAGAAAATCACGGACCTCCAGGCTGGGCTTCTCTAGAAAACAGACAACGCTCTTCCAGCCCTTTTTCCCAAGCTGTTCGGAAAACTCGCGGATGAACATCTCCGAACCGCCAATCCGCCGCGGACGCAAACCGAAGACCGAAAGAACCGTTTTATTTGAGTGCGACCAGGCCACGAGTTTCCTTTTCGGCGTCGCTGAAACGCGTTTCGTGACAGCAGCCCCCCTGCCACCAATGCTGCCGGTTTGCCCAGATGCTGCGAATGGGTGCTTGTCTGATATTCCCGGCCGGAGGCATTCCATAGCACGTCAGCACATCGCCGTTCGGCATGACCTGCATATTGGTAATCGCACTGCATAGGGGGACGCTCGAATGAGCGCTGTGCTGCTGCACGGATACTCGCAGAGCATCCGGAGTTTCGAAGTACGGGATCATGACCTCGAGCTGTTCGTAGGTGTTGCGGATGGGCAGACCCTGTCGCTTCAGTTCCATCAGGCGGCGCACCGCGGCCGTGGCCTGACGCGCATCCCTCGGCCAGTTGTCGCTGTGCTCGAACCAGCGCGCATCGTCGGGCGTGTTATAGTTCTGCTCCACCGGCTGATAGAACACTTCGCAGCCGTTTTCGGCGGCGTACCTCGCAACGCGATCCACTTCGCAGAGATTCTGCCGCATGATCACGGTCTTTAACCGGATCGTGAAATCCAGCCCTTCTTGTGCCCGCAGCCGCTGCAACGTAGCGAGGGACCGGCTTGTCTTTTCGAAAAACTTCTCACGGCCGCGAATGGCGGTGTGCGCATCGCCGATGCCATCCAGCGATACCGTTACCCGCGCCGGATTGGCTCGCGCCAGTGCTTCCATCCGCGACTGATCGTCCCAGTAGCCATGCGTCAGAACTTCGGCCGCCAGGCCGATCCCGGAAGCGTGCGCCACCAGCTCCACCGTATACGGCCGCAAGAGGGCTTCGCCGCCTGTAAACGTAACGGCTGCCGGCCCAAGCCACTGCCGCAATTGCGAGAGGAGGCTCTTGTACTCATCGACTGTCGGCGTGTCCTCGCGGCCCTTGTTCTTCCAGATGTCGCAATGCACGCAGCGCGCGTTGCAGAGATTCGTCATCAGGATGAGGATTTCCGCCGGCTGGCAATACCCTGCCCAGCGCCCCCCGCCCAGTCTCGCGAGACGGTAATTCCCGGAAACCGACAGACGCCGATACAGCCGCCGCATGTCGCTGAAAGCAGGCATTCATATCAGATTACGTGCGTCCCGATACAATTTCAACCGCAATTTGACCCCTACGCGCTGAAACTCTCTTCCAATTCCCGGGCGTTTGTGGTCGCGGTCCCCAGCTTTCCAACCACGATGCCGCTCGCGTGATTCGCGAGTTCCGCCGCCTCCACCGGTGTAGTCCCCGCGCACAAACCCAGCGTGAGCACGGCAATGGCGGTATCGCCCGCGCCGGAGACATCGAAAACATCTTTGGCGCACGTCGGCGTGTGGTACGGCGGCGTGTCTGGTTGAAACAGCAGCATGCCCTGCTCGCCGAGCGTAATCAGCAACAAACGCGGCTGCCAGCTGTCCATCAGCCGCCGCGCGGCTTCGAGCAATGCTGTGTCATGCAGCGCCGGGTGCGCCGCTTCACTCCACGGCACGCTGGCAGCGAGAAACGCCTCCAGCCGGTTGGGCTTCACTGCCGTTGCACCCTTCCACGCGAGGAGCGTGTGCGGATGCGGATCCACCGCCAGCACTTTGCCGTGCTTGCGAGCCGTCCGGCAGATGAAATCCGCCAGCGCCTGTGTGAGGAAGCCCTTGCCGTAGTCTGCCACTACCACGCCGCCGGACTTCGCGATCGCTTCTTCGCACTGTCCCATGAGCGCTTCCATCTGGCCGGGCGTCAGCAATGTATTCCGCTCGCGATCCACCCGCACCACCTGCTGATTGCGCGCGATAATTCTCGTCTTGAGAGCCGTGGTAAATGACGCGTCGCGCAGCACGCCGCTGGTATCGATGCCGCATCCGCGCAGCAGCTCCGCCAGACGATCGCCGGCTTCGTCGGTCCCCGTAACGCCGATAACCGACACGGCCGGCGTGAACTCCCGCAAATTTCGCGCGACGTTCGCTGCCCCGCCGGGATAGTAAGATTCGGCCGTTACGTTCACAACAGGGACGGGAGCTTCGGGGGAAATGCGCGACACCTTGCCCCATACGAATTCATCCAGCATGAGATCGCCGATCACCAATACGCGCTGCTGCGCGAAACGCGAGATAAGTCCGGCGGCGTGGTCTCGATTCATCACTTTGAATCGAGATGATAACAGCCTTCCGCGACAAACTGGCGCTCCACACGCGCACTAATTATGCTGCGATGGCTGCGCCTGCGATTGCACCTCGGAAATATCGGGGATAGCGCGATCGCCTGTCCGGCCCGCAGGCGGCCCCTTCCTGCTTACGACAACCAGCGACAAGCCCGCCCACGGCAGCAGGGAATCCACACGACTCCAGATCCAGACGGTCTTATCGAACAGCTTCAAGACCACTTTATTCATGTGGCGCACGCCAATTTTGCCGTAAATCCACCACGGCAGCGTCCCCGCCTTGTTGAGGCTATAGCACTTCTCCACCGTAAACCCTGCGCGCTCCACCATCTCCCTTGCGTCGCGGGGCGCGAAGCGCCGTTTGTGCCCCATGGATTTATCGAGGCTGCCGAACAATCCGCGGCCTTGCGGCACAAGCACCACAAGATTGCCTCCCGTCTTCAACGTGCCGCGGATCGCCGCCAGCGCGGAAGCGGGATCGTCAAGATACTCCAACACATTGAGACACAGCACCGTATCGAAGCAATTTTCCATGGCGGCAAATGCGCCGGGCGTTGCCGGATCCAGATGCTGCACCACGACATTCGGCGTCCGCAAAAACCGGTTGCGCAGTGCGTGTAAGTGCAGGGGCTCTTTTTCCGCGGCCACGTAGAGCATACGGCGGCCCATGAGCCGGCTGGAGATGGTGCCGATCCCGGCGCCGATTTCGAGCACCGTGTCTCCCAGATGCGGCCTCAGTTTCCGCGAAAGCCAGCCGATATACGCCGGCGTACCGGACAGATTATTGAGTACATCGCGGCCGTATGGCGCGGCGTAAAGATCGTCGATCAGCCAGAACTTGAGAATTACGCCAAAGGCTTTTAGCCCATCCTTCTAGCCGATTTTCTTTCCCTCTTCATACGTGCGGCCGTGATAGCTGATGGGGACTTCATAGATGCGCAGCTTGCGCTTGGCGCTCTTCATGACGATCTCCGGCTCAAAGCCGAAACGATCGGAACGAATCGGAATGCTCTTCAGAAGGTCTGTCCGGAACACCTTGTAGCACGTCTCCATGTCCGTCAGATTGAGGTTGCAAAACATGTTGGAGACGATCGTCAGTGCCTTGTTGATCATGGAATGCCAGAACGGCAGCACGCGCGACTGCTCGCCCGACATGTATCGCGACCCGAATACCGCATCGGCATGTCCGTCGAGCAGCGGGCGCAAGAGGCGCGGGTATTCGGCCGGATCGTATTCCAGATCGGCATCCTGTACCAGGGCAAAATCGCCGGTTGCCAGATCTACCGCGGTGCGAACTGCGGCGCCCTTTCCGGCGTTCTTCTCATGCCGGTATAGCCTGATCTCGGGGAAATCGCGAGCCAGCCGCTGCAGAATCTCCCAGGTGCCATCCGTCGAACAATCGTCGACAATCACCAGTTCGCGTTCCATGTTTTCCGGCAGCGGCGCTGCCAGCACCAGCGATAAGGAGCGCTCTACCACGGTGCGCTCGTTATAAACCGGAATGAGAATGGACACCTTCACTAATGACGGAGTTTAGCAGATGGCCTTTTGCCTGAGTGCCGCCGCTCACACCCTCTTCCCTGTGCTCTAGCGCGCTTTCTAGGGCAATTGGAAAAGTAGTTGCTAAAATGGCCACGTCGCCATGCCTAAGGTCGTACTGGTAACCGGTTCTTGCGGACTCATCGGCTCTGAAGTGGCGCGCTTTTTTGCGCGAAACGGATTTCAAGTCGCTGGTATCGACAGCAATCACCGCGCGGTGTTCTTTGGACCCGAAGGCGATACAAGCTGGGTGCTGCAAATGCTCCGCCGCGAGATTCCCGGCTACCGCCATGAGGCGCTCGACATTCGCGACCGGGATAACCTGTTGCGCGTCGTAAAAGAAATTGAACCGGACCTCATCATTCATACGGCAGCCCAGCCCTCGCACGACCGCGCCGCGGCAATTCCGTTTCTGGACTTTGAAGTGAATGCGGTCGGCACGCTCAACATGTTGGAAGCGGCCCGCCAGGCGTGTCCCGAATCGCCGTTCATCCACATGTCGACCAACAAGGTTTATGGCGACCGGCCGAACACCATCGCGCTGCGCGAGCTCGAAACCCGTTGGGATTATGCGGACCCCGCGTACGAAAACGGAATTGCCGAAGACTTCTCCATCGATCAAAGTAAGCACTCTGTCTTTGGCGCGTCCAAGGTTGCCGGCGATGTGATGGTTCAGGAGTATGGCCGCTACCACGGCATGCCTACCTGCTGCCTGCGCGGCGGCTGCCTCACAGGCCCCAACCATTCGGGTGTGGAACTCCACGGCTTTCTGAGTTACCTGCTGAAGTGCAACGTGGAAGGCCGCGAGTACAAGGTCTACGGATACAAGGGCAAGCAGGTCCGCGACAACATTCATTCCGAAGACGTAGCCCGCTTCATGTTTGAATTCTGGAAGTCGCCGCGCGTTGCGGAGGTCTACAATCTCGGTGGCGGCAAAGGGAATGCCTGTTCCATCCTGGAGGCCTTCCACATGGCCGAAGCAGTCACCGGGCGGCCGATGAAGTGGCGGTACGTCGACGAAAACCGCATCGGCGACCATATCTGTTACTACAGCGACTTGCGCAAAATGAAGTCCCACTATCCGGCGTGGGACATCACCAAGCCGCTACCTGTCACCTTTCAGGAGATTGCCGATAGCTGGATTGAGCGCTCGGCGGCGCATTCGACGTAGCCCAATGCGATAGCGGCGTGGCGCCGCAGGAGAACAGCCTGACATAGGAGTTCGCAAACATGGGCGGCTCTCGCCACACCCAGCTCCGCCGGTCCGTCCACACCGCATCCGTATCTTTCGCGATCACAACGCCGACGCGCAGCGAGGAACAGGCGTCATGCAGATCGCCGCCCGGCGCGTAGAGCGCGTTTGCGCGGTCCACGATCGGGGCGCAATCGCGCGCGCTGCCGCCGAACACCGCGCTGCACGTGAGGTCCGCCGCGGCCACCCGGCGCGATGCGTACAACATCTCGGTGGTCTCCTGAAATACCACCTTCGGATTGAACTGCACGGCAGCGTTCTCCGGTGTTGCCGTGCGCAGCCATTCGTACGCCGCGCGCGCCGCATACGTGCGCTCGCCGTAGTTGCGGTCCGGCGACATCCAGTCGAGCGGCGGAACGATGCCTGCATCGGCCAGGATCGGATACGTGCGTGTGAGGGCGAGGTCGCAGACTGTTCCGGCTGCGCCTATTACGAAGAAGAGCGTGAGAATGGCGCGGTCTCCCTTCGCCAGAATGTGACGCTCGCTGAAAATCTCTACTCCCATCAGCAGCAGGATGAATTCGGCGATGAGGAATCCGCGCCAGCCCAGATCGTTGCAGCCGATCACACTCGATCGCAAGAAGGTGCAGATAAGAATGCTGGTCGCGGCCATCGTCACCAATGCCAGTTCCTGGCGCGAAAACGCGCGGCCGCGGCGCTTGCGCCACCACAGCGCTCCCGCCGCGAAAAAGACTCCGAGCTCCAGGAGATAATTCAGGGGCACCAGCGGACCGTTAATCAGCACAAGCCGCCAGGGACCTCGCAACCCCGTCCACCACGCGAGAATCGGCGCCAGAGAAAACTCGCGAACCGTAAACTGTAGCGGCGCGCCGCCCGTGCCCGCGCTGCCCGGCTGTATCAGACTTGCCGCATAGGGAAGCGCCAGCGCGCAGCCGGTCGCCCCCGCGAAAACGAGCGTGCGCACTTCGGCGGCCCATCGTTTCCAAACACAGATCGCGAGCCACGCCGCGAGAAATACGGCGAAGACGAAGGCCACATAAACCGAAGCGCCCGCTGCCGATGCCATCGCAGCTCCCGCCGCGACGCGGTTCCGCCATCGCGAGCCGCCATGCCACAAGAGCAGAAATGCGGTGAAGCACGCGATCATGCTCGCCAGCGCGTGCGGGGCCCAGAGCGCCGAGTACACGAACCAATCGACATGCTCGTTCCACCATTCCACGCTGGGCAGAAGGAATTTCATTTTGCCCGTGAAATACGCCGCGGCGAGCAGCGCGCTAGGAATCAAATCCAGTCCCGTCACGGCCGCCAGCGCGAGCCCTATGCCCATACGCCGCCGGAGCGCTTCCCGCCCTTCCGCGCAAAACAGCCGCAGATGGAGCGCGAGCAGCATCATCAAGCCGATTCCGCACCACACCGTGCCGCCGGCAATCGCCTGGCGCGCCGTGATAGACCCCGCGCCGGTACGCTCCACCAGGCTGCACAATAGCAGCCAGAAGTAGTGATAGCGCAGCGGAACAGGCCGCCCCGGCGACAGAAACGGATTCTGCGGCGGAATGCCGTCCGTCGAAACCACGTGCACGAAGGAAGAACGCACCGCCGTATCGATGGAGCTCACCGGATAATACAAGCGGCGCCCGATCTGCACATCGCAGAGCGACAGGACGGCGACGGCCATCCAAACAAACGCGACGGCCACGAACGGCCACCACTCGCGCGGAATGCCCCAAGATCCGCTGCGCTTCGTGCGCGCAAATGCTGCCACGAAGGCGATGCAAAGCGCGCCATAAACCGCCCACATGGCCGTCATGGAGACACGGCCTGCGAGATAAGTCAGAATCGGGCAGAACGCCAGGGAAAGCGGCACGCTGGCGCACAAGCGGAATGCCGCCGTGCGGCGCCGGAAGTCCAGCAGGTCGCCCCACCATGCGATGGCGTAGCCCGGAATCATGACATAGAGCGGGAAAAGCGCGACCGCGCGCAAAATGCCGCTAACGTCGTCGAGCATGAAGTTGTGCGGCGGCATAAATAGCTGGTGCGTCACTATAAATCGTGGCTGGCCTGGGCCTTCGGAAACAAGTTGGCTAAAGTATGTACCCTGGACGATATCCCTGGTGGTCTGCGGAAAAAGGGTTCAGAGAAGTAGTGCAACTACTATGCTAGACTGTTCCGTTGAAACCCAATCAATTGGGAAATTCTGCGGTTTTCCCCTCATTTGGGGCGGGTTTCCCCGATTGAATGGCAGAACGGACCTGACTCAAGAAAACATGGAATCGAGAGCGGAAGAACGTCTGGAAAGCGCATCCTTCCGGGACCCTGGTGGCAGTTTAGTGGCCCATGAGGGCCGCATTTTCCGCATTATTAATGCCACCGGTGCGGCGGATTTGCGTGCTTTCCTGGAAGCCCCTTGCAGGAACCAGCTGAGTACTGAGGGCCGCGTTGTTGCCACGGAAATACTGACCGAACGCGATCGTGCTCATTTGCTGGAAACGCCGTCGGTGCAGGCGCTCTACGCCTCCGTCAGCGGCGAAATGGTCCTGGAACACGAGAAGATCGCGTTCCCGAGCTTCCCGTACGAGTGGGCGCCGGAAATGCTTTACGCGGCAGCGGAACTTACGCTCGAACTCGCGAAAGCGCTGCTGGCAGACAACCTGGGGCTGAAGGATGCCACGCCTTACAACGTGCTGTTCCGCGGGCCGTCGCCGGTCTTCATCGACGTATTGTCGTTCGAACGGCGGGACCCGGGCGACGCCACTTGGCTTCCGTACGCGCAATTCGTGCGCACCTTCCTACTCCCTTTACTAGCAAATAAGTTCTATGGCGTTGGCCTGGACCAGATTTTCCTGAGCCGTCGCGATGGTCTGGAGCCGGAAGAAGTCTACCGCTGGGCCTCCGCCGCCCAGCGTCTTCGTTCACCGTTTCTTTCATTGGTATCGCTGCCATCGTGGCTCGGAAAACGTCATAACCAGGACGATCAGAGCGTTTACCGCAAGAAGCTTCAAGACCCGGAGAGGGCGCAGTTCATTTTGCGAGCCCTGTTGAAAGGCCTCTCGCGAACCCTCGCAAAACTGCGGCCCGCCAGCGGCAAACACTCCGTCTGGAGCGATTACATGACGGCGAACAACAATTACACCGAAGCTCATTTCGCCGCCAAACAGAAGTTTGTGCAGCGGATGGTCGCCGAAGTTGCTCCCAAACGCGTTTTGGACGTCGGATGCAATACGGGATTTTTCAGTTCCCTCGCTGCTCGTGCCGGAGCTTCGGTAGTCGCCATCGATTACGATCCTGTCGTGGTCGGCGATGTCTGGCGCGGCGCTCGGGACGCCAAACTCGACATTCTTCCCCTCGTCGTCAATCTCACCCGGCCTAGTCCCGGCTCGGGGTGGCGCAACGCGGAGTGCGCCCCGTTTCTGGACCGCGCGCGCGGTAAGTTCGATGGAGTTCTGATGCTCGCCGTCGTGCACCACATGCTGGTGACCGAGCGGATTCCGCTGCCGGAAATAATCCGGCTCGCGGCCGAAATCACGACCGATCTTGCCATTATTGAATTCATCGGGCCTGCCGATTCCATGTTTATGCGCCTGACACGCGGCCGCGACGAGTTGCATAAAGATCTCACCCCGGAGGTCTTCGAAAAAACTTGCGAACCGTACTTTGAGATCACTTCAACAGAGCATCAGGAAGGCACCTCCCGCTGGCTTTACGCGCTCAGAAAACGGCGCTAATGCTGCGCGGCGAGCCAAGAGGCCGTAAAATCCACATCGCTAATGAAGTTGGCTAAAGTATGTACCCTGGACGATATCCCTTGCGGTATTGTCTGTGGACCTGGGATAACGGCAATCTAGACATGTCTAAGACATGCTCGAAGAGCCTCTAATCGCTGCGGCCCAGCCGGTGCAAGCACCGGCGCGAGCGTTCCTCGACCGGCATTTCAGGCTGTGCACCGCCGTTCTGCTGGTGATCATGGCTGCTGCCCAAATCGTCGCTGCTCTGCTGGACAGCCAGGTGGTCGACGAGGGCTACCATCTCACGGCCGGATATATGTTCCTGAGAACCGGCGAACTCAATGCCGAAACGGAACATCCGCCGCTGGCGCAAGCGCTGACTGCTCTGCCGCTGTTGACGATGCCGTTGCGACTTCCCCGCCCCGTAACCGAAGGTTATAGCGAAGGGCATCGCGAGGTGGATTTTCTCTATCGCAATACCGTGCCGGCGGACCGCATCCTGCTGGCGGCGCGCTGTGGCCACATCTGCTTCACGCTGCTACTCGGCATTCTGATCGCGTGGTGGACACGGAAGTACTTCGGCCCCTCTGCCTCGCTTGCGGCGCTGGCGCTTCTGGCATTTGAACCCAACTTCCTGGCCCACGGCCACTACGCAACCACGGACGTTCCGGCCGCGCTGTGCTTCTTCGCCGCCTGCCTGGCTTGGTCCGCGTATCTGCGAAGCGGCGGATTCTGGCGGGCTGCGCTCTCCGGTGCGGCGGTTGCCGTCGCAATGTCGACCAAGTACTCCGCTGTTTTTCTGTTTCCGATTTTTTTCCTGCTGTACGTGCTCGCCTGGTGGCACCGTTCCGGAACGCCCGGGCCGCGGCCATTCCAGGCATCGTTCCGCCACTTTACAGTCAGCATGGCCGTGGTGCTGCTGGCCATGGGACCGGTGCTGGACGTCTGCTTCGGCTTTGAGGCGGGACCGCTGTTTTCGGTTGCTCACGGACGCGCTCCGGGGCCCGGCTGGTCGCAAATGCCCGCGATAATTCAGTGGGCCGCCGCGACTATCCCGATTCCCGCTCCCAGCATGTTGCACGGCATCTTCATCCTGCTGCGCCACAATTTGGGAGGACATGTCTCGTATCTGCTCGGCCGGTATTCAGAGACGGGCTGGTGGTATTACTTCCCTGTCGTGATGGCCGTGAAGACTCCGGCCGGCATTCTACTGGCATTCGCACTCTCGATCATCGCGGCCGCCGCTGCGTGGCGGAAGCGCGCACTGCGCAGCCTGCCGATCGAATGGCACGTTCTCATTGTTCCGCCGCTCTTCTATTTCGCGATGGCTCTGCGCAGCCACATCGATATCGGAATTCGTCACATGCTGCCGCTTTATCCGTTCGTGTTCGTCTGGATCGGCGCGGCGCTGTTCGTCCCGCGGGCGCTTCGCTCGCGTCGCATCGCCGCAGCAGCCGCGCTATGCCTGGCGCTGACGGTAGTGGAATCCGCGGGGGCGTTTCCGCGTTACCTGGCATTCTTCAATTTTCCGAGCGGCGGCCGCGCCCATGGGTGGAAGTACGTGGCCGATTCCAATCTCGACTGGGGGCAGGATCTGAAGCGGCTGCAAACTTACGTGGCTCAGCACCATATCGCAAATGTCTGCCTGGGAGACTTCCCCGTTACCTCGCCCGAATACTACGGATTTGCCGTGAAGCCCCTTCCCGCCAGCATGGACGAAGCGCGCGCGCAGGGCTGCATTGTAGCCGCCAGCATTACCCATACAGTGGAGTGGCCGCTTTGGCAGCATGACTACGCCTGGGTGGCTCGCGAGCATCCCGTGGACCAGGTAGGCGATTCGTTCTGGATTTACGATCCGGCAATCTCCCGGTAAAATGGCGTCTTGGCCGGTCGAGATCTCTTATTTGGACGCCCTTACCAGGGCGTTCGAGGTTACGCCAACCGTGGCTTCGCTGGCCGTAGTTGTTGATGCTCTCGACGAAGAAGCCGAGAAATTCTATGAACATTACGGGTTTGTGTCATTGGAAGTGCCAGGCAAGCGACGGCTCGTTCTACCCATGAAAACAGTAGAAAAGCTGCTGCAAACGTCGCGTACTACTTCGTAGGGTATCGCCGCGCTTTGCGCAGAGATGACACGGCGGTTTTTGTGGGCGGTGGCGGATTCAGCAGGAGCTCCCCGAATGCGCCCGCCTGCTCACGTGTAGCCAACGTCGTTTTTGTAACTCGATGAGCCTCGCGCAAAGCTGAGGAGACAATAAACCCGGACAGCGTGAGACCAGCGGCGCAAGCAGCAGCTTTGAGGAAGTTTTTTTTGTGTTCCACGAGAGGGAGCAAACGCACACATCCTCAGCGCGGGTTTTCCTGGCTAATTGTTATACTTGGGGCGGCAATTACGAACCTGCCAGCCATGAGAGTCACCGTAATAGGAACAGGATATGTCGGGACCGTAACGGGCGTCTGCCTGTCTTACCTGGGGCACCACGTTACGTGCGTCGACACCGATGAAACCAAGATCGCGAAGTTGCGCCGCGGCGAGTCTCCGATTTATGAACCGCATCTGGAACGGATGATCGAGCTAGCCGCCAAACGCGGCGGCATTGAGTTCACCACGGACCTGCCAAGCGCCGCAGTGAAGAGCGACGTTATTTTCATCGCGGTCGGTACGCCGCCGCTGCCGACCGGCGAAGCGAACCTCACCTACCTGGAAGCCGCCGCTCGCGGTATCGGCGCCGCGATGGATGGCTCGCGCTACCGTGTGGTCGTCAATAAATCAACCGTTCCGGTGGGCTCGGGAAATCTGGTGGAAGCGCTGGTACGGGATGGTATCGCCGAAGCGCATCCAGACCAACGGCGCACCATCCGCTTCGGAGTGGCGAGCAACCCTGAATTTCTGCGGGAAGGCACGGCGGTCGCCGACTCTCTTTATCCAGACCGTATCGTGGTGGGCGCCTCGGACGCTCAGGCGCTGCACATCATGCAGGAGCTCTATAGACCGATCGTGTTGCAGTCCTTCGATCCTCCTCCCGGGCTGCCACGGCCGGCCGGAATCACGGCCCGGCTGCTGAGCACATCGCTGACGAGCGCGGAGATGATCAAGTACGCGGCGAACGCGTTCCTGGCCATGAAGATCGGGTTTGCCAACGAGATCGCGAATATTTGCGAGCGCGTGGGCGCGGAAGGTCCGGAGGTGATGGCGGGCATCGGGCTCGATTCGCGCATCGGCGCCAAGTTCCTGAACCCCGGTGTCGGCTGGGGCGGCAGTTGCTTCGGCAAAGACATTCAGAGCCTGATGCACACGGCGCGGGAATACGGCTACGAAAGCAAGCTGCTGCAGGCCTCTCTCGAAGTCAATACGGTGCAGCGGCAGATGGTGATTCAAAAGCTGCAGGAAAAGCTATTCATCCTGAAGGGCCGCACCATCGGGCTGCTCGGTCTGGCATTTAAGCCCGACACCGACGATTTGCGCGACGCCCCGAGCCTGCACATCGCCGAGCGCCTGATGGCCATGGGCGCTCGCATTAAAGCCTACGACCCCATCGCGATGCAGGCGTGCAAAGAGCAGCGGCCGGACCTGAAGATCCGCTATTGCGATTCGGCGCAGGAACTCGCAGCCGAGGCGGACGCCCTGGTAGTGGTCACTGAGTGGAACGAGTTCCGCGGTCTGGATTTGAGCGAGCTCGCCAACCAGATGGTCAACCCGATTCTGGTGGACGGGCGCAACATCTATCAGCCCGAAGCGGCGATTGCCGCCGGATTCGACTACACGGGAATCGGGCGCTACACGCGGGCAAAGGTGCAGGCGCGAGAGACCGGCACGCCGGCCACCGCGGCTCCGCGCGGCTAACTAGCCGAGAAACGCCCTTACGGTGTCCGTGATACGCTCACTCGCGCGGCCGTCTCCATACGGATTGTGAATCCGCGACATGCACTCGTACTCCGCCGGGTCGCTCAGCAGCCGCGACGCTTCCCGCACAATCGCCTCCGCCTGCGTGCCCACCAGTTTCACGGTGCCTGCTTCCACCGCCTCCGGACGCTCCGTGCAGTCGCGCATCACCAGCACCGGTTTGCCGAGCGACGGCGCTTCTTCCTGAATCCCTCCGGAATCGGTGATCAGGAAATACGCCCGCTGCATCAGATCGACGAAAGAGACGTAATCCAACGGATCGAGAAGCACGATATGGGGCTCGCGCGATAGTTGTTTGGTGACGGGATCGAGCACGTTCGGGTTGCGGTGAACCGGGTAGACAATTTGCACGTCATCGCGGCGGCTCAACTCGGTCAGCGCGTCGCAAATGCGCTGAATGCCGCCGCCGAAGCTTTCGCGGCGGTGCGCGGTCACGACAATCAGCTTCCTTTTCTCATCGCGCCACGGCCACGCAGGCGCGGCGAGCTCGCCGTGCCGCAATGCGCCGGCAATGTGCAGCACGGCATCGATGCCGGAATTTCCGGTAACCACTATCGATTCCGGCGGCGTGCCTTCGGCGAGCAGGTTCCGGCGCGCCGCCTCTGTCGGCGGGAAGTGCAGCCGCGCCAGGCGGCCCGTTACGGCGCGGTTCATCTCTTCGGGAAACGGCTGCGCCATGTTGCCGGTGCGCAGCCCCGCCTCCACGTGCGCCACCGGAATGCCGCGGTAAAACGCTGCCAGAGCACCGGCCATAGTGGTGGTGGTATCGCCCTGCACGATCAGCAAATCGGGCTTCCGGGATGCAAGGAGCGGGTCCAACGCCGAGAGAGTGCGCGCGGTCAATTCGGCCAGCGTCTGCGCCGCCGTCATGAGATTGAGGTCATGGTCGGGGCGGATGTCGAAGACGTTCAGCACCTGGTCCAGCATATGGCGGTGTTGCGCGGTGACGCAGACACGCACGTCGAGCTCGCCGGCGCTTCGCATCCGGCGGACGACCGGACACAATTTAATGGCTTCCGGACGAGTGCCGAAGACGAAAAGGACGCGCTTCATTTCATTCATGGGCGAGCTATGCGTACAGGGTATCTTTCCATTTCGCGGTCAGCCGTTACCAGAGGCAGGTCTTCCACAATGGCTTGCGCGATCAAAATGCGATCGTAGGGATCGCGGTGATGCCACGGAAGCTGTTGCAGCTCCAAGACGTGCCGCGTGCGAATGGGAAGAACCCGCGTTCCCACGGAGGCAATGTACCGGTCCCACCACGCAGCCGGGTCTTTGACGGGGGCATCGTCTTTATCCCCCTTATTGATGAGCTCCCACAAGCTGGCAACGCTCACGGAGTACGCGCGTTTTTGGATCAGCGAGCGGACGGACGGCGACAGGCGTTGGGGCGCCGAAACAGCCCATAACAGGACGTGGGTATCCAACAGACTGCCGTCATTCATACCAGTCTTTAGCGTCGTCACTCGAAGGTTTCCACCAGTCATCCCGCGAGAGCACGTCGAGATCGATGTTGGCATCGTTGCGGCCGGCGCCAAGAATGCTTTGCGGCAAACGCCGGGCCGGCGTCAGGCGGGCGACCGGTTCGCCGCGCCGCGTGATCACGACTTCCTCTCCTTCCGAAACGCGATCGAGAATTTCCGAAAGGTGCGCTTTGGCATCGGCAACGTTATAAGACTGCACGGTTTCAGTATGACCAACTCTGTTGGTCAGGTCAAATATAAGAGAACCTAGCTGATGCGCTGCCGGCGCTGGCCCGGGGGCAATTGCGCCGCCGAATGCACAAAGTCCTCAATGGCGACGATGACTGCGTCGCGCTCCTCGTCCGTCATCTCGGGGAAGACGGGGAGGCTGATCACTTCATTGCTCAGCATTTCCGAAACGGGCATCGGCAGGTAGGGGCCGCCGGCGGCGAAGCACTCCTGCGCATGCAGCGGCACGGGATAGTAGATTTCCGACGCGATGCCGCGTTCCTGCAGCCAGCGGCGCAGGGAATCGCGAGGCGGCTCCGCCCATTGCCACGCCTTTCCCCGGCGCACGCGCAACGTATATTGATTGGCGATGTGCGTGCGGTCCGGCTGCACGGCAGGCAGCACGAGGTCGACCGCTTCCCCGCCCCCTGCGGCCGTGAGCGCGGCGTTATACGCTTCGAAATTCCGCCGGCGGCCGGCCGTGTACGCGGCCAGGTGCGGCAGTTTCACGGAAAGGAACGCCGCTTGTAGCGCGTCGAGACGGAAGTTTCCGCCAACCAGGCTATGGAAATAACGCGGATGCGCGCCGTGATTGCGGAGAAGGCGCGCCTTCTCGGCGAGTGCGGCGTCATTGGTGGCCAGCAGACCGGCATCGCCGAGGGCGCCCAGATTCTTGGTCGGGAAGAAGCTGACGGTACCGAAGCAGCCCATCGACCCGGCGGGGCGGCCCTGGTATTGGGCGCCGAACGCCTGCGCGGCATCTTCAATGACGGCGATGCCGTGGCGCGCCGCAATCGACAGGATCGGCTGCATTTCCGCAGGCTGGCCGTACAGATGAACGGGAATGATGGCTTTGGTGCGCGGCGTGATCAGCGTCTCAATTTGCGTGGGATCGATGTTGAAGGATGTGGGGCAGCAATCGGCGAAGACGGGCTTCGCTCCGGCGCGGGCGACGCATCCGGCAGTGGCGAAGAAGGTGAAGGAGGGGCAGATGACTTCGTCGCCCGGGCCGATGTCGAGGGCCATCAGAGCGACGAGGATGGCGTCGGTTCCCGAACTCATGCCGATGGCGAATCGCGTGCCCGAAACGGCGGCCGCGGCTGCCTCGAATGCTTCCACTTCGGCGCCGCCGATAAAGTGGCCGGAGAGGAGGACGCGGCGGAACGCCTCGGAGAGTTCGGCCTCGATGGGAAGGTTCTGGCGCCGCACGTCGAGGAGGGGGACGTTCATGGAAAGATTAGGATAGCAGGGGCACACTAGAATGTAAGGAATGCCGCCACCGCGAGCACTGATCACCGGCATCACCGGACAAGATGGGTCGTACCTCGCCGAACTGCTGCTCTCCAAGGGTTATGAAGTTCATGGCATCGTGCGTCGCGTCGCGTTGGAAGATCCGGAAAACAGACTGCAGCGGCTTGCGGCGTCGCGAGCGTGCCTGCGGCTGCACGCGGCGTCGCTCGAGAGCTATGCGAGCCTGCACCAAGTGGTCGAGAGCGACAGCGCGGAGTGGAACTCAACTTAGGGAGCTAACACACAGCGGGGAAGGCCGCCAGTTACAGGTAAGTTGGCAGCTATTCCTGCCGCACGATAGGCATTCGCCAGCCGGTACCGAAAGCTCTGGACGTCACCTTTAAAACCGGCGCGGCCTGCTTACGCTTGAACTCCGCCATGCGCACCATGCGCAACACCCGCCGCACGATGGTTTCCTCGAATCCGAGAGCAACGATTTCATCCGCCGACTTATTCTGCTCAATATGAAGCTCCAGAATGCGATCGAGCAGATCGTACGGGGGAAGTGAGTCCTGATCCGTTTGCCCGGGCCGTAACTCGGCGGACGGCGCCTTGGTCAAAGATGCCTCGGGGATGTCCGGCTTTAGCCGGTTGCGCCAGCGCGCAACGCGGTAAACCATCGTCTTCGGCAGGTCCGCGATTACTGCCAGACCGCCATTCATGTCTCCGTATAACGTGCAGTATCCGACAGCCATTTCCGACTTGTTGCCCGTGGTTAGCAGCAGCGACCCGTATTTATTAGAAAGAGCCATGAGGAGGTTGCCGCGGATTCGCGACTGAATGTTCTCCTCCGTAACGTCGGGGGAGAAGTCCTTGAATGCGCCGGCGAGAACATCTTCGTAGGTGTCCATAATCCCGGAAATCGGAAGTTCCAGCGTCTGAAGGCCCAGATTGCGCGCCAAAGCGTCAGCGTCGTCTATGCTTCCGGGGCTGGAATAGCGCGAGGGCATCAGAACCCCGAGAACGTTCTCCCGCCCCATGGCATCGGCCGCGATCGCAGCGGTGAGCGCGGAATCGATGCCGCCCGACAGCCCTAACAATACCTTCGTGAACCGCGTCTTGCGCGCGTAATCGCGGACCCCCAGCACGAGGGCATTCCAGATTTCCGATTCCGGCGTGAAATCGTCTTCCGCAATGCTGCCGCTATGGGCGTCGAGATCGATCACCACAAGATCCGAATCGAAGCCTTTGGCGCGGGCAAACAGCGTTCCCTGCGCATCGAATGCGCCGCTGCGGCCATCGAAAATCAGATCGTCGTTGCCCCCCACCTGATTCACCCAAACGATAGGCAGACCGTACTTGCGCGACATCTGGCCCAGCATGCGCTCGCGGAGCGGTTCCTTGCCGGCCGTAAAGGGAGACGCCGAGAGGTTGACGATCGCCTGGGCGCCGCGCTGTGTGAGAACTTCGACCGGATCCTGGCGATACCGGCGGCGCTGCCAGAAATCCCGATCGTTCCAGACATCTTCACAGATACTGATGCCGAGACGGCAGCCCTTGAAATCCAGCAGTCCGGGCTCGCGCGCGGGCTCGAAATATCGATCCTCGTCGAATACGTCGTACGTGGGGAGAAGTGTCTTATGAAAGAGCGGCCCAACAATGCCATCGTTCACAAACGCCGCGCTGTTAAAAAGCGGCCTCCCGACATCGGCCGAGGGATTGCGCGTTGCGATTCCGACCAGCAGGGCCGGCGCATTTTTCAGATCGACGGCCACGCGCGTGAGCGTTTCCCAACTGCGGCGGACAAAGCCTTCGCTCATCAGAAGATCCCGCGGCAGATAACCCATCAGCGCAAGTTCAGGGGTCACCACCAGGTCGGCCCCTTGAATCTGGGCATCGCGGACGCCGCGTACAATGAGCGCGGCGTTCCCTTGAATGTCGCCGGCTGTCGGATTGATTTGGAGAAGCGCTATTCGCAAAACGAGGAATGAAACTGCACTGAAGTTTTAGTGTACCGCGAGGGCGAACTACTCAAAGAGGCGGCGATACGTCTCGCGTGCGGTTGTAATATCGAAATCGCGGAGAATCCTCTCTCGTGCGAACGCCGCAATTTCACCCTTCTTTTTCCCGCGCTGAGACTCTGGCCGTCTACCGTGTCCATCGTGGGGAATCTGGTCGGGCAATTCGTGCTCGGGCTACAACTAAAGAAACGACTGCACCTGCACCTCAAATGAGTGCACTTGATTTGGCGTGTTAAATTCGTTAGTTACTCGTCGGGACGAACTTTTCACACTTTCGCTTGATGCTGACCAGTATGGCAGTTATAATTACGGTTCATGACTTCGACGCGTGATCTGCCACAGGTCCTCACTACCGCCCGAGTCGCCCGCATACTGGGAATCACCAAGCGAACATTGCATAACTGGATTAAAGCAGGAAAAGTCCCCGGACCCGAGGCAAACCCCGAGAACGGCTACCTCCAGTGGACGATGGCCGATGTCGAGGTCGCCCGACGGGCCCTCATGGAGGAATCCGAGTGATCCGACTCGTCATCGCCAATCAGAAGGGCGGCGTCGCCAAAACAACCACCACCCTCAGCCTCGCCCGTGAGTTTGCCGAGCGAGGCCTGAAGGTCCTGCTCATCGATATTGACCCGCAAGGCTCCATCGGCGCCACGCTCGGCCTCAAGGCGTCCAACTATCTCTATAGTTTCGTCATCTCGAACTACCGCTTCAAGGACTGCCTGGTGCAGGCGCATCCCAACATCGACGTCCTTTGCAGCAACCGCGAAACTACTGATATTGAAGGGATTCTGACGCCGCGTACGGGCCGCGAGCTGATTTTTCAGGTGCTGCTCACGCCCGTCGAAAAGGAATACGATGCAGTGATCATCGATTGCCCGCCGGCCATTTCCCTGCTCCAAAGCTGCGCTCTCATGTATTCGCAGCAGATCCTGATCCCGCTGACCATGGATCCGCTGAGCCTGCAGGGCGCCTACGCCGCAATTCAGACGTCGGCGACGCTGAACCGCCTTTTCAAGGCCAATATCCGGCCGGTCGCCGTGCTTCCCGTCCAGGTCGACCGTCGCTTGCAAATGACTGACGTCATTCTAGATAGCCTCCAATCTCTGTCCAAGGAGTACGACATTCCCCTGCTCCCGAGCGTGCGCACGGACTCCACCGTTCCCAAAGCAACTCGCGCCCGGAAATTCCTGACCGACTTCGACCCTAAATGCAAAGCCGTCGAAGACTACCGGCTCGTCGCCGACCAATTGCTCGACCATCTCAAAGGACAACTGAATGAGCGGCAGTTCTCGCTCCCGGCAGAAGCGTAAGCTGGAGCCGATCAGCATCGAAGAATTGGCGGGCACGACAGGCATGTCGGGCTTTTGCAGCTTCCTGACCCGCGATGCCTCGGTGAGCGTGCCGGTTCTAGATGCACTTGAATCGAGTGCACCTGAAACAGCCCCGGTCGAACCGAGTGCACCTGTTTCAGCTCCGCCCGAATCGAGTACGGTTGATTCACCTGCAGAGCAATCGAGTGCACCTGGAACGCCCCGGCCAATAACAAGTGCACCTGAATTGAGCCCAGCGGCCAGGGTAAGCATTCCAAGCGCGCCTCAATCGAGTGCACCTGAACCAGATGCGCTCGATTACCCTGCACTCGATTACAGCCCGCAGCGCCGGCCCCGTATCCGCGAAACCTCCACCGTCCAGGACGGGCATTCGCTCGCCGAACAGGCCGTCTACGACGTCATGTACCGCGCCGGCAAACCCTATCAGGGGGAATCCCGCATCCTCACCATCGGGCTGCGCACCCTCGCCGAAATGTCGCGCATGGCCTACAGCAATTGCAAAGCGAACGTCCGCTCGCTGGTCGAAAAACTCGCCATCGACGAGCGCGACGGCTTTAGCTACACGCAAGGCCGCACCTACGTCGTGTACAGTTTTCGCGAGATTTTGCGACGCCGCAAGGCCGCCGGTCTCACTCACGTGATCCGCTCCCGCGGCGTGGCCTTCGTCGATCCAGCCACCAGCATCCCACTGACTCACCGCGGCTTAGCTGAATCGAGTGCACCTTATTCGACCGCATCTGTTTCAAGTGCGCCTGGTCCGTCCGCAAGTGCACCTGAACCGGCCGAATCGAGTGCACTTCCGCGCCGCGAATCGAGTGCACCTGCTACAAGCGCCCATATAGAGAATAGGCATTTACTTAGGAATCCGGAGGAGCCATCGTCGTCTGCTTTAGAGGCTATCGTCTCCGCTCTGCGAAGCCACATTCCGGATACCGACGACGACGCGGCCATCTCGCTCTGGCATCGCTGCCGCGAAAACGCACCGGCTGCCGCTCCCTCGGAAATCGTTCATTTCATCCACCTGAAAGCCGGCAAACCGGGGATTCGCATGCCGCTCGGCTTTCTGCTCACCGCCGTCCCCAAGTGCTTCCAGGGCGACTCCTACCGTCAGTTCCTCGAAGAGCGCCGGCGCCATCAGGACGCGCAAAGCACCCGCGACCGGAGGTTTGCCGAGGAGATCCTCAACAGTCCCGATGCCGACCAGGAGCAGCGCGAATGGGCCAGGGAAGTCCTCGGCCTCACTGCGACCCCTCAATGAAGGCGCGCACGGCGTCGAAGTCGTTCTGCAGAGCGAAGATAACGCTGCCGACCTTTTCGAGAAAATCCTGCGCGCCCGCAAATTCCACCGTCAACCGCCGCGGCGTCAGTTCCACCCCCGCCGGCAGCTTCCCAAACCGCGTGGAAACCATCGCCGACGCCTTTCCGCCAGACGCGACCGGCGTGTTCCGCGACCGCGCAAATTCCGCCATATGCGCCAGATACGTCTCCATGCGCTCGCGCCGCCGGTTCTCCTGGCGCCACTCCCCGGATGCTTCCAGCGCCTCCAGAGCGGCAATCAGCTCCTCCCGGGGGCATACCAGCGCCCCACCCGGACCGTCCTGCGCACCGCAGCGCCGCATCACACGCCACGCGCCCGCCTTGGATATGCCCAGCAACTCCTCGATCATCCGCCGATCCACCCACGGCACAGAATACGCTTTCAGCTCGGCCACAGCCGCGCTAATCCGATGAAAATACGAAGGACGGGTAGGCATAGTGACAGCCTACCGCACTTCATTTCGTTCTGAGACGATCGTTTCAAACAATCGGTATATGCACGATAATCGGACATATCGTGCTAACATTTGCCCCATGAACGAGCTTGCCCTCCGCACCCCCGCCACCCCCGGAGACCCCCAGCTCGTCGACCTCTGGCTCGCCCTCAAAACCAGCCCCCATACCCGCCGCGCCTACTCCGCCGATGCTGCCCGATTCCTCAGCTTCGCCCGTAAACCCCTCGCCGCTGTCACCCTCTCGGACCTACAGGCCTGGACCGCCAGCCTGGGGCAGGGAAGACTCCGGCCCGCCACCCAGAACCGGGCGCTCACCGCCGTCAAGTCTCTTCTCTCTTTCGCCCACCAAACCGGCTACTTACCGGTCAACGTCGGCGTGGCGCTCAAACTTCGCCCGAATCGCGACGCGCTCGCCCAGCGTATTCTCCCCGAAGCCGGCGTCGCCCTCCTCATCGAAGCCGCCGCGATTGGCCGCGACCGCGTCCTGCTGAAGTTGCTTTACGCATCGGGCGTCCGCGTCAGCGAACTGTGCGGCCTCAAATGGGCGGACGCCGTTCCGCGTCAGCAAGGCGGGCAAATCACCGTCTTCGGCAAGGGAGGCAAGACGCGTACCGTGCTCCTGAAGCAGGCGCTTTGGGATCAACTTTTCTCCCTCAAAGGCGCCCAGGCGGACGGCCCCATCTTTGCCAGCCGCCGCGGAGGAGGTCCGCTCGATCCCTCGCAGGTCCGCCGCATCGTCTATGCCGCGGCGGAAAAAGCCGGCTTTGACAGTAAGGTCTCCCCGCACTGGCTGCGCCATTCCCACGCCAGTCACGCCTTGGACCACAGCCCCCATCCACTTAGTCCAGGCCACGCTCGGCCACGCCTCCGTCTCCACCACCGGCCGCTATCTTCACGCCCGCCCGACCGAATCCTCTTCCTTATATTTACCGGATTGACGCGCCAGATACAGGCCCGGCAAACCATATGCCGCCGTTACGATGTATCCCATAGCCTGCACCACCAGGATGTATGCCAGCGCGGCATCGCGCGAAATGCCGAAGGGCGTCAAAATGCTGACGGCGACGAACTGGTAAACGCCCACATAGCCGGGCGTCGAGGGCAGCGCGCTGCCCAACCCCAGCCCCGCGATCAACAGCATCGCCACCGGAAATTCCAGGCCGATACCCAGGGCGCGTGAGGAAACCATGGCGCTGGACGCATCGGCGAGCCAGATCACCACAGTCAGGCCGACGAACCCGCCAAGCCTTCGCCAGTCGTGAAAAGCGCGCAGCCCCAGCAACACTTGCGATACCAGCTCGCCGATTTTTTTTCGAATGCCCGCCGGCGCGGGAATGCGGGGCAGCCAGCGATGCACCAGGCCCTCGGCATGCGGCAGCAGCAGAACGATAAGGCCGCCGGCAGCGGCCCCCAAGGCCATGGTGCGCGACAAATCCTCCATCCATTGCGGCTTCGGCTTCACCGTCAGCAGAATCAGCGAGCTCCAGAGAACCAGCGCAATCGCATCCATGAGCCGCTCGGCGAGCGCCGTGGTGAGCACGAACGTCTTGCTCAATTTCGATCGCTGCCCGATCAACACACTGCGCAGCACCTCGCCCGCCCGCGCCGGCAGAAAATTATTGCCGAGGTACCCGGCCATGTTGGCCCAAAACACGGTCATCACGCCGAGCCGCGCCTCCGCGTTCAGCAGAATCCGCCAGCGCACCGCGCGAAGCATCAGCGAACCTGAACTGATGGCGCACGCCAGCGCCAGATATCCCCATTGAGCGCCCGCGATGGTGCGGCCCACGGACTTCCAATTCACACCGCGCAGCGCGAAATATAAGAGGATTCCCGATACACCTACGGACAGCCCCACGGAGAGCGCTTTCCGGCCGCTCAACCTAAACGCCATTCCGCGCACTTCCGCTCAGGCGGTCCACACCCTCCATGAAGTAGTAGCCGATCATGTGGAGCACGATCATATGCGCATCTTCGATACGTCCCATATGCGGATGCGCGATCTGAATATTCAGGGCGGCCAGAGGCCCCACCCGTCCGCCATCGCGCCCCGTGAGTGCGATCGTGGTGCAGCCTACGGAGTTCGCATACTCCACCGCATTCACCACGTTCTTCGAATTTCCGGACCCGCTCACCGCAATCAGCACGTCGCCGGCGGCGGCGAAATTCTTGAGCTGCTCGACAAACACGCAATCGTAATCGACGTCGTTCGAATACGCAGTCAGCGTCGGAATCGAATCCACCAGCGACATGATGCGGAACCGCGGCTCGCGCTGGTAACTCGCGCCCTTGACGATGTCGGTGACAAAGTGCGAGGCCGTAGTCGCGCTGCCGCCGTTGCCGCACGCGAAGATGTGCCGCCCCCGATCGCGCGCTTCGGCCAGAATATCCGTCGCGCGGACCACCTTTTCCAGGTCGAT
>Ga0134126_10000095_pt1 | contig 109605 bp, 89 predicted proteins | sample KB31752_FD_96881 | JGI IMG/M metagenome (GOLD analysis project Ga0134126, IMG submission 96881) | Terrestrial soil microbial communities with excess Nitrogen fertilizer from Kellogg Biological Station, Michigan, USA - KB3-175-2 | ecosystem: Environmental > Terrestrial > Soil > Unclassified ... | reverse complement strand
GAGGACGACCAGCAGCGCGAGCGAGACCGGAACGGAGATGACGACGATCTCGTGGCGGTTGGGCAGGAATTTATCGGCGCCGACGATCCGATGCGCACTTATCGTCAGGTTTACGTGGCCGGGAAACTGCTGCGCAAGGGTGTGGCCCTGTCGAGCGCGATTGATCTCATGGACGCCGCGACCAGCGGGGTGGAAGCGGCTTTGAACGTTCCTGCGGCGACAGTCGCGGTGCAAGCGGAAGAGTTAGCCGATGCGCGCGCCCGCGCTTTGGCCCAGGGCGGGACACCGAATGTGCCCAATGCTCCACGCGCGGCGTTGTCGGCAATTCTGCGCGCGCGTATCGAAGACATCGCCGGGATGGCCCTACTGAACCTGGACAAGCCGGTCGACGCAGTGGCCCGGCTGCGTCTCGCAGTGAGCGCCTCGCCGGAGGGCACGCCGCTGTGGCGTTCGTCGATGTGGCATCTGGCCACCGCTCTGGAAGCGAATGGCACACATGATCAAGCGCTGCTGTACTACATCAAGAGCTATCGCGCCGGCACTCCCGATCCCGTGCGTCGCTCAGTGATCGAGAATGTGTATAAGAAAGTGAACGGCACGCTCGACGGTCTCGATGACAAGATCGGACCGGCCTATTCGTCGTCAGCGCCGTCACCCGCCGCATCACCGACTCCGCAGGAATTTTAGTACCCAGCCACAACACCCGCAGACCTCCGCAAAAAAATTGACCGCCAGCTATTTGGGAGTATAGTGACGCCATTAACGGCTCCCTGCCGCTCACATCAGCGGATGTCCCCGACAGTCAGCCACAAGATCGAAGGTGAAAAAGAAGAAAGATGATCACACAAAACCGAATATTCATTGGCACCATCTTGGCGGCCATCTTACTGCTCGGATCGTTAGTCATCTTGAGTGGACGCGGCCAGTCGAATAAGCAAAGCCTAACCAAGCCGAACGCCAAGCTTGCGAAGCAGATTGATGATGAAGCAACTCCAGTTGTTGATTTGCAAAATCCTGACACCTCGGACCGGGTTGATAAGGACAACCGGAGAATAAAAAACGCTCGGCATGACAATGAGGGCGATGATAAGACACGTCCCACGATTTTTAATGTCAACGGTGCGGTTGGAGAGCCTGAAAGGCGCGCCGGCTATTCCGATATTCCGGTCGCGACCAGCGATCTTATTGTTGAGGCAGTAGTCTCCGAGTCGCATGCCTTTCTATCAAATGATAAGACAGGTATTTATTCGGAGTTTACTTTGCTCATCTCAAAGCCCGCGAAGTTGAATAGAGGATTGGGCCTTAACCTCAACGATCGGGTTGTCGGGGAGCGATTTGGCGGGAAAATCAAATATCCCTCAAGCCAAATAGCTCGTTGGCGAATCGCGGAAGAAGGAATACCGATTATTGGGAAGCGCTACCTCTTCTTCCTAGCCAAAGTAGATCAGGATACGTACAACATCTTAACGGCATATGAAATACAAGGCGATACGGTTTCCCCTCTCGATGGCTCGCGCGTGGAACCTGGAGGACGTCAGGGCGCCTCGATTTTCGATAAACATAACGGTGAGAACCTGGATTCCTTTATGGCAGAAGTCGATCGAGCGATCAAAGACGCCAGGGAGGGGAGCAGTAAGCCGTGAAGCACTCACTGATCGCGAACGCGCTACTTTTCATAACTCTCCTCGCGTGTTTCGGCCAGTCAGTCAATGTTGCCGCCCAAGGTCCTCCACTTTCAGGTTGTGTTCATGTGCCGCCTACAAACAAGCCGGGTTGGCCTCAAGGCACAACCGTTGATGTGTGGATTGATCCGGCAATAACAGGTAACCGACTGACCGAGGTCCAACACGCATTCAATAACTGGACTCAAAATAGCGGAGCCAATGGATCGGGGGTAACGTATCGTTTTGTGGGGGGCGCAGAACCGCCGGACGGACAGGGTTTCAAGGTGATGAATCAAACGCCCCCGGGTCCTAACCCTGATCGAGCAACGACATTTACGTATCCAGACAGCGGCGGTAGCCCCACGAGCGGTGCAGTCACGGATTTGAGTCCTGGTATAACCAACCCGGCCGCCGTGCTGGAAGCTATGTCGCATGAAATCGGTCATCCCGCGGGGTTTGGCCATTGTGGAGACTGTGACCCGAGTGAATCCGTAATGGCAACTAAGATTCAGTATACTAACGATAATGACGTCATCGGTCGGGCCACGAGTCCCACTCCGTGTGATGACCAGCAGCTTTACCTCAACAACCACCCAGACTGCGTTCCCACTTCAGAGGGTGCAGCGTTAGACACGTGGTGCGTATATTGTTGTTGCTGGATATCGTCCGGTGATGCGTGTAATGCACCAAGCCCGACTCCGACTCCGACACCAACACCGCCTTCCTGTAGCGGACTACAAGACCTCTGCGGTTCTGGATACCCTCCGTGTTGTGAGGCCTACGCCTACTATTGTAGCGCGTACGGAGGAAGTGTGGGATTCTGCGTCGAGTGTAGGGAGAATAGCGATTGTCCTGAAGAGGGAGAATGCGAGAGTGGCGTGTGCTACAAGACTCCAATTCTTGTCGACATCGCCGGTAATGGCTTTGAAATGACCGATGCAGTTAACGGAGTACGCTTCGACTTCAAAGGTATCGGCAGCGCACAACAGCTCTCATGGACGGTTGGGAATTCGGACGATGCGTGGTTAGTGGTGGATCGAAACCGGAATGGGAAGATTGATAATGGTGCAGAGATGTTCGGCAACTACTCGCCTCAACCAACGCCACCAGCCGGAGTTCACAAAAATGGCTTCCTGGCTCTGGCTGAATACGACAAACCGGATAACGGCGGCAACGGTGACGGCGTCATTGATAACCGAGACGCAATCTTCTCAAGCTTGCGGCTGTGGCAAGATACAAATCACAACGGAGCCTCAGAATCTTCAGAGCTTCACATACTGGCCGAACTTGGCGTTGATTCAATCTCGCTCGATTACAAAGAATCGAGGCGAACAGATGAGTACGGCAACCGCTTCCGTTATCGTGCCAGGGTTGACGACGCAAAACACAAGCATGTCGGACGCTGGGCTTGGGATGTTATTCTGCTGAGTCACTAAGTAAGTCGAGGAAGATAACGCACAACAAAAACACCCGCAGGCTGATGCGAGCTTGCGGGTGTTGTTATTTGGAGAGCAGGCATCCTGCCTGCGGGGCGCCGCCATCCTTGCCCGTGCTTTAAGTGCGCGCAAGATGCGCCGTGCCACCCGTGATTTAGTTGCCGCCCGCCTGAGGTTTGCCGTCCGCGTCATAGACTTCGACGTGGCCGAACTTCTCAAGCACTGGCTTGATCTTCTTGGCATCGCCGACGGCGATGACCTGCAGGTGACCAAGGTCGATGTACTTCTGCGCGACGCGCTGCACGTCGGCGTCGGTGATCGCCATGACCTTGGCCGGATAAGTGTCCCAGTAATCAGCGGGCATGTCGTACAGCTTTTGGATCACCAGGTTTTGCAAGAGCGCGGTTGGCTGCTCGAGCGATAGCGCAAAGCCGCCCACCAGTGATCGTTTCGCATTCTCTAAATCCTTTGCCGAGACTTTCTCGTCGCGGATCCGATTCAGTTCGTACATGAACTCCTTCATCGCGCCTTCCGTCACGTCGGTCCTTACTTCCGAACTGGATATGACCGTGCCGCGATATTTCGATCCATTGAAGTTGCTGTAGGCGCCGTACGTATAGCCCTTGTCTTCGCGCAAGTTCATGAACAAGCGCGCCTGCGGCCCGCCGCCCAGAATTTCATTCATGACGGCGACGGCAAAGTAGTCTGGATTGGTGCGCTCGATACCCAGATTGCCGAGTTGCAAAACTGTCTGCACTGACCCAGGCCGGTTGATCAGTTGAATCTGCATCGCCCCGGCGGCACCGATTGAGGGAATCGAAGTTGGCGGCACGTCGCCTTTGGCCCAACCGCCGAAAGCAGCTTCCAGCTTCGGCATGATGTCCTTCAATTTTACATCGCCAACGATCGCGAGCATCGCATTGTTCGGCCGGTAGTATTTCGCATGAAAACCAGCCAAGTCCGCGGAGGTAATCTTCCTGATCGACTCCATCGGCGCGGTGATCATGCCCGCCGGGTGATCTCCATAGATCGCGCGCACAAATCGCTCCTGGGCCAGGAACTGCGGAATCGAGCGCTGGAATTGCTGTTGCTGCAGCTGGCGAGCTTTGTACTTGTCAATCTCTTCCTGGGGAAATGTTGGGTGCAGGATCACGTCTGAGAACAACCCGAGCGCCTGATCGAAATTCTCAACCAGGCCTGAGGTGGTGATGGTGCTGGTGAAATTTGCCAGGCCGGAAGTAGCCGTCAGAGTGGCGCCCATGGTGTCGGTCTGTTCCGCGATGTCTTTGCTCTTGCGCGTCGTCGTTCCTTCGCGTAACAGCGCGGCAGTGAAACTCGACAGCCCATGATAGTCCGCCGGATCGGACAAACCGCCGCTCAGCACCACCATCTGCATCGTGAAAGTTGGGACGCGATGATTTTCGAGGACGATTACGCGCAAGCCGTTCGATAACGTGGCTTCCTGTCCTTTCGGAAGATTCACTTTCAGAATCTCTTTACTGACAGGGGCGCGACCTTTGATGTCCGCGCCTTTGATTGATTGACCTTGCTGTGGAGGCGCGCCCGTGCGGGGTTGGGCCGTGGTCACGGACAAGCTAAGAATTGCGACCGCAAGAGCGGCGAGAAATGTTTTAATTGGGATTTTCATGATCAGCTTCTTCCTTCCTCACTGCCCGCTCACAGTTGTTACGGTCTTAGGTTTCGGAGTCGTCACAACCACCGTGCGGTTCGTCGTCACCAGGTACTTATTGGCGACACGTTGCACGTCCTCTTTCGTCACCGCGTTGACTTTGTCAAGCCGCGTGTTGATGAGGTTCGGATCGTTGTAATACACAGTCCACACGCTGATGTTTAGCGCGCGCGATAACGAGCTTTGCATGCTATTGATAAGGTTACGACGCGTGGTGTTCTTCGCTTTCTGCAATTCCCAATCCGCGATCCCGTCTTTTTTCAAGCGTTCGATTTCGGCGTAGATCGCAGCCTCAACGTCGGCACTTTTGACACCCGATCGGACCGTTGCCGATGTGTAAAGCGCACCCACGCCGCGCTTCTCGTCCATAAAGCCGCCGACGTTCTGCACCAGTTGCTTATCTCTAACGAGCGCCTGGTAAAGACGAGAACTCTGACCGCTCTGCAAAGCGGCCGAGAGAACTTGCAAGGCATAAAAATCGGGTGTGTTTCCCGGTACCGCCTTGAAAGCGATATCAACCTGGGCCAGACGCGCAAGTTGATCGTCAACGCTGGCTCGGCGTTCGGCCTTTTGCTCAGGCTCAGTCATATCGACTGGCGGAGGATCGGGCTGCCGCGGAATGTTTTCGAAGTACTGCTTGATTTTCTTAAGGGCGTCAGCGGTCTTGAAGTCACCCACGACTGCGAGCACTGCGTTGTTCGGCGCATAGTAAGTCTTGAAGAAAGCTGCCACGTCTTCAACGCTGGCAGCGTTGAGATCATCCATCGATCCGATCACCGTGTGCTTGTAAGCGAAGTTGTCGTAGATCAACCCTTGCTGAACTTCACCGCTTTGGCCGTACGGTTGATTGTCCACGCCCAGGCGTCGCTCTTCCTGCACCGCGTTACGTTGGTTGTCCAGATTCGCCTTGTTGATTACCAGGCTGCGCATTTTGTCGGCTTCAATAAACAACGACAGATCGAGTTGGTTCGATGGCAATATGTCGAAGTACGTGGTGCGATCCTCATTCGTCGTACCATTCATGCTGCCGCCGTTATTGAAGATCAGATAATACTGCTCGCCGGTGCCCACGTTTTCGGAACCCTTGAACATCATGTGCTCGAACAAGTGCGCAAAACCGGTGCGACCGGGTCGTTCGTTGCGCGAGCCGACGTTGTAGGTGACATCCACGGCTATCACTGGCGCGTTATGATCCTCCACCGTGATTACGCGCAAGCCGTTCGCGAGGCGGGTCTCTTTCCATTCGACGTGGGGATTTCGCGCGGCTTGTCCGAGCGCGATACCCGAAAGCGCGAAAAAGATTATCGCGATAAATAACTTACGATGCAGTCTCATGCAATAAAACTCCTGTAGAAGATTCCGAGAGCGATTCGTTTGATTGTTTACATCCGAGGACGACTCGGTGGCGCCCTTGGTTGGTTGGCTGGAAAGCCGGAACGTTGAATTTATGCGGCAGCGGCACGACTGTCAAGCCGCCTAAAAATCGATTGGTCGAGAGCGTGTTCGACTCAGCAGATTGGCGCCCGGGCCTGGTAATCTCGCGGCAACCGCACCGCCGTTGCGGCCATCCAAGACCGTGCCGCATGGTGCTCCGGAGGGTTTTGCAGGGGTCAGCTTTTGACGCGGCCGGCTGAACCATCTTGGATCTAACGCCGCGATTGCCTCAGAAGCTGGCTGTTAACCGTTACGTGCAACTATAATGTTCGCTCTTCAGAAAAGTCGTATGTTCAAATCAAGACTCTCCTTCAGTCTGGCCGCTTTTGTGCTTCTGCTTTCCGCGGGATCGGCCGGCGCCCAACAGCCCGCTGCGGCGGGATCCCGCTACGACATCACAAACTACCGCATCGAAGTCCAGTTGCAGCCGGATGATCACACATTGCGCGCGGGTGCGGACGTTACGTTCACGCCGCTGGAAGCGACGCGTTCTGTGGTTTTCGAGCTGAACGGCTCACTCCACGTCAACGCGGTCGAAAAGGACGGGCACGTTCTGACGGGCGTGGTCCAGGATCCGGTGGGCTCCGGGGCGCTGGGACCGAATGTGCGTATCGACCTGGGGCAGGTCGTCCCCGCGGGAACGCCGACAACCATTCGCATTCGCTGGAATGGCGCTTTGATTTCGCCGGAGGGTGGTCCGCTCGCGAGCAAACGACTCGCCTATGTAGGCACCGAAGGCTCTTATCTGATGTACGCCGCGCGTTGGTTTCCTTTCCATGATTACGCGGCCGACCGCGCGACTTCCGACATCACCGTGATTGTGCCGACTGGGGTGCAGGTGGGTGGCAACAGCGACGAGCCCGTCAATCCGCAAGTGGACAAGACCGGCACCACGCGATTCCGTTTTGTCACCAAGACGCCGCAGCTAATCGGTAATTTCATTGCCGGCCAGTACATCACAAAGTCGCTGCGGGTCGGCCGTTACGAAATGCAGTTCTTCGTGAAGCCGGGTAATGAAAACAAGATTGCGCCCTATGGCGAGTTGATGGGTAAAGCGCTCGAGTTCTACACGAGTCAGTATGGCGCGCCTTCCTTCGGAACGCGCATGATCATCGCGCAGACTGATGACGAAGCCTTCGAAGCCTATTCCGGTCCCGGTATTCTGTTTCTTGCTTCCAAATTCTTTGAAGGCCGGTCGACGCCCGAGGATCGTCTGCAGCGCGAAATTGCTTATCAATGGTGGGGACAAAGCGTCGGACTGAAGTCGTTTGACGACGCCTGGATCTCGCAGGGCCTTGCCGAATGGAGCGCATTCGCGTTTCGGCAGTCGATAGAGAGTGGCGCGCAGCTTGATGCTTCGCAGCGTGAAGAGCAGGAACGCGCGCTCACTTTTGAGCAGACATCATCGATCGTCCGCGCACCGGCTTCGCTCGACGATCAATCGGCAGCGTATCAATCGATTGTTTATTACAAAGGCGCGATGGTTTTCAGCATGCTCAAAGAGACTTTGGGCAAAGACAAGTTTGACGAGCTGCTGGCAAAGTTCCTCGAACAATTCAGGAATAAGAATGCCTCGATCGATGACTTTGAGCGCCTGGCTTCGCAGGTGGCAGGCCGCAACATGCGCTACTTTTTTGCGCAGTGGCTGGAAGGAACGGGCGTGCCGGAGTTCAGTGTCGACTACCAAATCATTCGCACGCGCAACGGCAAGTTCCGCACGCGCGGCACGGTGCGTCAGAACTTTGAAAACCTGAACATGCCGGTCGACTTGACGCTGCGTTCCGAAGGTGGCGATACGCAAACAAAGAAACTTATCTTCAGCGGGAAGAGCGAAGACTTTGATTTCGAGTCGAGCGGTCAGCCCATCATGGCCGAGGTCGATCCGAACAACAAGATCCTGCGCATGTCTGATGATTTGAAGATTTCGATCGTGGCGCGCCGCGGTATCGAACTGTTTAAGGAAGGCCAATACTCCGAAGCGCAACAGCAGATGGAGTCGGCGCTGAAAATGGATCGCAACAACGCCTGGGTTTATTACAACCTTGGCCTGGTCTATTTCGAACAAAAGAATTGGCAACTGGCGCTTGATAATTTTCAAGCAGCGCTCGATTCCAGCAGTAGCAAACCGGCGTGGATCGATGCCTGGGCGCACATCAAACGCGGCAACGCTTATGACGCGAAAGGCGATCGCAACAAAGCTGTGTTCGAATATAACAAGGCGCTGCAAACGGGCAGCAACTACGACAACGCTCAATCCGTCGCCAAGAAATTCATCGAGACACCCTTCGATCCGAAGGCTACTGAAGCGGCGCAAGCAACCCCGGGAAATTGATTTTCAAACGTCGTTGACGTAATCGTTACGCAGCCTGCGGAGCGGGCGGCAGAATTTAGCCCAGGGCAAGCGCAGCGCAGCCCTGGGTTGAGTGGTTTTAAGACTTGTTAGAGCCCGCTTTAGCGGGCGACAGACCAGCCGAATCTGTCGCCCGCTAAAGCGGGCTCAAATGTTTGTTGCGCAAAACCAGGGTTCCGCTCGCTGCACCCTGGGCTAAATTCTGCCGCCCGCTCCGCAGGCTCGTTGAGCTTTGACTCTCAAAAACTTTTAGGTCAACTTAATTTGTCTCTCTCGGTGCTCGTGGAATGAAGCAAAACTCGCAAGCGCACAAACTCAAACCTGAACAAGCGACCGCCGCGCACACTCTCGACCAGCACCTTTCCGTGTCAGCCGGACCGGGCGCCGGTAAGACGAAAGTTTTAGTCGAGCGTTATCTTCACATCCTGCGCACGCAGAAAGTTTCCGTCGACAACGTCGTCGCCATTACGTTCACGAATCGTGCCGCTAACGAAATGCGCGAACGCGTGCGCGGCGAAATCGATTCATTGTTGCGCTCGACGGCGGGCGCTGAGCGCCAGCGCTGGTTGCGTCACAAACGCGCGTTGGAAGGCGCGGTGATTACTACGATTCACGGGTTCTGTTCGCGCGTCCTGCACGAATTTCCAGTTGAAGCCAACATCGATCCGCAGTTCGTTTTGCTCGACGAGCAACAAGCGACGTTGATGCTTGAAGCTGTCGTCGATGAGGCCCTCAGCAACGCAATTCATCACGGTAACGAGCAGGTCGTGAAGTTGACGCAGGGTATCGGTGGTCGGGGAACGCTGGCGGCGTTATTGGCCGAGCTTTATCGAAAATATCGCGGGGAAGGATTGGCTTTGGCCGATATTAAAGCGCGCGCGGCGGCCAGTCACGCGACCATGAGCGATTACGCCGCGGCATTCGCTGAATTGGATACGCGGATGAATGAGCTGCTGCAGTCTCGCCTGAAAACTCTGGCGTCCCGGAACAAGCAGAGTAAGCTGCGCGCCGAATGGCCGCGGGTGCGTGCTCTCGTCGCGCAACCTCCTTCCGAAAAATCCATCGCTCAGTACTGTCAGGCGATTGAAGACTTCCGCGAGATCCGTCCCGCGAAAAACGTCATTTCTCAGATTGTGGCGATCGACGATCTGCTTTGGGGCGACGACACCAATGATCGATTGGCCGGCCGGCTTCCGCGCATTGGATTCGATCTGCGCGCCAAAGACTATTCACTTGCAGTTCTCACGCTCATGCAGGATATCGAGCGGAGGCTCGATGAAGAGAAGCAGCGCTTATCGGTCCTCGATTTTGACGATCTGCAACTCCGCACTTTGAAACTGCTGGATGAGCATCCGCAATTGTTCGCGCGCATCTCTGAGCGCTACCGCTTTTTCCTGGTCGATGAATTTCAGGACACGAACGGCTTGCAACGCGATCTAATGATGAAACTTGGACTGCGCCGCGGTGCGAATCTGTTCATCGTAGGGGATCGGAAGCAATCGATTTATGGATTTCGGGGCGCCGACGTCGATGTATTTGGCGAAATGACCAAAGCGATTGAGAACGCCGGCGGACTTCAACAGCCCTTGCATCTGAACTTCCGCAGTCAGAAACCGCTAATCGACACGTTGAATTTCGTCTTTGGGAAAGTGTTTCGCGCACCCGGCGAAGTCAACTCGATTGAATTAGGCGAACTCGGCTACGTGCCACACGAAGATAGCGTGGCTGAACGCGCCGCGCGTGACTGGCCGCCACTCGTGGAGTTTTTGGTGAGCGTAGTGCCGGAAAGCAAGTACCCGAAGCCGGATTCCGAGGAAGAAGAAGAAACGAAGTATGAAAGTCGCAGCGTCCGCGAGCGCGACGCGGCTCAGTTGATTGAGCGAATCGAGGAATTGGTGACTGGAGCGCAAGCGTCCCGCTTGCAAACTAGTGGCGCGACGGCTAGTGACAGCAAGCGGGACGCTTGCGCTCCAGTCAATTACGACCAAATCGCAGTGCTGTTTCGCGCGCTCACCGGCGTCGGGGTATACGAAAGCGCTTTACGGCGCGCCGGCATTCCGTACCTCACAGTGCAGGGCAAGGGATTCTATCAACGCGAAGAAGTAACCGATCTGATTCAACTGCTGCGCTTCCTCGACAATTCGACGGATGAGATTGCCCTGGCGGCCATTCTGCGCTCGCCGCTCTGCGGAATTTCCGATAACACGTTGTTCGCGCTGCGCTCGGCTCCGTTCGTGGGCGAGGCAACTGACGGGAAAAAGCTGCCGCGCCGGAACCTTTGGCGGGCCGTGCAACAGCATCGTGAAATCCAGTTCATCGATGCGGAAGAGCACACCGAACTTGATCGCGTGGCAGCTTTTCTCGGCGAAATGATCGAGCGACGGAACCGCTACTCGATCGCAGATTTGCTTCGCCACGCCGTTACGTCAACCGACTTCACGTCGGTGATTGCCGCAAACTTCGATGGCGCGCACCGCATTTCCAACGTCGAAAAACTTTTCCGGCTGGCCGAAGCCTTTGAAAAGTCGGGACAACTGATCCGCGACTTTGTTCACTACGTCGAAAAGTTTGAAGAGGCTGGCGGCCGGGAAACTGAAGGACAAATCGACAAGACGGCGAATGTGGTGCGCCTCATGACTATTCATCAGGCGAAGGGCCTGGAATTTCCGGTGGTGATCATTCCGGATGTGCACCGGTACAAATCATCCGAACATGACAACTCGCTTTTTGTGCTGGATCGCCACCAGGGATTCACGGTCGCTGTGCCGGATGGCCGCGGCACGGTGGCTCGCGGCACAGCGTTCAGCCGCCTGCGCGAGCGTGGTGCGTGGCGTGAACGGTTTGAAAGTATGCGCCTCTTGTATGTAGCGGCGACTCGCGCTGAGGACCGCTTGATTTTTTCCGGGGCCACGACACAGAACGATCTAAAGAATCTGCAAACGACGACGCGCGATCAATGGCTGGCATGGCTCTGGCAGGCGCTGGAATTGAATGAAAGCCCTGAGACCGGCATCGTGAAATTCGGCGACGATGTTCAAGTCGCGCTGCGCGTCGGGCGCGAAATCAGCCATCGCGATCTGGCGCAGGTGGCAGATGCGGAATCACCATCAGTGTCGATCGATTTGTCACAGCCGCTCGCCAGGACATTTCCGCTGCTGCGGCCGGTGGCAGTCGAGCGCGGTGCAACCCTGCGGCGATTCACGGTGACGCAACTCCTCAACTTTCAGCGTTGCGCGCGGCAATATTACTTCGATCGTCTGTTGCACGCTCCCGGCGCCGAAGAATTGTCCGTATGGAACGATGCGGAAGCGCCCGAGCCGCCGGCAAATCTGACTGCGACTTTAAAGGGCGCAGTCATCCATCGATTCTGTGAAATATTTTGCGAAGGTGATGAGGTCAACGCACGCTTGCGTGAAAGCTTTGCGCATGTGCGCGCGCTGCGCATCGCGCAATTAGCCGGAAGGCCTTTGCAGGTTGATACGGATGCGGCGATTTCCGATCTGTTGCCGCTGGCCCAAAATTATCTCCAGAGCGATGTGTTTCGTCGGGTGCAGTCGGCGCAGAGTGTGGCACCGACTTCAGTCGGTGAAGTTGCGGGGGCGGACCACAGACTAAAGTCTGTGCCACCCAAGTCCCCCGGTCTCTGGAGCGAATTGCGATTTCGCCTCAGGCGGCCGTTGGGAACTCTGACCGGGACCATCGACAAACTCTTAATCACGCCGAGCGCGGACGGGATTGACGTCGAGATTATCGACTTCAAAACAAACCGATTCCCGCGCGCATCCGGCAGATCATCGCGGCCACGCGCGGTTACGATGGCGTCGACTTCTGCAGCGCGATCGAGCACGACCGCGCCGCGCGGCCAGGCTGCTTTCGATTTTGAAACAGCCAGTGAACCAGCCCCGATGGTGACCGAGTTGGTCACCGATGAGTCAGTTGATGCGCAAATAGAGAACGCTGTGCGCGATTACCGCCTCCAGATGCAGGCCTACGCTCTGGCTTTTCGCGAATTGGTGCCGCGCGACGTTCACATCAACTCTCTGCGCGTCACTCTTCACTTCATTCAGCCCAACGTCGAAAAGACTTTGGATGTCGCACTCCTCGAGCGTGAAGCGTGCGCGCATGCTGTCGATGAAGCAATGTCACAGGTCATCGCGCTCGACGGCACAATCGACGCTGAAGACTTTCCCGCGTTGACTAACGCGCACTGCCGCACCTGCGGCTTCCTTGAGTTCTGTTCCCCGGGTCAGGATTGGCAGAAGATACAGAACCGCGAGCGGTAGCGAGCGGGTCAAAGCGTCAACCTTCAACGTGGAACTCGTCGGTTCGTTTTGATCTGTTTGAAGATGAATCTATAACCCGCTCGCGGTTCGGTGACACGGGGCGTTACGCGAACTCGCCAATTCGCCTTTCTTCGCGTATAAAGCTTCGCGCGGAGGCTTACCTTAACGGATGGTTAAAATCACGTCGGTCGATAATCAACAGTTTTCGGCCCACCTCGCTTTGCCTGCCGGGGGTTACGGTCCGGGCATTGTCGTGTTGCAGGAGATCTTTGGCGTCAATCAGTTCATGCGCGACGTGTGCGAGTGGTATGCGGCGCATGGCTTTGTCGCCGTATGTCCCGATCTGTTTTGGCGGCAGGAGCGCGGCGTTGATATTACGGACCAGACCGAGGCGGAATGGCAAAAAGCATTTCAGCTTTATCAAGGTCTGGATATGGCGAAGGCGGTCGAAGACTCAGCCGCGGCCGTAGACTTTTTGCGCAAGCATCCAGCTTGTAACGGCCGCGTCGGTGCAGTCGGATTTTGTTTGGGTGGAAACCTGGCGTGGCTGCTTTCGGTCAGGTTTAAGCCGGATTGCGCGGTAGGCTATTACGGTGTCGGGATCGAAAAGACCTTAAATGAAGCAAACGGACTTCAGTCTCCCTTGATGCTGCACATTGCCGGGAAGGATCAGTTTTGTCCATCTGAAGCGCAACGCCAGATTCACGATACGCTGGATTCCAATTCGCTCGTAACCATTCACGATTATCCGGAACAGGATCACGCATTCGGACGCCCGGGCGGCGCGCACTACGATGCGGCGGCAGCGGAGCTCGCGAACCTGCGCACTTTGGAATTCTTCGTTCATCATTTGGCCGGCGAAGGCTTCGCAAATGCCCAGAAATCTCTTTCCGACAAGTGGGACGAACATGTGAAGTACGAGTTCGCGACGCGCGACACGGAAGACACTTTGCAGACGATGGTGCCGGATGCCTACGTAAATCATGTGCCGGTGTTGACGGGTGGCGTGGGCCATGACGAGCTGCGCGAGTTTTATTCGCAACGTTTCATTCCGCAAATGCCGCCGGACACTTCGATGACACCCGTTTCGCGAACGATCGGAATCGATCGCGTCGTCGATGAAATGGTTTTTGAATTCACGCACACGATCAAGATGGATTGGATGCTGCCCGGCGTCGCGCCCACTAACAAACATGTGAAAGTTCCCCTGATCGTGGTCGTCCATTTTCGCGACGGCAAGCTGGCGCATGAACACATCTATTGGGATCAGGCATCGGTGCTGGCGCAACTGGGATTGATTGATGCGAGTGCGTTGCCCGTTGCCGGAATAGAAACAGCCGAGAAGGTTTTGAATCCGAAATTGCCGGCGAACGAATTGATGAAGCGGTGAAACAAGAGCGAAGATGACCGTCCATCACGCAGCGATTGCCCGAAGGGCCCACGCAGCGATTGCCCGAAGGGCCCACGCAGCGATTGCCCGAAGGGCCGTAGGCCCGGCATATTTGTAGAACTAGTCATTAAAGAATCTTCGAGGCCCGGAGGGCCGACATATTCGGAATGAGGAAGAGAAATGGCAAACACCTACTCCCAAATCTACATTCAGATTGTGTTTGCGGTCGAAAGCCGACAAAGCCTAATTGATCCGGAACACAATGATGAACTTCAAAAGTACATAACCGGCATCGTGAGTGTGCAACGACAGAAACTTATCGTCATTAATAACATGCCCGACCACGTTCACCTGCTAATTGGGCAACGCCCGGACAGCACACTTTCAGATTTGGTCGGCGACATTAAATCGGGCTCAACAAACTTTATTAATCGCAGGCGTTGGGTAAGGGGCAGATTCAATTGGCAGGAAGGTTTCGGGGCATTCTCTTATTCGCGATCGCAATTGGATACCGTCGTTCGTTACATTAGGAACCAGCAACGACATCATCGGACCCGCTCCTTTCGTGACGAGTATGTGCAGTTGCTCGACAAGTTTAGTGTACCTTACGACGAGCGTTACATTTTTAAGCGCATCGAATGAGCGCGATATGCCGGCCCTACGGGCCTCGTGCTGAAGCAACGGGTTCTTGCTACAAAGATGTCGGGCCTAACGGCCCTCAGCAGGTTCTCTCTTTTTGAATTTGCGTCTCTTCTAGATGAATCAGCAAACCAATTCGGCTCACGTCGTCTCGCGTCTCCGCCGCGATCTCGGCACGGTCGAGTCTTACGCTTCGCTAATCGGAATCCTGATCGGCGCCGGCATCTTCAAAGTTACCAGCGACGCATGGCGTCTGACCGGGCCAAGCGTGATTCTGGGTTATGCGGTACTCATGCCGGCGATCCTGGCGACCTCGGTTCCGTACGCAGCTTATGTTTCGACGTCGCTCGGTAAAGAACCGGGCGGAGAATACCTGCATCTCTCTCGGACTTTTGGCGGATACAAGATCGCGTACATTGGCGCCTGGCTGAAAATCGTCGCTTACATCGGCGCGGGCGCTTACCTCGCGAGCGCGTTGGCCGATTACATCATCGAACTTACCGGCCGACGCATCAGCGGTGAGTTTGCGCATCAGGCCCTCGCCGTCGGCAGCTTGCTCTTCTTTTATCTCGTGCATGTTATTGGCGTCCGCTGGTTCGGGCGCCTGCAAGTGGCAATGTGCGCCGTGCTCGGCATCTCGATTTTTGTGCTCGTCATTCCGGGTATCTTCGCAATTCATCCGGCGAATTATTCTCCCTTCATCACGCACGGCGCGAAAGGATTCGCCTTGAGTCTCGCGCCGATCTTTTTTTCTTACGCCGGCTTTGAATCGCTGGCGCAGACGGCAGGCGAGACGAAAGACAGTACGCGCCGTTTGCCCTGGGTGTTTTTGAGAGGCGTGACGGCGACCGCGTTGATCTTCATCGCGATGTCGGCGGTCGCATTCGGCGTCCTGCCCGGGCCGAGATTGGGAGTAAGCTCGGCGCCCATGACCGCTGTCGCCTCGGTCTACTTGCCATGGGGCGCGGCCATCGTCGTAAACCTGGGTGCTATCATGGCGATCACGACATCTTTAAATCCGACATTGATTGTCCCCTCGCGCCTGGCGCTGATTTTTGTCGAAGATCGCCTCGCGCCGGGCTGGCTCGGTTTTGTTAGCCGGCGCACCGCCACGCCGATCGTGTCTTTGACGCTGAATCTGATCGCGTGCCTGGTGCTGCTAATCAGTAAGCAGCTCTCATTAGCGCTGAACATCGCGGTATTCGCACTCGTGGTGCTCTATTGTCTGCACAGTCTCGCGTTTCTTATTCTGCCGCGCTCGAACCCACAACTTTACGCCGAGATCGGTGTTAGTCTTCCGCGTTGGTTAATGACGGCAGCCGCTTTGGTGTCGGTCTTGTCGATGGGCGTGCTAATCGCGGTGCAAGTCATCCGGGACGTGCAAACGCTGATGACGCAAAGTCTGCGCGAACGAATCGCGCAGCATGCCTTAACCAGTCTGGAGCTGGCGGTGCTGTGGTCGACATTTGCGGCGCTGCTTTATTTTGTCAGCAGATCGATGAGCGGACGCGCGACGAGGCGCGAGTGAACGGTTAATGAACATTGAAGGACGAACAGTGCTGGTGACGGGCGCAAGCCGTGGCCTCGGCCGCACGCTCGCGTTTGCCTCTGCCAAAGCAGGCGCGCAAAAAGTTTTCGCGGGAACTCGCAAAGCGGAGGATGCCGCAGCGCTGAAGCAAGACGCAACTACGATTGGCGCGCGGATTACGCCGATTCAACTGGATGTAACCAACGATGACGACATCGCCGCAGCGGCCAGGCGCGGACCGATCAATCTGCTGATCAATAATGCGGGTATCGCCGGCTACGGAAACCCTCTGTCGATGGATCTCGCCGCAGCAGTTGAAGAAATGAATGTGAATTTCTTTGGCGCGCTACGTATGTCGCGCGCGCTGGCGCCGCAGATGATTGAGCGCGGTGAGGGAATGATCGTGAATGTCGCCACCGCCTTCGCGAAAATTAATCTGCCCATAGTCGGCTCTTACTGCGCCAGCAAAGCCGCGCTCTTGTCCCTCGGCCAGGCTCTCCGCGCCTATTTGCAGGACAAAGGCGTGCACGTAATGACGGTGATGCCGACGACGTTTGATAGCGACATGAGCAAAGGGGCAGAGGTGCCGAAGATGACCAGGGAATTTGTCGCCGGCGAAATCCTGCGGCACATTCGCGAAGAATCAATCGATCCGCCAATTGGTGAGGAAGCGGAGCAGGTCCTGGAAGGATTGCGCACCGATCCACTCGCCTTGGAAAAGATGCTGTCACAGATTCGTGCTTAGCTCCGTCAGGAGCACAAGATTCATAGTAACGAGACACCAAAACGGTTCAAGCTGCGTAGGAGCGAAATGTTTATAGTAAACGAGACCAATCTCTTTAAAGCTCCGATAGGAGCGAAATATTTATGGGCATCAAAGGAAAAAAGACAGCTCCGTAGGAGCGACATGGCGACTTTATATGCCGCTCCTGACGGAGCTTGAGTCAACTCTCTTATATGAGTTTCTATAAATATTGCGCTCCTAACGGAGCTTACAATCCAGCGAACTCTTGAAACCCGCACCTCACATCAATCGCCGTCGCGAAGAATTTCCTACGCTCGCTTCCGGTATTCATCTGCTCAGTCACAGCCTCGGTCCCGTGCCGCGCGCGGCGCGCGACTCAATGCTCGCGTATTACGACGCATGGGAGCAGCACACCAGCGAAGACGCCTGGGCGACGAGTTGGTGGGAGATGTCCACTCACGTGGGTGATCGCATCGCTAAAATTGTCGGTGGCACGCCCGGTTCGATCCAGGTGCAACCGAACGCTTCAATCGCCCTCGCGAGCGTCCTTTCCTGTCTTGATTTCACTTCAACTAAGCGCAGCAAGATCGTCGCGAGCGCGCTCGATTTTCCTTCGATGCGCTATCTCCTTGATGCGCAGACACCGATCGGAGCGTGCGTCGAAACGGTTACGTCGGACGACGGGGTTACCATACCAACCGAGCGAGTGCTCGCTGCGATTGACGATGGCACGGCGCTGGTTGCGCTTTCGCACGTTTCGTTTCGGAGCTCGTATCGCGTCGATGTGGCGGCGATCGTCGAACGCGCACACAAACACGGCGCGTTGGTTTTGCTTGATGTCTATCAATCGGCCGGCGCAATGGAATTGCAGGCCAGCGAGTGGAATGTTGATTTCATGATCGGCGGCACGATCAAATGGCTGTGCGGTGGTCCCGCGTGCGGCTACTTATACGTGCGACCCGATTTGCAGAAAGAGCTTCAGCCGCGGCTCACCGGTTGGGTGGCGCATGCGGCGCCGTTTGATTTCGCCGCGCCGCCGATGCGTTACGACAATTCAGTCCGCCGCTTTGCGCAGGGCACGCCCAGCATTCCCGCCCTCTATTCAGTTTTGCCGGGTTTGGGGATTATCGAAGAAGTCGGCGTCGCAACCATTCGCGCCGAATCCGAGCGGCGCACCGAATGGACGATCGACTTCGCTTTGGACCGCGGTTGGAAAGTAAACAGCCCGCGCGATGTTAATCAGCGTGGCGGTTCAGTGATGATTTATGTCGAAGACGGACCTGCGATGGTCAAGCAACTGGCAGAGAGAAAAGTCTTTGTAGATTGCCGGCCTGGTGTCGGCCTTCGCATGTCGCCGCATTTCTTTAATACGGAGGATGAGGTACGCGAGGCGATGGGAATTCTCGGAGAGCTGATCTAAACGTCGTACCTCACACTCGGACTGCCCGCCGGGTAGAACACACCCAACAAACGCAATTCACCCGCGCCCGTATTCTCGACGCAATGCACCTGGCCCTTTGGCAGGTAGATGCATGAGCCGGCGGTGATCGGCGTGTTCGTCTGGCCGGCCCACATGCGGCCTTCGCCTTTGAGAATGAAGAGAACTTCTTCGTATTGGTGAAAGTGATCGGGCGCGCGGCCGGGTGGGATCGAGCCTACAAATTGTGTGACTTGAGTGCTGCCAATTTCCTTGTCGACGAGCACACGATACCAACGATCGGCCGTAGTTTCAGGCGCGCGATCCCAAAGGCGCACAAACGGTGGCGGATTAGAATTGCCTGGCGGAGAGGACGCCGCAACGCGTTCCACAAATTCGATATGGCCAACAGGATCGGGACAGCGCGAACTGATTATTAGGACTGGATTCGCATTTGGATTGTCGATGGCAAATGTCTGCTGCGGGCGGATGTAAACGCCACTATCACCGCTGATGCAGTGTTCCACATTATCGATCAGTAAGTTAATTGCACTCGCTTCATTGTCGAAGCCATCGCCGAGGACGTACAAAATCTCGTCACAATCAACGTTGCGAATTGCAGGCGACAATCCGGATGCAAATTCCATCACTCGCAACGAAATCGCTTCCGCGCCGGTTGTTTTCCCGATTTGATTCCAAATGCGCAGGGTGTCCTTGGCCATGGGCACGCCTTCGCGCATTTCGGAAACGCGGCAACCGCCTGCGAGAGTAACGGCCATATCTATCTCAGCGATCGGATTTCAAGTGAAGCGTGGTGTGCTCAGTAACTGAATTGGGAGTTTGCTCAAGATTCGAAGTCGTTTGGGCTTTCAATTGCGGCGGCGTATAGCCGCTGTCGAGCATGCTCTGGGCGCTTGCGTCTGGGGAATGGTCTTCGACGCCCTTACGAAGGTTGGTGAAGAAAAGTGCGTTGATGATCAGTCCCAGGCCAACCATAAAAGCTGCCAACCCCAAACCAGAAACTCCAAACAACGCATCGGCACCCGGTATATAAGCAGACATTACCACCAGAAAAATTGCGGCGCCCAAACCCGCGGCAGCGGTAACGACTCCGGTGCGCACGCGCCGCAGGCGCTTCTCTTCGGGCGATTCGAGGAACTTTTCGATTTGCGGCAGGACATCTTCCGCAACTCTTTTTAGATCGTGCGCGTCTTCGACCCGGCGAATTTGATCCGCGACCGCGCGGCCGATTTCCTCCCGCGCAGTCACCGCTGAGGCGGTAATCGAATCCGGACTCTCGAGACTCATGCGGACGGCGCGCAAATCCGTTCCGCAGGCGCGGCAAAACTGACTAGCCTGACGTTCTTCCGATCCGCAGCCTGGACAAAACATAGGTAAGAAGGAATACGGAGCTCGATTATCGCGAGTTCACAAGAATTATACAGAACCGCGAGCGGTAGCGAGCGGAACAAATGGTCAACTTGCGGAACGGCGGATTTATTTCGTTCATTCGTGTCTTTATCCCGCTCGCTACCGCTCGCGGTTCTGCATCGTCGCGTTATCGTATTCGCAAGCTAAACGGCAAAACATACGTGGCCTCTCCACGCTTCGCGCGATCCATCAACTGCAAAAAACGAAAAGCATGACGCACGTCTTCCGGCATGGCCGCGACCAGGGCGTCTTGCTGTTTCATTTCAGTGGTGGCCTCGGTTTCGTCGTCGTCAGAATCGCTGACCAGTTGTTCCCAGAAGCTCGGCGGTATCGGGCGGATAATTCGCTGCACGCCTTTACTGGCCGGAATGTTTGCGAGTTGCTTCGCGACCTCAATCGCCTTGTCGAGACCGCCGTACTCATCGACCAGTCCCTTTTCTTTTCCCTGCTGCCCAGTCCACACGCGGCCCTGGCCGATTGAGTCGATATACGTCTGATCTTTGCCGCGGCCCTTCGCGACTTTCGAGGTGAAGTCGTCATAGGTGCTCTTGAGAAACTCTTCAAACTTGGCGCGCTCGCTGTCGCTGAACTTTTCGGTTTCGCGGAACATGCCTGCGTTTGTGCCGCGCATGACGTATTCGTTGGTGATGCCAATCCAATCGTAGAATCCCTTGACGACGGGCTTGCCGCCGACCACACCGATTGAACCGGTGATGGTGGAAGGCTGCGCGACAATCTTGTTGGCGTTGCAGGCAATGTAATAGCCGCCCGAGGCGGCGACATCGCTCATCGACACCACCACCGGCTTCTTCGCTTTCAATGATTCAATCCCGCGCCAGATAATGTCGGACGCCAGACCTGAGCCGCCCGGACTGTCGATGCGCAGCACGACAGCCTTGATCGATTTGTCGTCGCGAACTTCGTTCAGCACGCGCACCAGCGAATCCGACCCGATAGTTTCTTCACCGCCGCTGCCGAACTGAGAACTTCCCGACATGATGTCGCCCGAGGCATAAACGACGGCAATCTTCTCGCCTTTGTTGAGGCCGAGAGACTCCTGGGTGATCTTGCGATAGTCGGAGGCTTTCACCAGACGCAGATCGTCGTTGTCGTTGTAACCCAGGTTCTTCTTAATCATTTTCTCGACATCTTCGCGATAAACCGCGCCGTCGATCAGACCCTGTTCCTGCGCCTGCCTGGCGGTGTAAGGCGCATTGTCGATCAACTTCTTCACGTCGTCGGCCGACTTGCCGCGGCCTTTGCCTATCGCGTCAACCAGGTGCCCATAGAGATCGTCGAGCAGAGAATTGATGTACTCGCGATGAGCATCAGTCATCTGTTTCTGCGTGAACATATCGCCCGCGCTTTTGTACTTTCCAATCTGATAGACATCAGGATAGATACCGAGCTTGTCGAGCGTGCCGCGGAAGAACATCACATCAGCGGCCAGGCCGGTAACGAAAAGCTCACCCGAAGGGGGTATATAAATTTTGTCGCAAGCAGCCGCGACGTAATAGTCTTTGTTGAAGCCGGTTTCCATGTACGCATACACCGGTTTGCCTGAGGCGCGGAAATCTTCGATCGCGCCGCGAATCTCTTCGGCCTTGGCCCACCCGGTCTCCGACGCATCGACATCGAGGATGATGGCCTTGATGCGCTTGTCGGTCTTCGCTTTGCGAAATTGCGCGAGCAGGCTGCTGAGTGACTGCGGTGGATTCCCAAACAGGCGATTCAGCGTGTTATCCGGAACGTAATCGGGCAGCGGACCCGAGACTCGCAACGCCAGCACGCTGTTGTCTTTGATCGAAGGCTGCTCGCCGCGAATCGCCGAAACCAAAATCGCCATTCCGATAAAGACGATTAGAATGAATCCCAGCACGAGGCCGGAGACCGTCAGGACGACTTTACGAGTTGTAGACATGGCCATAATGATTCCTCGAATTAAGTGTCAGAAGCCCGACTGTAAAGGAGGGCAACCAGCGGATGAGGGCCCTCCCTGACGGTCGGGCTTCTGATACGCGCTTGTGAGTACGAATCACGGACGGAAAAGGTTTACTGGGTCAGGAGGCAGAAAACAGAAGACAGAAGGCAGAACTCCGTATTTTGCTACCTGCCTTCCGCTTTTTGCCTTCTGCCTGCTGGTTTAACGATCCAGCCGCCGCCCAGCACTTCATCGCCACGATAAAAAACCGTCGCCTGGCCGGGCGTAATGGCCCGCTGCGGCTCGTCGAATTTCACGATTACTCGATTGTTCGCCGGCGGCGTGATGGTCGCCGGAGCAGCCGTGTGGCGATAGCGGACGCGCACTTCAGCGCGTACCGGTTCACTTAAATTGTCGCAGTCGATCCAGTTAACGCCGGCCGCAGTAAATTCGTCGCTCAGCAGTTCGTCATCGTAGCCGACAACTACCCGATTGGTGGCCGGTTCGACGCCCAGCACGTAGAGCGGTCTGGAATTGGCAATGCCCAGGCCGCGACGTTGGCCAATCGTGTAGCGATGAATTCCGCCGTGCGCGCCGATTACAGTCCCATCACCTGTCACGATTTCGCCTGCACCAGGCAAACGTGCGGTTTGGTTTTCCGCGGCGACATATCGATCGATGAAGCCGGCGTAATCGCCGTCTGGCACAAAACAAATCTCCTGCGACTCTTTCTTTTCTGCGACCGCAAGGTGACTGTCGCGCGCGGCCTGGCGCGCATCGCTCTTCGACAGCTCGCCCAAAGGGAACAGGGCGCGCGAAAGTTGGTCCTGCGTCAGCTCCCAGAGAAAGTAAGACTGGTCCTTTTTTGGATCACGTCCGCGCAAGAGGCGATAACGGTTTGTCGCTTGATTGAATTCAACGCGCGCGTAATGCCCGGTCGCTACTTTTTCACAACCGAGACTCGCCGCGAGTTTATCCAGCGAAGCAAACTTCAAGCGGCTGTTGCAGGCGACGCAGGGAATCGGCGTCTCGCCATTCAGGTAACTGTTGACGAATGGTTGCACCACATCGCGCTCGAACTCTTTTTCGAGGTTGAGAACGTAGAAAGGGAAACCCAGTTCCTCCGCCACCCGCCGCGCATCGTAAACATCATCCAGTGAACAGCAGCGCGAGGGCAGCGGTTCGCCGTTTTCGTCCACACTAATGCCGCGGCGCTGATTCCACAACTGCATCGTAAAGCCGACCAGTTCGTGCCCCTGCTCCTGCAAAATGGCTGCGGCGGCGGACGAATCCACCCCGCCTGACATGGCAACTGCGATGCGCATTCGATCATAGTTTCAGGTTTCGAGTTTCAAGTTTCAAGTTCGGAGGACGAATGTTAAGATTTTCAACCTGAAACTCGAAACTTGAAACTCGAAACTGAAGTTCATGCCCGAACGCGCAATCGAAGAATATAGAATCGCTGACGAGCCGTATTACCTGCCCGTTGATAACGAGATCGGTCTGTTTGAAGCAGCCCACACGGCGCACCTTCCGGTCATTCTCAAAGGGCCGACCGGTTGCGGCAAGACCCGTTTCGTCGAGTACATGGCCTGGCGTCTGGAGCGGCCGCTCATCACCGTCGCCTGTCACGAAGATCTTTCGTCAACCGATCTCGTGGGACGCTTTTTGATCGAAGGGGAAGAGACCGTTTGGCATGATGGGCCGCTGACCTCTGCCGTACGGCATGGCGCGATCTGTTATCTCGACGAAGTAGTCGAAGCGCGCAAAGACACAGTCGTAATCATTCATCCTTTGACTGATCACCGGCGTCGTCTGCCGATCGAAAAGCGCGGCACGATTCTCGACGCGCCTTCAGATTTCATGCTGGTGGTTTCTTACAACCCGGGCTATCAATCGATCTTGAAAGACTTGAAGCAGTCCACACGTCAGCGCTTCGTCGCGATCGATTTCGATTATCCGTCGGAAGAGTTGGAAGCTGCGATCGTGGCGCGTGAAGGCGGCGTCGATGAAGGCACGGCCCGCGACCTGGTTTTGATTGGTCACAAGGTGCGCAACCTGCGCGGTCACGGATTGGAAGAAGGCGTCTCGACGCGTTTGCTAATCTATGCGGCGCAACTGATCGCGAATGGGATCGCGCCGGCGCGCGCCGCGGAAGTCGCCATGTGCTCTCCCATCACTGACGATCGAGATCTACAGCGAAGTATTCGAGAGATCGTGACGACGGTAATTTAGTGCCCTCCGATTTCGGTCCTGGAAAAATCTTCCATGTACTCGCGCACGTTTCGCGGCAAGTCCGTCTGACTGCCCTTTGAACTGAACCATTTCGAATTCTCGTCATCTGCCATGCGCACATAGATGACGCCGTTCGCGAGATTGATGGCGAAAGCCGCCTGCTCGAAACACATATGCGGCTTACAAACTTTGACGGTGAGATAATCTCCGCTCAACATCACCGGCGTTTCGACCGCATACTCTTTCGTCAGCAAGTCGAAGTCGTCTTTGGTAAGAAGGGCCCCGAGTGGAGTGCGGACCTCCGGCTCACTAAAGAACCGGCGCGTGACTCTGCCCTTTTTCTCGGTTGGGTATTTACCTTCCCACGCTTTCAAGCGGGCAAGATTGTTTTGCGCAATAGCTGACGCGAAACCAAGCGCGAGACACGCGCATAACGCAATCTGTTTTCGATTCACTGCGGCGACTCCTCGTATGAAATTGGGGCGCGATGCTAACACGAATCGCGACGGGATTGGTTATACTTTCTCTGAAGCGAAAACTCGATACAAAGTCTGCAAATGACTGAGAGTCACAAAACTGATAGCGAGATTAATCTCGACGGTCAAATCCAAGACCACCTGCGGGCGGTAAAGAATCCGCAGGAGCGGCGCACTGTCGCGGGACTGCTACGCCAGATTAGTCATTTGCCGCTGGAGCACACGCGCGCGGCGATTGAAACGAGCGCGGCGCTGGCGGCAATTTCACTGCGCGCCAGCATTGAGTTCCTGCGCGTAGCGCCTGATGCGGCACAGGTGCTTGAGCCGGCAGAGCTGCGTGCGTGGGGAGAAATCGGCCGGCGCGTGACGATGGCCGATATTGAAGCCGGCGTTAACTTTTTCGCGGCCGGGCTCAGTGACTTCGCCAAAGTTCCGCAGGCGGTGCGGCCTTTCGTGCTGCAAGTGTGCGCGCGGCAGATGATTCTGTCTGCCGGCACCGCGGCGCAAACCTTCAGCGAAGCGCCCGCGCTGGCTGAGGCAATCGGTGACGAGGACGCCTTGCGCGCGATTTATGAAATTGCCGCGGCCATTGCTCGACGTTCAGCGAAACACAGCGCTGAGTTTCTCAGCGCGACACCCGACGTTGTCGCCGCATTGCGGAGTGATGAATCGATCACGGCCGGCCTTGATCTCGCCAAGGCCTTTGCCGAACACGCCGGTGGCATTGCCGCTGACGCGTGGGCCTCTCTGCCGGCGGCAACCGAAAGACTGAATCCCGATCGGTCGCTGCATTTGATGAAGCGCGCGACAGATTTTCTGGAGCGAGGCGGCGCTCCGGCGGTGCAAGTGCTTCTGTCCGGTGGAGAAGTGTTGCGCGCCCTGCCTGAATGTTTTGACGATTGGATTGAATTGCTTTGGGCCATCGCGCCGCAGGGAAATGCGGGATTGGTTGCTTTCATTCGATCGAGTCCGCAATTCTTTCAAACGCTGGCGAGCGGTGGGCCGCGAAATTCAGCCATCGCGTTGGCGCAACGGGTACTGTCGCTGACGCGCGATATTGGGCGCATGGACTCTGAGAGCGCGCTGGCGTGCTTGCGCGTGAGCGCGAAAGCGCTGCGCACCGTGTCAATCGAGCAATTCGAAAATTGGGCGCGCGCCGGATTGATTGTCGGCGATTCGCGTGCGCGTCGCAGTTACTACTCGCTGGAAACGCGCAGCAGCAACGAGGCCTTGCGCGCAAGTGACCGCAGCGGCGTCGCGCTTGAATCGGTTCAGCAGTTATTGCGTCTCTACGTCGAAGCTTTGACGGGGCGGGCGGTCGAGATTGCGCCGCTGGCGGCAGTGCCGGTCGAAGCGCGCATCGGCGACGGCCGCACGATTCACCTGCCTTCGGTGGTGGCGGAATTTGGCGAAGAAGAATTGGACTTTAGGCTTTACAAAGTTCTGGCTGCGCACGGGGCCGGGCAGATTGAGTTCGGTACTTACGAGCAAGGCAGCAGCGATCTGCAAGCTGCGTTTGCTTCGCTTTCTCAACTCTATAATCCCAGCAAGCAGGACGAACGCGCCGCGTTCGCGGATGACGGATACTTGCCTGCACGTGATGAGCTGGCGAATACGCAATCTCACGCAAAGGCGCAAACAGGCGAAGGCTTCGCCAAGAACTTGCGCTACAGCGACGTCATTACCTTGTTTCCGATCCCAGCCCTCGCTCGCCGTATCTTTGGAACTCTCGAAAATGGGCGCATCGATCGTCATCTACGACGAAAGTATCGCGGCCTCACTCGCGATCTCGATTTGATCCGGGCGCATTTGCGCAGCCGGCGACCGAAGATTCTCGATCTGCCGGCGACTCTGGTTCCGTTCGAGTTGCTGTTCCAGATCACGATGCTCGGTGGCGCGCTCGATGACGCGCGCGAGTTTTATCGCCAGGTCGTTTCCGAACTGGAAACTGTGGTCGCCGAATATCTGACCGACCCCGCCGCCACGGTTGCGGACAGTCTGATGGCTACCAGCCGAGTTTATGAACTCTTCCAATCCATCTCTCTGGAGGATGCCGAGCAGCAGATTGAAGTTCCCGACGAACAGGATCAGGAAGACGCGAGCAAACTCGCGGAAGAAATGTCGACACAGCAAGAGCGTGACCGGCAGCCTCAGCCGCGTGATGCGCGCGAACTTTTCAACGCCTGGAACACAGATGCTGAGGGAGAGTTTGACGAGTTGGACGGCAGCGAAGCATGGGGTGAGGGCGAAACGCCGGAGCAGGGTCTGGAAGAAGGCGAGGTCGCGTTTAATTACGACGAATGGGATCGCGAGCTGACGGATCATCGCGTCGGGTGGTGCCGGGTGATTGAAAAGAAGGTGAAGCGTGGCAACCGCGCGTTCGTCGATGATACCCGCGAACGTTACAGGGGCGTGGTTTCGTCGATTCGTCATCAGTTTCAGCTGATGAAGCCCGAGAATCTGACGAAGATCGCCAATGAGCTCGACGGAGAGGATTACGATCTCAATGCAGTGGTCGATTACTTCATCGATCGCCGCGCCGATGGGCAACAGTCTGAACGCATTTACACTAAACGGCTACGTAAGCGTCGGGACGTCGCGGTGTCCTTCCTGCTGGATCAATCTTCATCCACAGCGCGGACGATCGGGCGACATCCGCTACAACCCTACACACATCCCGGCCGCCGGATTATTGAAATCGAAAAGGAAGGGCTGGTGTTGATGAGCGAAGCGCTCGAAGCAGTCGGCGATGTTTACTCGATCAATGGTTTCACTTCCGAGGGCCGGCGCAACGTGAAGTTTTACGTAATGAAGGATTTCAACGAACAGTATTCCGACGAAGTGATGCGGCGGATTGGCGGAATTAGCTATCAAAACAACACGCGACTCGGGGCGGCGATTCGCCACGCGACCGCAAAACTGGAAAAACAGGAGGCGCGCACGCGTCTGCTCATCGTCCTGTCGGATGGCCGCCCGTACGATCATGATTACGGCGATGCTCGTTACGCGCGCGAAGACACGCGCGAAGCCTTGATCAATGCGAAGACGCGCGGCATCACTCCGTTCTGCATCACCATCGACCGCGAGTCAGAAGCTGAGCTACGCGATCTCTACGGCGAAGTCGGCTACACGATCATCGATGATGTGCTTTCGTTGCCGGAGCGTCTGCCGGGAATTTATCGACGATTGACAACATAGGTCTGTGCGGAATGGGCGCGGCAAGTTACAATAGGCTCATGTCAACCGAAAGTTCTCGAATCCTTGACGCTGCCTTGGCCCTGCCCGTAGACGAGCGCGCAGAACTTGCGGAACGAATTCTCGACAGCCTGGGAGCGGAACCGACGGAGGACCGGCTTGCGCGGTGGGCGGTTGAAACGGAGTCACGACTCGACGCCATTGAGCGAGGTGAGCTTAGAACGCGACCAGCTGAGGAAGTCTTTTCACGACTGCGGCAGCGGTACTCATGAAACTCCTGTTCTCGGTTGTAGCAGAAAAGGAAGTTCAAGACGCGGCAGATTACTATGAGAGTCAGGAAGCCGGACTAGGCCTAAGGTTCCTCAATGAACTGGATCGCGCGACGTCATTTATCCTTCAGTTTCCTCAGGCTTGGACACCGATCTCAAAGCGCGGCCGCCGGTGCTGCTTACGCTATTTTCCTTACAGTGTCATTTATTCGGTTCAAGCAGATACGATTACGATCATCACTGTAGTTAATCAGAGTCGTGATCCGGAAAAATGGCAAACGTTGATTCGAGATTTACATCGCTAGCTCCAATCACGCATTTACGCGCTCTCTTCTTACAACCCGGACCCCTCTCCGCCAGTCTTCATTAATATCGAACCGATAAATCTCAATGTCGGGCGCGATTGTTCCGGCCAACGTGCGAAATGACGGATGAAAGCGGAGGGCCGGCGCGACCAGATAAACCAGCGGTGAGTCGTCGCTGATTTCTCGATCGCCGAACAGCTTTGCTGCGGCGATGTGGCCCCGCCGGCGGTGCGCTTCGACGCGCCGCCAGTAGTCGACTCCCTGGAAGACGTGGTCGCGATCTTCGCTGACTTTCAATTCGATTACCACCAGGCGTCCGTCATGCCGCAGCGCCAATAAGTCGATGGGCCGCGCTCCGCCACTGATGCCGAAAGCACCGCCGTGTGAAGTTCTGAACTGCGCGTACAAAGGAGCAATGATTAATCCCGGATCGATTTTCGTGATGTCCCGGCGCAGAATCGATTCCAGCCACGCTTCTCCTGACGCGCGATACAACCAGTGCCGGCGATCGCGACAGGCTTCGTTCCGATAGGTTTCAAGATCGTGAAACAGTTTGGCCCAATCCGGTTGATGAAGTCCGTCAAGCTGCCGCCGGCGCGAGCCTTCAATTCCGAACCAGAGGCGATCCTGATTCATCACTCGGCGCAAACGCGCGAATGGCAACCCGTGAAATCGCAGCGTTTGTCCATGGCGCGAGGCAACGAGGTCGATGGCCTGGGGCGCGTAATCCACGATTTCGTTGGCCCGCTCGCTTATCTCTGAATCTTTCACCGGAGGAAAACGGGTCAACCGTTTGCGCCAAAGATTCTTGCGCTCAAAACGCGCCACCGGTGCGACCTCAGTCCAATCGTGGCCGATTTCCAGCAACTCGATCCGATCGCGCAATGAATCGCGAAGCAAGACATGTCGTTGCCGCACAGCATCGACGATATCGTGCTCAACAACCAACAGTAGTCTCTGAACCAGCGGACGCTTTGGCGACGCCAGCACGCGTTGGAACCAGAGCAACGTGGAGGAAAAGAGTGCATCGACGTTGCGCACATCACTCTGCGTTACTATGCCTGTGAGCGCGATGCGCTCATGCGGTTGACGCAGGATGATGCGCGCATAGCGCCCCGGCTGATCGCGGCGCATGCCGGGGCTGAGCTTTGCGATTTCGACTTTTGCGTTCGTATCGAACTCAGCGACAATTTGCGCGAGCTGCTCGCAGCGCTCCTGGCGCGCGGCGGCGATATTCGCGACGATGGCTCTGGCTGAAGCGCCTGGAACCAGTTCGATCCTGGAAGTTTCTGCACCCATCCGCCGCGAGACTTCCAGGACAAGTTTGTCATCGCTCCATCTCCAACTAGTGACACGCCAGGTGCGCGATCCGGATTCCGTCCAGCAGGAAAACATCAACCGGTTGTGCGCAACTGAAAATTCGAACTCATCGCGGCTGACGCTGAGCGGAGATCGTCCATCGGACGTCATGAACCAGTGGGCCTGGTTCGGAAGGATCTGGTGAAGCGTTCGTTGTTCCTGCTCTAAGTCCGAAATCGGACCAGGAGAGCGGCGATTTGTGGGAGACATCGCGCGCTATGCTACCATCGAAATTAAATAGTCAGAACCACCTGCGGTAGCGGGTGGTTGACCCTTAATAAATTGGTAATCCGTCTGGTTGAGATTAACCGCCCGCTACCGCAGGCGGTTCTGACCTTATGAAAACAGTTTTCTTAGCAGGAGCAGTGCGCACGCCCATCGGCCGCTTTGGCGGGTCGCTGAAAGATTGGACAGCGGCTGATTTGGGTGTTGCCGTGGCGAAGGAAAGTTTGCAGCGCGCCAGGGTTCAGCCTGATCAGATCGAAGACTCGATTTGGGGCTGCGCGCGTCAAGCCGGTGGCGGCCCCAACGTCGCGCGCCAGATTACTTTTCGCGCCGGCGTGCCCGACACCGTGCCGGCCTTCACCGTCAATCAGGCATGTGGCTCGGGCTTGCGCGCGATTATTCTGGCCGCCGAGAAGATTATGTTGGGGCGCGCGAACGTTGTGCTCGCTGGAGGCACCGAGAGCATGTCGCGGGTGCCTTACTTTGCTGAGAATGCTCGCTGGGGCGCGCGCTTGGGCCATGTCGAGCTGACCGACGGAATGTATCGCGATGGTTTCAATGATCCGTTGTCGAAGATGGTGATGGGCGAGACGGCCGAAGAACTCGCCCGGCGTTACGAGATCGCCCGCGACGAGCAGGATGAGTATGCGCTGCGTTCGCAACAACGCGCCGCCGCGGCGATGGACCACGGTAGATTTGAGGACGAGATCGTTCCGGTAGAATTAAAGCGACGAAAAGGGGAAACGAAGTTGCTCCTCCATGACGAACACCCGCGCGCTGAGACTTCGATCGAAAGTCTGCACAAACTTGCACCCGTGTTCTCAAACGACGGAACTATCACCGCCGGCAATTCTTCCGGTATCACTGATGGTGCGGCCGCGGTCATGGTTATGAGCGAAGATGCTTTGCAGCGCTCCGGGACTGAGCCGCTGGCACGCATCGTTGACTATGAAATCGCAGGAGTGCCGCCCGAAATCATGGGCATTGGTCCCGTGCCGGCTACGCGTGCCCTGCTTGAAAGGCAGGGCCTCGCGATGGCGGACGTAGATCTCATTGAACTGAACGAAGCATTCGCAGCCCAGGTCATCGCGTGCGATCGTGAATTGAAGTTCGACGCGCACAAGTTGAATGTGAACGGCGGCGCCATTGCGTTAGGCCACCCGATCGGCTGTACCGGCGTGCGTATTACGACTACGCTGCTGCATGAACTGAAGAAGCGGAACGCTAAACGGGGATTGGCGACCCTCTGCATCAGCGGCGGCATGGGCATCTCTTTGCTCCTGGAGCGGGAATGACCGGCAACGATGCGCATCGCCATGGCATCGCATAGTCAACTCTTCCAAAACCTTCAACTGGAGAACGCGAAAACCGTGAAAAGCAAACTTCTTCGAACCTTAGCTGCCCTCACGCTCGTGGTTATTACCGCCGGTGTAGTCTGTGCGCAGCAACCACGACGCCCAAAGACAGTCGCGCGACCTGCCGCGAGCGACATTTTCGCATCCGTGCCTAAGTCCGACGGTGTTGTGGTGGTTGACGTGAATCGCTTGCTCAACGAAACGCTGCCGCGCGTTTTCGCAGGCGATAGCGGAAAGCTCGCGCAAATCAATTCCGAGATTGATCAGTTCAAAACTCAGACAGGGATCGACGCGCGCACTGTTCGTCGCGCGGTCGTGGCTGCGCGTTACACGTATCCTTCGCCAAACGTAACGAAACTGGAACCGGTAGCTATCGCCGCCGGCTCGTTCAACTCCGCAGCTGTTGTGCTGGCACCTCGCGCGTCAGCCAAAGGCAAAGCTCGCGAAGAGAAATACGGCGCAACCACGATCACCATCCTGACCATAAACGATCAAATGAAAGTCTTTGGCTTGTGGAACATGCGCGTTGGCGAGCTGGCCATTGCGCCGCTCAATGCGAGTACTGTCGCGGTGGGAACGCCGGCAACCGTGCGGGCGGCGATCGACGCCGGTAAAACTCCGCAACGCGAGAGCGCCGATCTGATCGCGCTCGCGACGCGCGATCCGCATGCGGTGATTGGCTTTGGTGCAAACGTGCCACCGTCGGTTTGGGCGCAACTGAACCTTGGCAGTGACGCAATCGCTCAGGACACGAGTTCAATTCGCCAGGCATACGGCTCGGTCGGGACGACAGCTACCGATGTCACCGTAACAGTAGTCGCGCGTACTGAGACTCCGGCGGCTGCGAAGAACCTGGGCGACACGGTGACGGGACTGAAACAACTCGCGGGACTCATGGTCCTGCAAATGACCGGTCAGAAGCAGGCGCTGGCGCAAAGCGCACTCAGCAATCTGAAGATCGACGTGCGCGCGAACGAACTCGAGATTCGAACTCAAGTGGCCGCCGCGAATTTGGCATCACTGGTCAAATAGCATCGGTCGCCTGCCAGCCCACGCCGCGTTTACCTCTTGATGAAGGCATCTGATGCGCCTATCATGGCGGTCGATTCGGAGCGTTTGCCACAGCTCCTGAGGAGACCAACATCAGCTTCGGTCCATTCAAACGTCGCAGCTCCTGGCCCTCAAGCATTGTCACCGGCCTGATTGGCTGGAACGGTTTCTTTGTGATCTTTGCTCTCATCCTGAGTGAGTCGAGATCAGCCGGACAACTTTTTGTTCTCGCCACAATCGCCGCGGTCGCGCAGGTGGTTTTTCTGCGCCTGTTGTTCTTCGCACTCGGTCTTGATCGAAGTATTCCCGCGGCGGTTATTTGCGGTGGCTTTACCGGGTTGGCCGCCGTGCTGGCAGAGCGTCAGTTTACGAAACTGTTTGAACTGCATCCTTTGGTCTGGATGTTCAATGGCATCTACATCGGCGTCGCGGTAGGACTGTTTCTGCGTTATTTCTATCGAGACGACCGCCGCATTGAAACTGAGGCGACCTCCGCCCATAGAGCGGTCGATTACGGTCGTGATGCGCATTGGCTCGAGCCTTTTGTTTTCGGGGCGGTCGCGTACCTGCTCGCGTTTTTCCCTCACTCATTCTGGCTTGCCGTGATCGTCCTCGTGATTGGCGCGATGAGCGGGGTCGTGGCCGCGGGCGTAAGCCATTTCTTTATTTTCGCTGCGGCCAGAACATCCTTCCTGCCGGTTCTGTTGAGCATCACTGTCGGCATTATCCAGGGCGCGTTGAGCGGTTTGCTGTTTCGCGCCTTCGCTTCGGAATTGCTTTTCTCGCCGCTGATACATGGAGCGATCGCGGGTGGTCTAACCTATTTGTTGACCGCGCTGCGCGGCAGATCGCTCGCGACTAGCGAACTCGCTGCCAGTGCTTAGCTTTATGAGCCTGTCCCTCATCTGCCGCGTCCTCCACATCGCCGCGACCTGCACTTCATTAGGCGGTCTCTTTTATGCGCGCACGGTGCTGTGGCCGACGCTCGACATTCTTCCGGCAGCCGAGCGCGAGAAATTTCTGTCCACCGCGATTCGGCGATTCGCCTACATCAAGTGGACCGGCGTGATCGTCGTCGCGGTGACAGGTGTCATTCAATGGACGGTCACATATCCGTACGTGCTCAATCACAACCTCTACGTGGTCTACTTCGGAATTAAGATGGCCGGGGCGGTCGGCCTCTTTAGCATCACCTTTCTTTTGGCGCTGCCGTCACCCAGGCTGGGTCGCATGCAAGGGCAGCGAGCATTCTGGTCCGGGCTGAATATTGTTTGCGGTCTGGCAATCCTGGTCGGCGCTGCGCTCATGCGAACCGTGCCGAAAATTCACTGAGCGTTACGCCAGTCTCATGAAGAACCGTCAACAGGAAGCGCGTGTGGGATCGCCGGCGCCGGATTTCATGCTGCGCGATGGAAACGACGAACTGTGGAGTCTCAGTGGGCATCGGGGAAAGGTGATTGTCCTATTCTTTTATCCGGGTGATGAAACTCCTGTCTGCACCCGCCAAATGTGTTCGTTACGAGATCGATGGGGAGATTATCGCGCCACCGGAGCGGAAGTTGTTGGCATCTCAACCGACTCGGTCGAATCGCACCGCGGCTTCGCCAAACATTACAATCTGCCGCTGCGATTGCTGTCTGATGTGGATCGTAAGGTAGCCAATCTGTACGGCGCGCATTCGATCATCCCGGGCCGGCTTGCTCGATCAGTCTTTGTGATTGACGCTGAGGGAACCATTCGCTATCGCGACGTACGACGGGTGGGGCTGATACGGCCGAAGAATGAAGACGTATTGCGAGCGATTCGCGAAGCGCAATCGATACAGAACCGCGAGCGGTAGCGAGCGGATCAATCATTCAAGTTGCGCTGACCACCCGCTCGCTACCGCTCGCGGTTCCGTACCGTTATAATCCTCCCGAGGTAATCATTCATGTCTAATTCAATCAAATGCGCCCGCTGTGGGGAGAAGCGTCCGCCGCTTGGTTTCGCGCCGCTGCCAACCGAACTGGGCCAGAAAGTCGCCCAGGAAGTTTGCCAACCGTGTTGGAGTGAATGGCTGCAGACGCAGACACGCATCATCAACCATTACGGCCTCGATGTGACGAATCCCGAAGCGCAGACCTTTCTGATGGACAACATGAAAGGGTTTTTCTACGGCGACAACGAGCTGGCGCAGATCGATACCTCGAAAGAAGGTTCGATCAAATGGTGAGATGCTGGCAGAAACCCGACCGTCAGGGAGGGTGCATCGAGCCATCCACCCTTCCTTACGGTTGGAGTTTCTGCATGATATTCCCGCGTTAATTTTGAAACCGAACCCGCCTTTGCAGCGTAAAAACGCCTGAGCATCCTACGCGTTCGCGCATGATCAATTTCAAATGGCGTCAGAGTACCGACTTTAGTCGGGCAGTTAGCCGGCTCATCAAAATGCCCAGCTAAAGCTGGTACTCTAACGCGGCATACAAGAAGGAGAGGCCCTTGCTTAAAAGATTTGTATCTATCCGCGTCTTTCTTCCCGTTTTTGTCGTCTTAACAATCCTGGCAACCAGCGCTGTAGCGCAGACGAAACTGCTGCGATTTCCCGACATTTATGGCGATCGCATCGCGTTTACGTACGCGGGCGACATCTGGACAGCGCCTGCAAACGGCGGCAGCGCGATTCGTCTGACAGCCCATCCGGGCATGGAAGTGTTCGCGAAGTTTTCGCCTGACGGAAAGTGGATTGCGTTCACCGGGCAGTACGACGGCGACGAGCAGGTCTATGTTATTCCAGCAAGTGGCGGTGTGCCGCGGCAATTGACTTATTACCCGGCCAAGGGACCCTTCACGCCGCGCTGGGGATGGGACAATCAAGTTTTTGGCTGGACCAAGGATGGCAAGCGAATCATTTTCAAATCTCAGCGCGATTCATGGACACTCCCAATCGCGCGCTTGTACACGGTCTCAGTTGATGGCGGACCGGCTGAGGCTTTGCCGATGCCGGAAGCGGGCTCGGGGGATTACTCGCCCGATGCTGCGCGGATGGTTTACTCGCCCCAGTCTCGCGACTTCAGACCGGAAAAGCGTTACGGCGGCGGCGAAGCAAATCGGCTCTACATCTTCGATTTGAAGTCATACGAAACAAAATCGATTGCCGAAGGTCCGCGCGCGACGCGTGATGCAATGTGGATCGGCGACACGATTTATTACAACTCAGATCGCGATGGGCATTTCAATCTTTATGCGTACGGTGTCGGCAGCGGAAAGACAACCCAGATCACGCACAGCAAGCAGTGGGACGTGCGCTGGCCCAGCTCCGATCACAGCAGTCGGATCGTCTACGAAATGGATGGCGAACTGCAAATACTCGACGTGAAGAGTGGCAAAGCGACTCCCATCTCGATCAGTGTCCCCGACGACGGCCTGGCGCGCCGGCCCAGCCGCGTCTCAGCCGCAAACAATATTGAATCGTATGACCTGAGTCCAAAAGGCGAGCGCGCTCTGTTCTCCGCGCGCGGTGACATCTTCACCGCGCCGATTGAGAAGGGTCCGACGCGCAACCTGACGCACTCTTCAGGCGCGCACGACAAATGGCCCAGCTGGTCGCCCGATGGATCGCAGATCGCTTTCATCTCTGACATGACCGGCGAAGAAGAGCTTTACGTTATCGCGCAGGACGGTTTGAAACCGGCGCAGCAGATTACGACCGGCGGACAGGCCATGCGTTATCAACCTGAGTGGTCAGCCGACGGTAAACGCATCGCTTTCGGCGACAAGGACGGCAAAATTTTTGTCGTGACATTAGCCGATAAAAAGATGACAGAGATCGTCGATTCGCCGCGCGGACAGATTCGGGATTATGTCTTTTCGCCGAGTGGAAACTATCTCGCCTTTAGTATGTCAGTCAGAGAGAGCGGCTTTGCGTCGATCTATATCTGGAACGCGGCTGACAACAAAGTAAGCCGCGTTACCGACGATATGTTTAATGCCGGTAGCCCGGTCTGGGACCCAACCGGCAACTACCTTTACTTTGCCAGCCAGCGCGAATTCGCGCCGCAGATTTCGAACATCGAATTCAACTATGCAACCAATCGCGATGTTTATCTCTACGCGATGGCATTGCGCAAAGACGTGAAGAATCCCTTTCCGGCTGAGAGCGATGAAGTCGCAGTGACCAAGGCGAAAGACGAAAGCGCGCCCGCGGAAAAGAAAGAGGGCGAAGGCGAGAAGCCCGCTGAGGCCAAGCCGGCAACACCGGCGGCGCCGCCAAAAGCGATGACCATCGACTTCGATGGCATTGCTGGTCGCGTCGCGCGCGTTCCCGTCGGCGCGGACAACTATGCCGGGATTTCAGCCAAACCGGGCTTTTTGATCTACGCCACCGGGCCCGCTTTCTACTACGGCCGGCAAGGCGATCGGCCCGCGCAACTCAAACTCTTTTCGCTGAAAGATCGCAAAGAAACCACGCTAATTGACGACTTCGGCGGGGGCTACGCGCTGTCGCGCGACGGTTCGAAGATTCTGGCGCGAGGTGGGCAAGGCTTCGGGCTTTACGATGCCACACCGCAAGGCGATAAGAGCCGCAAGCCGGTTTCTACTGCGGGCCTGGTCGTCGATCGCGTGCCCGCGGAAGAGTGGGCGCAAATCTTCAATGAGGTTTGGCGACGCTATCGCGATTGGTTCTATGTGCCCAACATGCACGGCTATGACTGGGTCGCGCTGCGCGAACAATACAAACCTTTGCTGCAGTACGTGGGACATCGTTCAGATCTGAACTACGTCATCAGCGAAATGGTGTCAGAGTTGACGATCCAGCATGCGTATATCGAGGGCGGCGATTTTCAGATTCCGCCGCGCGCACGCGTAGGTTTGCCGGGAGCGCGTTTCGAGGTCGATCCCGCGTCGGGCCGCTATCGCGTCACCAGAATCTTTGAAGGCGAAAACGAAGAGGACATCTATCGGTCGCCGCTCAAGGAAATCGGCGTCAACATCAAGGTCGGCGATTACGTCCTGGCAGTGGATGGAGAAGATCTGAAAGGCAACGATGACATCTATCGCCTGTTGCGCAACAAAGCCGACAATCCGGTTTCGTTAACGGTCAACAACAAGCCGACGATGGAAGGTTCGCGCACCGTTTCGTACCGGCCGATCACCGACGAAAGCAATTTGATCTATCTTGACTGGATCACGAAGAACCGTAAGCGCGTCGATGAAGCGACCAATGGCCGCGTCGGCTACATTCACATTCCCGATATGGGCGCCAATGGGATACGTGAATTCATCAAGTGGTACTACCCGCAAATCGACAAAGAAGGACTGGTCGTTGACGTCAGGGCGAATGGCGGCGGCAATGTCTCGCGCATGCTGATTGAGCGTTTGCGACGCAAGCTGCTGGGCGTGAACTATGGACGCGCGGATGATTTTGGCAACCCATATCCGGATGGCGTCTTCATTGGCCCGATGGTGGCGTTGCTCGATCAGAACTCGGCGTCTGACGGGGACATCTTTCCCTGGATGTTTCGCGAAGCGGGACTGGGGCCGTTAATCGGCAAGCGATCGTGGGGTGGCGTCGTGGGCATCAACAATCGCGGGCCACTAATTGACGGTGGCAGCGTCTTCGTACCCGGCTCGGCGCTCGCGAATGCGAAAGGCGAATGGGTGATCGAAGGATACGGCGTCGATCCCGACATCGACGTCGACAATGATCCGGCTTCAGAGATTGCGGGTAAGGACCCACAACTCGAACGCGGCATCGCCGAAGTGATGAATCGTCTCAAAAATCCAGTGAAGCTGCCGGGACGACCTGCTCCGCCAGTGAAAACGATTCGGTAGTTCACAGAGACCTGAATGAAAAGCCCGCGTGAGTTCAGCTCACGCGGGCTTATTTTTTCGTATCGTCAGGTTTGATTGTTAGTTTGTCGAGCGGCACCATCGCCGGCAGGCCTTTGTGTTGATAACAGCGTTCGCCTGGAACGTGAACGTGACGGCGACAAGGCGTACCTTTCTTGGTGCGCGCACCGCAGATGTAAACGGTATCGTCGGCGGCATTTGCTTCAGCCTTGGTTGCATTGGCCGTGCTCGCGTTCGCTTGTGCCAGTGCCTGGTAATTCATCGCTTCGTCGGAGAGCGGCGAATTTGCGGCGCGATGGATGATCAGTGGCGGCGGCGCCGGCCGCAAATATCTGCCGAACGCGAATGCGGTGAGCGCAACGATTGCGACGAGCGCCAGGGGCTTGACGTTTGCCCGGCCCAAGCGGCTCGCGCAATCATCACAGCGCCCACCGCTCAACGGTGCACGCCAACCCTTGCGCAATAGTCTTGCGCCACAGTTCGCGCAGAAATGTGAGCGACCTATCGTGGGAGCCTCCGTGAAGCAGGCGGATTATATTTCGTATGTTCTCGAACGAAAAGGTTCTGACCGCTGGCGACGGCTCGGGGTTCTCACGGGGTTGCAAACCTCAGCAAGCTGATCGGATACTGCAAAACCCTGGCGAACTCAAAGTCGTTCGGACTCAACTAATGTTGGTGCTGGCGCATCCAAACCTGGTGAAATTGACTGGAAAACTACTATTCGCCTCGCTCATCGTTATTTGCTTTTTCTTGAGCACCACAACTGTTTTCGCTCAGGACGACGTTCTGCGCACCGAAACCGCGCTGGTGCAATTGAATATTGGCGTGGTCGATCGCCAGGGCCAGGCCGTGACCACTCTCTCGCAGAATGATTTCGTGGTTTACGAAGACGATGTACGGCGGCCGATTGTCTCGTTCGAACCGACCCAAGCCCCTTTCAGTCTGGTAATGATGCTGGATATGTCCGGATCCACCGTGACCTTTCGACAGCAGATTCAGCAAGCCGCGCTCAGGTTTCTGGACGCGCTTGGTCCGGACGATCGCGTAGCCGTCATTTCATTCAACGGCAAAGGGGTGCACGAACTGATCGGCTTCACCAGCGATCGGCGCAAGACTGCGTACGCCATAACTCTAGCGACTGGGTCAGGCGACACTCTGCTCTACGATGGCTTGAGAGAATCTTTGAAGAAGTTATCGGGAGAAGGGAAACGCCGGAAAGCAATCGTGGTGCTGACTGATGGTCTCGATACAGAAGTCCGCAAGGGCGATCGCGCCACGGTCGCCAAAGCTGCTGACGCTGAAGTAGCGACTGCTATCAAGCCGGAAACGAGCTCCGCTTTGACCGCTGTTTTGACCGATGCTGACCGACTGGGCGTCACGATCTTTCCACTGGCTTTGCCATCAGGCGATCCGAAACACCTGCCGCTTCCTGATCCTTTGATCATCGCGCAGTACACTGCCGCGCGGACACGTCTGCAAATGATGGCGGACCGGACCGGCGGATGGGTCGCTGAAATTAAGCGGCTCGATCAACTCTCAAATTTGTATGTCCAGGTGGCCGCGAGTTTGCGCACACTCTACAGCATTGCTTACCAGCCACCGACACCAAGCGCGAAGGACGGGAAGTGGCGAACGATTCGAGTGGAAGTGGCGCGCGGAGATCTGATTGCCAAGACAAAGACCGGGTATTACGCGCGGTAAGCGCGCGCGTGTCAGACACCAAGTCGCGTAACTTGAAACTTCAAACTCGAAACTTTAAACTGCCTTCAATCCTTTCCTGCACCCGTAGCTCAGTTGGATAGAGCGTTGGTCTACGAAACCAAAGGTCGCATGTTCGAATCATGCCGGGTGCACCATTATTTCCAGCGAAAACCGAATCGTCTTCCGGCGCCTGGCTCATCATCCTGAGCCGCTAAACACAGGCAATTTGGACAAAAAAAGAAGAGGGATGCCGTGCTCGCCCCCGATACGGCGTCCCTCTTCGCACGGCTGCCCCCCACGCGGGCCTCCGCGACCTTGAGACTTTGCTTATTTCAAACTGGTGTGCGGACCTTCCTGAAACTTGTTGAGCCCGCTATTAAGTACGCTTGCGGATCAGAGGAGACAACAATGATCCGACTGCGTGTTCGAGGCTTGGCTACGTGCTATGTCGGGGACTCCATCGCAACGAGCAACGCAGATTGCAGAGTATCGGCCGTCGCCAAATATGGCGCAATCAGGAAAAACCACGAGAGCACGATAGGGAAAACCTGAGGCGCCGACTTCTTGTCCGGTGGTTATCCGATCGTCAAAGCGAGTTCCAGCGAGAAGCTAGACATTTATGAGACCGGCCTTAATTGCGAATCGAACTAACCCTGCTACATCGTGGATGCTCAATCGCTCCGTAAGTTGCGAGCGATGCGACTCGACGGTCTTGACGCTAATGTCGAGTGCCCGCGCAATCTCTTTGGTGCTTTGGCCTTCGGCGATGCGCACCAGAATCTCACGTTGCCGCGGCGTCAAACGGTTGAGAAGGTCGCGTTGTTTTTCGTCAGTTATAACAACGCGGGCTGCCTGTTGGGGAGTTTGCGCAGACACGTAGGTCTTGCCCTGCATCACCGTTTCAATCGCGTCTTTGAGTTCAGCGGCGGCGGCACTTTTGGGGATGAAGCCGGCCGCTCCAAAGTGGAGCGCCTGGACCGCATATTCGCGGGCTTCGTGCATTGTCAGGATGATGACTTTGACTCCGGCGAAGCGCGCGGTGATTTCTTGCAGGACTTCGAGCCCATTCATATCGGGCATGGTGATATCGAGCAAGACAATCTGCGGCTCGAGATGTTCGGTAGCGCGCAGAGCTTCGGCGCCGTTGCCCGCCTCGCCAACCACGTCGAGCGCCTCGATCATCTCGATCAAAGCGCGCAGACCCGCTCGTACAAGTGCATGATCGTCAACCAGGAGAACACGGATTCGATCTGGTTGATGGGCGGCGGTTGGGCTTTGTGAATCCAGGGCCTCGGTACTTTCGGGCAAGGGAGCAGTTGCGCTTGCCTGAAAGTGATGTACTGATTCGCGAAAATCCATCGGGGAAAGCCTTTCGTGCTTGCGCAAAATACGCCACATCCCTGGGGTGGGCAATCAGGGAAAACCCTGCAAGCTCAGTGTGAGCGGGGCGTGGGAACTAGTAAGACGATATCTGTTCCCTTTCCGACTTCGGAACGAATGGTGAGCTTTCCGCCGACGGCGAGCGCGCGCTCTTTCATTCCGCGCAGGCCGAGCGCGGTAGTTAGCCCAGCGTTCACGTGGTTTTCCACGATAAAACCAATGCCATCGTCGGAAATGCTCATCTGCAACAGGCCATTTTGTTTTTCGATATTCACGTCGACCCGAGTCGCTCTGGAATAGCGAGCAGTGTTCGTCAGCGCTTCCTGGGCGATGCGGAAGCACACGGTCTCAATCGTGCGGCCGATATTGTTCGTTTTTGGCAAATCGCCGGTCACCACCGCCTCAATTCCGGTTCGCTCTGAGTAACGAGTGGTGTACCAACTTAGGGCCGCCAGCAGACCGAGGTCGTCGAGCATCGATGGCCGTAGCTCGAGCGACAGTTCACGCACCCGTCGCAAGGCGTCTTCGATAACTTCAATGCTCTCGTTAATGCGCGGCTGGCCGTTTTCATTCACCGCGCCCGAACGCTGCATCCATTGCAGGTTGATCGTGATCGCCGTGAGTGCCTGGCCAATTTCATCGTGGAGTTCACGGGCGATGTTTTCACGTTCGGCCTCCTGAGCATGAACCAGACGACGCGAATAATCCTGCAAGGCGCGCTGGGCGAGCTTCCGTTCAGTCATATCACGCACGGTTCCTTGCACGCCGATGGCTTCACCATCGCGATAGATCATGCGGCTGCTGACTTCTACCGACTTCTGAGTGCCGTCTTTGCAAGCAATCTTTGCTTCGTAGGTTGTTTCCATCGGCAAATCGATCTTGCGACAGAAGTTTTCCCGGGCGGTCTTCAGGTATGTAGGCACAATAAAATTCGAGTAGTGCTTTCCCAAAATCTCTGTGCGCGAGAAGCCGGACAACGCTTCAGCGGCCTGATTCACTGAGATGTACCGGCCACTCATGTCGTGGACATAAATGGCATCGCGCGAGTTTTCAAATAGCTCGCGATATCGCTCTTCGCTTTCGAGCAATGCCCCTTCTGACCGCTTCCGCTCAGTGATATCTGAGACGGTGCCTTCGTAATATCGCGTGGCGCCATGTTCGTCGCGCACCACGCGCGCGTTAACCGAAGCCCAAATCGTGGTTCCGTCTTTGCGGGCGAGTTCGAACTCAAACCCCGCGACCGAGCCATTTGCTTCCAGCAGTCGTTTGAACTCCTCGCGTCGCCGCGGATCTACATACGCATCGCGAGTGATGTCCGTCCGTTCCGACATCAGTTCTTCCGGAGAATCGAACGCATGCATTTGCGCCAGAGCAGGGTTCGCGGCGAGATACCGGCCATCGGGAGTTGACTGAAAGATTCCTTCGCCGGCGTTTTGAAAGATGTCGCGGTACTGCTGTTCGGCCAGCCGGCGCGCTTCTTCCGCCTTTAAGCTCTCAGTAACGTCCTGACATGCGCCGAACATGAAGAGCGGTCGACCTTCGTCATTAGTCACCAGCCGCCCATGAGAATCAATGATTCTGATTTCGCCGCTCGGCCGCAGAATCCGCCGCCGGTTACTAAATGGCTGTTGATCCTGCAGGCACTGGGCCACGGCCTGGGCAGTTCCTTCACGATCCTCGGGATGTACGTGAGCGAGATAAGATTCGTATGTGGGCGTAAAAGTCCTGGGGTCTTCGCCAAAAATGGCATACAACTCTTGAGACCAGGTCAGGACATTTGATCCGACTTCCCAACTCCAACTGCCGACATGCGCCAGCCGTTGCGCTTCGTTCATCTGGTGATCGCTTTGGCGCAGCGCCTCTTCGACTTGTTTTCGTTCGGCAAGCTCTTTCTGAGCGAGCGAGTACAAGCGCGCGTTTTCCAGAGCGAGAGATGCCAATTGCGCGAACTTGACGAGGATTTCGATCTCGCGTTCACCAAATTTCCGGTCTTCGGCTGTGCTTTCCAGACCGAGAACGCCGACCACGTGATCTTCCGACTGAAGCGGCACTGCGGCAACCGCGCGCAGTCGTTCATAACCGGTCACCGCAAGTCGATGCTCCCAGGTGCTGTAGTTTTCGAGGACCAGAGGTTCCCTGGTTTGCCAGATTCGTCCAGCCATTCCTTTCCCGGCTTCCACCGTATTGCCGACATAGTTCACCGCGGCGCCGATGGCCACGCGCACGCGGAGTTTCTTCGCTTCTTCATCGACCAGATAGACGTATCCACTCTCTACGCCGACCAGCGCGCACGCGCGCTCAACCAGGTCGTGCAGTAGTTCGTCAATATTCAGCCGATTTATCAGACCCAGGGCCGTTTTATGGAGCGCCTCGAGGTAGGCCTTTTGCGTCGCCAGATTTTCTTCCGCGCGTTTTGCCTCAGTGCGGTCGCGTAGAATAATGGCGATCCGTTCGACTCCCTGCGGACCTTCAATAGGAAACTGCGAAATTGTGACGTCACGTTCTCCGACGCCCGGATAGGTTATTTTGCTGTCAAAAGTAATCGTTTTCCCCGCGAAACAGTCATCCAGTCTCTGTCGGACAACGCTGTCAAATAGTTCCGCGCCAATGACTTCTCGCACTGTGTGACCGACGATTTGGTCCAACGTGCGATTCCGATACTTGAGCAGAGTTCGATTGGCGATGATGTAGCGGTAATCGCGATCCACGACCGCGATCAGATCCTCGAGGCCCTCGACGACTTTCTCGTACTCCTGCAATCGCGCAGAGTCACGTTCGCGCGCGCTGTCAACCATTGACGCGGCGGCAGCAGTCACTTGTGAATTTGGTTTTTGACCGGGCTGTTTCATCTTGCCGTCCAAGCAGACGCAATTGTTTGTCAACGACAACCAGCAAAGGCAAGCGGCGGGGCGATTGTCAGCTTGGCTGTAAGGTTGGCGAATGCTGAGGTGTGCTGCTTCGATCTCGTAGGGAGAAGCTCAACACCCCGATTTCGCGGCTGATTGTAGTTCGCTGGCTCAAAGCCTGCAACCAATAGTTTTCATCCGGGACTGGACCGATTATCGGCCGGATGGTTGACAGGCGCGCAAGCGATGGCAATCATGGCGTTTACGCACTTTCGTCGCATGAAACTGACTCAGTTCAAAACCAGGGATGCAGACAGACAGCGACTAGGGGTGTTGCTTGGCGATGTCGTCTGTGATGTCGCTGAGTTGGCCAGCGCCTCGCGCACCGACGGCGCCTCGATTGCAGATTGGCTGGTAGACGTTGACACGACGCTGGCTGTGATCGACCGCGGCGCGGAAGGCCTACAAGAACTGAAGTCTCTGTTAACTGCACACGGCGGTACTCATCGCTCCTCAGTCGCGGGTTTTAATATCGAGGAAATCGAGTTTCTGCCGGCAGTTTATCCGAGTAAGATCCTCGCGATTGGCAGAAACTACGCCGACCATGCGCTTGAAGGTGGCGGCGAGCCCCCGAAAGCTCCTCTGATTTTCGCCAAGCTCACCAATGCTCTGAGTGCGCACAATGCGCCGATTGTGTTGCCAACAGTCAGCGAAACGATCGATTGGGAAGCTGAATTGGCGGTCGTGATTGGCCGGCGAGCCAAGGCAGTAAAAAAAGCTGACGCGCTTAATCATGTTTTCGGCTACACCTTGATGAACGATGTGACGGCGCGCGATCTGCAACGCAAAGACGGTCAGTGGACGCGCGGCAAAGGACTGGACACGTTTGCGCCGCTCGGTCCGTTCATTACTACGCGCGACGAGATCGTTGATGTGCAGAACCTGAGGGTTGAAGGTCTCTACAATGGCAAAGTCACGCAAGCATCCAACACCAGCAAGATGATTTTCAGCATCGCCTATTTGATCTCATACATCTCGCAGGGAATCACGCTCGAGCCGGGCGACATAATCTCGAGCGGAACGCCGGAAGGCGTCGGATTCTTTCGCGATCCGCCGGTGCTTTTGCAACCGGGAGATGTTTGCGAAGTGCGCGTGGAAAATCTCGGCTCGCTGCGAAATCCTGTAGTTGCTCCATAATGAATTTCCGTTCCGGTTACGTCGCGCTTGTCGGTCGCCCGAACGCGGGAAAATCGACGCTGCTCAATCGGCTGGTCGGCGAAAAGATCGCGGCCGTCTCAAACAAACCGCAAACTACTCGCTTCAAAATTCTGGGTATCGTTAATCGTCCCGAAGGGCAGATTGTGCTGGTCGACACTCCCGGCGTGCACAAGCCGGGATATGAATTGAACCGGCGCATGATGGCCGCGGTGCACGATGCGCTGTTGAGTGTCGATGTCGTTTGCCTGATCCGTGACGCCTCCGTGCCGACGGGAAACGGCGATCGGTTCGTGCTCGATTTAGTGAAGCAATCGGACAAGCCTGCACTCTTGCTTTTGAACAAGACGGACAAACTGCCGGACAAATCAAGGTTGTTGCCGATGATTGAATGGTATCGAACGGAGCACGAATGGCAGGCCATGGTTCCGATTTCCGCTTTGAAAGGCGACCAGATCGATCAGCTGCTGGGCGAAATGGTCGAGCAGCTGCCGGAGGGCGAGCCGATTTTCTCGGTTGACGAATTTACGGATCAGCCCATGCGGGCCATCGCTGCCGAAATTGTGCGAGAGAAAATCCTTGAGACTACCGGTGAAGAAATTCCTTACGTGACTGCAGTAGTGACCGAACGTTGGGAAGAAGTGCGCGAAGACTTCGCGCGAATTTATTGCACCATTTTTGTCGAGCGCGATTCGCAAAAGAAAATCATCATCGGTCATGGCGGACAGCGCTTGAAACAAGTCGGCATGCGCGCGCGCAGTGACATTGAAAAGATGCTCGGTCATCGTTGCCATCTGGAACTGTTTGTGAAGGTCGAAGAAGACTGGCGTGACCAGCAGCACCTGCTGGATGAAATGGGATTGGCGCGATGACCGGCAAAATCTGGCAGGCCATCGAAGCCACCGTAACCGTCGACGCTCGCGAAGCGATCGAATACGGTTTGATGGAAGCCGGCGCGCTCGGCACTGAGACGGTCGAAAGGAACAGCGGCACTGCGCAGATAATTGGCTACTTTGAACATCGGACCGCGGTTGAAACCGTGCGCGCGAAATTGAACACAGCGCTGGAGATTTATGAGCTTGCACCAGCGGCGCTGATCGATCTGACAGCTCGTGAATTTCCCGAGCAGGATTGGCTGAGTGAATGGAAGAAGCACTGGCAACCAGTGGAAGTGGGCCGCTTTATTATTGCGCCTTCATGGTTTGACATTCAGGTCGCAGCTGATCGCATCGTTCTCCGTATCGATCCGGGGATGGCTTTTGGCACGGGCACGCACGAAACGACGCGCCTTTGTTTGAAAGCGATCGATAAATATTTTGCCGGCGGAAGCTTCCTGGATGTCGGTACCGGCACCGGAATTCTGGCCATTGCCGCGGCGACTCTCGCCCCGGAGGCTCGCATCATCGCGTGTGACACGGATGCCGAAGCGATCGACATCGCGCGCGAAAACGCCTCACTAAATGGTGTCGCAGGGCACATCGATTTCCAAGCCGGCAGCATCACTGAAGCAATGCCGTCTGCTGACTTTGTGTGCGCGAATCTGACCGCGCCCGTGATTGTTGAGTTGCTGCCGGTGCTCCTCGGCGCCACGTGCGGACGTTTAGTCTTGTCCGGGATACTGGATTCACAGTTCGAGATGGTGAACCGCCGGCTGATGCAATTAACGGCGACGGTTAACGAAATCATGCAGGATGGCGAATGGATTGCTCTGGTGATTTGAAATTCCCGCTCCCCCTAAGAGAGGGTTAGGGTGAAGGCACCAACATTGCCGATTGCCAATTTTCGATTTTTGATTGAACTGTGCAGAAGTTAATTTGGCATTTCCATTTAACTAGATTCAATCAGCAATCGGCAATCGCCAATCAAAAATCGGAAATAACACGGCCCAGCCCTCTGCCAAAGGCGGAGGGAGTAAAATGAATTGTTGAGATGCCTCGGCGCAGATTCTACGCTCCGCGAATCGCCTTCGCGGCCGACAACAAGACCGTGGTGCTGGGTGCGGACGAAGCGCGCCACGCGCACGACGTGCTGCGTCTCGGCGTTGGTGACGAGGTGTTTGTCTTCGATGGCGAAGGTCATGAATATCGCTGCGTGATTGCCGAAGTAGCGCCACGTGCAGCAACGCTGAATGTGATCGAGGAAACGCACCCGGCAAGTCCTGAGTCGCCATTGGACCTCACGCTTGCGGTGGCGTTGCTGAAAGGCGAGAAGTTCGATTTGGTTGTGCAGAAGGCCACTGAGTTGGGCGTCAGGCGCTTGACGCCGCTGATTACAACGCGTGCCGATGTGCGCATTCGCGACCAGGGAGATGCACGCAAGAAAGCTGAGCGCTGGTCAAGAATCGCATTCGAAGCCGCGAAGCAATGCGGGCGCGCCCAATTGATGCTCGTAGATCCGCCGACGAACCTGGATGAGTTTTTTCGATCGATCAGCGACGTGCAGTTGAAAGTGACTTATACGGCTCGCGATGGCGACTCTCACGCTGAGCTAAAAATGGACCTGAAAGCCGGTCGCGTAGTCGCCATGATTGGATCCGAAGGTGGGTGGACGGACCAGGAACTCGCGGAGGCGCGGAAGTGCGGCTGGAAAATCGTGACGCTAGGAGGGCGCACATTGCGGGCGGAAACGGCAGCCATTGCCGTTGCGACTTTGCTGCAACACCAATTCGGAGATCTCAAGTGATTTTGCCGAGCCGGCGATAGCGCGGAACACCGAACCACTCCTCATCGTTTACCGCAATGACGAGTTGAAACCCATGTCTTCAATTGATATTGCCATTGTCGTCAAAGCCCGCGCCGATCTCGCTGAGCGGCTGGGCGTCAGCGAAAATGAAATCGCCGAGGGCCATATTGACCAGACCGATTTTCCAGATGCTTCTCTCGGTGCACCCGTCGCCGACGAGATGAGCGCCCAAATGATTACGCCGGGATGGCGAATCCGCTTGAGAGCGGGCGATAACACTTATGAATATCGGGCCACCGCGCGGCAGTTGCGTTTGGTAAACTTCAAGGGCCGCAACTATCGGATTTAGCGCGGCGGGAACAATCATGTCACGTAATCTCTGGCTTAATCTTTCCATCGCTCTGGTGTTGATTCTGATTGCCGCCTTTGCGGGACGATTGCACAAGTGGAATTGGCATCGAGCCGCGCAGCAAACGTCGCACACTTCACGCAGCAACGAGGCAACCGCAACCGATCCGGGCAGCGAGGAGTCTGATTCGTCGAAAACTGAGATCCTGGTGCGCTTTCGTGCCGGCGTGAGCGCGCAAGCAATTGAGAACATCACTTCGCGCTTCAACGATGAAGTCGAGGACCACATCGAAGCCGTCGATGGCCTGGACGTGATCGAGGACGAGGACAATCGCAGCGCCGATGAAGTCGCGGCGCAATATCGCGCGCTGGCTGAAGTCGAGTATGCCGAAACGAACAGCGAGATCAAGCTCGATCATGAAGGCGCAGGCAAGCATCTGCACGCGAACGACGAACTCTTTTTCAAGCAGTGGGGCTTGTTCAATCACGGACAGGACGGCGGCAAGTCAGGCGCGGACATCAGCGCGATGCAGGCCTGGGCGGTGACGAAGGGCAGTGATCAGGTGGTCGTGGCCGTGCTCGACAGCGGCGTCGATTACACGCATCCGGATTTGGCCGGCAACATTTGGACACGGCCGGAGATCATCAAACAGTACGAAGACTCCGACCTCACGTCCGAAGGACCCATCGACGACATGCACGGCTTCAACGTGGTCGAAGACAATGGCGATCCGATGGACGATAACGGTCACGGCACGCATTGCGCCGGCATCATCGGCGCCGAAGGCGGCAATGAAGTTGGCATTGCCGGCGTTAACTGGACGGTGAAGATCATGCCGCTGAAATTCATGGATTCGGACGGAGCCGGCACGACGAAAGATGCGATCGAAGCAATCAATTACGTCATCAATCGCAAACGTGCCGGAGTAAACGTGCGGGTAATTTCGGCGAGCTGGGGCTCGACGACAAAATCACGCGCGCTCGAAGACGTCATTCGCAAAGCGGGTGACGAAGGAATCCTGATCGTGGCTGCGGCCGGCAATGACCATTCAGACAACGATGCGAAACCGCATTATCCGGCCAGCTACGATCTCAACAACGTGATTAGCGTCGCGGCGGTGAATCGCAACGATGAGCTGACAACTTTTTCCAACTTTGGCGCCACCAGCGTGGATGTCGCTGCGCCGGGAGAGCAAATCATCAGCACCTGGCTCCAGCACGGATTTGAAGAAAAGCAAGGCACTTCGATGGCGACTCCGTTTGTGGCCGGTGTGGCCGCGCTGGTCTTATCGACCAATCCGGGAATTTCAATTGATGAATTGCGCTTACGGCTGTTGAATTCAGTCGATGCAGTGCCGTCGCTTAATGGCAAGGTCGCCACCGGTGGAAGGATTAATGCGGCCAAGGCCGTAGCCGGTGGCTGAACTGTTCACCAATCTTCCACATCGGACCACGCAGCAAACGTTTTTCTAATATCAATGTAGTTCAAGCGGCTTGCCCGAAGCGCGGCTCGACCGGAATTGTATTTCGCGGGCGTCCTGAACACTCGAAACCATTCGAAACGCCCACCGTTCCACTTGTAGATTTTGATTTCATATTGATGCGGTGACACATGAGCCTCGTCTTCACCCCAGACAAAATCCCATTGCGCGACGCCAAACCCAACACGGTTTCCCAGATCGCCAACAAAAAAGCCGCCTTCATCGGACGTTTCGAGATGTTCGTACGTCAACTCCTCGAGTTTTCCATTTACTGCTGCGGCGACTGACATCTCCCACGCACAGTCAGAGCCGCCGGGAGCCATGGCAATTGCTACTATCAACGGGCCAGAGAATTGCTTTGTCGAAATGATTTTGAAGCGCGTGTGACTGCTAACACCGACGGGGGAATCGGAAAAATACATTGACCTTATCTCTTTTCCCGAGTCGGCATTTGTAAAGACAAATTCAGGGCCATCGCCCAGAGGCTCGAAAGCTTGTATGCGTACTCTTCCGATTTTAGGAAGTCTGACAAGCGCCTCCTGACTTACATGTCGATTCTCGCGCTTTTCAATCCCGCGAGGTTCGCCTGTTTGGGAATGAATACTAAATACCTGTGCGGCTATTTTTGTTCCCTGGCGGATAACGCTTGCGGATCCGTAGCGCGGCGCTGTGACGATATGACCGCCATAACCCACGGTGAAGGCAATAAAACCTACAAATAGTCTGGCAAAGAGCCCCTTCATGTAATGGCTAGCTAGTGTAACGCCGCTCCTGAAACGAGCGAGGGCGGTGACCACGGCCATAATCTGTGGGCAGCCTCGACCTCGCCTTGCGCCACCGGCACCGTCTGTGTGATTATTGGGCCAATGAATGTCTCAACCCACAAATCGAAATTCAAGAGGAGCCGATAAGAGTGAAGGCGGAGTTAGCGCAATTAATCGCACTGCAAAAGACTGATACCAATATAAGAAGACTACAAGCCGACATCGAAAGCATTCCTGAAAGGCGCGCCGAGATCGAAAGAGAATTCGATCAGCGCGCTTTTGAAATTCGGGGGCTCGAACAAAAACGTGATGGCGCTTTTCACGAACGCTCGCGCGTTGAGAAAGAGATCTTCGAACAGAAGCAAAGGGCGGAGCGCGCGGAAAGAAATCTGATGGCGGCCAAGAAGCCTGACGAATACACGGCAGCGATTCGCGAAGCTGACGCGGCCCGCAAACAGATTTCCGCATTCGAGACCACCGTGCTCGAACAAATGGAAACTTTCGAAGGCGCGGAAGCTGAATTGAAAGAACGCGCGCCGGAAGTGGAAAAACTACGCGAGGACATGCAAGCGCGCTTCCTCCAATTCGACGAGCAAGTGGCGCGGCAGCAGAAAGAACTGGAAGCGGAGCGTGCGGAACGCGAACGGCTGATAAAGGAGCTGCCGAAGCCGATGGCCGCGCTCTATAACCGGATCGTCTCGCGTATTCGCGACGGCATCGCGGTGGCCGAAGCGCGCAACGGCGCTTGCACCGCTTGCTTCATGGCTTTGCGGCCGCAAGTGATGGCGGATGTGCGCCGAGGCAGCGAAGTCATCACCTGCGACAACTGCAATCGCATTCTCTATTACGAGCCCGCGAATGCGGCGCAGCCGGCGACCGTTTCGTAATCGACTGGAGCGCAACCGTCTCGGTTGCATTGTTCTTGACGGTAAAGCCGCAAGCGAGGACGCTTGCGCTCCGGTCAAATACTCAAGCCCAAAACACCGGGAGTAATCATGGCAGAAGAAACAACTCAGCGAGCCAGTGGACGAACATTCGATAGCGCCTATGGCTTTTCGTTCAGCATCGCGGTGGGCCTGGTCCTGTTTATCGCGGGTTTAGTAATCAGCCTGACACTGAGCGATGGCACAAGCATCGGTCTGATCTTTGGAATTCCTCTGCTGGTGGCCGGTTTGGTTATTCCGGTCTTCATGATGCGCGACCTGTTCAAGACGAACGAGATCAATGCGCCCTGCCCAAACTGCGGCGCGCCCATCCGAACTTCAGATGCGACCCTGCGACTAAAGTGCACGCGATGTCAGAGTGTAATTGATGTGCGCGAGAAAGAATTGGTGCTGTCGGAATAAATCAGCCGCAGATGAACGCGGATTTGCGCGGATAACAAACACACAACTTAAGCATGGAAAATAGCCTCACGAGCAATCTCACGGGTTGTATGGTTGTTTTCTGATCCGCGTTATTCGCGAAAATCCGCGGCTAAATCGGCAGCCACCCGCGCGAGGAGTAGTCGCTAATCGTCAGCGCAAACATAATACCCAACCAAAAAAGCGCTGACGCAATCACCAGCCAAACCAGGCGCCCGCTGTAACGCACGTGCATGAAGTAGAGCACTACGAAAGTGGCTTTGATCGTAGCGATCGTGAGCGCGACGACTGCGTTCAGCGGCCCGGGAAAATCGCGAAACGCGGCCAGCACCGTCAGCAGCGTCCCGACCAAAAGAATGAAGAAGATGCCGATGTAGACTCGCGGATAAACTATGTGTTCACTCATATGGTACGCGCGCCTCTGGCGCGCTCAATCTCAATGCACGCCGGAGGCGTGCGTACCAGTTACATATGCCCTTCCAGGTGCCGGCCCAGCAGGTACAGCAGCGGGAAAAGAAAAATCCACACGATGTCCACGAAGTGCCAGTACAACCCAGTGATTTCAACCGGCGAGTGGTACTCGGGGCTGAAGCGCCCTCGCCACGCCAGAATCAAAATAGTGATCAGAATTCCCGCGCCGATAATCATGTGCAACGCGTGCATCCCGGTCATCGCGAAATAGATCCAGTAAAACATTTCGACATTTCGGACTGAGACGCCTTCCGGAAGATGCAACTTGTGCGGATCGGTGTCGCCGTGCTGCGCCACTGTCGGATTGAATGGATGACTCGGAATCAAGTGGCCGGGAATCAGGTTGTCGTCATACTTCGCTTTGTATTCGACTGCCTTGATTCCCAAAAACGTCAGGCCCAGCACCAAAGTCAGGATCAAAAAGATGATCGAATTACGCCGCTTGCCCACTTGCGTGCTGAAGACGGCCATCGCCATCGTGAAGCTGCTGACGATAAGTACGACCGTGTTGACCGCGCCCAGTCTGATATCGAGGTGGTTGCTGGCCGCCGCGAATGCGCCTGGATATTTGTAGCGATACAGCGTGTAAGCCAGGAACATCCCGCCAAAGAACATGATTTCAGTGACGAGAAAGACCCACATGCCGAGCGTGCCGGCCTCGCGCTGCTGCTCCATATTCTCGAAATGGTGCTGCAGCGCTGGATGCGCGGTCGCGTGATGAGTTGTTGCTATAGCGTCAGGCATCTGTCCTTAGGAAAAACTAACCACCAAGACACAAAGTCACAAAGTGAATCCTTAACCGCTTAAGACCTTCGTGTCTTTGTGCCTTTGTGGTTAATCTCATCTTGCGCTCTCACGCCTTACGTTTGCGCCGGCGCTTGCCTCTCAAATTTGCCCACGACTTCTTTCGTTTCCGGCGGCGCGAACTCGTATGGCTCGGAGGTCACGATCGGTGTCTCCAGGAAATTCTCAGTCGGCGGCGGCGAAGACGTCTGCCATTCGAGTCCCGGCAGATTCCACGGGTTCGCTTCCGCAATGCGGCCATAGCGCAACGACCACGCGAGATAAATGAGCGGGATCAACAAGCCTGTGCCGAGTATCGATGCGCCCGCCGTCGACAGCACGTGCAGCACCTGCCATGACACCATGTCGACCGGATATGTGTGATAGCGGCGCGGCATGCCCATGTAGCCGAGCACGAACTGCGGCGAAAACGTCAGATTGAATCCCACGAAAATGACCAGCACTGAGAAGCGCGCCCAGCCTTCCGGATACATGCGCCCGGAAATCTTCGGCCACCAGTAATGCAGTCCGCCCAGGTAACCGAACAACGCGCCGCCCACCATGATGTAGTGAAAGTGAGCAACGATGAAGTACGTGTCGCTCAGATGCACGTCAACAGCCAGCGAAGCCACAAACAAACCAGTCATGCCCCCGATTAGGAACATACCGATGAAGCCCAGGGCGTACAGCATCGGCGTATCGTAGGAAATAGATCCTTTGTAGAGCGTGGCCGTCCAATTGAAAACTTTGATTGCGGAAGGAATTGCGACGGCAAAACTCAGGAAAGAAAAGATCATGCCGGCGTAAACCGACTGGCTCGCCACAAACAGGTGATGTCCCCAGACCAGAAAACCAAAGACAGCGATTGCCAGACTCGAGAAAGCGACGAACTTGTAGCCGAAGATGTTTTTGCGCGAAAAGTTCGCGATTAATTCGCTCACAACGCCCATCGACGGCAGCACCATGATATATACCGCGGGATGCGAGTAGAACCAGAACAGATGCTGAAACAAGACCGGATCGCCCCCGGCCGCGGGATCGAAAATGCCAATGTGCGCCAATCGCTCGAACGCGAGCAGCAGAACGGTAATGGCAATCACCGGCGTCCCGAGGATCATGATCAAGCTGGTGGCATAGTGTGACCAGATGAAGAGCGGGAGCCGGTACCAGGTCATGCCCGGTGCGCGCATCGTGTGAATCGTGACAATGAAATTCAGACCCGTGAGAATCGATGAGAATCCAGTGACGAAGATGCCCAGGCCCGTCACCAGCACGTAAGAATTTGAAAACGTCGTGCTGTACGGCGTATAGAAGGTCCAACCGGTATCCACGCCGCCGGCGAGCAATGCATAGATCGTAATGATCCCGCCCAGCATGTAGATGTACCAGCTCAGCAAGTTGATGCGCGGGAAGGCGAGGTCTTTCGCGCCAATCATCATCGGCACCAGAAAATTTCCCAGCGTTGCGGGAATCGACGGAATCAGGAAGAAGAACACCATGATGATTCCGTGCTGCGTGAACATCTTGTTGTAGGTGCTGGACTGCGTGAGATCGCCCTGCGGCGTGAGCAGCTCTAAACGAATAGCCATCGCATACAGGCTGCCAATCAGAAAAAAGAAGCTGATTGAGCCCATGTAAAGCAGCGCGATGCGTTTGTGATCCTTTGTCAGCAGCCACGACTTGATACCGTATTCGGCATTCAAGTAATTCGTGCGTGGCGCTGGTATCGTGAATTCTTCCATTGCAGTTAAATAAAGTCGTTACTTCACTGGATTACCGCTTTGCGGCGTTCCCGTGGCCGGCGGTTTTGCCGTCGGTGTCGCAGGTTGCCTGGCCGTCGACAGGGATTTGATATACGCCACCAGACCGAGCAGTTGCTCTTCGGTGACCTGTCCCTGGAACGAAGGCATAATCGGACCGAAGCCCGTTACGATCTTTGCCTGCGGCGTAATGATCGATTCGCGCAGGTAACCTTCATCAGCTTTCAGAGTCTGGCCGCTATTCAATGTGACGTTGCTGCCGAACAATCCCACCAGCGCCGGGCCCCGTCCGCCTTCGGCATTCGCGCCGTGACATGAGACGCATCCAAGCGACTCAAACATCGTCTGCCCGGCGGCCGCGGGCGACATCTGGTTGGCGTTGCCGCTTAACCAATTGTCGAAATCTTTCGCCTCCATCACTTCGATGTAGCCGCGCATGCCTGAATGATTCATGCCGCAATACTCGGCGCAGAAGAAGTGATAACGGCCCGGCTTGGTCGCCTCGAACCACTCGCTGGTGTACCTGCCGGGCACGACGTCCATCTTGATTCGAAACGCGGGGATGAAGACGTCGTGGATCACGTCCTCGGTCGTCATGATCAACTTAACCTTGCGACCGACGGGCACGTGCAACTCATTAATTTCGCGCTGGCCCGTCGGATGTTGGAACTTCCACATCCACTGTTTGCCGACTACATAGACTTCCAGAGCGTTTTGCGGCGGACGGTACTGGGCGAAATAAACTTTCGCGCCCCAGACGAAGATGCTCATCGCGATGACCAAAGGGATGACTGACCAGAGCGTTTCCAGTTTGTGCGAGCCTTCGATGGGGCGGGGAATCTCGAACGCGTTGCGGCGCCGGTAGCGGATGACAAAAAAGATGATGACCAGCGAAATCAAAGTGACGAAGAAAACCGTCACCCCGGAAACGTAAAAGTACACCGCATCGACGTCGCCAGAGATGGTCGAGGCACTTTCAGGAATTGGAAGCCACGATTGCATAAATCAATTTCGAATTTCGACTTTCGAATCTCGAATTTCGTTTGGCCAGCGCGTTCGCAAAACTAAGAGCATGCCGACGATCAAACCGACGGTGAGCACTCCGGCAACTCTCATGATGTTCATGACGACTGCGCCGTATTTTCCCGTCGCCGGATCGTAGTGATAGCAATACAAGTAAAGGGTATCGACAGGCGTGCCGATCTTGTTTTCAGAAGCTTCGACCAGCCCGAGGCGCACATCGCGCGGCGGGTAATCGATGCCATAAAAATAGCGCGCCAGCTTTCCGTCCGGCGTCAGCAGCATGATGCCGCTCGCGTGCGCAAATTGGTTCGTCTTTTCGTCCCACTTGTAATGAAAGCCGGCGGCATCGGTCACTCGCTTGATGTTAGCTTCGTCGCCCGTCAAAAAATGCCAACCCTTCTCGCCCCCAGCACGGTTATAAGCTTTCACGTAAGTCTGCTTCTTGGTCGCGGCCAGTTCCGGAGTCTCGCGCGAGTCAAAGCTCACGGCGATAACTTCGAATTGCTCGCCGGCGTTGAATGAAACCTGGCGCAACGATCCCAACACCCCGTTCAGAATCTGATTGCAGAGCATTGGGCACGAGTAATAGACCAGCGCCAGCACGACTGGCTTGCCCTTCGCGACGTCTCCCAGGCGCACTTGCTGTCCGGTTTCGTCCTTGAAAACCGCATCGAGCGGCACCTGCTCGTTGAGTTTTTGCTCGATACCGACAGTCTTCAGAACCACCGGCAATCCGGTCGAGACCGCACCTGTTTCAGTGCGCGCGCCATACAGAGGCGAGCTGGGCATTGGGACGCCGGGCTGAGCGTGAGCCAGCAGGCAGAAGGCAGAAAGCAGAAGGCAGACAGCAGGAAGCAGGACGCGGAGACACGGGGACCCGGGGACACGGCGACTCGGGGACGGGGAGAAGCAGAGACGGGGAGAAAGAGAGAATTGAGAGATAACGTGCAGTTCTCCGCGTCTCCGCGTCTCCGCGTCCCCGTGTCTCCCCCTCTCAGCTTCTCCGCGTCTCCGCGTCCCCGCGTCTCCGTGTCTCATGGCTTCTTTTTCTCGGCTAACTGCCGCAAGACTTCATCTTTCGCCTGCTCGATCGGCATTCCGAAGCGCTGACCGTTCTGATCGGTCGGCCCCTTTTCCAGCACGTCCTTCCATTGATCGCGCAGCGCGTGGATCTCCCACATTGAATCTTTCGGCGGTGGCAGTTGGTTCACTTGCTGCGGCTCGTTGGCCTCTTCCTTTTTTGCTGGTTCAAGATTTTTCGCGAACCCCGGCGCGCCTTGCAGTCGCGGTTCGGGTGGCAGACGCTCTTCGCCACTCATCGCGATGGGAGAGCGATGACTCTCCTGTTCCTGTTGCGTTGCCGTCTTCTGAAAGAGCAGAAACAATCCCCACAGCGCGATGTGCGTCGCGATCGTCAGGATGAGCAACCCGACGATGAACTTGGCGATGCCGCTGATTTGGACGTCGCTGGCCTCGTGCGTCACATCGATGTTTTTGATGTGCGACGTATCCGGCGTCTCAGTGACGTGCATCTTGCGATCGTGCTCTGCCATTCTCTAAGCCTTATGCCTTTCTGCTCACGCAGATGACTGATTTCCTGCCTCCTGCCGACTGTTAATGTCCGTGGACTACCGCCACCGCCTGCTCCAATTGCGGATCGTTAATGGGTACCAGCGGTCGCTTCTGCAATTGCCAGGCGAACGTTCCCAGCCAAAGTCCACCCATCGCCACCGGGGCGACATAGTCCATCCAATTAAAAACAAAATCACCGCGACTGTACGTGGGTTCAACTAACCAAATTACATCCACGATGCGCATTACCAAAATCAGCGCTGCCAGCATAGCGAGCTTTTGCGCGCTTTTCTTAGTGGCGCGCGAGAGCAACGTCATGAAGGGAAACGCGAACTGCAAAATCACAATTGCCAGAGCAATTGCTCCCCAGCCGCCTTGCTTGCGCGCGACATACCACGTGGTCTCTTCCGGCATGTTGCCCGACCAGATGATCAGGTATTGCGAGAACGCAAAGTACGTCCACAACATCACCAGCGCCAGCGTCAGATTTCCCCAGTCGTGAAAGTGACGCGGCTGCACGACGGCGTTCATGGGTTCGCGGGCTGCTAACCAACTCATCATCAAAATCGTGAACGCCAGCGCGCTTAAGGACCAAGACGCGACAAAAATCAATCCGAAGATCGTCGAGTACCACGCCGGCTCCAGCGACATCGCCCAGTCGATCGCAGCAAATGTGATGCATATGATTGTAAAGACAAGCCCCGGCCCGCTGATCATTTGCAATCGTTTACGCACTTCGCGGCTGGCCGCGCGATCCTGCTGCAACGACAGCCAATTCAGCGTGATTGCGAGTAGCGACCACACGGCGAAATAAACCAACGTGCGAATAATGAAAAACGATGGGTATAAGAACGACGCGGCTTTTTTCTGAAGCGCGGGAGTCGCCATGACTGCCGGGTCGGTCCAGGGATAGATGTGCTTCAGGCCAATCGCAATTGGAATAAACAGCAGCAGCAGCAAGGGCATCGTCCGCGTGGCCGCTTCCAGCACGCGTCGAATCACCAATCCCCAGGCGCCCCCAGTCAGGTGTTGCAGCATCAGCAAGCAAAGACTGCCGACTGTGATCCCGGTCCAAAAAATGAAACCAACGAGATAGCCATGAAAGAAATGATCGCGATCCAAAAACGCACCGACGAACATCAGCAGAGTGAACAAGAGTCCCACGCCGAGTGCGATGTTACGCAGGCGATTGAGATCTGCCGGAGGTGTGTAGCCGCGAATCATTTGGGAGCGCGGGCATCCTTGCCCGCATTTTCTTGCTTTTCCTGGTTTCCCGAGCTTGCACCCTCACTCACGGTCGGGTTTCCGCCCGCCTTCATCTGACTCAACTGCAACGCGCGAATGTAGGCCGCAATTCGCCAGCGATCTTCGACCGAAACCTGCGCAGCGTAACTCGGCATCGCACCCCAGCCGTTCGTCATCACGTCGAAGAAATGGCCCACGGGAGCGTTCAGCAGACGCTCCTGGTGATAACTGGCGGGCGACGGCTTGTTGAATCCGCGCCGCGCCACGATGCCGTCGCCATAGCCCGTCATGCCATGACAGACCGAGCAGTAAATATTGAATCGCTCTTGTCCGCGATCAATATCTGTCCGCGTGATCTGCATAGGGATGGTGTCGACATCGTCCGCAAATGCGACCGTGGAATTCGCGGGTTGCTGTGCCGACTGAGTTTGCGATTGCTGCTCTTTGTTCAAATCGCTCGCACTCAGTTTCTTGCCGAAGAAGAAGCTGCGATCTTCTCTCAGATAACCGCGCGGCACCGTCCCTTCCACCAGCGGCCGCGAACCAGTGCCGTCTTTGTAAAAGGAGTTCGGACGATAGGCGATAGCTTTCGGTTGATCCTGCATGTCTCTTCGACAGCCAGTGAGCAGTGAGCAGTTAGCAGTGACTAGTAAGAGCAAGAGACACGGTGACACGGGGAGGCGGTGACGCGGTGATTTTCTCTCCGTGTCTCCGGGTCTCCGCGTCTCCGCGTCTGTCTTGCTACAGTTCCCCATCTCCGCGTCTGTCTTGCTACAGTTCCACATCCGCCACTTCCAACGGCTCCAGAGTTTTTAGGAACCGCACTGCCTCATCATGATTGAATTTCGGATCCTTCGCTTCGATCACCAGGAAAAAACTGTCGCGCGTAGCCAGGGCAAAGCTCGGCGCGTTGAAAACCGGATGGTAAGGCTGCGGCAGTTTGTTCAGCGCCAGCATTCCCAGCACCGCCGAAAAGGCCGCCACCAGCACCGTGCATTCAAACGTAATGGGAATGAATGCCGGCCAGCTATTGAACGGTTTGCCGCCCACGATGATCGGATAGTCGATCACTTCCATCCAGTACTGCATAAAAAATCCGCCCAGGCCGCCGAGAATTCCGCCCGCCAGCACAATCAGCGGCAGAGTCGTGCGCTTGAATCCGATCGCCTGGTCGAGTTCCTCGATCGGGAACGGCGAGTAGCCGTTGATCTGGCGATAACCCGCTTCGTAGGTCTCGCGCGCAGCCGACACCAGGTGGCCCGGGCTGTCAAACTGAGCCATCACGCCGTACAGTTTTGGAGAGGTATCTCTCATCTGTATCAGACGCGGAGACGGAGCGACACGGAGACGCGGGGAAAGAAATCCCCGTGTCCCCCCGTCTCCGTGTCACCGTGTCGTTTCCTCATCCTTCCTCAACCTCCGCCTCGGGAAGAATCGTGCGCATCTCAAAAATCGAAATCATCGGCAGGAACCGGATAAACAGAAACAAGAGCGAAAGGAAAAATCCGATTGTGCCGATGAACATTGCCCAATCCCAGACTGTGCCGCGATAGAAGCCCCACGACGAGGGCAGAAAATCTCGATGCAAACTTGTCACTACAATCACGAACCTCTCCAGCCACATGCCGATGCTGACGACAAATGAAATCAGCCAAAGCACGAGGAGATTCGAGCGCAGTTTTTTGATCCAGAGCAGTTGCGGCGTCAGTCCATTGCACAGAATCAAGGCCCAGTAGTACACGGCATACGGTCCGTGCATGCGGTTCCAAATCACGAAGTGCTCGTATTCATTACCGCTGTACCAGCCGAAGAACGCTTCAATCATGTAACCGTAAAAAACGATCAGGCCGGTCGCCAACATCACCTTCGCCATGTTGTGCATGTGGCGCATCGTGATGAAACTCTGGAGGCCGTAGATCTTTCGCAGCGGAATGGTCAACAGCAGCACCATTGCGAAGCCCGCGTAGATCGCGCCCGCGACGAAGTAAGGCGGAAAGATTGTCGCGTGCCAGCCGGGAATGATGCCAATCGCAAAGTCGAACGAAACTATCGTGTGCACCGAGAGCACAAGCGGCGTGGCCAGTCCCGCGAGCAGCAGGTAAGCCATCTCGTAGCGATGCCAGTGCCGCGCGGAACCGCGCCAACCCATCGCCAACATTCCGTAAACTAACTGAAATGGTTTGCTCTTGGCGCGATCGCGCAGCGTCGCGAAATCTGGAATCAATCCCACGAACCAGAACATCGCCGAGACCGTCGCGTACGTTGAGACCGCGAACACGTCCCACATCAGAGGGCTGCGAAACTGCGGCCAAATTCCCATCGTGTTGGGATAAGGAAACAGCCAGTACGCGAGCCATGGCCGGCCCAGGTGCATCACCGGAAAGATTCCCGCTTGCGCGACGGCAAACAGTGTCATGGCTTCGGCGAAGCGGTTGATTGAGGTGCGCCACTTCTGTCTCAGCAAAAGCAGAATCGCCGAAATCAGAGTTCCGGCGTGCCCGATTCCGATCCACCAGACGAAATTAATGATTGCGAATCCCCAACCGACCGGCTGATTGATGCCCCACAAGCCGACGCCGTTGAAGACCAGATTTGTAATCGTGAGCAGCAGCAGTTGGAACAGCGCGAACGAAATCGCGAAGCCAATGAACCAGCCGATGGGCGTCTTGCGCTTGAGAACAATCGAGCTGATCTTGTCGGTGACTGAACCTAAGGTCAGTTCAGTCCCCACCACGGGATGCGTCCCGTGGATTGATGTGTGGTAGTCGCGTCGTTCGTCCATCTTTAGAAATGCGGTCTTTGGACTTTGGTCTCTGTACTTTGTTCGCTGGTCGCAGTTGAAAAGATCAATTTAGCGGGCTCTCAACCACTAAGTACAAAGCACAAAGCACCAAGTGCGAACACAAGCGAATCTCAGACTTCAAATTCAAGATTCCAAATCAAGATTTGATTTCGGGATTCGGATTTCTGAGCGCGCTCAAGTACGTCGTCCGCGGGCGCGTGTTCAGTTCACCCAGCAGCGAATAGTCGCGCTCCAATGCCTTCATCTTCGAAACTTTACTGTTCGGATCGTTGATGTTGCCGAACACGATTGCTTCCGTCGGGCACACCGATTGGCAAGCGGTGACGATCTCGCCATCGCGCACCGGACGACCTTCCAGCTCTGATTGAATCTTGGCCGCTTGAATCCGCTGCACACAGTAAGTGCACTTTTCCATTACGCCGCGGCTGCGCACTGACACGTCGGGATTGCGCATCAACTGATAGGTCGGCTGTTCCCAATCCTGATACAGCAAGAAATTAAAGCGGCGCACTTTGTACGGACAGTTGTTAGAGCAGTAGCGCGTCCCGACACAGCGGTTGTAAACCATGTCGTTCAGCCCTTCGGCGCTGTGCGCGGTCGCGTGCACTGGACAGACCGGTTCGCACGGCGCGTTCTCGCAATGCATGCATGGCACGGGCTGGAAGTAAGGCCCTTCGGGTTTCTGCTCGTCGCCTTTGAAATAAGCATCGACGCGAATCCAGTGCATCGAGCGGCCGCGCGCCACCTGTTCCTTGCCGACAATCGGAATGTTGTTCTCAGCCTGGCAGGCAATCATGCACGCGTTACAGCCGACGCAACTGTTCAAGTCGATCGACATGCCCCACGCATAACCATTGCCCTGATTCTGGTAGTCGAAATCGGGATAGAGCGAGAGGTCATGGTTCTCTTTCCGTTGCTCTTCGCGTTCACCGACCCGCTTGTCTTTCTCTTTTAAGTATTCGTCGACCGGCGTGGCGCGCAGGATGTCGCGGCCTTCCATGTCGAATTGAAGCTGCGTCGTCGCGATGATATAGCGTTGCGCAGTCTTGCGCGCCCACGCACCCGCCGTCGTCCACGGCGCATCAGAGCGACGAATGTCATAAGCATTGAAGCCGAGGCCGCTGCCGACGCGTCCACTCAAAGGCCGTCCGTATCCCAGATGAATCGTGATGACGTCGTCAGGCTGGCCCGGCAAGATCCAAACGGGCACCGCCTTGCTGATTGTCTTGTCCGCAACTCCCAGCGTGATGGTGTCGACGTGAGCTTCGCGGCCTTTCTTCGCCTCTTCATAATTTGGCGGCAGGCAGCCCAGCTTCTTCGCGGTGTTCGGACTAACCAGCGCTACATTGTCCCAGGTGATCTTCGTGAGAGGCTTTGGCAGTTCCTGCAACCAACCGTTGTTTGCAAAGCGCCCGTCGTGGATTGATGCGTCAGGACGGAAAACGACTTCGAACGTGTTGGCTGGGAGCGCGGGCGTGCCGCCCGCATTTTGCAGCGAATTCGCCCAATCAGCTTTCGCCGCAACCGTTTTGGTCGGCAGAGCCGTGTTAGGAATGAAACCGTCATGCAGCCACTTGCGCCAGGAACTTTCAAAATCAGCCGGCTGCGTTGGTGTTGGTGAAGCAACTGCGGTTGGAGCGCCCGCCGTTGGAGCGCCCGCATCCTGCGGGCGGTTCGCAGGCATCCTGCCTGCGTTTACCCGGTCGCTACCGCTCCCGGTACTGACTCCTTGCGCCTGCGTTCGCCAATACTCCTTCACAATCTCGTAAGGCTTCTTGTCATAGTTATCACTGAAGAGCGCGATCATTTCGTGCGCGGTCTTGCCGTCGTAAAGCGGCGCGATCAAGGGCTGCACGATCGAGGCGGCGCCGTCGTTCGTACGCGTGTCGCTCCACGACTCGAGGTAATGCGCCATCGGAATATGCCACTGGCAGATGTCCGATGTTTCGTTGTTATAAAGACTAAGGTGCGCGCGCAGCTTAACTTTACTCAGCCGGTTCAGATCGAGCCGCAGATCAATCGGCGTGTTATAGGACGGATTACCCCCGATGATGATCAGCGTCTCGACTTTGCCTGCATCGATGTCCGCGACGAGTTCGCGTAGCGATTGAGTCTGATCGACTGAGTTGGCTTCGATCGGGTCGGAGTAGAAGACAGTCTTGCCGACATTGCCGAGGTTAGCGTTCATTAAATGAGCAAGTGCGTGGACAACGGCGGGTTGGTCGTCGCCGGCGATTACAATGCTTGAGCCTAAGTCTTTTCCAATCGCATTGATGATTTCTGACGGCACAACATTCGCTGGTGATCGATCAAAATAAAGCGCGCCTGATCCTTTGCCGACTACGAGCGATTCAGAAGCTAAGGTTTGCACAAACGCTGCAACCTGATTGGGCTTTAGTCTCCAAACATGATCGGCGTTCGCACCCGTGATGGTTGGGGTGCTCTCGATAACATATAGTCGGCTCATCTGCTCTGCATTGCCAGACTCAGCAGCCGGGCGCCGCTTCGCCGCATAGTCCCGCGCGTAACGTAGATTCCCCGGCCAGCCGTTCAGAAAATCTGCACCCAGCGAAAGAATCCGATCCGCTTTGCTGAAGTCGTAGGTCGTGTGCACGTCCTGGCCGAACGCCATGATCGCGCCAGCGCGCGCGTTATCTCGATTGACGGGTTCGTACTGGTGCCACTTCGCTTCGGGAAAATCTGTGAGGACTTGCTTCATCTGCGCCGCGAGCGTCGGCGAGGTGATCGTCTCAGTGAGGAAGCGCAGGCCGGCGCCCTTTTTCGCGCGAATCCCGTCGTTCTCTTTTTCAATCAGTGAGCGAATTTCAGCGACGAAAGCTGTCCATGGACGCGTTTCGCTGCGAAATGACGGCGCCTGCGAACGATCGGGATCGTAAAGCGATAGGATTGAGGCTTGCGAGAAAATATCGGTAGCAGTGGCGCCACCGGTGCTGGGGTGATCTGGATTTCCTTCAATCTTGGTCGGGCGCCCTTCGTTGCTGCGCACCAGAATCGGGGTGGCGACGCCACCGAGCGTGAACGCTGATGCGAACCAAAGACCGTGCCCGGGAATCTCTTCTTCCGGCTGCTTGATGTAAGGAATGATTTTTTCCGGCGGCTGAATGACACAGCCACTCAAACCGGCGAGCGCGAGTGACGCGCCCATGATCTTCAGAAACGTGCGACGCTCGACCGGGTCATTCCATTCTTCGGCGGCTGCGGGATATTCGCGCTGCACGAACTCTTCGAACACGGGCGAGTCGGCGAGTTCTTCGAGCGAGCGCCAATACTGTTTGCCGGAAGATGCGGACGAGACGTCCGCGTTCCCAGCGCCGAGAATCCGGTCGCGCAGCAGCCTGAAATTGATGTGACGATCGTTAGTCATGCTGTCAGAACCACCTGCGGTAGCGGGTGGTTGATCTCTCCCAACGTTAAACCGCCCACTACCGCAGGCGGTTCTGACCTTACCGATGACAAGTGGAACAGCTTGTCAAAACAGTCTGGCCGCTCGCCGTGTTCGTTTGAATCTTGTACTTCTTAACCAAGTCCATTCCTTGTTGCTTCTGATCGGACGGCGGCTTCCAACTCATATCGAAGACTTTGTCCTGCGGTCTTACGTAATTCTCGGGGTGCCGGTGACAATCCAGGCACCACTCCATCTGCAACGACTGTGTCTGATACACGACGGGCATCTGATCGATTTGGCCGTGGCAAGTCGAGCAGCCCACGCCTTTATTCACATGTATTGAATGATTGAAATAGGCGAAGTCAGGCAAGTCATGCACGCGCACCCACGCGAGCGGCTTTCCGGTTTTGTAACTCGCGCGCACGGGCTCGAGATAAGGACTGTCAGCCCAAATCTGCTTGTGACAGCTCATGCAGATTGCAGTTGAAGGAATTCCGGCGGATGCGGAAGTCTCGACCGTAGTGTGACAGTAACGGCAATCGACGCCGTCATCGCCGACGTGGTGTTTATGACTAAATTGAATTTCCTGCTGGCGTTCGATGTATGCGCCGGTGTTCCAGCCGGAGCGATTGATTTCAGCGGCGACGAAAAGCGCAGCGACCAGAATAAATATCGCGCCAAAGATCGTGGCCCGCGCCAGATAGTTTGTGCTGTGACGGAAAATCTGTGGCATTGCCGCAGAAGATCGAACCGATGGTTTAGAAGCTCCGGCGTTCGCGCACGAGCACGCGGGCCAATCGGCTTCTAAACGTCACTGCAAATTATTAATTGCTTAGTCGCGGTTAACTTTATCGGGAAGCGGAGATTTTTTCAAACGATGCTGCATTAAGTGTTAGGATGCACCGTCACAAATGTTTGTCGGACACTACGCATTAGGCCTCGCCACTAAGCAACTCGCGCCCCGCACTTCACTTGGCGCGTTGATTGCCGCGCCGATCTTGCTCGATCTGCTTTGGCCGATATTCCTTTTGATCGGGTGGGAACAGGTTTCGATCGAGCAGAATCCTAATCCGTTTCTGCGTCTGCAGTTTGATTCATATCCAATTTCGCACGGCCTGGTCGCGGTAATTGCCTGGGCGACTCTGTTCGCTTCTATTTATTTTGGCGTAGCGCGGTATCTGATAGGGGCGATCACGATTTGGTTCAGCGTGGTTAGCCATTGGCTGCTCGATTATGTCGTGCACCGGCCGGACTTGCCGCTGTACGCCGGAGGCAATCGCTTGCTCGGTCTTGGCTTATGGAACCATCCGCGCATCACTATGGCGCTTGAGTTGGTGATGTTTGCCGCGGGGATCTTTATTTACCAGCGTGCGACCCGAGCGAAGAACGGCGTGGGGAATTACGGGTTCTGGCTTTTCGTGCTGGCGCTGGCAGGACTATACGCGGCTGTGGCTTTCGCGCCGCCGCCCTCAAGCGTCAAGAAACTCGCGATTGGAACGATGTTCAGTTGGCTATTCGTCGCCTGGGCATGGTGGTTTGATCGCAATCGGGAATCTAATTACAGAACCGCGAACCATAGTGAGCGGATTCAGGGCTCGAGCTGAGTAAAACGAGAGCGGCGTTCTTAGTCTAATGAAATAAGTGGTGTCTTTATCCCGTTCGCTACCGCTCGCGGTTCTGAATTCCCTAGACATACGTCCGTCGTCTCGTAATCAGATTGATCAGCGCAACAAATAGTGCGGCTCCGATAATCGACCAGATGATCGGAAACTTCATCCCGCCGACCGGTATTGCAATCAGCTCATGCAGGCCCAGCTTTCCCGCAATCCACGTCCCCAGCAACGCGCCGATGAACCCCAGTGCGATCGAGACCAGGCAGCCACCGTGCGAGTAACCGCCAATAGCTTGTCCAATCGCGCCACACACCCCGGCGATCAGAAGCAGAACCAAAAACTGTATTAGCATTCAAGTTCCTCCAGTCGTGAATCCTACCGCAAACTGATTGATTCTGTACGATGTTAGTTCGATTTAGAAATCTCTTCCCAAATCGCAGTCGCGGTCGCTATAATTTCCAAAGCAGGAGCCATCATGGCAACCTGAGAACGCCACTCGGACACTAAAGCCTTAGCGCTTGCCGGTCGATCCGAAGCCGCCTGACAATCTGTTAGGCGCCTCATAGAATTCGATAGCCCTGGCGTCAGAGATTAAACATAAGGAGTTTCAAAGTATTATGTCGAAGATTTTACTCTCTCTCGTAATGATCGCCGCGACTTTCTCAGTCGGGCTGGCGCAAAATCAATCGGAAAATCCTAACGATCCCCCCAGCCGGGGCATGGCTCCCAAGACGGAAAACGGCATCGGCCGGGCAGATGTTCGCGTCGTCGATGAACATGGAAATCCCGTGAACAATGCCCTCGTGAAATTGGAATCGAACCGCAGCGATGGTTTCTTTTGCGAAAGCTGGGACAACACAAATGATCACGGCATCACCGTGTTGCCGCCGATTCATATGGGCACGCTGAAGCTGATCGTCAAAGCAAAGGGTTTTCACAAGCAGGAAATTGAAGTTCCCGCGAGCAGCCTGGGCGATCCCATTCGGATCACCCTGCGAAGCAACTAACTTTACAAAAATCTGAAGCGACCTTTACTCCACGCGGAGGCGAGATGCCCCTCGCTCTGCGTGGAGTTTGTATTTTTCACGTAAAAACGCGCAGGTTTGAAGCGCAAGTTGCCGCCTGCTAAACTACGCGTTTTCCTGAGGGGCGAAAGTGTTGTCTGATGAGTATGAATCCGAAAAATCCTTTTGAGAATTTCCTGAATCAACAGAGTGAGGAAGCCTGGTCGGCGACCTTGGCCACCTTGTTGCGATCTATTCACGAAGTCGATCGCAACGCCACGCAGATCTGGTTCGCGTTCTATCCCCTGTCACTGTGGCGCGCGCTTGAGGCGGCCGCGGACCGCGCGAAGCTCGTGCAGGAACTGCTTTTGCAGGGTGACTACGAATTGAAAAATCAGATCGACACGTCACATCACTTTCTTTATGGGCACCGGTTTTGGCCGCAGGTGAAACGGGCCGTGGAGCATTTAGAGAGTGAGGATGCTTCGGCGAAACTGGCTGATAAGATTCTCGCAGTCGCGCGGGGGATTGCTAAGGAATTGAAGAAGGACGAGTCTCTGCTGGTCGGGATCACCGCCGTGGCGTTCATGACCGTGCAGCAGGCCGGACTGGACGCATTCAAAGCAGCCCCGGGCACTATCACCATCGACAAAGAGCATGCAAAGAAGTCTCCTGAACAAGTCCTGCACGATCGCGCCAGGGACGACAGCCAGGGCATGCTCGGCTTTCTCAAAACCGTGAACAAGCAGTGGACGGTGACGTGGGACGAAAACGATGACCGCGCGAAGTACAAGTTGCGCGAAGGACAGGACATCGCCTGGGGCGCGGCTGAAGATCAGACGCGAGACTGGCGCGCCATCGATCCGCGCCGCGTCGAAGGTCCGATTCCGGTTGAATGTCGCTCGGCTTCATGCGGCACGTGCTGGGTTGGGATGCTGGGCGGCGCAGAGAAACTGTCCGACGTGGCCGCGCGCGAAGGAAAGAAGATCAAAGAGTTCGGCTACATCGATACTGCTGAACCAAAGCCGCTGATTCGCCTGGCCTGTCAGGCACAACCGCAAGGCGCGGTTTCAGTTGCGATCCCGCCCTGGAACGGACAGTTTGGAAAGTATCTCAAGTCGCGTGCAGGGAAAGAGGAACCGGAGAGTCCCGGCGAAATGGACGTGGCAAAATCTGACGGTCTGCGGAATCAAGCGGCACACTGAATTTTCTATTTGTCATTTGACATTTATCACTTGCCATTTCAAATGCGCAACGTAGCAAGCTGAGGGCCGGCTAGGCGCGACAAGAAAAACAGAATGACAAATGAAAAATGTCAAATGATAAATGATAAATAGTTCGTTAAGTTCTACCTCTAAGGCGCCTTCTTCGCCCCTTCTGCTCGTCCTTGGCGCTGCGATCCTCTGGAGCACCGGCGGCCTTTTCATCAAAGCCACCCACCTCAGTCCTTTTGAAGTCTCTTTCGGCCGGTCGTTCCTGGCCGTAATTACAATTGTCATTTTCACGCGGCGTGAAGGCTTTGGTCTGAACGGCATTAGCGCGATTACTGCGTTGCTTTATGCGGCGCTGTTGATACTTTTCGTGGTGGCGACGAAATTAACGACGGCAGCCAACGCTATCTTCCTGCAATACACCGCGCCCGTTTACGTTCTGATCCTTGAGCCGTTGTTCTACAAGGAGAAATTTCGCGGCCGCGATTTTGTGACTGTCGCAGCGTGCGTGGCCGGCATGTCGCTGTTCTTTGTGGGCAAACTCCGGCCTGAGGACGTAAGCGGTAATCTATTTGCGCTCGCGTCAGGCGTTTGTTTCGCACTCTTCTTCTTGTTGTTGAGGCATGCGAAAGCGCGTCAGGTTAATCGCGCGGCTTCTGCAATTTATGGCAACTTGATCGTGGTTGTGATTTGCGCGCCGGCTTTCTTCGGGGCGCTCAAGCGCGGGATCAGCCCGCAAGATTACGCGCGCCTCGCGTATCTCGGCATCGTGCAAATCGGCTTCGCGTATCTCCTGTTCACCCTGGCGATGGCGCGAGGTCTGCGGTCTCTGGACGCGGGTATCATCGGCTACGTTGAGCCGGTGCTGAATCCGATTTGGGTTTTTCTGTTTCTCGGCGAGCGACCTTCAGGATGGGCAATTATCGGCGGCACGATCATCATTGCGTCCGTAATGATTCACATGCTGCTTGAGGCCAGGACAAAGCGAAAACTCTCGATCGCTTCGGACTAAACGAAGTGACACGGGCGTCCCGGCCGTGAATCACGCCCAGGATGCGCGTGCCAAATTAGATCGCTTAATTAACTGAGCATAACTTAACTACCTGCGCCTGTGATATAAGTCCAGGACTCGCGCAATCAACGTCGAATCATGCGTCCTTTTTCCTTCAGCCAAGCTCGAGACTTATGGGTGCTAGTTGTGATTGGCATTTGCGCAATCCAATCGCCCGCGCAGATGCATAAACACAACGCGGAGGATCTGGGCGTCGTTAACTTTCAGGTCAGTTGCTCACCGCCCGCACAAACCGCTTTCAATCACGCAGTCGCTCTGCTGCATCACATGACTTATCCACAGGCGGGCGCAGAGTTTCAACATGTGGAAAAAATCGATTCACGTTGCGCGCTGGCGTACTGGGGCGAGGCGATGACGCTCTTTCAGCCGCTGTGGCCAACGCGCCCCAGCCCGGCGGCGTTGCAGCAAGGGTGGGAAGCAACGCAAAAGGCAAAAGCGCTCCAGGCACCCACGCAGCGCGAGCAAATGTTCATTGCCGCGGCTGAGGCCTTCTTTTTTGATCCGGCTGGAAAGGATTACTGGTCACGAATCGGGCGATGGGAATCGGCGATGGAAAAGGCGTACGCCGCATTTCCTGATGATCATGAAGTAGCTGCTTTCTATGCGCTCGCGCATCTGGCCACGACACCGCCGGACCGAATTACCAGAGAGAACGCGGATCGCTCGGCGGAAATCCTCTTGCGCATCTATCGGAAGAATCCCAATCATCCGGGTGCGATGCACTACCTGGTCCATGCGAACGATGTTCCCGGCCGTGAACGCGAGTTGATGGAAATCACGCGGAAGTACGAGCGCGTAGCGCCCGACAACCCGCACGCGCTGCACATGCCCACGCACATCTACACGCGCATCGGCTATTGGACCGGAGTTGTTTCCGGAAATCTCCGCGCGGCAAATGCGGCGTTGCGCTATCCCGCGGGCGATCACGGGCAGTTTGTCTGGGATGAGTTCTGTCACGCAATCGAATACTTGATTTATGGATATCTGCAAAAAGGCAACAACACTGCAGCCGCGGCGCAACTGCACCGCTTGCGCAACACGCCACGACTCGAGCCGAGTTTCAAGACAGCGTTTCATCTGATGTCCACACAGGCTCGCTACACTTTGGAACGTCGTGCGTGGAAGGAAGCCGCCACCCTCGTTCCGCGTGAGCCGGCGACGCTCGATTGGGATCGCTTTACGTGGCCGGAAGCGGTCGTCCGGTTTGCGAGAGGTTTAGGTGCGGCACACCTCGGCCAACTCGATCAAGCAAAAGCCGAAAGCGAACGCCTGAATCAACTCGAAACCACGACGATGCAAATGCACGAGGACCTGTTTGCGCGAAACATTCGCGTGCTCCGCCTGGAACTCGAAGCGTGGATTGCGCATCTGGAAGGAAAGGAAGAGTCAAGCGTCGCGCTCATGCGTGAGGCAGCCGGCCTCGAAGAGTCCACGCCGAAGGCGCCCGTGACGCCGGGACCTACGCTGCCCGCGGAAGAACTGCTCGGAGATCTACTGCTGGAACAGAAAGAACCCGCGAAGGCTCTGGCCGCATACCAGCGGTCGATGGAACTCTATCCGCAACGACGTAATAGTTTGCTGGGTGCCGCGCGCGCCGCACGGCTCAGCGGTCAGGTCCCCTTGTCGAACATTTATACAGGAGAAGTGCGAAAGAATACCCGCCCCTGACCTGCGAAGTCGTCGGCAGAGTCTACATCCCGGTTCGATTGAGTTGCGCGGGCAGCGGCTTGTCAACTTTCGGACGCGCGGGAAGATTCGCCACCGCCCACAGCGTCATGTAAACGGTGCGCGCGACTCTCTCCATCTTGTCGTAGTCAATCTTCTGTGGTTCATCTCCGGGGCGGTGGTAGTCTTCGTGCACGCCGTCGAAAAAGAAAATGATGGGAATCCCTTTGCGCGCGTAGTTGTAATGATCGCTGCGGAAAAAGAAGCGATTCGGATCAGCCGGATCGTCGTACTTCGTATCGTAAGTGAGGTTTAGAAACGATTTGTTGACCTGCTGCGCCAGGCTGCCTAACTCAGTACTCATCATCGTCGAGCCGATTACATAGATCGCATTCGGCCCCGTCAGATCTTTGTTGCGCGCATTCGTGTCGCCGTCTTTCTTGCTGCGACCAATCATATCGATGTTGAGTTGCGTCACAACTTTGTCCAGCGGAATGGTGGGATAGTCGGTGAAGTACCGCGAACCCCACAAACCTTTCTCTTCGCCACAGTGCCAGACAAATAGCACCGAACGCTTGGGTCGTTGCTTCGCATGAGAAACTGCTTCCGCCATGCCGAGCAGCGCCGTCGTTCCTGAGCCATCATCGTCAGCGCCGTTGCAGATGGGATCGGCTTGTCCCGGAGCGCAGATGCCGACGTGATCGTAATGCGCGCCCACGGCGACGTACTCGTTTTTCAGGACGGGGTCGCCGCCTTCCCAAACTGCGACGACGTTTTGGGTGGCGGGGTGCTCACCTTTGATCGCGATCGTCACCGTGACCTTCTTGGCCGGATCCAATTCGACCGCGGGAACGGTTTCGCCTTGTTCGTTCTTGCCAACGAGCATTGCGGCATCGTACTTCTCACCTTCCAGCAGAGCGTTCGCCATTTTCATCGACATGGTCACGGCCGGAACTGGTGGCGCATTCGGCTGGGTCATGAATTTTTCCACGGTTGCCCGCGCGGGTTGCAAGGCGCGGGCGCGAAGCTGCTCCCAATTTTGTGCAGTTTGCGAATCGGGTATCACCAGAACGCCCTTGGCTCCGTGCTGCTGCGCGTAAGTGGCCGGGTTGATCCAGTCAACACCTTGGGTACCCGACAAGTCTGCCCGAGTGACGCCGCGCGGCAGGCCCGGAAAGGGCTGTCCCAGGACGACGATGATTTTGTCTTTCACGTCGATGCCTTCGTAAGCGTTGAGGTTCTTCGATTTGATTACCCAGCCGTTTCCCACATAGACGAGCGGACCTGAAAGGGTCCCCGGCACGGCATTCGGCAGGAAATCATCGGCGAAGGTGAACTTCTGACCGTTAATCTCGGCGGTGGTTTTAGTAGAGTCGAGTGCATCCCGCCGCAGCGCGATCTTTTGAAAGAAAGTGCCGTCGTCGCCGGCCGGCTTGAATCCCCAGCGATCGAGATTCATGGCGATGAACTTCGCGGTGGTGTCGAGTCCGCGCGAGGGCGTGTCGCGGCCCTCCATCTCGTCCGACGCGATGAACGTCAGATAGTTGCGCAGCTGCGCCGCAGTGATGGTGTCGACGCCGCGGGCGGCCAGAGCTGTCGAACCTTTTGCCGCAACCGGGGGCGCACTGCGACGCTGCGCAAGACCAGAAGGAACGGCAAGCGAAACGGCAACCAGAACGATAAGCGAATAGAGTTTCAATGTTCTCATCATGGCTGGCTTAGTTTACGGATGATCGAGGGATTTGGTTACGTCAGGCTGCGGGTAAGAGTGCCTTTTCGACAGCCTGCGGGAGGTCGATCTGAATAAAGAGATTCGCCGGATAAAGATAGTCCTCGCCGGACTCGTCGATTACGCGAATCAAATCATCTGCGGCTGCCGCTTCGTCCGGCAGAACTTGATAGACCTTGCGCACTTCCAAGTCTTCACAATCGTGATTAGCAATACAAATCGCGAATCTAGGTTGATTATTCGGCATCGCTCAATCCAGGTAACGCTTTATTTTGATCTTTCGTTTTCCGATTCCGTGTGCCTCGTGCCAGTGTAATTCAACAGTTCGTATCCTACCACTATGGAATCTTACTTGGGCCACACCCTTTAGCTTCCGCCAGCGGCCCTGTCCGAACTGCTTTCTCAGGCGATCAATTTCGCGAATGCTCGGCCCCGCAGCGATTCTTTGTACTTCCGTAATTTCACCAATTATTTCGAAGTACATGGGAGGATTTTCGCGTTACGCGTGTTGCACTGCGCCGACGAGTTTCGTGAGCGAGTCCTTCGCGTCACCGTACAGCATCCCCGTCACTGGTTTGAAGAAGAGAGGATTCTCGAGACCGGAAAAGCCTTTGCCCTGGCCGCGCTTGAGGACGATGACTGACTTCGCGCGATCGACTTCGATAATCGGCATGCCGGCGATGGGACTGCCCGGGTTATCGCGCGCGTCGGGATTCACCACGTCGTTTGCGCCGATGACGACCGCGACATCCGTGCTGGTAAGTTCCGGATTGATCTGTTCGAGCTCGTAAAGCTGCGAGTAGGGCACGTTCGCTTCCGCCAGCAGCACGTTCATGTGACCGGGCATGCGTCCGGCGACAGGATGAATGCCGTACTTCACGGTGACGCCGCGCTCTTCCAAAGTGTTCGCCAACTCGCGCACAGCGTGCTGCGCCTGTGCCGTTGCCAAGCCGTAACCGGGAACGAAGACCACTTTGCCGGCGTAGGCGAGTTGCACCGCGACGTCATCCAGCCCGACCTCGCGCATCGTGCCCTGTTCTCCTTCACCGGTGGTCGCAGTGGCCGCGCTGCCGAACGCGCCGAACAAGACGTTCGTGATCGAACGATTCATCGCGCGGCACATCAGAATCGAAAGAATGAATCCGGAGAATCCATCCAGCGTGCCCGCGATGATCAAAACGTTGTTGCCCAGCACGAATCCAGTCGCGGCTGACGCCAATCCGGCATAAGAATTCAAGAGCGACATCACCACCGGCATGTCGGCCGAGCCAATCGGCATTACCAGCAGCACGCCAAACACAAAGGCCAGCCCCAGCATGATGTAGAAAGGAATGACCGCCGTCGGTACGAAGATCAGATAAATGAACAAGCCAATCGTCACCGCCAGCAACGTCATGTTGAAAACGTTCTGGCCCCGATAGACGAGCGGTTTGCCGGGAACAATGCCCTGCAGCTTGCCGAAAGCTATCAGACTCCCCGTCGTCGTGAGAGAGCCGAGCATGATCTCGAAACCCATCGCGCCCATCTTTACGTGATCGAGATCAGCAAGTGGTTTGAAGCCATGGGTGTAGCTGTAGTACTCGGCAATTCCGACGAGTGCGGCCGCGAACGCGCCGAACGCATGTGACAATGCGGTTCGTTGCGGCATCGCGGTCATCGGCACCCAGACGCCCATGGCCGCGCCCAGCGTCGAACCCAACAACAAACCGACGATGATCCAGGTGTAGGAGACGATCTCGAAGTGCATCAGCGTGCCGATGATGGCCATCAGCATGCCGAACTCGGCCATGTGCATCCCGCGCTTGGCGGTTTCGGGGTGGCTCAGGCCCTTCAATCCGAGAATGAAAAGGATTGATGCGAGCAGGTAGCTAAATTCGATGAAATAAGTTTGCCAGACCATAAGTCGGTTTCAAGTTTCAGGTTCCAAGTTTCAAGTTGTTTCGCTCACCGAACCTGAAACCTGAAACTTGGTACTTGAAACTTCACTTTTTCCGTTTGAACATCCTGAGCATGCGATCTGTAATCACGAATCCACCGACTACGTTCGTGGTCGAGCAAACGACCGCGATGAATCCGAGAATCATCGCGACCTTCGAATGATGAGGTCCCGTTCCGCCGGCAATCACGATCGAACCGACGAGCGAGATGCCTGAGATCGCGTTCGTCGCTGACATCAGGGGCGTGTGCAAGAGCGGCGGCACACGCGAAATGACCTGGTAACCAAGAAACGCCGCCAATGCGAACACGTACAGGGCCGCGATGATGGCCGCGCCGGTCATGGCACCATTGCTTTCCAACAAAAGCACCACGAGGAATCTCACTGAAATCATTCTATCCCCCAATAGCAACTACGTATTCATAGAGGTACGTTTTGGCCGTTCTAAATAAAGAACTTATCGCTTACTTGATGTGAATTGGTCGCTCAATTCACAAGTTTTTCCGGTGCCACTTTAGAAAACGGTTCATTGTGGCCTCTGCCAAGAAGCGAGGGGCGTCCACCGGTAATTCCAATTCCTCCCTAACGCGTTTAGCAAGCTCACGATGCGTCCACGGATATAACTGGTATTTGAGAATTAACGCAAATCCGCCAGCTTTCATCAATTCAAAAATCCAACTCTTCGGTAACATTCTACAAACGAAGACCGGACGTATCCCAAGACTCAAACTCAAACGCGTTTTAAGCAGGAACTCTTCCCGCTCCATGTAGCCCAACGTATTCTTTACTTCGATTCCGTACGCTTGCCCGTCCCGCTCGAAAATGAAGTCCAAGTTGTGCTTTGTCTCGTCCCATTTAATGGACTCATACTCGTTCGCATCCCGAGCCATCATTCTGAACTGAGTGCGAGCAAAGCCCTCAAGAACCATAGTTTCTCCATGTAAACCCAGCGAGGCACCGATATTTGGGTCAGAATATTCTTCGACGAGACTAACCAGCTGATTCGCGCTCCGCTTATAGAATCGATAGGCTTTGTGCCAAACAAGCTTAATAGACGTGCCTGTCCGCAACGGCCGCCATTCACTTCTAATCGCACCCTCTGCTTCTAGATCGTGGATCGCGCGATTCGTAATCCAGTGAAAATATTCACCCTCGTTCTGAACCTCTATTTGTCGTGAAAAGAAAACTCGCTCTCGGTGGGCACTGAAGAACGCCCTGAGATGATCTCGAGCCGCAATCTCAGTTTCATCAGAAGATTCGGGTGAGTCGTAATATTCTTCGTAGAGATCCGACACACAAGTGCTTCCAAGTCAATCGGAAATCAGCCCATTGCCGCCGCCACGCGTTGATTCATCCATTTACCTTCATGTGTGACGCATGAAGGGCCGACGACATCGTCATTCATATCGATGTGCAGCTCGCCGTCTTTAATTAAAAGATTCAGAAACGCCGTGACGTTGCGTGAATAAAGTTGGCTCGCATGCACCGGCACGCTCGCCGGTAAATTTGTGGGCGCCAAGATCGTCACGCCGTTGCGCTCGACAACTTCGTCAGCCTTGCTCACCGTCACGTTGCCGCCGGTCGCGCCGGCGAGATCGATCACCACCGAGCCACGCTTCATGCCGTTGACTGCATCTTCGTCCATCAACACCGGCGCGCGTCTTCCCGGCACTTGCGCCGTGGTAATGATGACGTCGGCGCTCTTGGCTTGTTCGGCGATTAAGTCGCGGCCGCGCTTTAAAGCTTCTTCCGAAAGCTCGACTGCGTAGCCGCCTTTGTCTTCTGTTTGAATGCCGCCGAGATCTACTTCGAGAAACTTTGCGCCCAGCGAGCGCACCTGTTCACCGGCAGCCGCACGCACGTCATAAGCCTCCACGACGGCGCCTAAACGACGTGCGGTCGCGATGGCCTGCAATCCTGCGACGCCGGCGCCGAGCACGAGCACACGCGCTGGCGGAACCGTTCCGGCCGCAGTCATCAACAGAGGGAACATGCGCGGGATATGATCGGCGCCCATCAAAGCCGCTTTGTAGCCCGCGACCGTGGCCATTGATGAAAGCGCATCCATGGCCTGAGCGCGGGTGATGCGCGGCACGAGTTCCATCGAGAATGTCGTCAATCCATTTTCCAGTGCGGGAACTAATTTGGCAGGTTCATCGAGCGGGCGCAGAAATCCAAGCACCACCGTGCCTTTCTTCATTGCCTGGAAAATTTCGTCGGCCGGCCGGCTAACGCAAACAACAACGTCGGCATTGGCAAGCAGCGCGCTGCGATCATTACTGATGTTTGCGCCCGCAGCGGTGAAATCATCGTCGGTGCGAGCCGCGCCAATGCCCGCTCCACTCTCCACTGACACGGACGTCTTGGCGGCAACGAGTTTTTGAATCGAATCAGGCATCAGCGCCACGCGCGCTTCGCCTGAAGACGTTTCGTTCAGCACCGCAATGTTCATTTAAGGCTAGTCAGGATTTACGTGTCAGAAGCCCGCGCGTAAGCAAGGGCCAGTATTGCTAAGTTGCCCTCCCTAACCGCCCCACCCCAGCCGGGCTGCCCGGCTGGGGACCCCGGGGTCGGGCTTCCGACACCTTTCGATGAAGTAGAATTGCGAAGGCGGAGTATAACATGCTGCGGAAGCGTGCGAAGGTGACGTGGCGCACATCTGATTTAGCCGAAACTCGCGAACTTGCGAGGGGTAGGCACGGCCTCTATAATCCCAACTTCGCGGCGCATTGGTGTAGTTGGTTAACACGCTGCCCTCTCAAGGCAGAGATCACGGGTTCGAGTCCCGTATGCGCTGCCAATAAACTCAAAAGACAGTAGGCAGGAAGCAGTGAATATCGGCTACCATGGCGGTGGCCTTTTTTGTCACTCGGACTATTTGAGCTGAAATTAACCGCCTCGAATGAGTGCTCTTCTCTTCTCGGCGCTATGTTCCCACGCCGACTGCGCATTAGCTGCAGAGAGCACTTCAACGAATATGAAGCTAATCGTTAGAAGCGTAAATAAAACTCTGTCCTTGAATGGATTTGGAAAGAACCTAAGCCAACCCAAAATAAGCAAAGTGACAGAAGAGCCACCAGTCACAATAAGGGCTTTGGCACTAATCTTCTTAAGGAAACTTCGTCCTGACAAGTCTCCTCTCCTAGGTCGCTTCAGCAGGACAATACCCAACGTCATTATTGAAATCGTTGCGAATAATGCTGTGATAACTTTCATTGGTATTGTCTGTACAAAATTCGGGTAGTAGCGAGTAATCCATCCAACATAGATCACTGGCATGGCTACCGCCATCCCACCGTAGAACTGGTGATACCGGAAGTTTTCTTCTGTAGCCCAGAGGACAATTTTTAGCTGATATTCGCTCTCTAGCTTTCCGTAATCGAGCTCTTGAAAATCGGAGAACAAGAGTTTTTGGTATAACAGCCACCGTATAGAGTTCACTATCAATCCAGTGGTGAGCGCGGCCAATATCACCGTTAACGACAGACCAACGTCCGCAGTCGCGTTAAAGAATCTATTAGCTATACTCTTTAGACTGTCTATCAGAAACGACAATCCATAGAGGAAAGCACCGCCGGGCAGAAGATAGGCGATGATTAAACCAAAGGATGTTGTGGTTAGATCCTTCACAACGCAGGATGCCAGTTGCTGCTTATTGATGGCAGAACGCGGAGCTTATATCATCCAACTCAGGCAAGAAGCCAGACAAAAAACAGGATTGGCAGCGGAAGGCGACGTCGAAACGGTCTTACTCACGGGTTCGAGTCCCGTATGCGCTGCCAAAATACAGAAGGCGGAAGACAGAAAGCAGTAAGCAGTAAGCAGAAGGCAGAAGGCAGAGGGCAGTAGGCAGGCGCCAAGAGCGAGACGGCAGGAAAAGCCGTCAGACAAACAACTAGAGCCGAGAAAAAATTAGAGCCGAACGAATCACATTCGTTCGGCTCAAGTGTTTTAGGGCTCGAAGCCTTAAGTCTTACAGGTTGCTCTTACTCACCTTAGGGTGCGTCCATTCACCTTAGGTTCTCACTCACATCGCTGCGCCGCGCTTGACCGCGATCGAGCCATTTACATTATTTAGGCGAATCCGCGCGCCGCCGGAACCGATTTGACCACTCATGCTGTGCCCGACGTATTGACCGTCTTCCACCGGCAAGCCGAAATCGTTGGTAATGCCCCCGTGCACCGTCGTGGCTTTGACGTCCGCACTGGCGCCTGACGGAACCATGAGCACGATTGGGCCATTGACCGAGTTCAACTGCACGCTCTTCGCCGTCCCCAGCGTGGCGACATTTGCCTCAATGCCGCCGTTGACCGTATTTAGTTTCACGTCGCCGCCGAGCCCGGCCGCTTTCACTGTGCCGTTGACCAGCGAGGCACGCACATCGCCCTCTACGCCTTCAATGTCGAGAGAGCCATTGACGAGTTCGGCGCCGTCCAGACGCGCACGGCGGGGCATGGTGAGCGTGTACTCGACGCTCGCCCAACTATCTTCCCGATTGCGGCCATTGTAGGTGCGATCCTCAGGATACTGAGTTTTGATCTGCACGCTGTCCGGGGCGCTCTGCACGTCGATCGTCACCTCGGTAAGGCGCTGCTGACTGTAAGCCCGCTTGACCGCGTCAACCTTGACTGAGTTTTGGTCCCAGACATTCACGTGCACGTCACCGTTGATGTTCGCAATGTTGACCCGGCCATTCGGCGATATTGGATAAGTCTGACTGAAGTTCTCAGTCAGTTCATCGCCTTTCGATTTCTGAAACGAGTCTGAAAGCGATGTTTTGATTACGGTGGCCGCGTGATTATCGGTTAGTTTGGTCCGGCTGTCCGCTAGAGTCGCGACCGCCAACGACATGATTCCGATTAACAGAGCTATCTTTTTCATAGGCTTCCTTTCGCCAGTTCTTTTGTGGCTTCCAATGACTAGAACACCGGGGACAGCGACTTTGTGGCAAGTGTGTAGTTAGCGGATGAAACGCAAACCGCTATCTCTCCACCGCCCGCGCATCGGCAATCTGATTCATAAAGTCAACTTTGCTTTGATAAGCAGCGAGCATGAACTGATTCGCGAGTGGATCTTTCGGGTTCTTTTTCGCTGCGTCTCGCGTGGTCTTGATCGTGCTGTCGATTACGGCCAGGTTGTATTCATATTCGACCTGCAAAGACGGCCGCATCGCTGGTTGAGTCTTAAGCGCTTCGTTGAGTTTCGCGATCGCGCCCTCATATTGCTGGGTCTGCCAGGTAAGCGACGTCGCATCTGGTTCCGCATCTCCCGTTCTTCTCACGCGTTTCGGCTTATGTACGGCGGCAATGTAAGAAGGCTTTGGCGCTTGCGGACTCATCGGTTGCCCAGGAGATTGGTCTTTCACAAGTTTGGGAGATTCTTTCGGACTTTCCGGGCTCCCCACCTGCGGCTGATTGTTGTTCGCAACCGAGGTTGTTTTGTGATTCTTCAAGTAGACGAAACCAATGATCGCCACCAGCACAATCGTGGCAGCAGCCGATGCATAAGCAAGAGGTCGGAACGAAAAGAATTCTGCAAATACGCTCCAGCGTGAGGTTCTGCTTACCCGAACCTGCCGATCGTGCAGTCGTCCGACTGCCAGGTCTACGCGTTGCCGCAACGCTTCGGTCGGAACTGGCGCCGCAAACTCAGGAGCGAGAGCCTCAGACAGCAGCACGCTTTCCGCTTCTACGGTCCTGGCGACCGCCGCACACTGCGCGCAGGTGTTCAGGTGCGCGGCCACGTTCGCCGCTTGATCGGCGGCTAGCTCACCGTCCACCCATGCCTGGAGAGTTTCCTCGTTAATGCAATTCTTCATGGCTTCGCTCCAATCTTGCCGTAGCTGCGCATAAACTCTTTGCGCGCGCGCGCCACCAGGCTGCCCACATAATTTTCTTTAACCGAAAGCGTCTGCGCGATCTCGCGATACGAAAGTCCCTGTTGACGCAGCAGCAAGCAACTGCGCATCGGCTCTTTGATCTTATCGAGCGCTTGTCGCGCCGCCTCGAGTTGTTGCGAGCTGTCCGGCTCAAACTCAATCGCAGTTTCCTGGCGCGTTTTTTCATAAGCAGTATCGCGGGCCAGCGAACGATTGCGGCTGCGGATAGCGTTCCGGGATTCATTGATAGCGACGCGCAACAGCCACGGGCGTAACAATTCGCCGCCGGGTACGGAATCCCGGTAACGATAAAGTTTGAGAAACACGTCCTGCGTCACCTCTTCGGCCAGGGCCGCGTCGCGCACAACAGCGCGCGCCGTCGCGAACACCGCTCGGTGATGAAGCGTGAAAGCCTCATCAAAACCAACGGCTTCCCGCCATTCTGTTTGGCTGGCTACTGATTCGATAGCGGCTCCGGCTCCCACGCGCATTTATCCTATGATTTGAACACCGCGGCGAATCATTTTGTGGCAGTGTTCGGGGAAGGAACTTCCCCAAGACTCGCTAAAAGACTCTATTCTCGCTGAAAGATTCTAATTAAGAGTACGTGAAGATGCGAATGTGAGTATTGGGTTCCGGTCGCAGACCGGGAAGTAACCACGGATCAAGCCGCCTGTGCTACAAAGCGCATCCAGCAGCAGTCGGCTCTGAGGAGTAAGCAGTTTGAGAAACCGCGGCCAACCATCAAGAGCCGAGCAAAGATTTCGATTCGCTCGGCTCCAGTTGTCTTCGAGGGCGCCGCCTTGACGGCGCTTTGACACTCTCCTTAACTGCGTCCTTGATGAGATCCAAAGCGGCGCTACGCTCAGTAGCCGCCCTCCAAAGTTATTGCTTGTCGTAAACGCCGGTGCTGCTCGCCCAGACGCCTTTTGCATTTCGAGTACGAGTTACCACTGTACGCGTCTTGCCGTCACGCGAGACAGTGATGGTGCCGTTGGCGACGAGTTTGCCTCCCTGGGTATTCCGTATCGACAAAGTACGCGTGTTTATTTTGCGATACGAGCGCATGTCGTGGCTCGGGTCGCCGGTCACCGCGTACGATTTGCCATCGAACTTTCCGGTCCACTCATTATGAATCGCACCGCCGGTTGCGTCCGTTCCATCGACGGTGACTTTCACGTCATCGCCAACCATCTCATACACGACGGTGTGATTTTTAGTCGCGCCTTTGGGGAACTTCGATTTCGCTTCATTCAACTTCCAAGTGCCCATGTGCGGGCTCTGCGCCGCACAAACAACGGCACTCGCAAATAGAATCCCTAATCCAAACAGAATCATTTTCGGTTTCATAACTTCTCCTCGTCTGGTCGGTAGATGTTAAAGCTGAAGTGCGCGCGGATTCTATGGGCGCTTCGTCTTTTCGTCAACGACTCTTTTCATCGTGGTTTAGCAACGTTTCGTACAGTTCACACTAAACGGTGGAAGCCATCGCGGAATCAGTTGCGGTCGTGATGAGTGTAAAAAAATCTCTGCAGCGTCGATTCTCTAATGCGAAACGATCGAGCTGGAGAGCTCATGCAAGGGAAGCGCGGTTGAGGCAAGACAAAATAATAGGAACGGCGGGTTAACGCTTTCGCCGTTCCTTTTTTTAAGGGCCGCTAGGGCCTCACTTGATGTGCGCCACTTGAACGTGGTCGTTGTTGTTTCCTGAGTGAACGAACTATCTCTTCTTCGCGGCCTTTTTCTTGCCGCCTTTTTTGGCCTTCTTAGCGGCCTTCTTCTTAGTTGCCATATTGTCGTTTCTCCTTCTTAGTTTTCAGGTTGTGACCACAAGATACTGTATTGCAGTGTTTCTTGTGGTCTAGACAAAACAGCGCACAACATGTTGCTATATAAACTTAATTAGCAGCATTGTCAACAATTTATTACACGCGTTGTGAAAAATCTTCGCGCTGCACGAAACACTTTCGCGATCAAAAGTTCGATCTCAACGCGGGTGATGCATCGATGATCGTCAGTGAGTGGGTGCGATCAGTGATCGCGAATGATGTTTGACGATTAACGCGGAGGGGCAACGACGAGACGATCAGCGGAACATTGGAGTGAAGATCCATTCGTCATGTCGGTCGATTCCATAGTACGTGATCACAGAGTTGCGCTGACTACGACTCGCAACGCCGACGAACGGGCCTGACGTGTCTTCCGAAGCGTTTTCACCGCCGGGAACTTCTTCTTCGGATCGGGTGTTCAGTACGTTTGTGAGTTGGGGGATCAAGCTTCCCATGCTCGCAAACTCGCGCCGCGGGGCCGGCGCCACACCGCCGGAGTAAACCATCAAGGACTGGACAAAATCACGAAATTCCTCAGAAGTTGGGCTGATCCGGCGCCATTGGCCGTCTTGCGAAAGCGGGTCTACAGCGGCTTCCGGGCGTAGAATCTGCAGCTTCTTGGTGCCGCGGGGAACGCCTTCGAGTAATTGATCGATATCGGTCGGAAGGGAGTTCGGTCCTTGTCCGCCCTTATATATGTAGTACGAGCGAATGGCGTCGGCTACTTGCTCGCCGCGAAAGATCGCTTCCTTCTCTCTTTCGCGCTGTGTCTGTTGTTGGATGCTCGGCGCCGCTGCCAGTGCGAACAACGCCATCAACGCCATCAGCGCCATCAACGCGACCAGCGTGTAGCCGCGCTCGTTCGTTTCGTGATTGAGAGGCAAGCTCGTCAACATCGATCTATAGCTCGGGTTCATCATCGACTGCTCGACGGTTCGGAGGCCGCGACTGGTTGCTGCTGCTTTCTGTGCTGAACGGCAGGGTGTGGCGAATTTTGAGAGTGGTGTCCACCAGCACGAGCTCTTTGTCCGAAATGCTGTTGACGCGAAAGCGTCCGCCCACAACGTCGCCGCGCTGCACATTCAAAAGATCTTTGTTGTTCTTGTCCTGAAGCACCGCGGTGTCATTGAAACTGCGCCTGCCGAATAAGCCGATATAACTGTAATTCGGAACCGGCGGCGGCGTGACCACCAGATTTCCTACGTTCGAATACAAACTGCCGTCCGCGGTTTTCACTTCGATGCGGCGATTGCCGGGATTGGCGATCAGATCGGCCGTCACCGTCGTGGCCACCTGTTGCGCGTTGACGAAACGCGTCGGCATCGGCCGGCCATCAACAAAAATGCGCACCGCTGGAGTGAACTTGTCACCTCCGACTTGCAAGGGAAAGTCTGTCGTGCGCGCGTACACACTCGTCGGAGTCACCGACGAAACCGTCAATGGCGGAGGCGGTGCCGGCGTTGGTGTGGGGGTTTGTTTTACTTGCGGGGGAGGCGGAACGTAATAAGCAAAGATGTTCCGATCCGCTTCAGACGCGGCCGGGACTGTGCCGGTAAATTCGATTGGCTTCAGGTCGGCCAGTTGATCGGATGTCATATCCGGAAGCGGCTGAGTGTTCGGGTTACGCGCAGGCGTGGGCGTCGACCTCGCACTGATTTGGTTGGTGTTGGGTGCTGGTTTTTTTGAGCCGCTGCCCAGAAACAGATAACCAAGCACTACCACCGCAACTACGCCCAAAACCACGGCCGCAATGATTTTCTTCTTCTCGTTCGGATTGTTCGGATCGAAGAGTTTCATTATTTAATGTAACGCCCCCGGCTGATGCCTGGTTCAAAAAGTTCGCTGCCGAAATATCACTGCGCGTTATCCGCGTCCGCTCGCCGAAAATAAGTCGCCATTTCCAGCCGCAGGCTTACGAGTGCTCCCTTGCCGCCCGCGTTGGGGGCGCCCAACGGAGGACGTCCAGGTATGACTGGCGCCACTTCCGTCGTTGCGCCTGATTGCGTTACGCCTTCGAGTTCCACTTCGTTAATAATCAAGAATTGGCGACTGGTTTCAAGATCGCGGACGAAATGGCGGACGCGTTGGTAAGGCCCCTCGACGGTGATGCTCACCGCGATACCGGGATAAATCGATTGCCACTTCGCGTGACTCTGTTTCTCAGCGGTGGCGGTTGGCTGCACCTGAGACTTGGTGCCGGTCGGTTCCAGCGGTGAGTAACTTGGCCCCGCTGTGTTGCGCAGGCCGTTGCTCTTCATCAATTCGTTCAGGGTCGTGTACAGCGACATACGTCCGGTCGCGGCTGACGAAAGAAAGTTGGCCTCAAAGTCTTTCAGGCTGGCGGTAATTTCATCGACCCTTTGGCTCACGCTCTTGTTGGTCTCGAGCCCTTTCTCAGAGATGCGTATTGTTGCTTGCAGGCGATCGCGCTCTTGCTGGATGGATGTCAGGCGCGACTGAGCCGGAAGATAAAAATAGAAGTAAGCGAAGACTGTAAGCAGCGCGATCAAAGCGGCGCCCGACAATCCGATCAGTTCAGGCAGACCAATCAAGCTTAATCCCGGCGTCGTGCGTATGCGGGCCAGGTTAAGCTGCCCGGTCCGTCGCGTCGCTACTGCGGGACTCCCCATCGGTTGCTCCTGACTCATCTGGGGCCCGCTCCTTCACTCGCCGTATCGACCGGTCGATTATTTCTCTCGGCTGCACTGATTGGCGCGCCGGCGCGAGGCGCGTAGTACACGTTCATCTCGTATTCCGAGCCGCTCTCTTCTCTGCCGTGTTGTGGATTTTGCGAGGTCAGTTCCGCATGAAAGATTCCTTCGCGCTCCATGTTCTGGATCATCTCGGTAACAATCGTCGAGCTCTTGCTGGCAACTACCAACTCGAGATTGGCGACAGTGCGATCGCCGTTAGAGCGCACTTCCTTGACCGTAATCCGTGTAACGCGAACATCTCTTGGCAGGGCAGCTTCCAAATCCGCAAACAGCCGCGACCAGGAAAACTGTTTTCGATTGACGAGGGTGTGGGCGGATTTCAGATCGCGCTGTTGTTCGGGCGTTAGAGCCTTCTCAAGCGCTTCGGCTTTCTGATTCAGGTCGTCGCTCAGCTTGTGCAACTTGGCGACGTCAGCGGCGGCGGTCTGGGCCTGCGCGTTCCTCTGAAATGTCCCTTTGGCAATGAGAATCAGCGCGATGATCGAGAAGAGGGTCACAATTCCAGTCACTGTCCACGGCAACGCGCGATTGCGAAACGGATTGCTCGAGAGATTGAGTTTCGTGATCACTATCAGTCACACTTTCCACCGCAAGAATAACACGGCGCTTGTTAATAGGCGCAAACGCCAGCTCGCGGCTGGGCGAAATGTTTGAGATGCCGCCAGTCGCTTGTCCGTTACACGAAAATGGCGGTGATTAGTTCGGAAATCCGTCGCAGATAAGACGATCCTGGGTCGAGCTGGGAGAAAGAAAATGACCTCGCTCACCAGAATGAGCGAGGTCAGGAAGCAGTGATTTTCTGTCGAATTAGTCAGTGATCATGATGCCGTCGCCGAGCACTACACCATCACTTAGCAGGTGGCCGTCGCCCAGCACCACACCGTCACTTAACAGGTGACCATCGCCCAGCACGACGCCATCGCTTAACAGGTGGCCATCGCCAAGCACGACGCCATCGCTTAGCAGGTGGCCATCGCCGAGAACGACACCGTCGCCGAGCACCACACCGTCGCTTAACAGGTGGCCATCGCCAAGCACCACGCCGTCGCCGAGCACCACACCGTCCCCGAGCACGACGCCATCGCTCAGAAGGTGGCCATCGGCCAACAGGTGGCCGTCGCCGAGGACCACGCCATCGCCGCTCGCCAAGCCATCTGCGAAGTGGACCGTCTGATTCAAGAACCAGCCATCCGCGATGATGATGCCCGCGCCATGAACAACGCTGTCGCCGAGGACGACGCCATCACCGAGGACCACGCCATCGCTTAACAGGTGCCCATCGCCCAGCACCACACCATCGCCGAGCACGACGCCGTCGGCCAGGATAATGCCATCGCCGAGGACGACGCCATCGCCGAGTACCACACCGTTGGTCAGCATCGGACGTTCTGAGAACAAAATGCCGTCGGCATAGAGGACGCGGGCGCTGCGAGCGACTTGCTCGCCACCGATGTTGTAAGAAGCTTTCAGTGAACTAAGTGTGGTGTTACCAGAGAAGATTCGGTCGCCGGCGCGAAGACTGCCGGCGTTCGGAACAACCGCGCGGCTCATTTCAACTGCCGACACCGCGTTGACCAGCCCGGCGCCCTGGCTCAGCACTGACTGAGCTTTGTTCTGGAAGCCGGGTAGTTCCTGCGCAGTACGCGTCAGAATCGCTTTGACCAAGAGTGGGGTGAGGGATTTGTTTGCCTGGAGCATCAGCGCCACGGTGCCCGCGACGACCGGAGCGGAAAACGAAGTTCCGGAGTAAGTGAAGTAAGCATTGTCGGTGCCGCCGGAAACTGGATGCACGATCTTTTCGGGGAACTGAATCGGCAGGGCCGCATTCCATTCCTGGGACATTGGCGCAATCACGCGGCGGCCGGGAGCAACTACATCGGGCTTCGCCAGGCGATCGAATGACGTCGGACCTTTGGAAGAGAACTGGGCGACCGTGTCGTCAGAGCGCTTCACGCTTCCATGCGTGTCGGTGGCGCCGACGGTGATTACGTAAGGACTGTTGCCCGGGCTGTTGATGCCGCCAAAAGCTTGCTGGTAAATCGGGGAGCCGTCGGCAGTCTGTCCGATGATTTCTTCCGTGCGACCACGATTGCCTGCACTGGCAACGACGACGATGTTAGCGAGCGTTGCGGCTTCCACTGCTTTGCAAACCGGATCGAGGTGGAAAGATTCTTCCGGGGTGGCGCCCAGGCTCATGTTGACGACGCGAATGTTGTAGCGGTCGCGATTCTGAATGACCCAATTCAAGCCGGCGATCACATTGCTGATGCGGCCGGCGCCCGTGTTGTCCAGGACTCTGACGTCAACCAGGTTCGCTCCCGGAGCTGAACCAGCATAGTTGCCATCGTAACCAGTCGAAGCCGCGCCATTGCCTGCGGCCATTCCGGCGACGCCTGTGCCGTGACCGTACGGGTCACCAGTCGTGCTGCTGCCCGTGAAGTCAACCGCGGCAATCACGCGTGACTTATTATTCGTACCGGCGAAGTCCGGATGGTTCGCACTGATTCCAGAATCGAGGATAGCGATCGCGACGCCTCTGCCGTCGGCGGCCGGCGCACCGGCTGCGCCAGCCTGCACTTGCGCGGCCCCGGTTGATTCGGTCACGAGGTCGATGTTGGCGCGAACGGGCTTGTCAGCCGAGATGTATTTGACATCATCACGAGCGGCGAGATCCGCCAGTGAGCTACGCGGCACATCGGCAATAACCATATTCATTGCATCGAAGGAACCACGCTTGCGGCCGCCCTTGGCTTGAATAGCGCTGTCTTGCGCTGCTGATGGAGCATCTTTGGTTTGGATGATAACGCGAGCCACGTCGGATGAATTGGTTGAGCCGGCCAGACTCGCTGACAATTTTGAAGCTCGGGCGCGTCGCGGGGAATTTTGTGGAGCTGCAAAACTGGCCAACGGGGCGATTGATGCGCTAACGATTGCGACGATGATTACAAGGGCGATACGGCGTGACATGGCGATCCTCCTAAAAGCTTTGGGCGATGAATTCGACTTGGTCATGCCTCTCCCTATTTCAATGCCTGTGCCACGCGAGGAAAACATCATTCCCAACATGGGTAAGTCCAACTATTTATATATTTATGCCTCGTCGCGGAGCTCGTTATGAGAATTCACGAAGCCCCGATGCAATTGGTAACGAGCTATCCAACGCAAAGCTCAGTCGCGTGAAACTGGCGGTATTTTCGAGGAAAAGTGCGAGAAGTCGCGTGGATAACTTTCTGAATAGCTAATATCCAGTGACTACAAACTATCCACGTTGTTGGCTTTGCACAGAAAGGCCCGGCTGCACAAAAAAAAGAGGTTAGCTGCACAAAAAACTCCTGAGCACGCCCAGAGGTATTTCAGGCTACCAACTCGCCAAACGCGGGCCGCCGCTGTTGGTTTTGCTCCGGCTATGCCAGACTTGCCGGAATCTCGACGGACGTGCTGATTGATGACGAACTGAAACTCCCAGATAAATGAGTCGAACAGTCGATTAGGGGAAAGTCGGTTGTGATCTCAAACCGCGAATCAAGTATGAGTCCAGGAGACAACGAGGACAATAACCCACGACAGCCACAATCACGCTCTGAGTTATCTCAACCGAGAACTCCGCGTCGATTTTTTTGGCTCTCCATCTTTTTCGATGCTTTACTTTTTCTCGCGACTAGCACATATGCTTATGTTGCATATCACCAGTGGAAAGTTATGAACCGCCAAGCCGCTTTGATGAGCCAACAACTGGAATCTACAAAGCGGAGCATCGAGCAAACGCAAGAAATGTTAGGCTATGCCCGTCAACAGGCCAGTGCATCAAGTATTCAGATGGACATCGCAAAGCAATCGGAACGACCGTACGTGGTGATTCGAGAGATTTCACTTAGCAGTGTGTCATCGGATGCACGTCCGAGCTGGGTCGTAGTTTATGGAAATTCCGGCAGAACGACAGCCCAAAAACTCCAAATGAAGATCGTGTTACAACTTAGCGCGATCCCGTTGTCAGAGAATCCTGTCTATCCGGAAGCCCCGAACCCTGCTAGCGTTTTCGATCTGGGCGCAGGAGAACAAGCACGTGCCACTGATACCGCTAACTTCGTCCTGAAATCCTCGGACATTACCGCAATCAAACAAGGGAAATCTTGGTTATACATCTACGGAATCGGACAATACCTTGATGGAAACGGCCAAGTACATGTCATGAAGTTTTGCTCTTACTACGACCCTGCAACGAGAAGTCCCCTTTTCTGCTCTCAGCACAATAGCTCTGGTTAGCCAGCCTCACCGGATTACAGGCATTACGCCGGGTTGGGATACATCAAAGACGTAAGTATTTTGCAAAGCGACGTTCAAGGTTCATGTTCTCTTGGGCCAGCCAATGTCTTTGGGCGAAATACTGACGCTCTAAGAGGTTTCTAGCCTCAAAAGGCAGACCATCGCCCTTCAATTTGTAATTTCAGTTCTAAATAATAGTAACGCTCTACGCCATCATATAAGTCGTCCAGATAATGGGCGAATCTCTTGCTGAAAACGAATCGGGCCTCACTCTTACAGTGGAAGAACATTCAGAGTAGTTCTACTCCGTCAGCGTTGGGATCAGCCCACGCCCTTCCCAAAAACTCTCTCGTACACTGGAATATCTCTCGTCGCTTAGGGTAAGCCTCACGGCGGATTTGGCGTACTTTGAAGTAGAGACCTCCGATAATGCCAATACCAGTAAGTAGAGCGATAACCTCAGTGAGCATGTTATGCAGCCCAGAACACAACAGATCTGTAGAACAATTCAATTCAGCATGAAATCTCATTTGAGATATTCAGGTACGGTAGCAGGAACTTGGTTAAGAACCATGTCGATAAACTGGCTCGTTCCGGCTTCATCCAAAGCATTTCGGAAGATTTCTGCTGATGAGTCAAATGGGCCTTTGACCAACGCTTCAGGCCATACAATCTCATCTCCACCGCTTGACTTGATGTACAGGTCTATCATGAGCAGGTCATACAGTTGGACGGTCGTGGATCCTTCGACGGCACGATAAATTATTCGGGCGCGATTGCCTTCGAGCTTCTGAACCTCATTTTCTACGAAGGTCGAAAAGAGAACCTCGGAACATCGGCCAGAGACCTTATCGATAAGCCTTTCACCCACGTAAAAACCAGTTTTTTCAATCTGGAATGTGTAAGAACCTTCCTCTAATAATTCCTCACTCGGATCAAGAGTCGCGTCAATGACTTTCGCATCTATTCTGAACGACGCTTCGTCCTTTACTTTAATCCACCGGTTCCCAAACAACAGGGACATCAAATTCTCTTTGAGAGCCGTCTCGTGGTCGAGGTGATATGCAGTCACCTTTTTTTCAAAATGTGAAGAATCAACTACAAGCCACATGTCCTTCCATTTCCAAGCAAGCAATAGGGGCAAGTTCAGTATCGAAGCGAAGTCTTTCAGCGACTTGAGGTATTTTTCGGACCAAACCACTTTGTCGTCCGATGTTGCTTTACATTCAATCAGCATCGGAACGATGCGACCCTCGTGGTTCGCAAATACAAGAAAGTCGGGCGCTTGAAGGTCAGGAGAGTTCTCTATTGGCAGTGGCGTTTGATCGAGACGGTGGATAGTCGTGCATTTCCCAAGCCAAGAGAGGATTCCAAAAAGTTCATGTTCCGGGTGAAGCCCTTTACGGATCGCGTGAATCCGAGTCAATAGTGACTCGCCATCAATAGACCCTTCTCCCTCCGTAAAGATAGAAGGGTATAACTGGAACGCAAGCCTTGCGAGCGTCTTTGGGTCGAGTTTGTCTGGCACAATTCCTCCTAAACTAGACTAAGCAGCCTCAGCCCAAAAACTCCGGTTTGATATCCAGCTCGTACATGCTCTGAATTAGGCAGCACAGGTTGTGACAAAGCACTTTGCACAATCATTGATTTGCGCCGTGCGCGCCTTACTGCGGAGGCGGTCGCCGAACTTCGCCGTGATCATGAATAAGGTCGATTCGATCTTTACACGTTTCTGATAGCACTCCATGATTTTTTATTGTCGCTTCGCAGTGAGCATTCAATTCCAAATCGTGCAAGGATATTGACTTGCGATGATACAGGGAGTATAGGGCAAGCACCCTCGTGCACCCTTGCCTCACAGACGCTGCGTTAAGTATCCAGCGTCAGTGAAGGAGGTTCCCGATGAAGTCACTCCGAAAGCTTACGCCTCTCTTTCGACTGTTTCTTGCTGCGATGCTTCTTACAGTCGCTCTGGTTCTTCTCTTTAAAGGAACTTCGGGCCCGATCAGTGCTCAGCAATCGCGCGCTTTACCGCAAGAGCGCCAGATTGAGAACTTGATTCCTAGGCACGTCCCGCTCGATGTGAAAGTCACAAAGGACAAGGAGAAGGCTTGGAAAGATATAAAGAACGAGAATTGGGCACGAGATTTTGAGCTTGAGATCACGAATACAGGTGAAAAACCGATCTATACGTTCTACCTCCTTATCTTCTTTGATGTACCGACCGACTTTGAAACCGAATTGATCGCTCCTATTCACTACGGCCGACCGGAAATCAGCGATCCTCGAACTAAGCCGACCGCGGACGATGTGCCAATCAAGCCGCGCGAAACGCAGGTATTTAGAATTCATCCGAATATTCTGCTCTCATGGGATAAAGGGAGGCGTCAAAAGGGCTGGCGGCTTCCTACAAAAGTGAGAATCAAGCTGGAATCATTGACCTTTGGAGACGGGACCGGGCTAATGTTTAGTGAAGGAATTCCTTACCCCCGGACCAGTCCTAAAACGTCTCAGCGAAACTCATCTACATCGCCAACACGAGGCAAGCGCAAGAGCGTGAATTGGCGTTGGGGAAAAACAAGGCCGATTCGAACTCAAGCTTCCTGGGCTTACGACGTGATTCTTCAAGGCGAGCAAAACAGCGGCATCACGCAAACGCATGCGCCTATCGCTCGGGCTGACGCCATTCGATGGTTACTCGCGATTCCGGTTGTGAAAGATTTCCGGAACGCCTTATAAATTATTTGCCTTGGAAACAAAGGGCCGGCTACGCGCTGGCGGTCATTTGATGGCGGTCGAGTTTCAGGTAGAGACCGCGACGGGTGAGGCCGAGTTCGCGAGCAGCTCGCGAAATATTGCCGTTGTGTTTGCGCAGCGCTTCCGCAATCATGCGACGCTCGACTTCCGCGATTGCGTCAGCCAGTGTGAGATTGTCCATCGACACAGTGAGTGACCCAACATTTGAGCCAATTCGAGTGACGTTGGTCGCGGGTGTCACGGGCGCCGACATTTGTCGGTGCTCGGGTGACAACTGCTCAGGTGTGATCAAACTGCCGTCTTCAGCTCGCGCGACGACGCGCTGAATCTCATTGCAAAGCTGCCTGACGTTGCCTGGCCAATCGCCAACCATCAGCAGGTCGACTGCCTGCGGAGTTATCTGTACATCGCGCCGGCCAAACTTTGCGGAGTAATGATTGACGTAGTAATTGACGATCGTGGGAATCTCTGAGCGTCGTTCGCGCAAGGGTGGAACGCGCAAGCGAATAACATTCAAACGGTAGTAGAGGTCTTCGCGAAAGCGGCCGTCCGCAACCATCTCTTCCAGGTCTGTATTAGTCGCGGCAATGATGCGCACATCAACTTTGATCGGCCGCTGTTCACCCAGAGGTTGAATCTCTCCTTCTTGTAGGAACCGCAGAAGCTTTGGCTGGACATCCAGCGGCAGGTCTCCTACCTCGTCGAGAAACAGCGTGCCGCCTGCTGCCGATCGAATCACACCGTCTGAGTCTTTGACGGCGCCGGTGAATGCTCCGCGCCGATATCCAAACAGGTAACCTTCAGAAAGCTCTTTCGGGACGGCCGTGCAGTTAAAGGGAACGAAAATCTTGTCGCGGCGCGCGGATAACGCGTGAATCGCGCGCGCCACCAGTTCTTTGCCGGTTCCGGATTCACCGGTGACGAGTACCGTGACGTCTGACGAACGGATCTTGTGAACTTCTTCCACCAGCCGGGTCATCGCCGGAGAAGAGTGAATAAACCCGGGCATCAAGCTCGAACCGGCGGTGGTGCTTTCCTCCTCGTCACCGTCTCCCGTGCGAGTGCGTTCGCGCAACGCGCAAACGTCCATCCCGAGTTCGACCACACGGAGCAGCGGATCCAGAGAAAGACCTCCGGGCAATACCGCGCGATCGCGCGGCGAGATCAGCAGCGTCGCCGGTCTCGAATTGTCGGACCGCAACTCGATAATCGCCAGGTCGCGCTTGTTCGCTAATTTCGCGCGACTCGCTTCGTCGGTCAGCGAAACTTCGGCAGTCAGTTTTTCGGCTGCATCTTTTTCGCAGCCGTGGGCGATCACGACGCGCTGGCGGCCGCCTTGTTCCGGCTCAAAAATAATTACCTGATTGGAATTCGTTTCCTGGCGAATCACGGCTGCCAGTTCCCGTAAGAGCAGCTCGCGCGAAGCGACGGCTTCCGCCAGGCGCAAAGTGAGTAACTGAACAACTGTGTCGCGTTGCTTGCGCCGCTCAGGACCGAGCGCTGCGAGTTCAGCGGCGGCGTTTTCCGCCCGTTCGATATCAAGTTTGGCGCCGAGTTCGCGAAAGATGTTGAGCGCGCGCGTCAGGTGTTCTTCGGCGCGTTCCGGCTGCGTGACCACATAGGCGCGTCCCAATTCGAAGTGCGCGCGTGCGCTGCGAAAGCGATCTCCGATCAAATCAAAGATGGAAACACTCCGCCCAAAATGCTGTGCCGCACTGGCGGGCTCGGACTTTGCCATCTCTGATAATCCGACCACGCGTTGGGCTTCGCCGGCAATATGCATATCGGCCGGCGAGTCGTTGACCAGCTTCAAGACAGCGTGCAGATTTTCGTCTGAGTGTGGTTGGTCGCCGCTGGCCAGGTAAGCCTCAGCCAGCAGTAAGTGCGATTCGCAAATCGCCTGTCGGTCACCAATTTCCTGTGCGAGTTCCATCGCCCGAATGCCGGCAGATAATGCCTCGGCGCTTCGTCCCATTGCCAGGTAGCAACGGCCGAGAGTCCTGCGCGCCTGTCCTTCGTACCACTTATTGCCTCGCTCAGATGCAGCAGCTACCGCGCGCTCGAGGTACGTTTGCGCGTCCGTCATCTCTCCGCGCAACGTGTGCAGCTCGCCGAGCGAATCCAGAATCATGGGAACTTCGGCGCCGCGCTCATCTTTTTCCGTGGCAATCGCCAAGGCGCGCTCGAGCGCTGCCTGGCCGCGGTCCCACTGGCCGATCAAAATTAAGTTAATCCCGAGATTGTTGTAGCCGTCGGCCGCGTTCGCTTTGTGATCGGTGCGCTCGTAGTAGGCAATGGCTTTCTCGAGGTAACGAATGCCTTCGTGGGGTCGCCGCAGAAACCAACACGCGCCCGCCATGTTCGCGTAGGTCTTGCCGAGCAGCATGGTGGCGTCGCGATCGCCTACGAGTTTGAGCGCCTGATCGTAATTTTCCAGCGACTCTTCGTGTCGCCCTTCGTGGATATCCGCCGTGGCCAGTCCGAAATATGCTTCCGCCATCCCGCGCCAATCCGCAGTGCGGCGACAACAATCCAGCGCTCGCATCGAATAGTCGCGCGCAATTGGATACTCGCTGATACTGCGATACACCCGCGCCAACGCGACATACACGGCGCCAAGTTGAGGATCGTCTTCGGGTAATTCTTTGAGTGTCGATTTCAGCAGCGTAATAGCCTTGGGGTGATCGCTGTTGTAGTTGTAGGCGATCGCGAGTTGGGCGCGCAGGCGAGTGCTGAGTTCGGGTTCGAGTTTGGCGCGACTCTCGGGACTTTCGTACATCGTAACCGCCTCAAGCGATTCGGGATATTCGCCCTGCATCTCAAAAGCAATCGAAAGAACGCAGCGTGCCGCGGCGAGAATCGCAGGCTGGTTGGTTGCACGCGAGAGAACAGAGTTGAGCCGCGCACGTGCCTCGCCAGTCAACCCGCGATCCAATAAGTCGCGAATCTTTTCGACCTCGACTTGCAGCGTTTCAGACGATGCCTGGCTACGCGAACGCAATTGCGCGCGCGCACTTTCCAGGTCAACGATTGACGCGTCGGTTTTGTGGTTTCGGTTGCTCAAGAGAAGGGGAAACCTTTGAGAAGACGAACGGTACTCGCCCTGACTTTACTGATCGTCGAAAGTATCAATAAAGGCGGAATGACTATCGCTTTTCACCTTCGAACCCAGAAGGTAGAACTCGTTGGGCGCGAGAGTCACCCACGTGCAACACTCATCTGACGGGCTGAACATAACACAGTCTTTCAGGCACGTCACGAAAATTGGCCCCGCCGAACGTGGCGTTCTGCGGACGATTCAAGTCGCCATAAATATTAGCGTTTTGCGTAATAACGGACCTTTCCATTCCTTGACACCCCTGTGACCGACCCCTATCATGCTTGTTTCCGCGTCTGCCGGAATCGTTGTCTGAGGTATGTTCGAGTCGCTTTCCGACAAACTCAAGCGGACGCTGAAGAACCTGCGTGGCGAAGGCGTCCTGACCAAAGAGCATGTGGACGCAGCGCTGCGCGAAATCCGGCTGGCGCTGCTCGAAGCGGACGTCAATTATAAAGTCGCAAAGGATTTCATTGCCTCGGTCAAGGAAAAGGCCGAAGGGCAGCAGGTTTGGCTTGAACTAAAGCCATCCGAGCAAGTCGTCAAGATCGTCTTTGATGAACTGGTTGAGTTGCTCGGGGGACAAAGTTCGCGGCTGGTGTTTACCAAGACCGCGCCGAACGTGGTGATGATTGTCGGGCTGCAAGGCTCAGGCAAGACTACTTCGACGGGAAAGATCGCGCGGTGGCTGTCGCAGAACCAGCAGCGCAAGCCATTGCTGCTCTCTACGGACGTTTACCGGCCGGCAGCGCGCGAACAGTTGAAGGTCATCGCCAAAGCGACTGGCCAATCGATCTTTGAAAAGCCTGAGACGAACGATCCGCTGGAGCTGACGCGCGGAGCTTTACAGCATGCGCGCGACACAGGTTACGACACGCTCCTGATCGATACGGCCGGACGGCTGCACATCGACGACGAGTTGATGGAAGAGCTGGTCACGATCAAGAGCGAAACACACCCCGTCGAAATCCTTTTCGTCGCGGACGCAATGACCGGCCAGGACGCAGTGCGATCGGCCGAAGAGTTTCACGCCCGCGTGGGTATCACTGGCGTAGTGCTGACAAAGATGGATGGCGACGCGCGTGGTGGCGCCGCGCTGTCGATCAAACAGGTAACTGGTCAGCCCGTCAAATTCGTCGGCGTTGGCGAGAAATATGACGCGCTGGAGCCGTTTTATCCCGATCGCGTCGCGCAACGAATCCTCGGCATGGGCGACGTGCTGTCGCTGATCGAGCAGGTCCAGGACAAGATCGATCAGGACGACGCCGAGGCGCAGCTCAAGAAGCTGCAAAAGAACCAGTTCACGCTGGATGATTTTCGCGGACAGCTCAGACAGGTAAAGAAGCTCGGTTCAGTCTCAAAGATTCTTAAGCTCTTGCCCGATCAGCTGTTGGGCGGCGTGGGCATGCCGGATCTGACTGACGAACAGTCTGAGCTGATGGAGAAGGAGCTGAAGCGGACAGAAGCGATCATTGATTCCATGACGCGCGCAGAGCGCATGAATCACATGATCCTGAACGCCAACCGGCGGCGTCGCATCGCGCGTGGCTCTGGCACAACCGTGCAACAGGTGAACTCGCTAATCAAGCAGTACACTGAAATGCGACGGATGATGCAGCAGCTATCGAGTTCCGGGATGTTTGGCGGCGGTGGACTTGGTGGCAAGATGATGCGCCGCATGACCGGAATGCCGAACATGGATTTCGGCGGCGGAGATCCGATGATGGGCGGTTTGCCGGCGGGATTGCCGGGGGCATCTCGGAAGAAGAAGAAAAAGAAGAAGAAACGCAGATAAGCAACGGGATTAATTTAGGAGCGGGCTATTGCCCGCCTGTTCAAGGAGAGACAATTTGTTAGCAATCAGATTAATGCGAATGGGAGCGAAGAAACGCCCCAGCTATCGCATAGTTGTAAAAGAGAAGCAGTCGAAGCGTGACGGCGCGTACCTCGAGAACCTTGGTACCTACAACCCAACGCGCGAGCCGGCAGAGATTAGTCTCAAAGGCGACCGGGTTCAGTATTGGATCAGCAAAGGTGCGCAGCCGACTGACACCGTGCGCAGATTGATTAAGCAGGCGGCGAAGAATGAAGCAGCCGCAACTGAAACAGTCTAAAGTCCACCGTCCCGAGTTTAACGTCAGAAATGACAGATGAGACTTTGGACTTTGGACTCGGCCCTTTGGACTGACTAATGCGCGAGACGATTGAACTGGTAGTTAAGGCCCTGGTCGATGACGGCGACGCGGTGGATGTGCGCGAACTTGACCGCGAGGGAACTACCCGCATTGAAGTGCGCGTGGCCCAACCGGACATGGGCAAAGTCATCGGCAAGCAAGGCCGCACCGTGCGGGCGCTGCGTTCACTGGTTTATGCCGCGGGCGTAAAACAGCACCGCCGTTACGTTTTGGACGTGGTCGAGTAGCGCAAGTGTTACTTGCGATGGCTGACCCGGAAGATTTAATCGTTGTCGCGCATATAGTGAAAACGCGCGGCTTGCGCGGTGAAGTCGTTGCGGATCTGAGGACGGATTTCCCGGACCGCTTTGAAAAGCTTGAATCGCTCGTCGGTATTTCGAGCAGTGACGAAAAACGTTCTTTGCAAATTGAAGAGAAGTGGTTTCACGGCAACAGGCTGGTGCTGAAGTTTGCCGAGTTCGATTCCATCGATGCTGCTAAGGAGCTGGTCGGTTACGATTTGGCAGTGCCCGCTGAGGATCGAATCGAACTGCCACAAGACAGTTTTTACGAATGGGAATTGGCAGGCTGTCGGGTAGAGACGATTGACGGAAAGGCCATCGGCGAGGTGAAAGAGATCATGCGCACCGGAGGCGTTGAATTATTGAAAGTGGTTGACGACGCGGGCCGCGATCGATTGATTCCGATGGCTAGCGACATTGTCGTGGGGATCGATAAAGAGAAGAAGCTGATTCGCATTGATCCGCCGGAAGGCCTATTGGAATTATGAGATTGATTCATTGACTCATTGATCCAATGAATCAATGAACAAATGAGTCAATCGCTATGCTTCGCGTCGACATCATCACGATCTTTCCCGATTACTTTCGCGAAGCCTTCGATTACGGAATTATCCGGCGCGCACGAGCGGCGGACTTAGTTGAAATCAGGGCGCACGACTTGCGGTCGTGGACCTCGGACAAGCATCACGTCGTAGACGATCGGCCATTTGGCGGCGGTGACGGGATGGTGCTGAAGCCCGAACCGATCTTTGCAGCAGTTGAATCGTTAACCGGGGCGCGCCGGCGCGCAGATGTGCCGCAAGGTACACGCGTGGTGCTGCTTTCACCGCAGGGCCAGCCGCTCACACAATCTGTGGCAGCCGAACTTGCCGGGTGCGAGCATCTGGTTTTGATTTGCGGACGTTACGAAGGCGTGGATGAGCGCGTAGCTCAGGCACTGGTCACCGACGAAGTTTCGATCGGCGACTATGTCTTGTCAGGCGGCGAACCGGCAGCGCTGGTGATGGTGGACGCTGTTGTGCGATTGATACCGGGCGCTTTGGGCAGCGAAACGTCTGCGACCACCGAATCGTTCTCGGATGGTTTGCTGGATTATCCGCATTACACGCGACCGCCGGAATTTGAAGATATGAAGGTGCCGGAAGTCTTGTTGACCGGACATCACGCAGAGATCGCCGAGTGGCGACGCAAGTCTGCGCAAGAGAAAACGAAGAGGAACCGCCCGGATCTATTGAAGTGATTTTGGATTTTTGAATTTCGATTTTTGATTTGTTCACGAGCTCAATCTCAGATCTAAAATCAAAAATCTAAAATGGAGTTTTAGTCATGAATCGTTTAGACACCATTGAGAAGACGCAATTACGAAATAACATCCCGGACTTTCAGCCGGGTGATACCGTGCGCGTGCACGTGCGCATTAAAGAATCAGAAACGAAAGAACGTTTGCAGGCATTCGAGGGCGTTTGCATAGCCCGTAAGCACGGGGGCGCCCGCGAAACTATCACCGTCCGCAAGACGAGTTTCGGTGTCGGCGTCGAAAGAATCTTTCCGTTGCATGCGACGATCATCGATCACATCGACGTGGTGAAGAAGGGACACGTTCGTCGCGCCAAGCTCTACTATCTGCGTAATCTTCGCGGCAAGGCGGCCCGTATTCGTGAGCGCGACACCCGCCAGACTGCTGAGATTGCTGAAGCCGCCGCCGTCGGTGGTGGCGGTGAAACAGCCGAAGGCAAGGAATGAGTGTCAGAAGCCCGAGCGTAAGCAAGGGCTCTCTTCGTAAACTAGCCCTCCCTTACGGTCGGGCTTCTGACACAAACGATGCACATCGCGATTGACGCTCATTCCGTCGGAACGCAACTCGCCGGCAATGAAACCTACGCCGTCAATTTGATCGAAGCCCTCGCCGAAATCGATCAGTCGAATCAGTACACGCTCTACGTCACAAAACAATCGGCAATTGATCGCTTCGCAAATCGCTGGCCAAATTTCCAGGTCAAGCGGACGCTGCCGCACACGCCATTAGTGCGCATCCCGCTGACACTCTCGCTTGAGCTGCGGCGAAATCGTGTTGACCTGCTTCACGTCCAGTACACAGCGCCGCCGCGCGCGCCCTGTGCGGTGGTCGCCACGATTCACGACCTTTCGTTCGAACATTTGCCCGAGACTTTCAATCGTAGAAGTCGCGCTCAACTTCGCCTTACCGTGCGGCGAACTGCGCGCAAGGCCGCGCAGATATTGACCCTTTCGGAATTTTCGCGCCGCGACATCATAGAAACATACGCCGTCGATCCTGACCGAGTTGTCGTTACTCCGCCGGCCGCGCCCCAGCACTTCGCGCCCGTGACCGATTCAACAGAACTGCGACGAATTCGCACGACTTACGGGATTCAACGCGACTACATTCTCGCGCTCGGCTCGATTCAACCGCGCAAGAATCTCACGCGGTTGATCGATGCGTACGGCGCTTTGCGTCGCGATCATTCAGCAGCGCAACTGCCGCAGCTCGTGCTGGCCGGCAAGCGTGGATGGCTGGAAGGCGAGACGATTCGCGCCGCGGAACAGAGCGCCGCGCGCCGCGATATTCTCTTTATCGGGTATGTACCCGACTCAGATCTCCCGGCGTTGTACAGCGGCGCCTTGTGCTTTGCATATCCGTCGTATTTTGAGGGCTTCGGATTACCGGTGCTCGAAGCGATGCAATGCGGCACACCGGTGATTGCGGGCAATCGCACCAGCTTGGAGGAAGTTGCCGGAAATGCCGGCCTACTGGTCGATCCATTTGACGAATTAGCAATCGCGCAGGGCTTGGCAGAAGTGCTCGAACGTCCCGACTTGCGGGCGCAGTTGCGCGTTAAAGGACTGGAGCGGGCCGCGGCTTTCAATTGGAAAACGACGGCGCGGCTGACTCTGCAATCGTATGAGCGCGCTGCCGCCGCCGCGAAGTTGCAGAGGTGAACGGTCGGACCAATATTTAAAAGCAAGATTGCAAAAAAATTCTCGACGCACTAAAGGCTTTTGTGATTTGATGTAAGGCTTTCCCGGCCAATTTATGCGAATCGCGATTCTTGGAACGCGTGGAATCCCCGCCAATTATGGGGGGTTCGAAACTTTTGCCGAGCACCTGTCGACGCGGCTGGTTGCGCGCGGGCACGCGGTAACGGTTTATTGTCGCGCACACTATACCAGTCCGCGCCAGCTGGAATTTCAGGGTGTGCGGCTGGAGGTTCTTCCCACGATTCGTCACAAGTATTTCGACACGGTCGTCCATTCGTTCCTATCTGCGTTACACGCCGTAATGGGCCGATACGATGCGGCATTAATTTGTAACGCGGCTAATGCGCCCTTTGCTCCGGTTCTGAGACTGACCGGCACACCCGTCGCGCTTAATGTAGACGGCCTCGAGCACAAGCGTAAGAAGTGGAATTGGGTCGCGCGCCGCTACTACTTGATGGCTGAGCGGCTGGCGACAGTTCTGCCGACCGCAACAGTCACCGACGCGCGCGTGATTCAGGATTACTATAAGGCTCGCTACGGCACTGAATCGACGATGATTGCCTATGGCGCGGATGTGGAACGACGGCCCGATCCAACTGTGCGCAAGTGGCGGGTAGAACCGAATCGCTACGTCCTATACGTGTCTCGCCTGGAACCGGAAAACAATGCGCAGCTGGTGATCGAAGCCTTTAAGCGCGTGCGGACAGCGCACAAGCTGCTGATCGTCGGCGACGCGCCTTACGCACAAGAGTACATCGCCGATCTCAAAGAACGCGCGCAAGATGATCCGCGAATTATCTTCACGGGTTTTGTGTTCGGCCGGGACTACAAGGCGCTGCAGCAGAATGCTTATTGCTACATCCACGCAACTGAGGTCGGCGGCACACATCCGGCTCTGCTGGAGGCTATGGGATTTGGCAACTGTGTTTTGACACTGGCGGCGCCCGAGAATATCGAGGCGATCGGCGACGCCGGGATTCCCTACGCTGACGCGAATGACCTGGCTGAGAAACTGCAGCGCGTCCTGCGCGACGGCTCGCTCGTGCAAGCGTATCGGAACCGCGCCCAGTCGCGCGTGACCGAAAAATACGATTGGGATTACGTCGTCGATCGCTATGAAGAATTGTTTGCGAAGATGGCAGGTATTCCGCTGACTACTCGACAATCATCCGCTGTTGAAGAAGCGACAGCCTCGACAGACCAGCCCAAAGTGATGAGCCGGTCGACCACAGCGTAAGCCGCCGACCTTCTGATTCGCTTGTCCGAAATAAAACCCCACGAATTCTAATGTTTGAGAGCGTTTTCTTATGCCGGTTTTTCATGGAAAAGCTTTTGCGGTGTCCATTGCAGAAGTCCTTAAGAGCGCGGTTGTCAACTGTTTGCCTCGATTTACAGTCCGTTGGAGTTGCAGCAAATCGAAGCTACGTTTATTCTGCCGTCGCTTTCAGGCAATACTTGCGTTGCTACACATCGAAAGATCAATTAGGCACACCAGTAACGTGTCGCCAGTGAGAGTACCAATGGCAATCTTAAAGGCTATTTGAAATGGTGAATTGCCGGCTAGGCTAAAGGATTACTCGCCGGCGAATTCGGTTAGAACAGAGACAGCGACCAGCGCGCCGCTTCCGCGATCGAAATCACGTCAACCGTGTTGGAAGCCGGCGGACCCTGAGTTTCGCCTGGAGTCGTTGAGTCATCGGTCACCGATTGAGAACTGCACGGCGGAGCCCCGGTTTCGCCTGGCGCGCAAGGCGGTGCATTTGTCTCGCCCGCGAATACGGCCACTGCAAGGATCGAAATCAGAGTGAAAGAGAGAGCTAGTGTTTTTAGCTTTTCCATGTTTTTCTCCTGTGGTAAATGGAGTTGCGAGTTTTTTAAACGTGTAAGGCGAAGCATGTTTCAGCCTTTCGATTCGTCCTATTTCGAATCGGGATGGGATGAATGCCTCGCGGCGCAATAATCTTATCACCCAAAGAGAAAGGCTGCCCTCACATGAACTTAACGTCCCAATTGACCGCCCTCCGAAATGAGAGTGCCGACCTTCTCGCTAACGAGCGAGCTGAACTTGCCTGCCGCGTGGCTAAGAAACTGGAGAAAGCTGGCGAATACGAAGCGGCCTGTGACGCTCTGGCTGAGTTCTGGCCTGATCGGAGTAAGCCCCCGAGTGTTGCGGAACTTGATGAGCTTCGGAAGGCCGAAGTTCTCCTTAGAATTGGCGCGCTTGCTGGCTGGCTCGGGGGTGCAGAGCAATACCCCGCGAGCCAAGAGACCGCGAAGAACATTCTTACGCAGAGTATAGATATCTTTCAGGAGCTGGGCTTAACCGCCCGTGAAGTTGAAGCGCGTGGCGACCTTGCATTGTGTTATTGGCGCGAAGGGTCGTATGACGAGGCGCGGATTACGCTCGATAATGCTCTAAAGCTTTTGGGGGGCCAGGATTCTGAGCTAAAGGCGATCCTTTTGCTTCGTGCAGGATTGGTTGAAATCTACGATCAAAAGCTTCAGGACGCGATTCAGTTTTCAGAGATGGCCGCTCCGCTCGTAGAACAAAGCAAAGATCACGCGCTTAAGGGAAGCTTTCACATTCATTATGGAATGATATTCAGGCGATTAGCCACACCTGAAAACCGCGAAGACTATCTTGACCGAGCGTTTATGGAATACACCGCTGCAGGTTTCCATTTCGAAGAAGCTGGAAATATTCGCTATGTCGCCCGTGTCGAAAACAACCTTGGTTTTCTCTACTTCACGATTGGGCGTTACCCGGACGCGCACCACCATTTGGAGCGCGCGCGGAAACTCTTTATTAAGCTTAAGGACATTGGGACTGCGGCGCAGGTTGACGAGACCCACGCACGGACGCTTCTGGCGGAAGGTCGTTTGCGCCAGGCCGAGCGAATGATCAATCGCGCTGTAAAAACTCTTCAGAATGGCGGCCAGCAAGCTGTGCTCGCCGAAGCGCTGACTACCCAGGGAACAATCATCGCGCGCCTGAAGAGTTACGAAAAAGCGCACGCGCTCCTGAGGAGTGCGATCGAGATTGCCCAGACAGCCGGCGACCTGGAGGGCGCGGGCCGTGCCTATCTCAGCATCGTCGAGGAGTTAGGCAGTCGTACTCCCACGGACGAGCTAGCTGCTGACTATCGATCGGCTGTTGAGCTTCTTTCTCGTTCTCAAGATCCGGCAACGAACAAGCGTTTGATCGCGTGCGCGCAAGTGGTCATCGACGCCCTGGCACAACAGGTGGAACGGCCGGTGGCCGACGCGAAAACGTGGGATGGATTCTCGATTCGAGCTGAAATAAAGAAACTCGAACGTCAACTTATCGCGCGGGCTCTCCGAGACGCAGGTGGTTCAGTTACCCAGGCTTCGAAGTTGCTGGGCTTGAAGCATCATCAGAGCCTCATCTCGTTGCTGGAGAGCCGCCACCGCGATCTCGTGGAACAGCGCTCAATTAAGAAGCGGCGGCGACACCACCTCTTTTCAAAACCAAAAGGCAGTAAGAAGGCCTTGGTTCAGGAAACAAGCGGCGCCGCAAATCAGCTAGCGGTACTTCATGTCGAAGATAACAAGCTCATCGCGCGCTTGGTCAAGGACGTTCTGAGCTCCGGGGGACTTCGCGTGGAAGGGTGCGTTAGCGGCGCCGCGGCGTGGAAAATCTTGAAGACCGACGCTCGCTATGACGTGCTGATCGTCGACAACAATCTGCCGGGCCTGAGCGGACTGGAACTGATCCTCCGCGTCCGCAGTATCCCTCATCGCCGGCACTTGCCGATCATTATGCTTTCCGGAGACGACGTGGAAAAAGAGGCTTGGCGCGCGGGCGTGGACGCGTACGTACACAAGACCGAGGTCGCGCAGCTTCCTTTGACAATAGATCGACTCGTGAAAGAGGAAGAAAGCATCTCCGCCGAAGAGGCGGCCATTAGCATTGAATAAGAAGACGCGCTTTCGGCTTAAGGAATCGAGGGCCTGATGTGGGAGCTTAGCGTTAGATTTAGGAAACCAGCAATACACAGTCTCACTTACTTGGCAGAAAACATGAAATCCTGAAACAACTAACTCTCTCTTTCATGTTGATGTCATCGTTAGCAATTCGCAATTCTGGATAACCCCACGCCTGCAGTGCGATTGCTCACTTAACTGTTTGAATGTTTGCAAGCTTTGCGAAGAGCGATCTTCGGCAAGAGTTCTTCGCAGAGAGCATCGGGTGACGGTACCACCGTCGCCCGACGAGCGGTCGCGAGAATCGACGTAACTCCCAATTCCGTGACGCCACGGAATACGTTGATGGTGGGGACTCGCGACCGCTTATTTTACCGCCTTAATACTCGCGGGCTTTGCGAAGAAGGAATCTGCGATCGGTTTGTTGAATTCGATTGACTCGTAATTGATCCGGCTGGTCTGCACGCCATTGCGAAAATGATCGATAACGAAGGGAGTACTGATTCCGTCAAAAGCGATCATCTTGAACAGACGATCCTCCTCAGTAACCTCTTCCACCACTTCAGTGTCCGGATTCTTATTTTGCTTTTTGTAGATAATCTTCGCCGGCGTTCCGTCGGTCGCGGCCAACTCGTATTCAATCCAGAAACCGTCCGGGTACGTTAGCTTCACCGTTTCGTTTCGCCGCCCGAGAGTCGCTTCTCGTCGTCCCACATAGCTCAACGTCGCGCCTTCTTTCCGCCACCAACCATGCAGCAGATTTTCTATGCCCGTGCGCATGCCGGTGCGAAAGTCTTCCACTTGCTTTGGCGTTTGGTCTTTCAGTGTTTTGGCGGCGGCATCGAACAGCCAGCCTTGCAGTTTGTCGTTTGTTTGAATGATTCGATTACCGCCGCCGCTGAATTCGGTGCGCTCGCGATCAGGATATGCGATGTAGTCGATGAACTTCATCGGTACGCCGGGGGCGCCCCCGGGATAATCAGTGAAAAATCCGCGCGCGGTCACGGTTTGCACTTTGAGGTAAGCTTCTCCGCCAACCGCTTGAATGGCTTTCTGCACAATCTGCTCGGCTTTTTCGTCGGGTTTTACCGCCGGGCCGGGTTGGGCCGCAGCGGCCGCGGCGAAAAGAAAAATCAATACCAATGACAGGACGACTCTTTGGGACAACATAGCTTTGAGGTTCCTTCGACGCTCCGCTCGGATTACATCACAGGACGCAAGAAAGCCTCAAACCCGAAGGCTTGAGGCTTCACTCTTTGCGCGGAGTTCCTCACTCAACCGCCATTCGATTTGATTGCGGGTGCATCGCTCGGGCGCGCGACGAGTTCGCCCTCTTCCACCTCGACTGTAAATCGCGACGATTGTTTCCACATGTTCGTGATCGGAAGTTTCACATGCTCGTCGATGTAGCGCTTGAGAAATCGCGCGCCGTACTGCGTGCTGAAGCCTTTCTCGGTAACGAAATCGACGGCAGCTTCGGACATCTCGAAGGATTTGCCCTGTCGCTTCATTTGGCGCCGGGTCTTGTCGAGATAGAGCTGCGCGATTTGTTTGACCTCGTCCATCGTCAGTGGCGAGAACACCACAATCTCGTCGATCCGGTTGCGGAACTCAGGCGAGAAGCGCGTCTCAGCGGCTTTCATCACGTCCTTCTTGACCTGGCGAAAATCGTTGGTCGTCTTCGTGCCGAAACCGAGAGGCTTCTCGAACTTCTTAAAACTGTCCGAGCCGAGGTTCGAGGTCATGATCACGATGGCATCGGACAAGTAGACTCGGCGACCGCGTCCGTCGGTGAGCCAGCCCTCATCGAAAGCCTGCAGGAACAAGTTCATCAGGTAAGGCGTGGCTTTCTCAACTTCATCGAGGAGCAGCACGGTGTAAGGATTCTCACGCAGTTGCTCCGTCAGAATGCCACCCCGCTCCGATCCGACGATGCCCCGCGGCATTCCGATTAGTTTTTCGATGCTGACTGTTCCTTCGCTGTATTCGGACATGTCGAGGCGAACCATCTTCTGTTCATCGCCAAACATGAACTCGGCCACAGCCTTTGCCAACTCAGTCTTTCCGACGCCGGTTGGTCCGAGGAACAGCAACACGCCGTCCGGCTTGTAGTGCGATTCTTTCAGCGGGCCTTTGTTCAAACGCAGACGTTGCGCGACTGCTTTAATGGCATCTTTCTGGCCAATCACTCGTTGCGCCAGTTGTGCTTCAATCAGCGCGAAGCGATCACTCGTGTCGCGAAAGATCATGTCACGCGGAATTCGCGACTCCTGAGAGATCACCTCGATGACGTGCTCAGGTTTGACGACCATCGCATGCGGCTCGTTGATTTCTACTTTTACAGCGGCGGTGTCGAGCCAGCCAATCGCTTTGTCCGGCAGATGCAGGTTGCGAATATATTTCGGCGCCATCTCAAGCGCGGTATTAATTGCTTCGTCGGAAATCTGCACCGAATAGTTTTTCTCAAGCCGCGGTCGCACCCCGAGCAGGATTTCGCGGGTCTCGACAATAGTCGGCTCTTCCACTTTCACCAGGCGAAAGCGTCGCGCCAGGGCTTCATCTTCGCCGATGTATTCCTTGTATTCGGTCAGCGTCGTAGCGCCGATGATGCGCAGTTCACCTTTCGCCAGCGCTGACTTGAACATGTTGGCCGCGTCGGAAGAGGTTCCCAGGGCCGCGCCGGCGCCGATAATCGTGTGCGCCTCGTCGATAAACAGAATCAGATTGTCGCGCTCTTTGACTTCGTCGATGATGCCTTTAATTCTCTCTTCGAACATGCCGCGCAACATTGTGCCGGCGACGAGTCCGCCCATCTGTAATTGCACTATGTGCGAATTGCGCAGGCGCGCCGGGACTTTCTGCGGCTCCAGTTCGATCAATCGGGCCAGGCCCTCGATGACAGCAGTTTTACCAACGCCGGGTTCTCCGACCAGCATGGGCGAGTTCGCGCGTTCGCGATGGCACAGGATTTCAATAATCTGCTGAATCTCTTTTTCGCGGCCGATGGTCGGCGGAATCTTGTCCATCCGCGCCATTCGATTCAAAGAAACCCCAAAGTGTTTCAGATAAGCCGGCAGTTCGAACTTCTTTCGATACTGCTCGTCCTGGCGTTCGCGTTCACTGATGTTCGTCTTGATACTGTCGACGACCATGTCAGGTTTAGCGCCCAGTCCGCGCAGGACTTCCACTAAAAGACTGTCGTCCTTGGAAAGCACTTCGAAGATGTCCGTCGATTCGATCGTTTTGCGTCCGCGCGACCGTGCGCGCTCCATGGCGCGCTTAAATAAGTCCGTCGTGTCCGGAGCGATCCGAAAACCTTTGCCGACATGCTGGCGCGCGTTGTCCAGCCGGCGACTGATCACGCTCGTGACTGCGTCAGGATCGACAGACAAACTGCGAATGGTGGTGTTAAAAAGCTCCGCCTCTTCCTGCGCTAACGCGTGAATAATGTGTTCGACAGTGATGTAATTTTGATCGCGGCGTCTGGACTCCCCAAGCGCCTTGTCCAGCACACGCTGACCGCTATCTCCGAATTTGTCTTTGTATGCTCCCAGGTCAACCATGTGCTTTAACTTTCTTTCTGTTTTCTCTCGGCCACCTTCATTTTGATGCCCAGAGCATATTCGCCGTTGCGTTTTCGTGCAACAGGATTAATTCCGGCCATCAACAAGCAAATCGCTGGCCATCGATCAGTGTCTCACAAAGCCGCGGCTCAAGTTGTAAAAAATCATGCAGCCGCCGCTACTTTTTCGCTGGCAAACACCATTTCGCCATTTCGTGCAGAAAGTGTGACCGTTTGACCCGGCTGGATTTCGCCGCGGAGTAATTTCATCGCCAGCGGATTCTGAATCAGCGTCTGAATCGCTCGTTTCAGCGGCCTTGCGCCAAAACTTGGATCGTAGCCTTCGCGGGCCAGCATTTCTTTCGCGGAATCGTCCAGCACAATTGAGATATTTCGCTCGCGCAGCGTATGACGAAGACGCTCAAGTTGGACGTCGACGATCTGGCTAATCTGATCGCGCGACAGGCGATGAAAGATCACGATATCGTCTATCCGGTTGAGGAATTCGGGTTTGAAGTGCTCCTGCAAAACCTCAGTTACCGCCTCGCGCACCTGCTTCTCGTCGTCGCTCACGGATTGGATTTCTCGCGAGCCGAGATTCGAAGTCATGATTAAAACCGTGTTCTTGAAATCAACCGTGCGGCCTTTCGAATCCGTCAAACGTCCGTCGTCGAGAATCTGTAGGAGCACATTGAATACATCGGCGTGCGCCTTTTCGATCTCGTCGAACAGAACGACACTGTACGGACGGCGACGCACAGCTTCAGTCAACTGCCCGCCTTCCTC
>Ga0134126_10000094_pt1 | contig 109954 bp, 92 predicted proteins | sample KB31752_FD_96881 | JGI IMG/M metagenome (GOLD analysis project Ga0134126, IMG submission 96881) | Terrestrial soil microbial communities with excess Nitrogen fertilizer from Kellogg Biological Station, Michigan, USA - KB3-175-2 | ecosystem: Environmental > Terrestrial > Soil > Unclassified ... | reverse complement strand
TTGAGCACCCTGTATTTCTTAGGAAATACGGTATCTTTTCGTGCCAATTTTGGCGGTTTTGTCACCCGTTTCTTTTGAAATCAGGGATTTTCGGGAAATGTGTACAAAAAATGAGATGCGCCCTAAGGTGGGGCGAGACTCCGTCGAGCCCTGACTTTTTCTTGCTAAAGCGACTCCGACCGCGTCAGCGGCACAGCCTCCGGTGCAACCACCGTTCTCTTCCCATACGAAAACGAATGCCCCCAACGGATAATCGGTTTCTCGAAAAAATTCCACGAAAGCACCGCCAAAAGCCAGGTCACCCCGAACGCAAGAGCAGTCACGCCAAGGTCCGTGAAAGTGTTAATCTCGGTGGATTTTCCGAGCAACGCCCCGTGCATCAGCGTATCGACCGCCATGTGGAAAAGATACATCCCATAAGCGATCAATCCGAAATGACGCAAAACCCGATTGCGCAACACGCGCGCGACCAAACCGTCCTTCGCCGTTGTAGCCAGCATCAGAAAACACGCGTAGAACAGCGCGATCCACGTGAAGCCGAACGTGTCCATTTCAAACGAATCGAAAACCGAATTCTCCGATCGCCCCCGCACAAACGCCGTCAAACCGGCGACCCCGAGCAGCAGGAGCACAAACGAAACTTGAAGCCAGCGGCGATTTCGCTGCACGCGGGAAAACCAAACCGGCTCGCGCATCACGCATGCGCACAAAGCCCCGAGCAGCAGCGCATCCGCCCGGCACGGCAGCAGAACATAGACAAACGTGCCGGAGTGAAAAAGAAACAGATACGTGCGGAACACCGGCACCAGCGCAATCAGGACAATAAAAACCGGGAAGCGATGTTTTGGCCGAATGAACCACAGCATCAGCGGCAGCAGCAGATAGAATTGTTCCTCCACCGCAAGCGACCACGTCGCCGCCAGCCAGGGCGAGCCGAGCAGACTGGATTTGGCCATGTAAAGATTTTGCAAAAACAGAAAATAACCCCACCGCGGGAAGTGCGGAATTTCGCGCTTGAACAGGGTGGAATACCACTCGTGGGATATCGCCGCGGAAAACGCCCACGCCAGCACGAAAAACAAAACCAGCCACGCAAAATACACCGGCACGATGCGGCAGACGCGCCGCACGTAAAACGTCTTGAAATAATTCGGCGATTCGCGCTGGTCCATCAGGATTCCTCCAATGAGAAATCCCGACAACACGAAAAAAAGATCCACCCCGCTCCAACTCAATGGAAAAACGGCCCGGATACCGTGCGCGACCGCGCTGTTATTGGATTCCAGCGCGCCGAAGATATAATGAAAGAAAACCACCAGCAGAATGGCCACACCCCGGATGCCGTCCCATTCAGGAACCCGCGAGGTTGGTCGGTTGTCGGAGGGCAAACCCATATCATTTGGCGCACATGAAAAAAGGCCGAATTAACTATCTTCGGATTGCGCCCGATTGGCAACGGATTTTACCGCTCGCATAGCGAGGAACTCGACACCGCGGCGGCATTCCGGGGTGCGGCGGCCCTCTCGGCCCTCCGCCGCTTTTTTTTGCGGCTTTGGCGCGCGCGACCCACATTTTGTTGTTCTTGCAATAATGTGGTTTTCGATGGCATGATGAAACCAATGAGCCGGATTTCGATTGATGTCACTAAAGATCAGCATAGGCGCTTGAAAGCCCTGGCGGCGCTGAAAGGCGTTTCGTTGAAGGATTACCTTCTTGGCAACGCGCTTGGTTCCAGTGAAAAAACTGACCAGGAGGCGCTGACCGAATTGGAAGAATTTTTGGATGATCGTCTGCGAAAGGCGCGAGAAGGAAAGATTAGCAGACGGAAAGTTGGCGACATTTTCAAGCAAGCGTATCGAGAAGCCAATGGCCAGGCCAAATCCTGAGTATCAGTTGACCGAGGCAGCGGATCAGGACCTGCTTGCGATTGCGCGCTACACCATCAGAAAATGGGGCGTGGAGCAGGCCCGGCGGTACGAGGCCATTCTCGAAGATTGTTTCTCGGCTATCGCGAAGGGGAAAATTCGGCCACGTGTTTTCCTCAAGAGAAGGCCTGAATTACTTTTCACCCACTGCGAGCACCATTACGTTTTTTACGTCATAAAGGACGATGGCTGGCCACTAGTGATAGCTGTGCTGCACGAAAACATGAACCTCGTTGCCCGTCTGAAACAGAGGTTTTCCGAATAAACATCTTGCCAACCTGCAAACGCCGCACGAAAAATTCGGACGCAACCCATATTATGTTACTCTTGCAGTTGTTTGAAGCTTGGAGGCACATTGGAAATAATCAAAGTTGCTATGAGCCTAAAACTCGTTTCGCCGAAACATTACCCTCTTGGCAAGGCGTTCCATTCCTGTGAAACAGCCGACCAGGGGGCGTTTGCCGGATTTTTGGATGATAGATCGATCGCAGTTCGCAGGACCCGGCCAGGAACTCCGTGAAGGCACCCGAATTCCAAGAGCTGGACGAGAGCATCTACGACATGCTTGATGCCATTCGCAAGAAGCCAGGGCTTTACGTCGCGACTCCATCCATCAATCGCCTAGCCGCTTTTCTTGGCGGTTATACTGGTGGACTTGGCCGCGTTGGATTTGCTCTGCGGGACGAGGCGGATTTTTACCGGTTTCACGGTTGGGTTGCACGGCGTCTGGGTTTTGGCGAGTCGACCTCCGGTTGGTGCAACATGATTCGCGACAGAAGCACGAGTGAGGAGGATGCGTTTTATCGCTTCTTTGCTTTGCTTGACGAATTTCGGAAGGATTCAAAGTGAAAATATGAGTGCACAACGAATTCGTTGGGTGCTGTTGGCACTTGTTTCGGCGGCTATTTTGGCGTTACTTGCCCTCTATATCCGGCACGGCGCGAGTGCGCCAAAAGTTGCCGGGACGTTTTTGGGTTATACCAATGCCGCGAGCACAACCTTTGCGGTCGTGAAATTTGCCAACCACGAAAACGTGCCGATTCATTGGCACGGTGTTTGGGTCGAGTATCAGGATGACAGCACACAGCATCACGCGCCTGTCATGAATCCAAGCCTTCCTTGGATTACAAAGGCATCATTGCAAGTTGGGGGCTCGGAGACTTTGGCCGTTGGCAAGCCTGTGAACCAAGTGCCTTGGAGAGTTTGTTGGGAATATTCGCCGGAGGGTTCCACCAACATTTACACCGCCACAAGCAAGTGGTTTGAGCCGTGAATAGGGGCGGGTAACAATTGGCCGGTCCGCCGCTGATCAACGGCAAATCCACCCGCCGCCCACGACCAAATCATCCTGATAAAACACCGCCGCCTGGCCGGGCGTGATCGCGCGCTGCGGCGTGTGCAATTTCACCTTCGCCTTGTTCCGATCAATCGGCAGCACCGTCGCCACAGTGCCCGGATGATTGTAACGAATCTTCGCCATCACCTCGATTTGCTCGGGCGGATTGTCGAACGGAATCCAGTTGCAGCGGTCCACGATGAATTCATCGCGGTCGAGCGCGGTTTCGTCGCCCACGACCACGCGATTGGTTTCCGCGTCCAATTCCACCACGTAAACCGGTTTCGGCGTCGTGATGCCCAGGCCTTTGCGCTGGCCGATGGTGTAAAACTCAATGCCGTCGTGATGCCCGAGCACGTGGCCGTGCACATTCACGATTTCACCGCGATGCTTTTGCGCGAGATTCGCCTGCTGGAGAAACTTGCCGTAATTGTTATCCGGCACGAAACAAATCTCCATGCTCTCTTCCTTGTCCGCGGTCTTCAGATTGCAATGCCTCGCCACTTCGCGCGTATCACTCTTGGTTTTTTCGCCGAGCGGAAACATCGCGCGCGCGAGCTGATCCTGTCGCAGCGAAAACAGAAAATAACTCTGGTCCTTCTTCAAATCCCGCCCGCGCTTGAGGAGGTAGCGAACAGTCCGTGTGTCTTTACGCTCGCCCTCACCCCGGCCCTCTCCCCCGAGGAGAGGGGGAAGCTTTGGCGTCCCTTCGGACGGTCCGATGGTCGGTGACTCAATCCAATTTAACGAACGTGCGACCTGAGAGTTAGAGTGAGCCTCCTCACGTCGGCTGCTACCAAGGGCGAAAGGAACGCGCTCGACTCTCGCAAAATGCCCCGTCGCGATAAACTGCGCCCCCAACTGATCCGCGCGATCAATCAGCCGCCCGAACTTCAAATTCTGGTTGCACATCACGCACGGATTCGGCGTGCGCCCGGCCTTGTATTCATCCGCGAAATACTGGATGACCTTGGACTGAAATTCCGCCGCCTCATCGATGAGATAATACGGCACGCCCAGCTTGTTGCAGACCGCGCGCGCATCGCTGACCGCCTGCGGCCCGCAGCACTTATCCTCCGCGCGCGAGAGGCAATCCTGCGGCCAAAGCTTCAGCGTAATGCCCACCACGTCGTAGCCCTGCTCGAGCAAAAGCGCCGCCGTCGCCGAGGAATCGACTCCTCCGCTCATGCCCACGACCACGCGTTGATGCTTTTCCGAATGCACAGGAGGACAGTATACAATAGGGATGCCCTGTGTAAAACGGTTTGAGAAACGGAGCGCCGGTCTCCAGACCCGGCGAGTGCCTGAAATATTTCGAAACGCGCCGGATCGGAGATCGGCGCTCCAAACCCATCATCGCGCTGACGCGATGGAGAGCCGCCATGGTTTTTGGACGATGGTCGGTTTGGGTTCCCCGTATTTCCCGTTTTTTTGTCCCAAATAATCTTTTTGAGAAAATTCGCCGATGGCTCTTCCCCAGGTCCAAACCTCGCCATTGCTCGAAAGTATGATGCCAATATTATCTCCACCGGCGGCGTAAGCAGCGATATCCGAATTCCAATCAATTTTTTCGGTTTTAAGCGGCGCATAGGAAGCGGCCGGTTTGACGATGCGATGCTCGGAGGCATCCAGCGCCCAAAGCGATCCGTCTGTTTTTCTAAGCAGACAATAGAGGCATCCCGGCGCGGAAGAGCAGGATGCCCAATCGCTGTCGGTCCCGACTTGCATGGGAATTCCGTTGGAACTGGTATCCGGCGCCTGTGTATAAAAATTGGCCTCATTCCCGAAACTCCAAAGCGTGCCGTCGGATTTGATAGCCAGCACCGTGAAATAACCGAAACACGCGTCCACCCAGTTCGTGTCGGGCGAAATCTGCGTCGGCACCAGGAAAGCATTTTTGTCCCGTCCATCCCCGGTGAGCGAGCCCCAAAACCAAAGCGTCCCATCCGATTGCAGCCCGACAACTTGAATGCCATTCGCCCACACTTTTTCCCAATTCGCTGAAGTTCCTACCTGAACCGCTTTGGCGCTGGTCTCGTATTGGCCATTTCCCAGGTAGCCGTTTCCCCAAGCCCATAAAGTGCCGTCATTTTTAATCGCAAAGCTGGTCATGCCGGCAGCCGCCTGTTTCCAATCGTTTCCGGGGATGGATCGAACGGGAGCAGGCCGGTCGGTTTTTGTGCCGTCGCCCAATTGATAGTAAAGATTTCCGCCCCAGGCCCACAGGCTGCCATCGGATTTGATCGCAAGGCACTCAGAACCCCCGACCGCCACGCTCATCCAATCCGAGTCATGGCCAATGCGGCGGGCGGAGGTCGTATTTTGGATGCCGGCGTAGCCCAACACGGGCCAGCCCAGCCGCTCTTCGCCCCAACTCCAAAGGCTGCCGTCCGACGCCAGGGCCACAATGTATCGGCTATAGCCATAAGCGATCATGGGCTTGACGTGGCCGGTTGGCAATTTCGTTCCAGTTGAACTTCCGAACCAATGATAGGTGACCAAAACACCAGTGGCGCTGAGCAGAAGAATTGCCGCGGTCGTCGCGATGGTCGTTTTGGTTTTTGTCCAGGCCATAATTTTCAATGCTCCTTTCGCGAGGGTTAAGGTGGAAACGGAAGCGGTCGCGCCCTTGGCCGCGGCGATGGTAGTGACAGACGTTGCCAAAGCCGCCGGGGCCACTTGAATCGAATTGGCGGAAAGCGCGCCGGCGATCAGCGCGGTCGTGGAATGCACGCCGCGTTTGGAAAAATAATTCCGCAGTTTTTCGAGCGCGCGGTCGGCCCGTTTGCGCGCGGCCCACTCGCCGATGCCGAGGAGCGCCGCGGATTCCGCCGCGGACCGGTTTTCAAAATAGCGCAGCGCCAAAAGCGTGCGGTCTTTTTCATTGAGCCGCGACATGGCAGCTTCCAGCAGCGGCGCCAATTGCTGCCAGTTGGCATCGGGATTTTCTTTCTCTGGAATGATCTGCATGCGCGCCTCTTGCTCGTGGCGATGACGCCGTGCTTTGGTGCGAAGAAATCTTAGCGCCGTCCAGCGCGTCGTCTCATAAATCCAGCCCGTCAGGACCGTTCCGGACCGCAAGCTGCCCGCCTTTTGTGCGAAGATGATAAAAACCGCCTGCGTGATGTCCTCAGCCTCGGAATAATCCCTGGTGAACCGCAGCGCCACCGAATAGGCGAGATTAATGTGCCGCCGCACCAATTCGGCGAACACTTCCTCAGAACCGGTCGCGGCGTACTCCCGCACCAGTTCCATATTGTTTGCTTCAGGCATCTAAAATCATATTTCCGATGACAGGGAAATTTGGACAGCAATTTTGTGGAGTCCAAATCAGGTGGGGACGGCGCGCCTGCGCCGTCCGCGCCGCGTTCAGCGGCGCAACGTGAGGCGTTATTTTGGCTTGCGGGCGTGATTCGTTCCGCCCGTTATTGCGCGGGCGGTGACGCCGTAGCGCGGCTTCCCTACCCGCCCCTGATCAGGCCCTCGCCATTGAATTGCGCCACCCTCATTGCGGATACTGATCCGCGGAAAGGCTGGCCAATGCCTCTCTTAAATCAGGCTCGAAATCACTCTGCTCCTGAAACCAGAAAAACTGCCGCACGCCTGTTAGCCCCGCGTACTGCTGAAAAAGATACATCGGTTGATAATTGACCCAATGACTCGACCCGTCGGCAAACACCTCGTTGCCGCCAGCGGGAGCCGCCGACCGGGATTTGCGATGCGGCGGCGTGTCGTCCCAGGCGTGGATGGGAGCGCCCTGCACACCGCCCCAGCCCTCGTCCTGATCGCGCACCATTTCATCGGCAGCCAGCGCCCAGTAGGATTTTGAAGTGTTCAATTTCACCGGGCTATGGGCTGTAAAATCGCCAGCGGGAGTATGCCAATTCGTCATCCCGCCCATGTATTCATAGCCCAGCACCCATTGTCCGTCCGGCAAACCCGGAGCCGGCGCCCGGGCCGTCGGGTCAAAGTAGGGCAGTTGGCCGATGGAATGCGGGCGTCCGGGACAACACCAGATGGAGCTGTTATTCGTCGCCAACTGCAAACCGGCGGATTTCACGCTCTCGACCTGCGCCAGATTCAAAGCGCACGGGACTTCCTTGCCCATATTGTCAACGCGCAGCGGGACGACAAAATCATTGTTGTCATTGGCATAGATCGTCATACCTAGCCCAATCTGCCGCAGGTTGTTAAGGCAACCCGTCCGCCGGGCCTTTTCCTTGGCGCTCGAAAGGGCCGGCAGCAACAAAGCCGCCAGGATGCCGATGACTGCGATGACCACCAGCAATTCAATCAACGTGAATGCACGGCGAAACCTCACAAAGGGATATGACACCGCAGCCGCGAGTTTGTTTCAATAAATTTCTGCCGTTATAAATCCTCGCGATGCGGAAGATGATCGCGGTTCCACCGGCTCAAAGCCTGGTCACTCGTGTCGTCGAACAGAGATTTCAACGTCACCGTTTCGACATGCCCATCACAAAAGGAGACGTTCGCGCGGTTCTGATGACGCGCGTGCGGCTCATTAGTGTCCCACAAGGTACTCAGCATGTCGCGAGGTCTGATCATTTCCGAATCGCCCATTACAAAATGACTGTTGCCACGAAATCCGTCGCCTAGTTCCATCATTTCACTGGGACTGACCACTTCCGATTCCCGGACGGGCGGAGGCTCAACCAGCGAACTGACGAATTGATAGCCAAGGCCTTGGGAAGGCAGTTGTGCCAATGGACCATCCCATGTCTGGGTCGGGCCTCGCATCCCCATGAAATTATACCCGTAGGAATGATTGTACGCGTTGTTCGTCGGCCACGTGGCCGGGCGCACCATGGAGGGACATCGCCAGACGCCTTTCAGCTCCCAGCTAAAATCATTCGAGCCGTATTGGATTCCGAGGAAGCGGTTTAAGCCATCCCTCCAGGTATTGGAGTGAACCTCCCTCCAGTTGTGGGAGGGACCGAGATGCATCTCCAGCGGATAAACGTGGTTTTCATCCACGAACTGCTGCATCGCCTGACTCAGTTCGCGCACGTTATTAATGCACGGGGTTAGTTGCGCGAGGCGTTTGGCGCCGGCCAGCGACGAGAGCAACAGAGCCGCGAGAATTCCGATAATCGCCGTAACCACCAGCATTTCAATCAAGGTGAATGCGCGGCGAAACCTCACGCCTAATAAAATGTCTCCGGTCAATTTTGTTTCAAGGATTTTGTATCGTTTGTCTGGGGACTACAAATCCTCGCGATGCGGAAGATGATCCCGGTTCCAACGGCTCAAGGCCTGGTCGCTCGTATCGTCAAAAAGAGATTTCAGCGTCACCGTTTCGACATGCCCATCACAAAACGCGACGTTTGCGCGATCCTGATGGCGCGCGTGCGGTTCACGAGTGTCATATAACACTCGCAGCGGAATGATGGCGTGAACCCTAATCAACATGGAGTCGCCGCTGACAAAATGACTGTTGCCGACAAATCCGTCGCCCAATTCCATCATTTCGCTCGGACTAACGACTTCGGATTCCGGGATCGGCGGTGCCGGAAAATGCGAGCTGCCAAATTGCCTTCCAAGCCCATGTGAAGGCCAGCCCAGCCGGTCGTGCGGGATGGTACCTGGGCCCAGCATTCCGTAGTTGTTGTATCCATAGGACATATCGTAATCGTAATTCGTAGGCCAGGTGGCTGGCCGGATCATGGAAGGACAGCGCCAGACACCTCGCGTTTGCCAGGTAAAGTCATTTGGATCGCCTTGGATTCCGAGGACGTGGTTCAAAGCGTCCTCCCAGTTGCGGTAAAGATTGGGATAAGCGCCTTTGTCAAAATCAACATTCGCATCGAGCGGATAAACGTGGTTTTGCTGGACGAATTCCTGCATCGCCAACCCCAGTTCCCGCACGTTGTTCATGCAATGAGTCCGTTGCGCGAGACGTCTGGCGCCGGTCAACGCCGATAGTAACAAAGCCGCCAGGATGCTTATGATGGCGATGACCACCATCAATTCAATCAACGTGAATGCGCGGCGAAACCTCACAACGAATAAGACATCGCCGAAGTGGCTTCGTTTCAAGGGATTTTTGTGATCACCTTCATTTCGGCAGATAAGCCACGCTCCGCAGATTGATGAGGTCCTGATTCACGGTTCCATCGCTGGAGATTTCCTGAGGGCGAGGGTCATCATGTGTCCAGTTCAGCGTGTCGGGGCAGAGGAGTTTGATGAATTCAACGTGACCATCCGCGAAGCCCAAGGGATAAGATTTTTTGTGGGTCCGGGAAGGAACATCGTTCATGTCGCTCCCAGGGGTCATGACCACGAGGAACAGCGCATCGTTCACGCTCTGCGGGTCTTCATCGATGAAAACAAACAATTTGGAAAAGGAGGGAATATCCGTTTCGCGCGTATAGACCGTGCGCGAAGTATCCGACAAGGAGAGCCCGTTCATCCAGGTATTCATGGAGTAACTCCGCACGTAGGGAAGGCCCTCTTCGTCCCGCCGGTCCATCGGGCAACGATAGATCGCCGTGGAACCCGTATATGGATACAACGTGCCGCGCTTGATGCAGTCGACGTTCGTTGCATCGCTGACGCCCGGTTCCAATTGCCCATAATCGGGGTCTTGCGGCTCCGTTTGGGCGTCACCGAGTACCCATGCATTCAGGTTGGTTGCATACGGCACGTGATAAGGCACGCACGAGGGCAGAAATCCCTGATGCTCGCCGTTATACATCGTCCAGGCCAGGCCGAGTTGTTTCAGGTTGTTCGCACACGCCGCGCGTTGCGCCTTGCCCTTCGCCGAAGACAACGCCGGAAACAGCAACGCCGCCAAAATGGCAATGATCGCAATGACCACCAGCAATTCAATCAACGTAAATGCGCGGCGAAACCTCACAGGAAAAGAGACACCTGCGGCGAGATTTCGTTTCGAGGAATTCTTGCCTAGCGAACGCCAGTTTTGAAGTGTGCCGGCCAGGCGCGGCGGCGACGGCGCTTTGAGAATCACAAATGGAACGCCAATAACAAAATGATTCGTGTTCATTCGCGTCCATTTGTGGGTTTCCGCAACGGTTTGACGCGATTCACCACGAGAGCGTGAATTCGTAATCCGCCGCGCCCCCCATCGGCCCGTCATCCAGCAAAATCGCCACCGTCTGGTTATTTCCCGAATCGGGCCTTTGAACGATGGAAACCTTCCCGCGCCCAACCCGTTTGGTGAGTTTGATCTTTTCCGGACTTCCCGGTTTGAAAGCGCGGCTCAGCCCATAAGGCGCTGTCGAACTCGACGCCGCCGGCAAAGCTGAAGCGTTGACCGACATCGTTTGCATACCGATTCCGTTGTCAATCCAGGTCGGGGTCCACGCCTTGCCATTGATGGTCATTTTTGTCGGCTGTTGCCACGTCAAATGTTCCACCCAAAGCTTGCCGCCGGATAACTTCACTACGTCCGAACCATCCACGGAAGCCCTGAACGTGAGCGTCTTCGGCCCGAACAAAGGCAAGCCCAAGTAAACAATCGCGATCGCCAGCAACCCGCACGCGGAAATCAGCCCCGCTTTCTTCAGCGTCGATACTCTTATTTGCAACGCCGGCTCGGTCGACGGTGGGACGAGGATGTTCTTTTGGCAAATTGGGCAATGGATGCGCGAACCCGCATAGCCAATGTCACACACCACCTGCCGCTTGCATTCCGGACAGGTAAATTTGAATTCAGGCATAACTCAGTTCTTTCCTTCGCTGCGATTGGTAAGGACACCGCGCTGCACCGTAGCGCAGGCTGCTGAGCCTGCGCGTGCACGCGGCGCCAGTGCGCCATCCGTGCCAACCAACGTTTCAATAAAGCGCCGCCGAATTATTCGTATCGGAACTGAAATCCGCGCCCACCAAATCCGTATGCCCATCCCCAAACGTCACATTCGCCTTGCCCGAATGCCGCGTCGAAAGCGGATCCTGGTAAGGCACCCAGCGTCCGTCATTGATTATATGGCCGTTGCCTTCCGAAAGGCTTCCGGGTTCTTCGGCCAGTTCGATTTTCGCCGCCGGATTGCGCACGCCGCTCTCCTTGAATAAATACGCCTTCGGCGAGTCGCCGGAATTTTCAATCACCGTCGACATCCCGCCATTGATGTCATTGTTATCGACTCCCCAGCCATTGAAGCTGTAGCTGAAAAGATAAGGCCCATAGCCGTCATTATTTTGACCGCTGTCAATCCGGTCGTCGTCGCTCAAATCCAGCGGGCAACGCAGCGCCGGTTTGCTGGTGGGAAGCTCGGCCAGGATCGGGCTCTTTTGGAACGGCGGATACGTATTCGTATCGCTCCGCCAATAGATCCAATCTTCAGGATGGTAACCATACATCCGCGAAGCAATGCCCGCGAACGTATCATGGTTGTCATCCACATACATCTTCATGCCCAACCCCAACTGCTTGAGATTGTTCATGCACTGCGCCTGCTTCGCGCGCAGCTTGGCCCGGGTCAAGGCGGGCAACAGCAAAGCCGCCAGAATGGCAATAATGGCGATGACCACCAATAGCTCAATGAGCGTAAATGCGCGGCGAAACCTCACGGCTAATAAGACACCGTAATGCGCAAAATGTTTCAAGATATTTCGGGTTAATGCCGTGGCGACATTTTTTACCAACTCAAAAATCACGAATGAACACGAATTATTGGTGTTCATTCGTGTTCATTCGTGGTTGCAAATGGCAACAAAGGTCGCGTTAAAACACTGCCGACCGCCAAATTTATCTCGCGCCGCCTGCCAATTCCCACCACACTCCCGCGCCCTAAATATGTCAGAAGAGATTTTTAGCCGGGTTGCCCAATTAGGCATCGTCCCCGTCATCGCCCTCGAAAATGCCGAAGCCGCCATTCCGCTGGCTGATGCTCTCATCGCCGGCGGATTGCCCGTGGTCGAAATCACCTTTCGCACCGCCGCCGCTGCCGAAGCCATTCGCAAAATCGCCCAGGAACGACCGCAATTAATCGTCGGCGCCGGCACGGTTCTAACCGCCGCGAACGTCGATGCCGCCAAAAGCGCTGGCGCCGCCTTCGCCGTCGCTCCCGGCCTGAACGCGCAAACCTTGAAGCACGCCCAATCCGTCGGCCTGCCGTTCATACCCGGCATCGCCACACCCAGCGACATCGAACTCGGCTTGTCGCTCGGCTGCCAGCTCCTGAAATTTTTCCCCGCCGAAGCCAATGGCGGCATCGCCATGCTCGAGGCGCTCTCCGGCCCCTACAAACATACCGGCCTGCATTTCATGCCCACGGGCGGCGTGAAACCGTCAAATCTGGAATCCTACCTCAAGCTCGACACCGTCGCCGCCGTCGGCGGCACCTGGATTGCCAAAAAAGAAGACCTCGCCAACGGAAACTGGAACGAAATTCGCAATCGCTGCCAAGCCGCTCGCGAACTCGTCGCCAAAACCCGCGGCAAGTAGCGCAGCCGTCCGCTTCGTAGCGCAGGCTGCCCAGCCTGCTGTGCCGCAGACTGCCCAGTCTGCCCGGGGTTCCTGACCCCACAACTTTCCTTTGACCCCCGCCGCCAATTTTGCTACCTCATCCGCGCGTTGGTAGAGTTACACCGCCCCCGTGACGCCTCCCTTCGTTTCGTTAACATGAGAACATTATTCTTTCTGGTCGCGTCGGCACTCTCGCTTCAAATCGTTTCCGCCCAGGAACAACCCGTTTACAAGAATCCCCAGGCGCCGCTCGAAAAACGCGTCGACGATCTCTTCAGCCGGCTCACTCAGAACGAAAAACTCGGATTGCTCGGCGGCACCGGCTTTGCCACTCAACCGATTCAGCGCCTCGGCGTTCCCGAAATGGCCATGGCCGATGCCGGCCAGGGCGTGCGCGGCGGCAGCGGCACCACCCAAGGTCCGGCCACGGCGTTTCCCGCCGGCGTGAACATGGCCTCCACGTGGGACACCAATTTAATCGCGCAAGTCGGCCGCGCCATCGGAGTCGAGGCTCACAACAAAGGCACCGGCGTGCAGGTGTTGCTCGGGCCCGCCGTGAACATCCATCGCTCGCCCCTCGGCGGCCGCAACGGCGAATACTTCAGCGAAGACCCCTATCTCGCCGCGCGCCTGGCCGTCAGCTACATCGAAGGCATGCAATTCACCGGCGTCGCCGCCTGCATCAAGCACTTCGCCTGCAACAACCAGGAAGAGGATCGCAACGGCGTCGATGCCAAAGTCAGCGAACGCGCCCTGCGCGAAATTTATTTGCCCGCCTTCGAAGCCGGCGTCACCGAAGCCAAAGTCTGGTGCGTGATGAGTTCCTACAACCTCGTGAACGGCCACCATTCCAGCGCCAATCATTATCTGCTCACCGACATTCTGAAAAACGAATGGGGCTTCGACGGCACCGTGATGTCCGATTGGGGCGGCGTGCACGAAACGGACGCTGTTCAGGACGGCAACGATCTGGAAATGCCCAAAGGCGACCACATGAACGTCGCGCAATTGAAAACCGCTCTCGCCAATCACAGCGTCACCCAGGCGGCCATCGACGATTCCGTGCATCGCATTTTGCGCACCATCATCCGCGTCGGGTTGCTCAATGGCCCCATGACCCAGGACCATTCGCTCGTGAATTCCCAGGAGCACAGCGATCTCGCCTACAAAGTCGCCACCGAAAGCATCGTGCTTTTGAAAAATGAGCACCACATCCTGCCGTTGAATCTCCAGAAGACCAAATCCCTCGCCCTGATCGGCGAATCGGCGCACAAACTGCAGGTCGGCGCGCTCGGCAGTCCGCGCGTCAAGCCGTTGAAAACCGTCGAAATTCTGGATGCGCTCAACGAACGCTCCGCCACCGCGCGCGCCGGGAAGATGCAGATTACCTTCATTCCGGGTCCGGGTGAAGGCGACGTCATCCCAGCCTCGGCCGTCACCGTTCCCGGCGATGCCTCCGCGCACGGCTTCCACGCCGAATATTTCACCAACGCCAACCTCGAAGGCCAGCCCGCGCTCGTCCGCACGGATAAAGAAATCGATCTCGACGGCGACGAACGGCCCGCGCCCGGCATTTCCGGACGCGTTTTCAGCGTCCGCTGGACGGCCAATCTCTCCGTCACCAACAGCGGCCCATACATTCTCTCGTTCACCGGCGATGACGGTTTTCGCGTGTTTCTCGACGACAAAAAATTGATCGAAAAATGGGAACATCAGGCGCCGCTCACGCTCACGAACGAAGTTCGGCTCGAAGCGGGCAAAACCTACGCGTTGCGCATCGAGTTCTTCCAGGACGGCGGCGGATACGCCGCGCGCCTCGCGTGGAAACCCGGCGGCAAGCCGAATTTCGCCGATGCCATCGAAGCCGCCAAAGCTTCGGACGTGGCCATCGTCTGCGTCTCAACCATGGGCGAGGAAGGCGAGGGGCACGACCGCCCCTCGATGGATTTGCCGAACAATCAATCCGCCCTCATCCGCGCCGTCGCCGCCGCCAATCGCCACACCATTGTCGTGTTGAACAACGGCACACCCGTCACCATGACCAACTGGCTCAAATCCGTTCCCGGCGTCATCGAAGCCTGGTTCCCCGGCCAGCGCGGCGGCGACGCCATCGCCGACATCCTTTTCGGCAACGTGAATCCCTCCGGCAAATTGCCCGACACGCTCGCCACGAGCCGCTCGGATTATCCGGACTTCGGAAATTTTCCCGGCACGAATCACGTCGTGAATTACGCCGAAGGCATCTACGTCGGCTACCGCCATTTCGACAAGGACAACCTCCAGCCGCTGTTCCCCTTCGGCTACGGCCTGTCCTACACCACCTTCAAATACAAACACCTCGCGCTGTCCTCCGCCACGCTCGCGCCCGACGGCACCGTCACCGTCCGCGCGGACATCACCAATACCGGCAAACGCGCCGGCGAAGAAGTTGCGGAGCTTTACCTCCATGATCTCAAGCCCGCCATCGACCGCCCCATCCGCGAACTCAAAGGCTTCGCCAAAGTCGCGCTGCAACCCGGCGAAACCAAAACCGTCCAATTCACCATCACCCCCCGCGACCTCGCCTACTACGACGTCCCCGGGGCGCAATGGAAAGCCGACGCCGGCAATTACGAAATCGAAATCGGCGCCTCCTCCCGCAACCTCCGCCTGAAAAAAACCATCCACCTTACCGCCGATTTCACGCAATCGCCATCCGACGCTCAAAAGATGATTGCGCGATAACTCAGTCCGCCGCGTTCAATGGGGGAAAAGGGACGAGGTAAGGTGGTGTTCAGGGCTCAGTGGCGTCGATCGTAAATCCTCAATAGCGGGATGGAGCCTTCGCCGCTCCCTTACTGGGTTTTTCACTCCATAGAATCCCCGCCGTACATTGCACACCATTAGCAGGCATAAACGCAAAAGGCATGCGCGCCTGCGATCAAATGAGTGAGCCCCGGACCGGAACGAACGGAATACCAGTCATTTAAATGAGGAACGACGTCCAGACCTCCCCTCCCGGTCAAACCAACGGCCTCTCGACCGCCAAACAGGCGTTGCTCGCGAAATGGCTCCGCGGCGGCGCGGCCAACAAGGGCAACGCGCCCGAAAAATCCATTCCCCGCCGGCCCTCCGGCACCATCGCGCCATTGTCTGTTGAGCAACAACGCCTTTGGTTTTTCAACCAATTGGACCCCGACAGCCCCCTCTACAACATGCCCATCGCCTCGCGTCTGCGCGGCCCGCTGAACCCGCAGGCCCTACAGCAAGCGATGGATACCGTCGTCGCCCGCCACGAAGCGTTGCGCACCCGTTTCATCGGCCAGGAAACCAAGCCATTCATCGACAAGGCATCTCCAGTGCCGATGCATTTCATCGACCTCCGACAATTTCCAGCGACAAAGCACGAAAATATTCCCGACACCCTGCTAAAACCCGCGACACAAGATGCATCCCAACGCGTAAACACCTTCCCCCTCTCCCATCGGATGGGAGAGGGCCGGGGTGAGGGTGCTGGCATAATTTCCCAACGCGAAGCCGAAGCCCGCCGCCTCCTCGAAGCCGAATCCAAACGCGCCTTCGATCTCTCCCGCGACCTCATGGTGCGCGCCGTCCTCGTGCAAATGGCCGACGACGACTGGATTTTCCTGGTCCTCATGCACCACATCGCCTCCGACGATTGGTCCTGGCGCGTGTTTTGCAGCGAAGTCGCAGCCGCCTACGAATCGATTATTTCCAATCGCGCGCCCGACCTCCCGGCGCCGCTGCTGCAATACGGCGATTTCGCCGTCTGGCAAAAAGAATGGCTTGCCGGCAACGTTTTGGAACAGCATCTCGCCTATTGGCGAAAGCAACTCGACGGCGCACCGCCGATTTTGGAACTGCCCACCGACCGTCCACGCCCGGCCGCGCAAACCTTTCACGGCGCCTGCGAGTGGCTGAGTTTTCCGTCCGATCTCAGCGACAAAATCAACACGCTCAGCCAGAGCGGCGGCTTCACGCCGTTCATGATTTTGCTCACCGCGTTTCAAACCCTCCTGCATCGCTACACCGGCCAGGAGGACATCGTCGTCGGCTCGCCCGTCGCCGGCCGCGGTCGCGCGTGCCTGGACAAAGTCATCGGTCTGTTCGTCAACATGCTCGTCCTGCGCACCAAGCTCGACGGCAACCCCGCCTTTTTCGAATTGCTCCACCGCACGCAAGCCTCCGTCCTCGAAGCGCTCGCGCACCAGGAATTGCCCTTCGAAAAACTGGTCGAAGAACTCCAGCCCGAACGCAGCGCCAGCTATTCGCCGCTCATTCAAGTCATGTTCGCGCTCCAGGATGAGCTCTCCGACAATCTCAAACTGCCGGGCCTCGCCATCACGCCGTTCACGCTCGATCCCGGCACCGCGAAATTCGACCTCACGTTCACGATCGTGAAGAGCGGTTCATCCTTCAAATGCTGCGCGGAGTACAACAGCGATTTGTTTGACTCCATCACCGTGCGCCAGATGCTTGGCCATTATCAAAACTTGCTTGAGAGCGTCACCGCCAACTCCGACCAAACCCTTGCCGACATTCCCTTGCTCTTGAGCGACGAGCAAAATCGGCTCCTCATCGAATGGAACAACACCGCCGCGGATTATCCGCGCGGCAAAACTATCCACGAGCTATTCGCCGCCCAAGTCGCCGCCACGCCGAACGCGGTCGCCGTCGTTTTCGGCAATGAATCGTTGACCTACCAGGAACTCGACTGGCGCGCGAATCAGTTGGCGCATCACCTGAAATTTTCCGGTGCCAAGCCCGAAACCCTTGTCGCCATCAGCATGGATCGCTCGCTGGAAATGATCATCGGCCTCCTCGGCACGCTCAAAGCCGGCGCCGCCTATCTGCCGCTCGATCCCGGCTTCCCCGCCGAACGCCTCCACTTCATGCTCGATGACAGCAAAGCCACGCTGCTCTTGACCCGTTCGCAGGAAAAAAATCGCCTCGGCGACCTCCCGAAAAATGTCCGCGCCATCTGCCTCGACACCGACTGGCGATTGATTTCGGAGGAAGGCGACAAGCCATTGGCCATCCCGATGTCTTCCAAAAATCTCGCCTACGTCATCTACACCTCGGGTTCAACCGGTTGGCCGAAGGGCGTGCAAATCCCGCATCGTGCCGTCGTGAATTTTCTCCATTCCATGCGCCGCGAACCCGGATTGAGCGCCGCCGACACACTGCTCGCCGTGACCAGCATCTCCTTCGACATCGCCGCGCTCGAAATGTTTCTGCCGCTGACCGTCGGCGCGCGATTGGTGATCGCCTCCTCCGAGGAAATTTTCGACGCCGCGAAAATGAAGGCGTTGATTCACGGCAGCCGTGCGACCGTGATGCAAGCCACGCCGTCCTTCTGGCAATTCCTGGTGGAATCGGACTGGCTCGGCGATCGCCAGATGAAAATTTTATGCGGCGGCGAAGCCCTCTCCCGCGAACTCGCCGACAAGCTGCTCGAGCGGGCAGAGGAAGTCTGGAACCTCTACGGCCCCACCGAAACCACCATCTGGTCCGCCGTGTGCAAAGTTGAGTCTGGCTCCGGCCCCATCCCCATCGGCCATCCCATTGCCAACACGCAAATCTATTTGCTCGACACCCATTTGCAGCCCGTCCCCATCGGCGTCCCCGGCGAACTCCACATCGGCGGCGACGGCCTTGCCCGCGGCTACCTCAATCGTCCCGAACTTACCGCCGAAAAATTCATCGCCGACCCCTTCGCGCGTAGGCGCCGAGGTAACGAGCCGGAGCGCGGCTCTGCGAGCCGCAGCAACGTAGACGGTCAACACGTTGAATCTCCTTCCCGCGCTGAAGCAACTTCCCCCTCTCCCATCGGATGGGAGAGGGCCGGGGTGAGGGCGGCCCCCCGCCTCTACAAAACCGGCGACCTCGCCCGCTGCCGCCACGACGGCTCCCTCGAATGCCTCGGCCGCAACGATTTTCAAATCAAACTCCGCGGCCACCGCATCGACCTCGGCGAAATCGAATCCGTCCTGCGCCATTATCCGAATGTCTGCGAAGCCGTCGTCCTGCTCCGCGAAGACGAACGCCATCAAAAGAAAATCGTCGCCTACTTGCAACGCTCCGCGCACCCGTCGCCCGACGCCGGAATGCTCCAGCAATTTCTCAAGACGAAATTGCCCGACTACATGATTCCCTCGGCCTTCGTTGTGCTCGACAAATTCCCGCTCACGCCGAACGGCAAAATCAACCGCAAAGCCCTGCCCGCGCCCGACGCCGATCGCCCCGAAGCCGCGCACGATTTCACCCCGCCCCGCACACCCGCGGAGGAATCGCTGGCGAAAATTTGGCGCGAACTCCTCGGCCTGGAGCAAATGGGCATCGACGACAATTTCTTCGAACTCGGCGGACACTCACTGCTCGCCATGCAATTGGCCGGCCGTCTGCGCGGCACATTTCAGGCCGACCTTTCCCTGCGCAACATTTTCGAAGCCCCGACCATCGCCGAACTCGCCGCGATTCTCGACCGGCAACAAAATCGGCCGGCGACTCCACCCCTTCAGCCATCGCCGCGCGCGCAATGCATCACCGCCGAGCACGCGCAAGAGTTGCTGGACAATCTCGACGGCCTTTCCGACTCGGAAGTGGAGTCTTTGCTGGAACAAATTTCGACCCAATCGGGAGGTAGATCATGAACCCACATTGCGAAACTCAAAATGTGCTGAGCCTGTTTGAACGCCAGGCGCAGCGCGACCCGGCCGCCGCCGCCGTCTCATCACCGCGCGGCAGCCTGACCTATGGCGAACTCAATGAACTTGCGGAAAAAACCGCCGCGCTGCTGCGCGCGCACGGCATCGGCCCCGAAGTGCTGGTCGGCCTCTGCGTGCCGCGCTCGCCCGCCACGCTCGTTGCCGCACTGGCCATTTTCAAATCCGGCGGAGCGTACCTGCCGCTCGATCCCTCCGAGCCGGAGGCGCGCTTGAACTTTATGTTCAACGACGCCGGCGTGCGCGTCGTCATCACCGAACATTCGTTAAAGGAAAAAATATCCGGCGCCAGCCGCTGCGTCATCACGCTGGATGATCTCGGCCATCTGATCGAATCTCCGCCCGCTCCCGAAAATGCCGCCGCCAAAAACTCCACCGCGCCGGATTCAAAATCGCTCGCCTATGTCATTTTTACCTCCGGTTCCACCGGCACGCCCAAGGGCGTGGAGGTGACGCACGGAAGTTTGTCCAACCTCGTTTCCTGGCATCAAAATGCATTCAACGTGATTCCGCAGGACCGCGCAAGTTGCGTCGCCCGGGTAGGCTTCGATGCCGCCGTCTGGGAAATCTGGCCATATCTCACCGCCGGCGCGAGCCTCCACATTCCCGAAGACGACAAACTCAAGGACCCCGAAGCCTTTCAATCGTGGCTCATCGAGAAACGCATCACCATCAGTTTCGTCCCCACGCCCATGACCGAGCGTCTGCTTGCGCTGCGATGGCCCGCGAACACGTCATTGCGCATCATGCTCACCGGCGGCGACACGCTGCACACCTATCCCTACGCGGATCTGCCGTTCCTGCTCATCAATAATTACGGCCCGACCGAATGCGCCGTCGTGGCCACCTCCGGTTTGGTTTCCCCTCAACGCAGCGAAAATCGCCTGCCCTCCATCGGCCGGCCCATCACCAACACCCAGGTTTACATCCTGGACGAAACCATGCGCGAAGTTCCGCCCGGCACGCCCGGCGAAATTTACATCGGTGGCGCGGGTGTCGCGCGCGGCTATCGGAACCGTCCCGAACTGACCGCCGAACGCTTTATTCAAAATCCCTTCGCTGGCGTTTCCAGCCGGCTGTTTAAAACCGGCGACTGCGCCCAAAAGCTGCCCGGCGGCCAGCTCGCGTTTCTCGGACGCTTTGATGAACAAATTAAAATCCGCGGCTTTCGCATCGAACCGAACGAAATCGTCGCCGCATTGAACGAACATCCCGCCGTGTCACAAAGCGTCGTTGTCGCGCGCGAAACCGCGGATTGCGACAGCCGGTTGGTGGCGTATTTCGTGCCGCGCCCCGGCCGCATCGCGACCGTGAGCGAGTTGCGCGATTTCCTCGGCGCGCGCCTGCCCGCCTACATGGTCCCCGCCATGTATGTCACGCTCGGCGCCATGCCGCTCACGCCCAACGGCAAAGTCGACCGCGCCGCGCTTCCCGCGCCCGACGCTGCCAACACGCTCGGCGAGGATGTCTTTCATCCGCCGCAAACGGAAATCGAGCAAGTCGTCGCCGGAATTCTCGCGCCGCTGCTCGGCGTTGAACGCGTGGACGTGCAGGCAAACTTTTTCGCGCTCGGCGGCCACTCCTTGCTCGGCATCCAGCTCATCTCCCGCCTCCGCGACAGTCTGGGCGTGGAACTTTCGCTCCGCACCGTGTTCGAATCACCCAGCGTCGCCGAACTTTCCGTAGAAATCGAACACCTCCTCTGCGCCAAGCTCGAAGCCATGACCGAAGAAGAAGTCCAACGAACGTTACAGGCAGAAAAAGCCCAGCCCTAGAGTGTCTGCCAAAATACATTTCCGAAAAAATTCGCTCCGCGGCAAAAAATTGTCGCCGGCGCGCGCGCGACATTTCTCTGGGCACGTAAACAATTTCCCCCTCTCCCATCGGATGGGAGAGGGCCGGGGTGAGGGAAACCCCCAATCCCAAAGGGATTGCGCCCTCCAACTCAGGGTTGTCCCGCAAGAGCGGGACTACCCTGGGCTGGCGACCGAAATTTTCTTCAACCCTGAAAGGGTTGTGCCGAAACGCTTTCAAAGACCTTCGTCGAGGGAGGTGCTCAAGGCTCACGGGGCAGCATTTTTAAACACTTCCAAAACCTATGCCCCCCACCGCCACCCCTGAATCCACTCCCAAAAAAAACGCGCCCCTCAGCCTGGCCGCGTTGCTGGATCCCGAAGTGCTTGGGAATCCTTACCCGCTCTACCACCGCCTCCGCAGCGAATCGCCCGTCCACTGGGACCCGCTCCTGCGCGTCTGGGTCGTCACGCGCTACGAAGACGTCATCACCGTCCTCCGCGACTTTTCCGCGCAACGCACACCGCCCCCCGCGCAACTCACCGCCATGGGCCTCTCCGCGCTGAACCCCGTCGCGCAAGTGATGGTCAAGCAAATGCTCTTTCTCGATCCGTCGGCGCACACGCGCATTCGCGGCCTCGCCTCCGCCGCCTTCACCCCCGCGCGCGTCGAAATGCTCCGCTCGCACATCCGCGAAATTGTCCAAAACCTGCTCAAACCCGTCGCGCCCACCGGCCGCATGAACGTCATCGCGGATTTGGCCGAACCGCTCCCGTGCATCGTCACCGCCGAAATGCTCGGCGTCCCGGTCGAGGACTATCGCCAATTAAAATCCTGGTCACAGGACTTCGCCGAAATTCTCGGCAACTTCCAGCACAACCCCGATCGCGTGCAGCGCATCCTGAAATGCACCGAGGAAATGACCGCCTATTTCCGCGCCATGATGCGCTCCGACAAATTGCGCCCCGAAGGCCTGGTCAACTCCCTGAAGAACGCGGAAATTAACGGCGACCGCCTGACCGAAGAGGAAGTCATCGCCAATTGCATCATCACCATGGTCGGCGGCCAGGAAACCACCACGAACCTGCTCGGCAACGGCGTTCTCGCGCTCCTGCGCAATCCCGGCGAATTGGAAAAACTCCGCGCCAACCCCGCGCTCGTGCCCTCCGCCGTCGAGGAATTGCTTCGCTTTGAAAGCCCCACGCAATACACCGGCCGCATCGCCGCGCAGGACACCGAACTCGGCGGCAAAGTCATCAAGCAAAAGCAAGCCGTCTTCGCTGTTCTCGGCGCCGGCAATCGCGACCCGGAACGCTTCGCCAATCCCGATCAACTAAACCTTGCGCGCGCCGACAACAAACACCTCGCCTTCGGCTGGGGCGCCCATTTCTGTTTCGGCGCCCCCCTCGCCCGAATGGAAGCGCAAATGGCCTTTGAGGAATTGTTGCATCTGCAAAACTGGAAACTCGAACCCGGCCCGCTCACCTGGCGCACCAACCTCGCCCTCCGCGGCCTGACCGCGCTGCCGATTTCGTTCAGCCGGATGTGATAAGACTGGGTGAGAATCGGGCGACTAGGATATCCCGAATCGACGGATGTCCGTGCTGCACTGTAGGGCAGGCTGCCTAGCCTGCTGCGTCGCAGGCCGCCGAGCCTGCGCGTGTCATTGCTGCCTTGAATTCCCAATTGGCCGCCACCTGCTTCAACCACGATTCGACCCTGGCCTGACGCGATTCCAATTTTCTTTCAACTGCTGCGCGTTTATCTTCCGGCCCGATGTGCGCGGACAACACAGCTACGCTGAATCCAAAACCATCCCGAGCGGCATTCATCGCAGTTGCGATTGCCGGCATCTGCACCTTTCTGAACATATATTGCACCCAGCCGCTGCTGCCGTTCTTTCAAAAGGTTTTTCACGCCTCCGAAATCCAGGTCAGCCTCACCGTCAGCGCGGTGATATTGGCCGTGGCCCTCGCCGCGCCGTTTACCGGCATGCTCGCTGAAACCTTCGGACGCAAACAGGTCATCGTGCCCGCGCTCTTTGCCATGACGGTGCCGACGTTCCTCACCGCCACCTCGCCGAACCTCGCCGCCCTCATCGCGTGGCGTTTCGCCTACGGAATTTTTGTGCCCGGGGTCATTGTCGTGATGATGGCCTATATCACCGAGGAATTCGCCGGGCGCGCCGGCGTCGTAATGGCCGCGTATGTGGCGGCCACGGTGTTCGGCGGATTTCTCGGGCGTTTCATAGTCGGCCTCCTCGCCACCCACGCGAACTGGCGCCTTGGGTTTGTTATTTTGGGAGTGCTCGATTTATTCGGCGCCATCGCCGTGGCGCGCTGGCTCCCGCCGTCGGTGCATTTCGTCCGGGCAACGCACGTGTTCCGATCCTTCCGCGACACGTGGTCGCATCTGCGGAATCCTCGCCTGCTCGCCATCTGCGCCATGGGATTCACAATCCTCTTTTCGCTCGTTGGCGCGTTCACCTACGCGAATTTTTATCTCGCCCGCCCGCCCTTCAATCTCACACCCGCTGGACTCGGCAGCATCTTTTTTGTGTACTTGTTCGGATGCGTCGTGACGCCGTGGGCCGGCCATTTCCTGGATCGGCACGGATTTCGGCAAACCACCGGATTATCCGCGTGCATTTGTCTTCTCGGATTGCTGCTCACCTTGGTGCATTCATTGCCGGTCGTGATCATTGGCCTGGCGATTTTTTCCTCCGGCATCTTCGTCGCTCAAGCCGCCGCGTCCGTGCTGACCGGTGAAGTAGCCGGCCGGGCTCGTTCCACCGCCGCGGGTTTGTATGTGACATTCTACTACGCCGGCGGAAGCGTGGGCGTCGCCGCCACTGGCTGGTTTTGGCTGAGAGGCGGTTGGCCCGAGTGCATCGAATTGTTTGTGCTCATCAGCGTCATCACCTTCATCCTCGCGCAATTCGGAGGAAAAAAGATTTCCACAATCGAAGCCAGCCAGAGCCACATGGACACCGCCATTTAAATTCGGCCTGCCTGTCCAATCAACCCATTCGCATATTTGAATTCAAGATAGCTTGCTCCCCCAATGTATAAGTGGACGGTGAATCTTCCGATGTAGTATTTATCACGCGTTTCAATGAACACTTGCTCCAACATGAAGGCTACGAATTTGCCGACAATGCGCGTCGCGAAAACGGCACGCACTGGCCGCAAGAATTCGTACGCATTCCGTGTGAGCAGGCGCTAGAGAACAAAGCTTTTTCCCAACCCTGCTTGCGAAAGTGAGCAGGGTTTTTTGTTTCCGGATTCGAAACCATTGATGCCGTAGCAGCGGGCGTGAGGAGGTTCTTATCTTTGTTGTGAAAAGCCGTGAATGTCCTCACGTCAGCCGTCAGCCGTTCACGGAAAGGGATCGGTAAAACCAAACTAAATCGCCGCGACGCCATGAACAAACAACATTCACCTCCTGACGACCCGCATTCCCGCGCCGCCGTCAATCGCGCCGCCTCGCGCCTGAGAGTCTACCAACTCGAACGCCTTTCCAACACCGACGCCGCGAACATCACCCGACCGCCTCGCAAGCCACTGCGCCAACGCCTGCGACGGATCTATGCGCTCTGGCACCTTATCCGCTAGAGCAAACCAAGAACCACGATGGTCGCAAAACAAACCACATTCCGCAGGTTCACGCGTTTAAGCGTAGCGCACCCGTCCCGGCTGCGAGTGTCGGCGGCGTCTCGCGCCAGACGTTGAAGTAGATCGGACGGCTTTCGCCAAGTTGAACTTGTTTTTCAAGGAAACTAAAAGCGTGAGCCCTGCTCTAATCCTGTGCGTTCCCTGCGTTCTTTTGCGGCCATGAATTTAAACCTGCCCACGGTCGTGGTGACGCCGATCCTCGCCATCCGTACATAAAAAGTGCGCGACAAAGGTCTAAACGAGATCGGCGCTCCCGCTGGGCGGGATTAATGCTCGAAACGAGCGACCGTTATACGGTATGTCCTGACGCCCCGGCCCTTAGATCTCAACCGGAATTTGGACCCAGACTCATTCGTCGCGCACATCTTTTCTCTCGCAAAATCCAAAAACTTTCAAGCCCAACTTATTCACCGATCGACACATCGTAGGAGCCGACGTGAGAAGGCTCTGAACCGCGACCTATCCGCGGCTTCTGTTCCATCAGAGACGCTGGAGAAACTTCTCCGTCTCCCATCGGATGGGACTTGAGCCGCTCGGGGAGCGGCGAAAGGAATTTGCAAAGGCCCGAAAGGGCCGAGCGAGCGGGAGCGAGCGAGTCATTCGCTTTCCACTAAAAGCAGCCTGCGACTCGTAAATCGTAAATCGCAAATCGTAAATTCACAAAATTTCTCTGCGCTGCAACGCGCAAACCAATCCTCCACCATCCATCAATCCACTCATCCCCGCTTCACCACCCGATACTTCGCCCAAATCGCGCCTCCCCGTAATTTTTCCAACGAGAACAGCCGCAGCGTCGCCGCCGCCTTCACCGGCGCATCGCCCGGAATATCAAAAAAGCTTTGCACCCCCGCGCCGCCATCCGCCGCCGGCACCGTGATATGGCTGATCTCATCAATCAGCCCCGCCTTCAGCATCGCGCCATTGAACTTCCCGCCGCCCTGAAGCATTAATTTCTTCAGGCGAAAAGCCTTCGCTAATTTTTCCAGTGCCACGCGCAAATCAATCGTCTTCGCGCCGCAAAAAAGATACGAAACCCCCGCCGTCTGCAAATGCGCCAGGTAATCATTGGTCACGCGCTCCGTCACCAGCAGCACCACATGATCGCCGCCGACTTCATTATGCGTGAACCGAAGCACGCCCTTGGCATCCGCGCCAATGCCCAGCGTCTTCGCATTCTTGTTGGCAATGTGGTCCGCGCGCTTGAACCCCTTCGCCGCGCGCGGCAACTTCGCGCTGCGGCTGTCGAATTCATCCATCGTCGTCGTGCCCACCAGCCACGCCCCAATGCCGAAACTCGCCGCCGTCGTCTCGAACAACTCGCTCTCGTGCTGATACCCCGGCAACTTCCCCCAGCGCTGGCCGATGATTCTGCCATCGACACTCGTGCACATATGACAAATAACATAAGGTCTCATGAAAATCTCCGTGATTGCCGCTTCATTTCCCACCAAGCTGGTTCCGTATAAACCTTCCCCACACCTCATCCGGCTCCCAAACCGCCTCCAAATCCCGCTGCGCCTCGGCTTTCGAAACTCCACCATGCAACACCCGATAAAGAAACACAAACACTGACACTCGCATGTTCGCCGCGCAATGCACGAACACCCGCTTGTCCTCCAGAGCCTCCATCACCCCACTGAACGCCCGGAAATCCGGGGCCGTCGGCGCTTGGAAATTCACCGGAATATGCACATAAGCCATTCCCAACCCCGTCACAATGCTTCCCTCATTGGCCAGCGCGTTATCCGAAGTCGGCAGCGCCAAATTGATGACCGCCTTAAAACCAGCCTCCCGGATCAATGGAAACTGCGCCTCCGTCGGCTGCCCCGCCGTACCCAGTCTCTCGCCGATCACGCGGAAATTATAAATCTCGGACAACGATGATGACATTGCGCTACAGATCCTCTCTTCCTTCAATCAATCCAAAACAAAGCAGACTTGTCGCACACGCCAGGTGAAATCCAATCGTCATCCAAAACCGAACGGGCTCTGTTGTCACATCAATGTCGTGATGGTATCTTGAAAAAGCGCGCCCTGTCAGGATCTCAAACGCTGCCATGATGGCGAAAAGTGCGCCGATCAAAGCGCTTAGTTTCTTGCGGCACTTTTTGTCGACATTTGCCGATTCTTTTCCCCCGTCACTTTTGTCCCTCTGAGCCAGATCTGCCATCACCATTGCGTGGCGTTTTGCCTGGGCCTGCCTGTCAATGGAGTGACTGACGGAAAGAAGATCCTCATATGATTGCTGCTTCAAATACGCTGGATACTCCGCATCTTCCATAATTGTCAATGATGCCTGACAACTAGAACTCGCCCGCGCAAAACTGTAACATAAAACATCCAACCGGTAAATCCGTCCAGCCGCAGGCCGCTTCGAAATCCCGAAGGGATGAAAGACAACAGCCCCGGGCAAAGCGAGTCCGCGAGCGCCGCCCGGGGTATCCCGCACAAAAATCGTTCCCACACTTTCCCGCTTCGCCGGGCGAGCGCAGCGAGTATATCGAGTTCCTTCGTCAACCGCAGCCGACCCAATTTACAACCCCGCCTCACAACTTAAAAATCCGCTTCTCAATTACAACCGCCGCCGGCAACAATATGAGGCAGCACAGCCCCAAAATCGGCAGCAGGAGGCAAACGACCGGCAACATGATCGGTTTCTCCCACCACGCTTTTGGCAGCATTTGCGCGGTTCCGTGTCCGTTAGTCGGATTCATCAGATTACCTCAGAAACCAGCAGATATAAGGCCAAAAACCGCGTTTGCGTAACGCGGAATCCCGACCCGGCGTCGTCAACCGCCTTGGAGCGCCGGTCTCCGACCGGCGCGTTGGAATAACTCCCCCAAAACGCACCGGATTGGCGTTCCAAAACGGGGCCTTAACAATGGCACCGTCAACTTACGTCGAAAATCATTATTCGATTCTTGACAAAATGGCATTGCATCTCACTGAATCACAGTCAATTACTCCTAAAAACTTACCGAGAGTTTTTCTTCGTAAGTGTTTTGTGGTAAAACCGTCGCGATGAAAGGAGAGTTGACTTGGACGTGTAGCGGCCGGGGCCTTCCCAAGCCGTGAGCTTGTCCGAAGGCCGGAGCGCGGCTCTGTCAGCCGCAGCAACGTTCCATCTCCGCAAGCTGATGAATTTTCAAACGCTGTAACTTCGCACAACCACCCCTTTCCGACCTCACCGGACCAAAACAGCCCGCGATTGGCCTTCACCATTGCCATGGTGAACATTCCAATGCTCCCCAGCGAGCTGCTCCGCCTCGCCTGGCTCTCGCTCGATTCGCAGGAAGGCCGGGAATATTGGAAGGCCATGGAGCTCATGGGCCAATACGCCGCCGCGAACCACGCCTGCGTCATCGCCATATCGCCGAAAATCTCGGCGCGAGCGTGCTGCTCGATTTGGAAAACCACCACGCGACACCGGCGGACGAGGGACGTTGGGCATCATTCCCGGCTCAATGGCATCGCCCGGCTTCGTCGTGAGCGGCAAAGGAAACGCCGAATCACTCGATTCCGCCTCGCACGACACCGACCGCGCCACATGAGCCGGAAAGCGGCCAACCAAAAATTCAATTGGAAGGACGTGAACCGTTTCCTGTGCGAAGGCGGCGTCACCCTCATCAGCGCCGGCCTCGATGAAGTGCCCATGTCCTACAAAATGATCCGCGAAGTCATGGCCGCCCAGCACGACCTCGTGACGGTCCTCGGCCAATTCGATCCCCGCCTGGTGAAAATGGCCCCCAGCGGCGAGCGCCCGGAGGATTGAAGAAGAGATTTCCAAATTTCCACGACAACCATGCAATTCCCGTTCCCACAAACGCCCGTCGTCATCACTTTTGGCGATGGCAAAGGTCTGATTTCGCGGCTAACGTGGCAGCGCTTTTAATCGAACACATTTGCGTGATTCAAAGCACGCATTGTCTCAGCGGGGCGCTGGTTCGTAGGGGTACCAGTGCTCCGCTTTGCAATTTTCGGCCAAAATTTTCTAAAACTCGCCAGACGGACCCGCACAGCCCCTTGACCGCATTCATCGGTACAGTTATACAAATGCGGCCACGAGTGGTTGCGCAGGCAAACACCTTGCGGCGAAGTGTTTTCCGGCGCTTCAATTCTGAAGCGCGAACACGGTTGGTTACGCCAATGTAGCTCAGTGGTAGAGCAACGGTTTCGTAAATTCAAAATTGGGGTTTTGCCACCTTTGGCTATGATTGATTCTGCCTGTATTTACAGGGGTTTCATCACTTTCGGCATATACCACGGTTAGCTATGTTTTGCTCCAAAAACAGCAACCCATATACAAAACCGATATACAATTTGCCGAGGAAAGTCGGAAAATTTCATGCGCAAATCGCGCGAAAAAGAAGCGCCAATAAGACGAGAGTTTTGGACACATCTCGCGTTGGATTGCGCGAAGGCGATTCACCGGGAACCTGAGCGACATGCCGCGAGATTAAATCCGAATACCGCGACTGCGGTTCTGCGTCTGCGTGTGGTCGTGAGAAACCCATTGCGTAAGACCGCGCATGACAGCATTGGTAATCTGGCTCATGTCTTGGCCGGGGTACCTTTCCGCGAGAGACTGGCTGACGTGCGCGGACAAGTCCTCATTCCAAAGTTGCAATGCTTTCCGCTGCCCGTGCGCAAGAGCCTTGAGAACGTCCACGGCATTCCGGCTCCGCGCCACAATCTCGTGGCCATTGGCAAAGGGCAACCGCTCGACCACGGCAAATTCGGTTCCCGCATCCGTGGGACGATAACAAGCTGAAAAGCTGTCCATCAGGTCGAGACTCTTGTACCAGGTGACTCCATCATTGGTCTGGAGACGAATCCGTGATGGTGAGGTTCGTGCGGTCGTCATGTTGACCGCCAGAGCCAAACGGGCAATGTCCTTCTCGAAATGCTCAATGGCCGCGGAGGAGGCCAGAAATTGATCGAAGTGTTCGGCGAACTGCTGGCGGATGTCAGCGCCAGCCTGTTCTTCCAATGCGGTGTGACGGGATTGACTTCGTTTCATTTCCAGCCTCATTCGCCTTTCAGGAGCTTCAGCAATTCCTCACGAGGAACGAGCAACTTGCCGCGAAGCGCCCGGCACACCTTCAATTTGCCCCTTTGGATGAGTCTGTAAACACTGAAATAGTTGACGCCCAGGAGCGCGGCGGCTTCCTCGACGGAATAGGCCAGCCGTTCGCCGGAGACCGGAAAGGGCTGCGATTCGGATTTTGAGAGCGTGTCCATACGTCAAAAGAACTTCTTGGATTTCAAGCAGAGCGGGGCGGCGGCATCGGGCACGAGGCCGCGCTTTTCGTTGTAAATCAGACGCAAGATGGCGTCGTGAACGGGTTTTTGCAGGTCGATGACGGGAAAGAGCGGCATCAGATTGGGAAGATGGAAAACATGGGCCAGATAAGGCAGGCGGAACTCCGGCACGTACAAGGTGCAATTTTCGATTTTGGAGAGATTGCTGCGGGAAATATCCCAGCCCGCGAGCTGCAAGCGGCTGGACAACTCCTCCTGCGTCCAGCCGCGCTCCTGGCGCAGCCGCGTGACTTGATCCGCAATCAAATTCACCATCTTCATTCAACTCACTAAGATACCGTGCCGCTGGGCAAAAGCGTTAATGCGTACTGGGCTTGTAGGCCCAAGTTCTCGCGTTGTAATGAGCGAGTACCGATTTTTGCACCTCCTGTTGCCTCCTTGAAATGATTCTGTGCTGTCGGCTTTCATCAGTCGCAAATTAACCCGTGCGGCCAAAAAGCTTGTCCAGATACCTGGACAACATTTTTCACGTCCGATCTTCGTTCTTCCGGCGCGCGTTCTTGATTTGTCTGCATTGGACTTCTTTCAACTCTGCAATTGGGGCTATCAAAACAGTTTTTTGGGCCTCATCTTGTGATGCTTTTATCACAACTTCCTGTCCGAACTTTAGCCAAAATCTGTGAGACAGGTTGTGCGCTTACCGCACAAATGTGGCGTACGACCCGACAAAGTTTTTAACGAGTTTCCGGATTCTCTCATTTCATTTGCTCCAACTTTGCCCGACGACCCGGCATCGTGCTGTAATGGTTTCGTTACAATTCATTTCCATTGCCCGGCAGCTTGCCAAAACAGGCGCAAACAGTTGTGCTGTTACGCAGCAATTTGGCATAAACCGAAGGCGGTTTGGTGTAGGAGCTACACCACTGATGAAAATAACGAAAGGAAGGCAGAAGCGGATTTCCCGATTGCTCGGGGTCGTCAAAGGGGCGAGCAATCGGGGTGCGCCCGTCCGGCGCGAGAGGACAGAAGCCCACCGATAAGGACAAGACTGGCCCAATGCAAGACGCGCTGCCAAAGCTCGCGACGCGGTTACGATGCAAACCGGAACACATCTCTAAAAGCCAAACAGAAGAACGAAACGCGGAGCCGGTTAGAACACCTAAGCGGAGCAACCACTTATCATCGAGACGAACATTCCGAATCCCAGATTAGGAATCCGTCCGTCGTCGTGTTCATCTTACGACCAAATGCAACGGCTGGACGGTGTTCCAAACTGATCTATTTTTTCTTCACTTTCCGGCGTAACTCTGGGTAAGCGACAACCCCTGAAACTATGAGCAGCAGCGGAGCGATTATCTCTCCCGAACGAAAGCATAACGCAGAAAAGAATACCAATAGCACTCCTGACGAGATCAAAAGAAAATTTACAAATTTAACCAAACCAGGAATGAAGGCCATAGCGAGCAGAAAAAGATAGAGCGAAGGCGTATAAGCAATCATCTGACTAGATTGATTGACACCAACTGCCCCGTCTCCCGCTCTGCCGAGGACCAAAAGAAAGGTGACAAACGCCGCCCATGAAATTGCACCGATAAAATATAATATTCCAAGCATGAGTGCCGCACCATTCAGGGTTGCAAGTTGCGTGATCCTGCCGGATTCACGGTGGACTGAAATTCGATTGCACTTTTGTCCTGATAGTCGGGATGGATTGTCATTTGAATTGTTCCATAAAGGCTTCCGGTCCGGGACTTCACGTAAAATGCTTTCTTCAGAAGGTCAATCCAAGCGGGGTCCGTAGGGTCCATTTCAATCTTAACTGATGGCGCATACCCGTTTTCAGGGGCTTCATATCGAAACTCATCTGTTGCTTCGACCAAGCCACCGCTCGGAGCAATAATTTGGATTGACCAGGGATACCTTTCGTGAGGATGAATATCATGAGGGCGGGTAATCTGAATCTGAATGTCCCCATCCGCACTTCCCTCAGTCTTTTTCCCCGTCATAAGGTCAATTGAATAGGTGCGACCATCAGGTTCAAACCCGAAGAAGTGACCTTCGCTGACGAGGGGTTCGGTAGTTCCCTTTTTCCACATTTTTATAATCACCGGACCTTCGGGACTTCCACTGCTGACACCAAACTCACGCGGAGCTTTAGGAGACAACTTGTAGCCCTCCTTTACGATGGATTCGACATCGAACCCGTCGCCATCAACGTCTTGTACTTCAAATCGACCATCTGTCCCCGTTTGTTTTTCAATAGGAATCATTCTGGCTCCAAAGGTCTTTGTTTCCGGAGCGGCGGTGTACCACTGGCGCACCTTTACCTGAACGTTTACTCCTGGTATCGGGATTCCGTTCTGATCGACTACTTTTCCGTAGAAGTGAATTGGAGAATTTTTGCCTTCCACCGCTTGGCGAAATATTTCTTCTCGATTTTGCGCACTGGCGCTCCCTTTGGGGCCAGAATTTATGACCGACGGAACTGGTGGATTGTTAGGGGTGACAGGGGGGAGACTCTGGCCTGCCATTCGAGGAATGTCGCGATTCGTGGCAGCAGGCTCTCGGACTTGCTGTTCAGAATGTGTCCGTGAATGACGTTGGTACAAAAGTAAAGCCAAGAAAAGAACGGCAGCCAATGTAACCGGTATAATTACACGAGGCCTTATTCTCATTGTAAACCCTTGAGGCTCATCTTTATTAACGCTTCATCCCAGAACTGCCAACGTGCCATATTGTTCGAACGAAATTGCCCACTGTGATACTTATGCTGGGTACTAAAATCATAAGGATCGCTGGCTAAGTCCACTTGCTGGCTCGTTGCAAACACGCCGCCCACATCCGGCTGCGCTCCAAGCGCAAAACACCGCGCCTCGTCGCAAAAAGCGAAAATTTGATAAGTATCCTGCGGAAAAAATAAAGCCGTGTTCAAATCGTCGCCGAGGAATTGGTTAGTGTTCGAGTCATAGCCAAATCCGAGTCCCGTGTCAGGCTTTAGGTCTTGGTCAGTCTGCCACGCATTCAAGGCGTAATCGTTAGTATTAAAGAAATTCACATACGTTTCTGCGCCCATGGCACCGTCGAAATAGCATGGCGCGCCATTGGTCCAGTATTCTGCGTAGCGATTGGGAGTTTGACTATCCAGTAAGAAGGGAATCGTTCGTTGCGTGGCGTTGGGATCGTAACAATGCGAAGGGATGGCCGCTTCCATCGCAATATAGGTGCGAACAAGAGGCGTGTTCGTTCGTAGAGCTTCTCCAGCAACGACGTTGCCCATGCTATGCGCCATGAGATGTACATTGCCGGCGTATTCAGTGTCCAATTGCATCAGTAATTTTCGCAGAGGCGTGGCTGAACGCCAAGCGGCCCACTCGCTCTCATCATAGTTGTCGGGATCAATCGCCTGAGATGAGAATTCTCCGAGGGGAAAACTGTACAAGGTCGGCCATCGGAAAAAACCGAATCGCCCCTGATATCCCTGCCAGTAGAGACGCTTGAAGGCTGTCTCCGCAAATCTGTCCTTTTCCCAGCGTTGCATGTTCCATCCATGAACAAGTAGGATGTAAGGTGTGTTGGTTGAAGTCGGCAGGTCATATTGAAATGGGGAAACCCCTTGCGGCAAGTCTTCAACAGCGTTGGTTGCAGTTTCGAATGGGGGATAATTCCAAGCGTCTCCCACCGTCCAACGCTCATACATTTCTTTGACGTCCTTAAGTTGAATCCACGCGGAGGTTTCTCCAACCACATTTGTCCCGTCCTTGATTTGCAAAACCAATTCGCCTTTGCCGCGCGATGCGCCGCACCAGATGAATTTCTCGGCACCCGTTCCGGATGGCAGAAGCAAATTGAAATAGTCGTTTAATCGAATTGGCGAATTTGGGGTGAGCCGCCCGAGACTTTTCGCGCTGGGTGAAGTAATCTGCTCATCCGCGACCGTTGTGTTGGTCAGATAAGCAGTTCCGCCGTCGGATTCAGCAGCCAAATAGAGATTGATGGCCGGGCCATCGTCAGTGTCATTGTTCTGTATGCTCAGTTCAAAAGTTAGATTGGGATGGGCTTCGTAAAGCGCCTTTATGCCCGGCATCCAAAGGCGGGTATAATCCTCCAGGTCGCGTTTGCAGGGAATGGCATACGCGCCGCTTGACCACTGATAATCGCAATCTGGAGTGTTTCCGCCGACCGTTCCAGGGCTTCCGGCAATTTGCAAATCATCCTCCTCCGAATCACAGTTGCCACCAATGATGGGCGTGCAATCCACATCGTGCAATCTGTCATAATCATTGTTAACCCAAAACACAAAGGGACTTGCCGCCGACGTATTATCCGGTCCGCCGAAACTCAAGTCCATTATTCCATCGTGGTTCACATCCAATTGTAATTTGATCACGTTCACAACACCAGTGCCGCTTGTGCTCTCACCCCAATTCGGCATTGTCACCAACGCGGCAGGACCGACATTGGTCGCTAGGAAAGTCCCATACGGGGAAATAATTCCGGCGCTATTCGTTGTTTGCATTCCATTCGTATCAATAATGTACGCGCCTTGGAAGTATTGGCCGAGATATGCGTACACCCCGGGATAGCCGTTGATTAACTGCTCTTTGGAATAACCTGCAATTTGGATCGGTTCGCCAAAACCGGCGAACAATAATGGCGTCGTATTCGTGACCGAGAAGGCAGCATTTCCGGGAATTAAATTTAAGGGTTGTTGATTTCCAAACATGCTCGGTTCAGAAAAATAATAGTCCACATTCGTCAATCCCGGCAATGCGGCCTTCGGATAAGCGAAACCGCCCACTGCCGGGATGTTGCCGCCCGGGTTTAGAAGCGTAAAGCCGTTATTATTGGTGGCGAATAAGGCAGCATCATAAGGCAAACCGAAATAGTTCACCGTATTGTTGGTCATGTAGTACGTGCCGGAAACCGACGTGACGTTGATGGCGTCGAGATCGGATTTTGTATCGAGCGGGAAAAAATAAGTATATTGAGCATCGCTTCCGGCATCCAAAATGGCTGGAATTGAACCGGGAGTTGTCGGCGTTTGAAATTCATATGTAACGGGGTACTGCAAAAAAGGAGCCGCAATGGACAGATTGGGATTGTAAGGAGAATAATCCGTAGATTCCGAACCACCGTTCGCGCCGGTCGTCAATTCGCCGTTGGAATCGAGGTCAGATTGAGTAAAAACGAAATTGTGGAAAAGATAATTTTCCTCGAAGGGGCGGAATGCATCGACCAGACCTTCGTCACTAAGGCTGGTAGCGTCATACGGTTGATATAAACCAGCGTAAACATAATTCGACGGGTAGCTGAAATGCGTCGAAGAGGTGCTGTTGGAAGGATAGGCCAAATAATTGAATGGGGCCAACGTCGCGGCCCGCAACAGAAAATCCAGATTTTGCTTCAACTGCTGCCGTCCATCGTAAAAGTAGAAGGGAAATTGCCCGGAAGAATCTGAAGCACCATTGGGTTGCGCCAAAGGAGTGAATCCCGGGCTTTGCGGAAGCGATGGCCCGAAGCCCAAAGAAATCGGTGCACTTGGGTTGTTATTCGCGTCCAATGTTTGCAAATACCATTCGTAGCTATTATAGCCGTCCCCATCGATGGGGGAACTCGCGAGCCATGATGGCAACGGGCACACGCCGTTCATCACGTTGGAAATCGGAATATCAAGATTGGTATTGAAAGAAAAATCCCAAGTGTCAACTCGCGTAACGCGAATGCCAGTGACTCCGGAGGGTAGCCCACTGGCTGCCACATAGGTTTGGTTTTGTTGCCCAATAACCATTTGTGCCGATAAAATGGATATGAGCGCGTCATTCGGATCGAATGTTGGTTGTAATGGCACCTGTGGACTCCAGTCGGAATCCCCGTTCGGATAATGAGCCTGAACTGAATACCTGACAAAAATCTGCTGGCTATTGCCGAAGAAAGGGCCGTCAGGTGTTGTTGGCACAGTATCCGGGAAACTGGTCGTCCCTGCGGGGAAATCCATATTGGTTGTGGTGAAAGTTTGCAGGGTCCATTTTTGAACCGTATAGCCTTGAACCGGGCCGGGCGACGGCGACCAACTCACGGTGGCAGCACCAGTGCTGGCGTTGTATTGAACAGCCAAACCTGTGGGCGCAGGCGGAGTGTGCCATGAGCCGGGAATAAATCCGTTCTGATAGTCCTGCACGTACGTCCAACCGTCGCCCGAAGAGTCCTGCGCGTACGGGGCCACACTGTTTGTGCCAAAATATTGCTGTTGCCACCAGTCCGGTATATCGCCGGAAGCGCTGCTCCCACCAAACCGAGCGTCGACAAATAGATTGGCGCGGCCATTCATTATCAAAGAGACTGGCGAACCATTGGTTCCTTCGACTCCGAGCATGGTTTGCTCAACCGTCCATTCGGACAAGGGCAAAGCGAGGTTGGTCGATGTGAGCACATCGTAAGGAGCATCCTGAATAGTATTGTGCAGTATGACAGAAAACTGGTCAGCCGCCGCCAAGCTGTTTGTCGGCACCTCAATCCAAAGACCATTCGTTGGAGGCACAAATGGCGTATACTGAGCGTAATTTGTAACCGTTCCTGTGGAATTTGTATCACCACCGGTGGGGTCAATCGAATCCGCTGCCATCATGGTTCCACCACTCGTCAAAAATTTAGCGGAAAACGCATCCTGCGGCTGCGCTAATAGTTCCAGCGCATTAGCCAACGCTTGATCGTTGGTTATCGAAGCATCATCGACTAAAAATGCACCCTGATTCAGTGCGTACACAGTCGCGTTGCTGCTAATTAACGACAAGCTTGGCCACGGTGGACCAAGTTTCCCGTCATATTCCAGATAATCAGAAAGTCGGAAGAAAGTGCCCGCATCTGGAATACTGCCGGGCGCAACCGGTTGCAAAATGCTATCCGTGATTGTTTGCGCATCGGTTGTCTGCGTCTCAGTTTGCGCGCGCAGCACGGCACCCAGGGCACAGAGGACGAGCAGAATGATTGCGAACGCAATAGTTCCTTTTTTGAGAATAGTGGTTTTCATATTGCCAAACAGAAATCCCGTGACTCGTTACCTTGATACTCCAACGGGAATGGAGTTCAAGGAATTAAACATCGAAAACAATTCATTGTTCGCAAAATTTGCGATGATTATCTGTCCCATAAAAGTTCAAGTTACAACAGCGAAACCAGCGGCCTTCAATTCGGCAACGATCTTCGAAGATTTACACGGATGCACCCGGATTCGTTCGCGCCCATTGTGACTGTCTGCCGCCATCCCACAGCGTCCGCGCAGCCATGCCGAAGCTCGCGAATTCTGCGCTTCAAATAACGAACTGTTGTCATCCGAGATCACGATGACATCAGGATTCAGTTCCACGCAAAAATTCCTGTCCATTGGGCCGCATTCCAAGAATTCTTTCCTTTTCGCCAACTTCTCCAGTATCTGACGCTTGGTAACAAATTCCGACCGCGTGAGTTCTGCACCCAAATCCTGTTGCCCGTCCATATTCACGCGATAGGCATTATTCCCATTTGGGAAAAACGTCAAGAATATATTTCCCACATGTGGGAAGCTCTGCCCGCCACAATTCAACCGTGGCTGCCTCCATGCAAAAGCAACTTGGTGAATTCCTGCGAAAGAAACGGGGTGACATGAGTTATCCCGCGTTTGCTCGGAAGGTTGGCATTTCTTCGTCATCGCTTCAACGCATGGAAATGGGAGAACAAAACGTCACGCTCAAAACGCTGGAGCATTTGATGAAACGCTTGAAGTGCAACATTAGTGACGTGTTTGGCCCTGAGTTGAAGTAGATTCGCCTCTACACCAATGCCGGTTGACTGTTCCGATTCTTGGTGCGAGAAGCTTTTTTGTCCTCCATCCGTTTGATCTCCCGCAACCTTGCCGAATACGGCGAGAGTTGCCTCGAATGAAGCCCTGATTAACATTCGAGCGAAATTCTTAACCTAGTGGTTATCCGGTGTCAACTCTCAAAATGTAGAGGCTCACTCTGTGAGTGAACAATCGCGAAATCTTGCGCGTGCTCGGGCGGAACATCCGCCAAGCCCGTTTGAATGCTGGCTTAACCCAGGAATGCCTCGCCGAATTGGCTGGTATTCACGTACAAACCATCGGTGCGATTGAACACGGCGGATTTCCGTTCGCCGTAACGACGTTTGCACGGCTCTCGCAGTTTCTTGAAATCAGTCCCAACCGATTGTTGGACGGATTGAAACGTCCCGATCCAGAGAGAACGGCCCGTATCAAGAAGGCGCTCGCTCGCAAACGCAGGCCACGCAAGCCATAACTAGAGCGTTATCTTGACGGTGCTCGTTTCACCGGGCTTGGCTCTTGTGGATTACGCAGTGATTTCATAGCCGTTTGGCTATGAAATGGATTGTGTCGCATAAGATATATTTTGGCCTGCACAACTGCGCGGCAAATTGGCCGAATGGCCCTCGCCCGAATGGGCAAAATTTTTTGGGCTTCGGTCTGGACTGGCGGCGCGGGGGAAGTGAAGCACAGCGGAACGCCGCGCCGCCAGTCCAGACGGAAGCTACCGGGTGCCGCGACGAGCGCGGGTTTTGGCGACTGGAACGGACGAGGCGCAAGGGTGGGGGGGACGCCTTCAGTCCGTGGAACGAGCCAAAACTTGCGTTGGTCGCGGCGGGGAAAACCTTGGCAGCGACTTGCTGCCGCTTCACAGGGCAAATTTGCCGATCAAAATTCCGACTGCGAATGTCAGGACAACAAATAGGAAACTGGAAATGGCGTCCCTCACCGCACAGGCTTTGCTGGTATCGTCCCGATGCCTCAGACCGCTGATGACATCATCTACCTTGGATTTAAAAAGCCGAACGCTTTCATTCTGCTTCTCCACCATCTGCCGAAATTGCAGCAAGCCCACTGTGTCCCGCTGGCGAATGCCGTCCCAATGGTCTTGATGAATCCGAAACAATTCCAACAGAAGCATGATCGGATCGCTTTCCCGGATGGCAAACCGCTTGCGCCAACTTTCAATTGCGGCTTCAAATTCCGCATCAAAATCACGAGGCGTTTGCACGGCTGGCCTTTTCGTGGGCTGCGCCTTCGGGCAACAGCAATTCTTTCACTGAATCAAGCTGCTCGTAGAACCGACGCTGCCACATGACCAGGCGTTGGCGGTCTATGATGTGAAAATCCTCGTGGTTCCGGGCCGTGGTCGGTGTCAGTTTGCTTCGTTGCAATCCCTCCACCAGCCATTTGTACATTTTGGTGACAACGATTTCCTTTGCGCCCACTTCGTTCATTAGTTTCTGGCGCAGCTTGGACTTGTCGAACAATTCAAATCCCTCGCCATGCACTTCGTTGCGGATGACGAGGAAATCCGTTTTGCCTTTGATGCCGCTTACCAGTTTCTGAATCTGGTGAATGCTGTCGAGTTCATGGTTCACCGGGCTGGCGATAGTCAAACCCGCGTCGAGTGAACCAAGGAGCGAAACCAGGTTTGTGTCCTCGAAGTAATTGAGGAAAATTCGGGTGGACGCCGCGCGGCAGTCCACGACCACCACGGAATGGTCCTGGAGGGCTTCCACCATTTGGTCAATCTCAGAGAGATGATCCGGGTCGATGAATCCGACTTCAGGATGAAACCGTTTGAGAGTCGAGTTTTCGTTGTCGCTGTCGAAGGCGGCATGGGCGATGCCGCGGTCTTTGAGATACTGCACGAAATGGACAGCGAAGAAGCTTTTGCCCACGCCGCCTTTGCCATTCAAGATAAGGATGAGTCGTTTTTTCATAATCATTTTTCTGGTTCGTCTATGAATTCCACCTCGGCGATTTGCGGCCCGTCCAACTTCGGTTTCGCGGCCGGTCGTGGGGAAATGGTTTTGGTGGCCGGCTCGGACTGCGCCAGCCGTCGGCTCCGGCGCTTGGACGGCGATTCCTTGAGCACGTTCCGGCAGAATTGCCGCACGGTTGTATCGCTGATTTCCACGCCATGCCGTTCTCGCAGGATGGCGACAATGGTGTCGTACGATGCGACGTTCTCGCGCAGCTCGCCGATCAATTCGGCATGTGGACGGAGCTTCACATAAGGCCCAGTACGCTTGGGGCCATATTGCGCGATCAACTGCGCCACCGTTTCGTTTTGTTTTGGAAAGTTCATTGGAAACTCTTTTCCAAACTCTCTTGGAAAACGGTTTCCGAAAGTGCCTTGCGTATAGCAAGGAGACCGGCGTCCCGTCTTCCATTGCATTACAAATAGCATTATCGCTTCATTATTTTGCGCACGCTTGTGCGCAAGTTTTGGAGGCTGGCGGACTATGGTTTGGCCATGCTCACCATGAAGGCGCAATACAGTTTGGGGAATGCGGAGAAGTATTTTAAGGAGCATTTGCAGGTCGGCGATTATTACATGGAAGGCCAGCAGGTGATGGGGCAATGGATGGGACAGGGGGCGGAGTCCTTGGGATTAACCGGCGCAACACATACGGATGAGTTCGTGAGATTGTGTCGCAACCTACATCCTGAAACAGGTGAACAACTGACTCCACGGCTGAATGGAAAGCGGATAACAGTAGATGGCCATGTGCAAGCTAATCGCCGTGTGTTCTATGATTTCACCTTGTCGCCGCCCAAATCCGTTTCCATTGCCGCACTGATTGGCAATGATCAACGCATCATTGATGCGCACGATAAGGCAGTTCAAAGCGCGTTCCGGCAACTGGAACAATACGCGGCGGCAAGGATTCGGAAGGGTGGGCAGACTTCCTACCGAATGACCGGCAATGTGGTCGCGGCCGTGTTCCGGCATGACACGTCCAGAGCACTCGACCCGCACTTGCACAGCCATTGCATTCTGTTCAATGCCACCAGGGATTCAGTGGAGAACCGTTGGAAGGCATTGGAGCCTTACGAAATGCTGGTCGCCAAGAAGTTCACGGAGCAGGTTTACTATCACGAACTGGTTCAGGCGCTCACTCGCTTTGGTTACGGCATTGAGAACAAGCCCCGTGGGGATTTCGAGATTGCGGGCATCTCCCAGGAATTGATTGAGCGGTTCTCCAAACGTCACCGGGAGATTGATGAAAAAACCCGCGAACTGCTCGCCAGAGAACCGGATAAGGTCACGCAAAATTTGCAGGAAATTCGCGCCAACATCGCCCACAAGGAACGGGCGCGAAAAATTAAGAACGTCGGCATTCAGCGGTTGCAATCGCTTTGGAACGGACAATTATCGGACAAGGATCGGATGGAGCTGCGGGAACTTTCCCGTAATTTCCGAGGGCAATCGGATACGCCTCGGATGAGTGCCAGAGAAGCGGTGGTATGGGCGGAAGCACATCTGTTTGACCGGCGTTCAGTCGTCCCTGAGCATGAGCTTTGGCGTCATGCGCTGGACCGCGCTCGCGGCCAAAATATTTCGTTGGCGGATATTCAGGCTATCACCCGGCAGCGTGGCTATGTGCGCAATGAACGATTTCCGGGTAAAGTTACTCGACAGGAGGTCATCACCCGCGAATGGAATATCGTTTGTCTCGCGCAGGAAGGCCGGGGGACCTATGCGCCAATTTCCTCCCATGCTTTGGCAAAGTCGCCTTCGCTCGATGCGGAGCAACTGCGGGCGGTCGAACATATTCTGTCCTCGCGTGATTTCGTGACATTGTTCCGGGGTGGGGCTGGCACAGGCAAAAGCTACACGCTTAAAGAAGTGCAGGCCGCGCTCAAACGGGATAATCGGGCAATTCAGGCGCTCGCCCCGCAACGTCAGCAGGTGAATGATTTGGAACGGGCCGGTTTCACTAACGCACAAACGGTCAGTGGGTTTCTGGCACGCGGTTCCCTGCCGCGCGGAGCGGTCGTCCTGGTGGATGAAGCGGGGCAGATTGGCGGCGAACAAATGCTGCGCCTGTTGCAACTGGTCAAGGAAAACGACGGTCGCATCATCCTTTCTGGCGACACGCGCCAACATGGAGCGGTCGAGGCCACGGACGCATTACGCGCGATTGAGAAGTATTCAGGATTGCGCTACGCAGAACTGACGAATATCCGCCGCCAAGACCCTGAATCCGCGAAGACTGAGGCGGAACGGCAATGGCTGGAGCAATACAAGCTGGCGGTGGATGAGGCGCGGCAGGGCAGACTGGCCGCGTCCTTTGAACGACTGGACAAGCAAAAGGCCATTGTCTCCTGCACTCTGGCGGACCAGCATCAGAAACTTACGGAAGATTATCTTCACCTTGCCGAAACCAATCATTCCACGGTGGTGGTGTCGCAAAGCTGGGCGGAGATCCACAAGGTCAATGAGCAGGTGCGGAATGGTTTGAAAGCCAAAGGACTGATTGGAGAAAAGGAAACGGCAGTCACGGCTTTGGACCGGTTGGATTTAACGGACGCCCAAAAGCGCGACAAACGGCATTACGATTCCAATTCGGTGGTCGTGTTCAATCGCGATGCGGCCGGGTTCAAGGCTGGTGACACCGGACGGTTGCTCGCCATGACCAACCGACAGTTGCTCATTCAGGGAAACAACCGGACTCGTCCGGTGCCATTTCAACAGTTGGACAAACTCACCGTTTGCCAGCCCAAGGAATTGACTCTCTCGACCGGGGACCGGTTGCAACTCAAGGCCAATGGCCAAACGCGAGCGGGCCAAAAACTCGCCAATGGTGAATTGGTCACGGTCAGGGAAGTGCGTCCGAATGGAACCATCGCGTTGGAAGATGGGCGGGTGCTGGAAAAAGATTATCGCCAGTTCGTGCGCGGCTACGCGGTCACGTCCTATGCCGCCCAGGGCAAGACGGTGGATTACGTTCTGTTCTCCGATTCCGCCGTCAAAGCGGCCACCAATGAGCAGCAATGGTACGTGACGATTTCACGCGGGCGCAAGGGGGTCAAAGTTTACACCGCCGATAAGTATCAGCTTCGGGAGAACATTACGCGCTCTGGAGATCGGACGCTGGCCTTGGACATTGCGCCGCGCAGGGAAACTTTCGCTCAACGCCTGGCTACACTCTGGAAGCGGGATGTGGCTTTCGTTGTCGGTGTCCTACGCTCGCAGCGAAAATCGGCGCAACGTCGCGTCGAAGCGAGCCGGCAGGAAGTGAAAACCGTCGAACAGTCGGAAACAGTTCGTCCATCGCGGCCCGTGCGTCAGACTCCTGCCATTGTCCACGAGCATCAGCCAAAACAAAGTCATGGGAGAGGAATGGGAATATGAGCAACGATTCACCTTGTTACAAAGTCCGGCACGATCATTTCAATCCAGTCGAAGTTCTGCGGCTCGAACTGAGTCCATCTTGTTTTCACCTCCTGTCATATTACCACATGGATGCGGCCAAGTTCGAGTCTGCTAAAGACCGCGACTCGATCACGATTTCATTTCTGAATAGGGAAGTGAAGATTGCCGGACGCAACTTGCGTCAGTTGGCTCTTTCTCTCCAAGACCGCGACGTTGAATTTATCAGGCTCGCGCCGACTCGATATAGCGGCGTCGCTGGCAGCGAGGCCGGGTTTGTGGAAGCAATCGAAATCAAATGAGAATTTGCATCGTAAATTGTGTTTTGAAAACTGGACGCACCGCGGAGCCATAAAACTTCGCGGCTGCGATTGGCGGCGCAAACTTATTTCCAACTTACGAGCCGGTTAGATTCATCAAATTTGATTGTCGCCTCGCTCGAATCTCGTGGAACAACCAAACGATATTCGCGAAGTGATGCAGAAGATACCGCGTAATCTCGAATGTTATTAACGAAATTCCTCGAAATTCGATCTACTTCACCAAATGTCATGCCAACGCGCAAGTTGGATAAAAAGTCTGTGGCCGCTGGCTTGTAGGCATGTCCGTGAATCCGTTTGTAAAGGCTCGATGGCACGCTGACCCGATAAACCTCGCCGCCGATGCTGACCTCAATTTGTCCCCAACACCGGATGTCGCTTGAATCCGCACCAACATTGAACGTATCCGTCCGCCGCATACCACTGTCGTCGAGATGAAGGCTGACACATCGGCCGGCGCAAACCGTTCCGTCAGAATCCCGAAGATGCACCTCCGTATGAGGTGAATAAAGGTCTTGCGACTTTTCAAAACGATAAAGTTCCACCTCGCTTTTTGCATAGAACGGATTCGATTGGCTCAACGACACTTCGCGACCATCACTTGTCTTGCCTAGGTCATAATTCACCGCATCCCAGCGCACGACATGATCGTGTTCGGTTAGCGCATTCATTGCCGGGATGAATTTGGGCACCCCGCCTGGCATTGACGACGGCAGCGGATCTTCTGGGTTCTGGTCAAAGCCGTAAGAAATCTCCAGCCAATACCGTTCCGGCCAAATCGTGACTTCTATCCAACTTTCCTCAAGCTCGTTTGTGCCCCAGGGGAACCACGTCATTACTTCCGGAAGCAATTCCTCGCCGGGCGCTGACGAACCGACAGCGAACGGCAGTTTGAGAAATCTCTTTCCGTCAGTGGTTGGCTCGACGACGTCTCCGCTTGCGCGATAGAGACGAGCCGCAATCCCGTTGGTCTTGATAAACTTCGCTCCCTGTGCGATCTGCTCTATGTCCAATCCCAGTCCGCGCGAGGTCTGGCCCCATTCTTCCCCAGACCGCAGAAGAAAAACCGGGCCAACGTTCCATTCCCCTGGCTTTGGGAACGGATAACCGATAGACTTCCAAATTATCACCCGTTGCGTCTGGCTGTTGGTCTGCGCATGGACGACAAACAATCCACCACCTAAAATAGCCGCGAGCCAGAAAGCTTTTTGGAAGTTCATTGTTCTTCAATCAACACCGTATTGGAGTGAAGGTTTCCCTTCCAGAAATTCATCAATTCAATTCCCTGTGTGTCATTGTTGATTTCCCTGACACCCTCGCCGTGAAATTTCGCTCGGATTTTATATTTGCCGCCTTTTAACTTCACATCGAATTCACCTGTGGCTGGAGAAATGAATTGATCCAATCGCAAAACGAGAGAATAAGTTGACCTAGCCCGTAGGGGCACTACATAAGCGTCCACACGACCGGCGATGCCGCTGAAGCGTTTATCAGAAAAATGCAGTTCTCTGGAATTCCCAGTTTCGTCTGTGACGTGGAGAGAAATTTTATCTGGAAGCTGAAATTTTCCATTTGCCAAAATCATCCCCAGGTTTAGCACGACATCTTTCTCACCGATATTTCGAATCGTAACGTTGAATTCTATATCCGACTTGCGTTTTGTCTTCACGAACAACGACATTTGCAAGCCGTCGTTTGGAAGTCCCCAATTCTGCGGGTTTGTTGTATGACAGCCAACAATACAAATGAGCGCAAGTGAGAGCGCAACGCTTAATGGTCCTTTGCGGGTCATTTCCATCCGTTCTTTTTTTCAGTTATATCACCAAAGTTGATTTCCGTGAATTCCGCAGCCGTGACGAAGAAAAGCTTGCTGCCCAACCGAATGAAATGGTCGAAATAGTATCCGATCATCCGATGTGGAAGCTGCGCTCGCCATTGCGCAGCGATTTTACCGTCCTCGACGCTGACCGCATAAAACACGCGTGTCCAAGCCTGCTGTTGGTCCTTTGTCTGTGGCGGAGAATCCAATCGCGCGGGTTGCTCGACAGCGAGGATCACAAAATCCGGCGTCAGGCCAATGGCCATCGGCCGCGCGTCTTCCGGGACGGCGATATCCCACAGCCGATTGCCGGTATCCCAATCAATCAGCGCGCAGCGGTTGGATTCGTTTCCATAGCTCGTCAGGAACAGTGATTTTCGGGTGCCGGGAACCCACCCGATGCATTCGGGATTGAAATTGATCTCTCGCGAATGCAGTTTTCCCTGCCGAGTGAACCACATGAAGGTGTTTGAATTTGTCCCGTTGGGGCGCAGCAGAACGCCGGCTCCATTTGGCGATACGATTGGGTCCATCAAATCCCTTCCGCAGTCGGTTTGGAATTGGACTGCTCCGTTTGAGTTCAGCGCCACGATTTGTGCCATGGTTTTGGATTCATCCTTCCAGACCAGCAAACAGGCGCTGCCATCTTCGTTTAATTCAACGGAGGGCGAAGGATAACAAGGCAGAAAAGGGCCGAGCGTGTTGACGCGGTGCCCATGAATGTAGACGTCCAATCCCACCTTTCCGTGTTCGGGGACGAATTGGTCGATGAAAACCCGGCTATCAGCAGTCCCGCGGGTCGTGCGTTCATCCGCGCCAATTGGACCGGGTGGCAATGGCCGCGGTGTCACCTGCCAGTCCTCATTAAGGCCTCGAATCACAAATCGATTGCTGACGGACAATCCCACGAAACCCGAATCCTGGTCTGCATCGCCGTCTTCCAGTTGCAGTTGCTGCACCACATTTCCAATCGTGTCGTACCACGTAATCGTGCTCTTACCTAGAGCCTCACATTGCTGCACATAAGGGTCAATCCAGAAGGCATACGGGGCGCCGATATCATGGCCTGGCAAATCCAACGGCAGCTTTGCCTGCGGCGGGCTGATGGGATAAACTTCTCGCGCCCTGGCCTTGACGGTTCCATCCGCCGCAACGGCGTATTCCCACGAACCGATTGCCTCCAACATAAACCTGACTGTATAACCGGAACCATTCCTTGTTACACGGACGGAGCGATACCCTGTGTGAGGTTCTTCGCCCGGGCTGTTCACTACAGGCCACCCGACGAATTCATTCTCGGCTCGAATGTGGTCTGGTAATTCGCGCCAAGCGAGGCTTTCGGCCCATGCCGCGCTGCCAATCGGCGTATCGCAAAAGCGAAGACTTTCCAGCATGGAAAGAAATTTCTGGCGATTTTCGGCGGAGTGCGGCTCCCGCAAAGCGGCGGAAATTTGCCAATCTTGGCCCCGCTTGAAATAATTAAGCTCCACGAATAAAACACCATCGCGGGAAAAGGTCCTGATTTCATTCGTGCCCAGGAGCGAATGAACATCCGCCGCCACGGAGTCCGGCCGCATGGATCCAAATGGGGCATTGACGAGGGCGAAACAGACATAAATTTCTCCGGGCTTGATTTCGCTCAGAAATGAGTCGTTTTCCGCCGGTAATGCGACGCCGGGGAGGGTGTTGTCGACCGTCAGCACGCCATCGCTGTAATGCGCGTTGTAAAAATTAGTTTCGGTGACGTTCCAGCCGTCAGGCACGCGAAAGCTGAAGCCGTAAGTTGTATTGGTATAAACTCCTGCCGTGGCGATTCGGCAAGATGCGGCGAAAATTGCGAATACGTTCAGTAGCACACCCACGCGCGGGAGCCTGGGGGAGAGGAGGGTTTTGATCTTCATTCCGATGCGGTTTTGACTGGGAATGGGTTCTGGCTGTTCATTCTCGGTTGCTGACGCGTTAAAGGCGTCAAGTCGGCGATGCGAATGCCGATTTCTTTCGATACAACTGGATGTTACAATAAACGTCTTCGGGTTTCAGACTCAGCCGCCATCACCCCGTTGGCTCGCACCTGACAGCGTTTGCCAATGGTTCATATTGAACAGCCATTGGAAGCGCCGTGAACCGGTGCGGCGATCTTCCTGCCGAAAATTCAAAATACACGGGGAATTTTTGACATGGTCGAGAATCGCGTCAATGTCGAGAAGCGTGTTTTTCATATCGTTTATTTGCCTTTCTATTTCGCTTTCGGAATGGCGTCACACACAAAAATTCCGACTCCCTACCGGCCCTGGCTTCGCTCCAATTTTGGAGGCAGGGACTCTACCGCACGCAAGGGGCTTCATTGCGGTACAAATAAGCATGGATTTCGCAAATGATGAGCTTGATGCGTTTGACCTCGGCTTCAAGCGCGGGCAAATCACGCACAATTTTCTTGGGCATCTTTTTCGCATCAAAGAGGGACGTGTCAATGTACATCAACTTCTTCGCCGTTGAAGAATATTGCCCTCCCTCGAACGTGAGACTGTAACGCCCGTGTGCATACCTGTTTCGAATATCCGTCGCCTCTCGCAATAATCCTACAAAGTACCGGGCGATCTTTGCTGCATCATCTGATGGATTGCGACGTTTTGCCAGGGATTCCAGCAGTTCAATGCGCGCCCGAAAATTCATGAAGCTGCCCGAAAACACAAACGCATCCTCTGCTGGTGCGCCTGTAAGTTTGCTTATCAGAAGATGTGCGTAGGACTCAATCACAGCGAAGCAACTTATCAAGATGCCAACTTGAGCGGCGAATTCGGGGAATTCGTCAAGGGCCACTCGATAATTAGCTGCTTCACGTTGAGCTTTGGTCGTGGTGGTTTGCTTTTTCATTTCGCGCCTAATCTTGGCTTGCCTCTCATTTAAAACCCGCAATCGCCGCAGGGCGCGCGATTGCGGGTTAAGGCTCGTTATGGTCAGAAAGTCACCTTCAATGCCTCGCGCTGACTATGCTCGTCGCGCAAATGGCCGTAGGTCTTCATGCACAAGGCGCCGCCGTCCTGATGCCCTAGCCAGCGCGAGACGGTGGGAATGTCCACGCCCGCCTCGATGCAGCGCGTGGCGAACAAGTGCCGCAAGTCATGGTGGGTGATGCGTTTCGCGCCAGCCAGCTTCGCCGCCCGGTCAATGGACTTCTGGCACTCGAAAACCTGCATCACGCTCTTGTCGGCGGACTCATTGGCGCGGTCGGTTCGCATTTTTTCCAGCAGTTCGCGCAAGCTGCTGTTTAGCGGAATCCAGCGGTCTTTGCCGTTCTTAGTAATCCGAGCATGCAACAGACCCTTTTCAAAATCCACATCACTCCAAACAACGTGCCGTGCTTCGTCAATTCGCAGACCGGAGAACGCCAGAAACCGGAACAGGTTCGCGCAATCCTTTGACTGTCCAGCGCCCGAGGTTTCAATATGCTTGGCCATTTCCTGGAACTGCGCCTGCGAGGGCAGGTGCAACTCTTTCGGTTTGACGCGCCGCCGATCGACGAACTTGGCCGGGTTGTCCACGCGGTAGCCATGTTCAATCGCAATCTCAAAAATCCGGCGCACAATACCCAAGGCTCCGTTATATCGGGTGGGGCTGTATTCTTTGCCATAAGCCGCCGCCCATTCATTGCAATCCTTCTGGCTGATTTTGGCGATGTCCGTCGAATACAGTTGCGGCCAGGTCTTTTTGAGGGCAATCAAGACTTCCTCTTTATAGAGCTTGGTGCGCGGCTTGTTGTTGTGGTCGTCCTCCACTTCCTTTTTGAACATTTCGATGATAACTTCGCCTTTGACGGATTGGCCTTTGTTGATGGCCAGTCGGCGGTGGTCTTGCAGGAAGTCGGAGAGTTTGAGTTTGGCAACACTCAGCACGTGCGTGTCGAGCGAGCGGCGAATTAGCTTGCCATTGACTCGCACTCTCCCAAAATACGTGCCGCTTGGTTTGTAGCGGATGAGATTGGGATACGGTGTTTTAAGCCAATCGAGATCGGCTTCGGATTTGGGCTTGCGCTCAGTTGGTAATGGTAATGTGTCTTTCATAGCAGGAGAAACATACCATATACAAATTGAGTATGCAAGCCCTTTAAAGCCTCCGCGAAAACATTGAAAATCGCCAATGTTTTCAAGGTAAAAGCCAATGTAGCTCAGTGGTAGAGCAACGGTTTCGTAAACCGTCGGTCGCCGGTTCAATCCCGGCCATTGGCTCCACTTCTTTGCAACTGTCTTGCAGGGACTTAGGAAGCATGGTTTGTCCACCTTCAGTGAAAGTTTCAGCGTATTAGCTGCTCTGGCACCGTTCGGCATTGCTCGCCGACCGCTCCGCCACTGCTCGCTAACACAAACTTTCCGGGCTGTTTTACGCTCACAACCGTGAGTGATGAAATGAAACAGCGTTACCGATTGTTTAAGCGAGGGTGGGGCACGTACTATTTTCAAGACGTTGAGACGGGCAAACAGGAGAGTCTTAAAACCCGAGACAAACACCAAGCCCGCACACTCGTTCATACGATGAACGAGGCCGTGCGGCAGCCGATGCTGAATTTGGACATTGCGCGCGCTTACTTGAAAGGTTCCGACTCGGGATTTAATTCTCGGACTTGGGCGTGGGTGATGGAGAGAGCGGGGGAAGGCAAGCAGGGCGCCACAAAGGAACGGTGGCTTCGCGCGGTGGCGGAAAAGCCGTTCGATATAATTCGCGATCTCAAGCTGACGGAAACGAAGGCGGAGCATTTGTTGAGCGTCCTCAAAGAGGGGACGGTTTCCACAAACATTTTCTTACGTCGACTGCACAACTTCGCGCTCGATATGAATTGGCTTTTGGCGCCGATCATCCCGCGGCGTCAGTGGCGTCCGGTGAAATTTCAGGAAAAGCGCGCGATCACATTGGATGAGCACCAGAAAATCTTAGCTGGCGAACGCAATGAGGAATGGCGCGCCTTTTACGAGATGCTGTGGCACCTGGGAGGCTCTCAATCAGACGTGGCCACACTTCAGGCTGAAAACGTGGATTGGAAAAATCGAACGATTGCCTATTCCCGCATGAAGACGGGCAGCCACGCGCTTATCCGATTTGGCGAAAGTGTTGGGCGGATCCTTCAATCGCGTCCCAGGAAAGGGTTGCTTTTTCCTCAAATTGGAAGTTGGAAGGAATCGGATCGAGCAAAAGCTTTTTCACGTCGGAGGGCGCTGGTCGGAATCAACGGAATTACGTTGCATTCCTACCGGTACGCCTGGGCGGAGCGGGCTCTCACCGCCGGTTATCCGGAGCGCTACGCTCAGCAGGCCCTCGGGCATCGGAGCAGGGCTGTTCACACTGCTTATGCCCGCCGCGCGCTGGTGGAGGTTCCGTCATTGGAGCAATATGAGCAACCTGAGCCGAGCCCAAGGTGATTGAATTGCGCAAGATTGCATTCTCGAAAAATTCAGAGGACGCACCACTCCGGCGGCAGTCAATAGCTGATGGATTATCAGGCCGTTGCGATCGATGCACAACGGCCTGGAATTGCGGTAATATGTAAAATCGCGATTCTGGATTTCCCAACCTCAAAGGTTAGGATTGCGACCATGATTTAAAATCTTTGTGCTCACATTGAAGGCTTTCTTCCATTTCCAATGCGGCGACGACCGCTGCACTCTTTGCCCGTCCTGTATGAAATTTGGCTGCATCGGCCGGCGTGAGTTTCTGGGCGTCTTTGCTGCTCTCCTCCAAAAACCAAGCCAACAATGGTTTAATCCAAGTTCCAAACTGTTGAGGCTCCGGCTGCGGTGATATTGCCATCATTTGTTCAGCCAAACCAACGAGCACACCGGCGTGTTGAGGAGACTTAAAAGGATCGAAATCAGCGCCAACAAAATATTTCCAAAACTGTTTGGAAGCTGCGATCGCCCAATCAGGCATAGGAATTCCCAAGTTCATTCCCAACCCGGCAAACAAGCCAGCAAGCTGATCGTCGGGGAGCTCGGGTGCTAAAATCCTCAGGTGTTCTAAGGGCGTTTTCTGTTCAAATTGTTTGATAAGGGCGGAAATATCAATTTGGACGGGTTGGTCCTCGCCAGGTTTTTCGTGCTTCTCTGCCCCGGCACCTCCCTCATTTTCTGATGATTCCATAGCATTATTAGAATGAACAACTGTACTTTTTCAAGTTTAGAACATTATCCAAATGCCGTCCCGCCCCGCGCGCCTGACATTTCGCAACAAATCCATGTTTTGGACCATTCGAATAAATCGCATTTTCACGCCTGTAGGATGAACAATGTTCGAATCTTGATTGCTTGGCAATTCGCACCCAATTCAAATAATATGGTCTCGGGAGGGCACAGGGATGAGCTCTGGCTTCCTAATGCTGGACCGACGCTTAACGGCACACCCACTCCAATGGAGCCATGAACCAACTAAACAGAATTGAACCCGCGCATATTGAACGGCTAACCCCCGATCAACTGATTCGTCTGCTCAATTTGCTCCTGCACGCAGAAGCAAAAGAAAGATTGCTCGCCGTCCACGGCATACATGTTCCATTCCAGATAAATGTACCAGACGGGGGGCGTGACGGCAGGTGGGTGGCAGATATTGGTGAATACGAATATATTCCCCGCAAGATCAGTTATTATCAGAGCAAAGCGCAATCGTTGAGCGACAGCCAGTGCCGTGCGGAAATCCTCCGAACTGACGAGCCAGGGAAATACGTGCTAAAGGAAAAAGTTCAAGAGGTGCTTGAAAGTGGCGGTGCTTATGTGCTTTTTAGCAGTCATCCGTGTGTAAAAATCGATGAAAGAATCAAGGCCTGTCGCGATGCTCTGCGCGATGCCGGCCGAGTTAATCCGGAAAAATGATTGTATCGAATTTTTGGATGCCAATCGTATTGCGAACTGGGTTAACCTTCATGCCTCGGCATTCGCATACGTCTCTCAGGTAACGGTTTTCCAACAAGTCGGACTCCGCAGCGTCGAGGCATGGGCGGAGGACGCGATGTTCGAATACCAATTCCAACAGAACGAATACCTGACGGCCCAAATTTGCGGCCTGCGCGAATGGCTATTAAAGCCGAAACGAGTTGCGAGGATTACCGGTCCGACGGGCCTGGGTAAAACCCGATTGGGTTATGAAACATTTGGTTGCGCTCAAGTCGGAGATGATAAAATCCGGCAAGCATTGTGTGGGGCTGCCGCTTATGTTGACGCCCAGATGTACGGCACTCTGGTACTCGGTTGGGTCGATCAAATGTGCCAACTCGGCTATGGGGGTGTTATTATTGTCGATAATTGCCCCTACGAATGGCACCACCAACTCGCATCAATAGTCCAGCGACAAAATAGCCGGTTGAACCTTTTAACGCTCGATTATGTCCCCGAGTATGGACAACCCGATATCCTGCACATTGAGCTCAACCCGGAAAAACTGCGCGATATTGTTCCAAAAATTCTCAAATCCGTTCCTGACTTGACCCATCTTGATGATGCCCAGATTGAAAGGGTATCCAATTTTGCGCAGGGTTTTCCGCAGATCGCAATACTCACAGCTAAAGCCGGTCGAGCTCTCGAAATTCGGCACCTTAACAGTCAAAATGGCCTGGCGGACCGGCTCCTATGGGGGAGGAATGCGCCGGACCCTCAAGCGCGTGAATTTGTGCGATGCCTCGCTTTATTTTCGTCCGTTGGCGCGCAAGGCAACTATAAGCATCAATTGGATTTTATAAGAGAAGCCCTTTGCAAAGGCGTTTCAGAATACGACTTCAATCGAGTAACCAAACAGTTTTATGAAAAGAAGATTCTCCAGAGAGCCGGTGATTTCATAATGGTTACACCCCCACCGTTAGCGGTAGCACTTGCCGCGGAATGGTTGTCCGATGCCCCCGACGACCATGTCTTAGCTCTTTTTCCTGGATTCGAGGAGCATAAATTAACCAACGCCTTTTGCAGCCAACTGCGGCTGTTGGACTTTTCACCGAGGGCTGAGGAGTTAAGCAGAAAACTATTGGGGCCCGGCTCCCCTCTTTCCGTAGCGGAAGTTTTGGATTCTGAAGTGGGTTCACGAATCTTCCGCGCACTTTCGGAACTGAACCCCTTAGCCGCCACCGATTGTTTGTATCGCATATTCTCGACTTATTCGCCGCAACAAACCAAATCGATTGTTACCGGACGCAGGAATATCATTTGGGCATTGGAAAAGTTATGCTGGTCGATTGACACTTTTTCAAAGGCTGCGACTGTCCTTCTTTTGTTCGCAGCGGGTGAGAATGAAACATATGCAAATAGTGCGACTGAGCAGTTTAAACAATTGTTTCATGTATTTCTTTCTGGAACGAAGGCACCTCCCGAATTACGTTTAGATGTAATCAAGACGGGCCTAAAATCTACCCATCCTGAGGTTCGTGCTGTTTGCATCCAAGCTCTGGGCTCCGCACTTCAACATGGTCACTTTTCACGCTCGTCAGGTCCTGAGGCAAGGGGAACGCGTTTGCCGGAAAAAGATTGGGAGCCTAAGTTGTGTACTGACATTTGGAATTATTGGAGGGAAGTATTCCAGCTTCTCAAGGATCAGATTTTTTCAAAGGGAGATTTAGCGTCAATTGCGGCGCACACCCTTGGAGAGAACACGGGTGCGTTTCTTGGCAATCCTCTGCTCTTGGAACTTGAAGGTGACTTCAAAAAGCTCGCTCAATCCCAAAACGGCTATTGGCCGGAGGCTCGCGAGCAAATCACAAGTTTTCTGAGTCACACAAAGGATCTCCCCGACAATGCCAAAACTGCTCTAAGACGGTGGTTGAGCTATGTGCAACCAACTGATCTGAAAAGTCGATTTTTAGACATCGTTTCGCTCCCGGGCTGGCACCACGAAGAGGCGGAGGGGGGAGGGTATGTAGATGTGTCGGCACATCAGGCGGAGGCGTTTGCTGAAGAACTTTACAAAAATGGAGTCGATTGGGACGAATTCATTCCAATGCTCCTTCAAGGTGACCAACGGCAAGCATGGCAATTTGGGGTGCGATGTGCTCAGCTTGACAAAGATGTACAAGGGCTAGTCACAAAATGTTTGGACTCCTTACGAGCAATAAGAAAGGAAAACCAGAATCCCCAACTCCTGCGTGGCATTCTCTCCGCAATTGAGGACAAGGGATATGTGGAACGGGTGCTTGATCTTGTGGCAAAGGACGACGCCTTGGTTTTCATTTTAGTGCCACTGACAATCGCGATCGCACCCACACTCGCCGACTTTGACCGAGTGACCACACAGATCAAATTATCTCGGCTTCCACCTAATACCGTGTACGGATTCGGCTTCGGTTCGGTCACCAAGAATTTTGACGACGATGCCTATAGCGCGCGGCTCGAAGACCTTTTCAAAACCGTACCGGAAAGTGCCACAGCAATATTGCAACTTATAGACGCGCAGTGCTTTCTTCATCCCGAGAAAACCAAGTCTTATCGCAAGTTGATGAAATCGCTCTTGCTGTTGCCCGAGGTTTTGTCAAAGGGTCGAAGTACTAGAACTGGATACGAGTGGCAAGAAAACGCAAAAAAGATCCTGAGTGACACATCGGATGCCAATTGGGTTCGAGAGTTGACGAAGGTTCTCATAGCAGCAGCAAAGGACAGGCTGATTATGCCGTGGGCCAGCGACAATATTCATCCAATCATCAGCCTTCTTCTCGAAAAACATTCCGATATTGTTTGGCCTGTTTTCCTCGACACATTTAACCATACTGAAGTTGGCGAATATTATTATTTAATAAAATTGCTTACCGAGGGAGGGAGCTCTTTCGAAAATCATGGATCACCAATTTGGAATTTGCCATCAGACAAGTTGAGGCCCTGGGCTGAAGCAAACCCACAAGTTGTTCCTGGCCTTCTGCACTTTATGGCCCTTTACTTTGTGCAGCAATCAACGAACGGAAGCGAAGAGTTCTGTTGGCACCCACACTCCCTAATTCTTCTTGGGATTGGCGAAGTTGATGAAGTGATCGGCTGTGTGCACGCAAATCTCGCCTCGTTTGGTTCCTCCGGTTCGAGAGTTCCGTATATCGAAAAGCGAATTGTCCTCGTAAATAAACTGCACTCTGCTGGAGACAAGCGGCTATCCCATATTGCGGACACCGTAATTGGATTCTTGATGCAATCTCTGGAAAGCGCGAGGAAGCAGGACGAGCATCACGCGGCGGGAATTTACTAGTCAGAATGAATTGGAGCGGGCCTCCATCTATCGACACATAGGCATAAGCTAAACCCTGACTGACCGATGACGACACTTGATAAATTGCGGGATCTGAATGATGGCCAATTTCATCGATTGGCGGATGCCATTCTCAAGCGAGTCGAGCCGAGATTCCGTAATCTTCGCACCCATGGTGTAAATGACAATGGGGTCAGCATCAAAGGACAGCCAGACTCTTATGTCGGAAACTCAGCTCGTTCTTGCACAATTGCTTTTTGTTATACCGTCGACACTGGAGATTGGTGGAATAAGCTCTGCAGGGATATTTCATCAGCTCTGAATACATCTCCTAATATTTGCGAGCTTGTTATAGCCCTTCCGCGAGACGTCGACCGCGAGGGTCCAAAGGATAAAACGATTGATTGGGAGGGAAGACTCAACGCTGCGGCTGGAAACAAGTCTGTCACGATTTTTGACGGTCGACGGCTTTCGGCTTTGCTCGATGAGAAATATCAAGATCTAAGATATGAACATTTAGCAATCCCGTTTTCCCGGCTATCGAATGAGGTTGTTATCGCCAGTTGCCAAACAGTGAATCAAATCACAATTGACGACTTAAAGACAAAGGGCCGGTTCGACCCCGAACACTACGTATTCAGACAAGCAGATGGTCAGCTAAAGCAACTGTGGAGAGAAGCGTTTGGGTCTCGAAAAGGATGCAGATTGATTCCTGTGGTAAATGACTCCGGCCTCGGCAAGACGAGTCTGCTTTGCTCTTTTGTCGACTCTTCCGGGGGAAGTGTGCCAATTCTCTTTTTGCAAGCCAGGGACTCGGATTTCCACGCCGAGGACGTGCTGGTGCGGATGGTTATGCAGAAATTGCAAGGCGTTCTTTCGCAGGAGTTGCAAAAGCAGGAAGAGGTCGCTTTGACAAAAGTTATCGACGATCTCGGCGCTCTCACTGTTGTGCTGGATGGTTTGGACGAGGTCAGGAATTCCTCAAACGTTAGACGCGCACTAAAATTCTGGTTCGAATCCACAATCGGAGCGGTGAGTGTTTTGATCGTTTCTTCCAGACCGGATTTTTGGCGAAGATGCTCGGAAGGATCGTGGGCCCGCTGGATATCCTATTCTAATTCCAATGTTCGCAAGACAACAGAAACGTCCCGTGAGCAGACGATTCTGCCCGAAAAACGAATCCTTGGATACAGCTTACCCGAAAGGTTTTCACCCGACGAATTGAGCTTGGCATGGAGCAAGTTTGGCCTCGACCCAAGTGATCTGGCAAAGGCCTCAAACGACATTCGGCAGGAATTGTCTCACCCCTTCACACTTAGAGCTTGGATTGATATTGCTACGGATCGGAGTGCGGCGAAACTTCCCAGCACACGAGACGAGATAATCGAGACCTGGATTTGGCACCGTTTGGAGCAAGAAGCTGATACGGCTGCTCGGATTTCTAAAGAACTTCTTTGGGCTGTTTTGCTGCAAATCGCAAGACGCATTAACGAAGCAGGTGAGTCTTGCATTTCGATTGATGCATTGACTGATATTGCCCGATTCGATCCTACTCATCCACCCGGCGAAGTTGTGGAGCGATTAATCAACGCACATTTATTGGAGTTTCTCGAAGAGAAGAGAGATTTTATCCGATTTGTTTTTGATACTGTCTACGAGTTTTTCCTTGCAGAAGCTGATGTTGAAGACATTAAAACTGATATTCAAAGCGTAGTTGCCTCAATTGGGAAAATGACATTTTCGCGTACAGCAACACGGTTAGGGCGAATTGGATTTCGTATTGCCGGCAGGAGACGCGTTTGCAATTGCTCTCGCCAGCCACGATTGTGCGAAATCGCTTGTACTCATTCAGGGAAGGCCTCAAAAGTTTTCTGCTGACACGTTGCAGACGATTTTCAATAAATGCAGGGAATCTTTCTGGAAGTCGAGGCGCCCTGAAATGGCTTTTTTGATCGAGCGTATGGGATATGTCAACTGCGACGAAGCGCGGGCGACCTTGACCAAATTGGTTATCCCATGGGAGCATTGTCCGTACGGATTACATATAGTGGCTTCATATAGCATCATCCGCCTGAGTCTTGTTCCCGGTATACCGCTTCTCGTCAAGGCTTGCTGGTGGTTTGATGGAATCCATTCATATTACCATCAGAATATTCTCTCTCTTGTGCGCAATGCTTCGGAGGAATTCAAACGGGCGTTCGCCACAGAGGCGATGAACCTGTTAAAAGCTCCTTCTGAGAGTATCGAGCACGCTAAAGGCGCGTGCATATTGGGCTATCTCGGCGACAATCGCCTTGTCGCACACCTGGACGAGAGACTTCAGGCCAACAACAGGTTATTCGGATACGAAAACCATGCTCTTTTCGCTGTTGGAACGCAGGCTGCCACGGAAGTATTTGTGAAAGCCGCAAATCAAACAGCAACTAAAATTGAAGCAATCCGTAAAGAAAATGAGGATGCGGCCGCCATGCTCTGGTACGATGTGGCTTTGAGGAGTGCTGATCTCCGTCATTTAGTTACAGAACCATTTGAAAAATGTCTTTTATCTCTTATCGATAGCGGCATAACGATAGTAGTTCGTTTCGCGACAGATTTGTCATTTTCGAGCAGACGTCCGGTTTTGCTGCGACGGATAATATTCTCGGAGAAGGAAACTGCGTCCAGATGGCTTTATGAAGACGATTTAAGCGAGGCCATACCGATTTCCGATTGGCTCGACTGGTGGGCTTCTGCAACGTCGACCACAATCAAAGCTTCCATTTTGAAATTGACAGGTAAGGTGCCAGATCTTCGCGTTGAAGATATTGCTATCGAGTGTTTGAAGGTCCCGGAGCTGCGATCCGGCGCCGCTTATGCTCTCGCACGTGCTGGGACTCTCCGATGCTTGACTCGTTTGAGAGAAACATTGAATTCTGTGGACATTAAATCTTCAGATTCTTTTTCCTTCCTCTTTAGCGCAGTTCAGGCGCTGGGCAATCTTCGCGATAAAGATGCAGTTGAGTTGCTTGGGCGAATTGCTGAAGACGAACAAAATGCCATTCGGCAATTTGCTCTCGATGCTTTGGCGAAGATCGGGACCGACGAGGCCGCTGATGTTTTGATTAACCTTTCGAAAAGCGCCAAATGTAGTGACAAACATAAGGATTTTATTATTGAATCCCTAATCGCGCACGGCAGCGCGCTTACGGTAGGGAGAGCCATTGAAATTGCAAGGGGGCGAGCTGGAGGTCCGAAATGGTTGGTTCAGCAGATAAAGTATGTGTTTAGACTCCGCGGTTGGAAAGTGGGCGAGTATTACGCCCACGTGCACGATAAAGAACTCGTTGAATATTTAGCCTCTGCCGAAAGCAGCATGGATCCGACAGAACGAAGGGATCTGCTAAAGTCTTTTGAACAAATTGACAGTCAGAATGTACGTCGAATTCTCTGGGTTTTCGCGAACCGGGTTGGAACGAATGAAGATGTCAAAGTGGTTCTCCTCAAAAATCATGATGGTATAATGCTCAGCTCGGAAGCGTTGGAAGAACTAATTAATAGGGCTGACGAAGGAACACTGCCTCATGTAATTGGATCAGCGTTGAGGTGCAAGGATGGGATTTTCACCCGTAATGTGGAGCGAATGGCCAAATTCCCAAGTGCCTTGATTATTCGCGAAGTAAAGAGGCAGCTTGCAGTTGCGGGCCGGCCTGCAGAGCAGACAGCTCGTCTATTATCGATATTTGGAGCTTATGGAAACTCCACAGACATAGGTGATGCCACACCTTTTCTAGATATGCCTGATGAATCCGTCCGCAACGTTTCCTATGAAACGACAACGCTTTTACTCGACCCCCTTCGTATTGCCGAAGGATGGAGAGAAATGTATTTTGGCGCTTGATTTCCGATTCCAAAGTTGTGTGGAAACACAGGGCTAAAATTTTAACTTCATCTGTGTCGCAATTCATGCACTAGAATACGAGATTTAGACGGTTTGGAAAGATTCGCGAAATGCTAAAAATCGCAGCCACTCGAAGGTGCAATGTGCCTGCGCGGGCGTCGAAATTGTCTCCATGGGGCGATGAATTGACTCCGAGCAATCGGATTCCTAAGACGTCAGGGGAATTGCCTTCTGACTCGCCCTTTTAGAACTTCCAATTATTATATATGCTTCGATTTTTTGGACCGGGACGTGTGAATACCCAACGACTCAAAATCAAAGAAGCGATTCAGGTTCTGCTTGAGGCCCAAAATCACAGGGCATTCCAAAGAATCGCCATACATCTTGCTAAGAAGAAGTGGCCGGAACTCCAGGCAACGGAAGAACAAAGCGATGGCGGCGAGGACGCCACTTCCTTCGAGGCGAGCGCAGACGGTCGCCGGCGGCGAGTTGCTGTTTCGCTCACCGGCACGCTGGCGAAGATTCGCCTGGACGCCGGACGCATTCGAGAGCGAGGCGTCAAACTTGACACTCTCGTGTTCATCACACCCGTTGCCATAAACAATGTAACCGTTGCCGAATGGGCCGAAGAAATTCTCAAGGAATTTGGGCACGAACTCCATGTCATCGAGCAAGCCGAGATTATCACGCTGCTCGAGGAACCCGAGAACCGCTGGTTGTGTAAGGATTTCTTAGGCCTCGACTTCACAATCGAGTTGCCGATCGCGCGTTTGCTGACTGCTGTGAGAACGGCTGCAGCGCAGGTCCTCAGCGGCTGGAAAGCTGCGCATCGTTTCGACGATGCAAAGGCCATTGAACTCACCCTCTTAATTTCACGAGCCCGGGAGTCTGGGAAAACGACGGATGAGGTTCATCGCGTGGGTGTTGACGATTTGTGCCGCATGGCTCTTGATCGGCGAAGAGCTGCGCTGTCCGGTGGACCCGGCGCAGGTAAAACTTTTACCTTGATTCAGAGTGCCGACGCGCTGCTCCAAAAATTAGATGGGCCGATTCCCATTCTTATCCCTCTGCCTATTTGGGCGGCATCAGGGAAGTCGCTGCTTGAGTTCATCGAGAGCCAATTTCATGGCAACGAGGCCAAGGGCGAGGATTTGGCAAAACTCTTTGCGCTAGGCCACGTGGCGCTTTTGCTTAATGGTTGGAACGAGGTGCCCGATTCTTCTGTCGAACGGACTGCTTCCGAATTAAACGCGTTGGCGTTGCACTACCCAAGCCTTTCCATCTTCATATCAACGCGCAATTCAAGGTCATCTCTGCCCCTTGCTGCCGATGTTGATATTTACGTCGCTCCGCTGTCGCGCGAACAAAAGGTGGCGATGGTGAAGAAAACTGGCCATCAAAGCCCTGAGGCGTTTGAGCGCGAATTGGAATCGAATCACGCTCTTGCAACCATTACGGGGACGCCGTTATTTCTTAGTGCTGCAATTGCGATCTCGCTCTCCGGTGAAAAGCTTTTGCAGACGCGATATGGCCTTTTGGCACAGGTCATCGAACATTTTGAAAAGAGTAACGAGCATGCAGGGGCTCTGAGAAATCCTCCGTGTAGCTCTTTTCACCGGCGCTACCTTGAAGCGATCGCGCTGAAAATGACGCAAGATGGAGGGACGACCCTCACGTTCGACGAAGCAACGTCTGTGATCGCTCAGTGCACGGTGGTGCTTCGCGCCGAGGGGCACTTTGAAAAAGCCCCGAATTCCGCAGAAGTGTTGGATTGTTTGGTGCGGCATCATCTCCTCGTGCTCTCACCCCTATCCCCGGGGTCTTATCGTTTCATTCACCAGCAATTTCAGGAGTGGTTTGCTGCGGAAGCCTTGCGGCGCATTATCGCGGCGCTTGGCGGCAACCCTGACCAGGAGAAGGTGTTCGCTTTTCAGCGCGACTTTTTAAACCGCTTCCAATGGCAAGAGCCGCTGGCATTCCTGCTTGACCGATTGGCAACCGGGGGCGAAGCAGAAATTTCCACCGCTGCGAACATCATTCATTGGGCCATGCTCGTGAACCTGTCGATTGCAGCAGAGCTCGCGGGGGTTGCCGGAGAGAAGGTCTGGGAAAAGGTGTGCGATGAATTGGGAAAGGCATTACGGGCTTGGTTTGAGAAAAGCGGGAAAGACTGCCGCGGCCCTGCGCTGGCTGCCATGCTTGCTACCGGCAGCTCCGACTTTCAGGATATCATATGGCCGCTCATCGAATCGAACTCCCAGAACACGCGGCTTTTTACCTATCGCCTGTGGCGGCCCTTTCCCCTCTCATCGTTGGGACCGAAGTGGAAGGAAAGATTTATCAAATGGGACAGCAAGCAAAAGATTGAATTCCTCCATCAGTTTTCGTGGGAACCGCGTCGGGAACACGTTTTCCTCGCCGAAGAATTGTTAAGGGGCGCAGAGCCGCCCGAAGTGAAATTCGTGTGCTTTGAAGTGCTGCTTAACTTTGGCGCCTATGATCTCATCCTCACCCTTTCAAAAAATGCCGAGGTAAAGGAATGGCCTAAGGGATTCGCGAAGCACATTTTGTTTAGTCTGCCTCGTCGCTATCTCGCTCCGCTTCTCATGAAAGCCAAAGCGGCACTGCCTTCCATTCAATCAATTGGTGCGCGCCACGCGATCATCGCAACGCTTAAAAGGAATGACGATGCTGATTGGCTAGATTTGATGAAGCACGAGGTTCAGTCTTTACTAAGCAACGAGGAACTGGATTTCCGGGCGCTGAATGACTACCCGCAACGATTCGGCTCAAAGCCAAAGCCAAACGCCGGACCTTATTTGGCTGAGTTTCTCTCAGCGATTGCGGAGAAAGATCCGGAATGGGTTTCTGCTTTCGTGGCAGAGACAATGACGAAGGGACGTCTCTGGAACGATCCGTTTTTGAATTATCTTCTCAAAATGAGCGCCGGCGAAGCGGAGCGCGTGACTGAAGCGGCCCTGCAGAAGGATCTTGAGCCGGGTTTGACCCGCTCGCGGTGCGCTGTCCTCGCTCCGGTTGGCTCGTTTATTTTTGCAAAGGCTTTGCTCACGAATTTCTTGGCATATGAGACCAACAAGGGGAAAATGCCGAACCGCAGCCCGATGGATCGAGGAGATGCGTTGCGAAACGCGATTCAAGCGCTTCCCATCAACTGTCTCGCCGACGCAGTCCTCGATGTGGCAAAAGGCAACCGCGATGCTGGATCAGTCCGCAGTATCGTAAAGCTCTTATCACAATTGCCTCTCATGGAGGCATCCGTCGAACGGAAGACAGCGTTACGTTCGCTCGCACTCGAAGTCGCTAAGGAAACAGCTGCTGATGCAGACGAGCGTGAATGGATTCATGCCGAGCTCGCGGACATTCTTGGCCGAGTTGGGCAGCCGGGCGATGCGCAAATAATCGAAAAATGGCTTCTCGAAGATGTTAGACGCATGACCGAGGCGGCCGAGCGGCAACAAGCGGCATTACAAAAGTGGATGTCGGAAGGGCGTAAGGGACCTCATCCGAACAGGGTCATGCCTCTCTATTTGTGGAACTATTATCAGCGGGCGCTTATTCAATTTGGAGGTAAGGAAGCTGCGGACGCTTTCATTCGGCTGTTGGAGGCGCCTTCCCTTCTGGGAGACGCAGCTGGTGGACTTTATTCATTAAGTCGCGATGCCAATGGAAAGCGCGATTCGGGTTTCGGGAACCGTCCGGACTATGCCGGTGTTTGGCAACGGCAGCAGAGCAGTGTTGCCCAAACTGGAACTGCTAAGAATTACGTGGACAAAATTTTCAATGCCATCCAACGTGACTTGCCGGAGTTTGAGAAAAATGGATCAGGGTATCTAAAGAACGGTCTCCTCAGCGCTGTCTCGGTCCTTGCTGCGCTGAATGATCTGCGGGCAATTCCTCTTCTAACGCGCTTCGCATCCGAGAAATATTCTTCTGGGATGGTGATGAATGGATTTCACACACTCATGCTTCAGGGAACTGTTCTCTCAGGCGATGAGATGACAGCCTTTTTGGATCGGTTCATTGAGGAACAAGAAAAAGAACACCGCAGCTCAAATAATGATACGTGGTATCTAGTGGTGCGGGCGATCGCGATACTTCTCTTCAGCGACAAACCAGCCTTGGGCATTGCGCGCATTCGTAAATTACCGGAATACAGGCTGAAGAATTATTCTGTTCGTGACGTGTTAGGCCTGCTTGGGGCCTCTCAAGTGCCAGAGGCAATCGACCTCATTGTCGAGCTCGCACTCAAACCGGAAATCAACGAACACTACATGTATGAGGTGGCAACCGTGTTGTCGAAGAGCCACAATCCGGCGGCCGAGGGAGCCCTCGTCAAGCTCCTGGATAAATTCTGTTCTGGAGAATTAAACTCACACGACGCGCACTCTCATTTTCCGAAAGCATTCGCTCAAGCGGCGAAAAGCGAAGGAAGGATTTGGCAGGAAATAAAGCGGAGATGCGCAAATGTGGGATCGACGCACGAGCGCAAGGTATTGCTTTCCATTCTTAGCGAAGCCGATGGGCTGGATATATCTGGTTGTCTTTGCGATTTAATCGACCCCGAACTCCCCTTCGGCTACGCGGCTGAGCATGTAATTGAAGAAAGCGTCACAAGGAGAGTGCCCGCCGGCGGGACCTCCTGTTACATCAAACCGCGCGAAGCGTCGGACTTCAAAAAGCGGCTAATTAATATCGCCAACTCCGATGTCAACCGGAAGGCGAGCGCCACTCGTCTGCTGGATATAATTGGCCGTGTTCGGACCGAATACGGTTGGCCCGCAAATGAGCCATTCCATCCTGATATTGAGTTGTTGAAGAAGCTTGGCGGTCCGTGGGAGCTGTTTTAGCAAGCGAATCAAAAGGGCAATTGGCGTCCGTATCTCTACGGGAATCGAAGTGCCTTTGTTGTTTTTCGTGGCGAGTTTCCTTAAGGAGCAAATATTCCATTTAGCAGGACGTATTTTTTGTTCCACGGGTTTTATCGTTACGTTTCGGGCAACGTCAAAGGATTGGGGGCGATTCCGGAGGTGGTGTTTTGATGCTACTACCAATTAGTCGCCATGATGGAGGCACAAGTTGAATCGTCTTTCGCGGCCGGATGTCCATTGTTTCGACCCGGCCATGGACTTAACTCCTAGCGTTGCAGCGCCAAGAAGTTACAAATGGAGCAGGGGAGGGTTTCAGTAAAAGCTCCAGTGTTTTCGATTCCCCGAACGGGTTTCTTCTGTGAGGTGGCGAGTTGATTTAACGCAGGATTGAAAAAGTCCGAATTGGCTGACGCAAAACGGCAGAAAGTATGGCGGGGAGTGGCATACGGGCAGAAAGCACGGACAGCGGATAATCACCGTTGACAAACGTGGAGCAAGTGGAGCGGCTGACAGTTTCACTGACAATGGAAGATTGCAGTGAGAGTGTGGGCAAAACGCTGGCCATTAGAGGCTGAGAGGAGAGGGGCGGATCGAACTGTTGTCCCTACCACAGCAAGGCGGAGTGCTGCTTGAGCCATTTTTCGGCCAAATGATAGTCAGGACAGACTTGCTTAACTTCCCGCCAATATCGGGCCGAATGATTCATCTGACGCAAATGCATCAATTCATGAAGGATAATGTAATCGCGAACGAATTCCGGCGTTTGTATCAATCTCCAGTTAAGCGAAATTGTGCCTCGCCGTGAGCATGACCCCCATCGAGACCGTTGATTGCGGACAGTGATTTGATTGACCGTCAATTGGTGGATTGCCGCGTGTTCGAAAACTTTTGGAGGAAATTCTTTCGCTGCCATGCGCCAGAGGTGCTTTTCGATTGCCGGGCGAAGATCAGTCTCAGAACGGGATATCTTAATCTGTTCACTCCCGAATCGGACAACGATGTTCTCCCCATTTGTTTCCGTTTCGATTTTCACTGGCTTCCCCTGAAAATAAAATTCCTTTCCCGGCAGCCACTTTTCCTGCCCGTTGGAATGTCCATCCGATCGCAGCAATTGTCGTTCAAGCCATGCTGAATTGCGTTCGGCGAACCGGCGAGCTTCCGATTCGGAACCGCCTCGCGGAACGGTCACTCTCGCCGCGCCGTTCGGACGCAGTCGAAGCACGTAACGGCGGGCGCGAGGATTTCGCACCAGAACCAGAGGAATTCGGCGACTGCCGATCGTCAGGAATTCCTCTAGCGAGGATTTTCTGTGAGGTCTTGAGAAAAAATCGAACTGCACCTGCTGAGTAGAGATAACGCGACTCAGTTTGGCAAACAATTCAGTAAGATTTTAGTTTAAGTTGAAACATGGCCACCATTGGCAAGCGCAATATTCTCACGGTTGTTCGAGGTTCAAGTCCAGGTCTTTACCTGGATGGCGACGAGGACGGGGAGATTCTCTTGCCGAATCGCTATGTGCCGCAAGGGATCAAAATGGGCGGCCAAATTGAAGTCTTTGTTTACCGCGATTCGGAGGGCCGATTGGTAGCCACCACAGAAACTCCGCGCGCCACGGTGGGGGAGGTCGCGACGTTAAAAAGTGATCGGCATCAATCGTCAGGTAGGAGCGTTTTTGGATTGGAGCCTGGCCAAGGATTTATTGTTGCCCTTCCGGGAGCAGACTGGTCCGGTTCGCCCGGGCCAGATTGTGGTCGTGCGCATTTATATCGATCAAAAAACCAGAGAATTGTCGCCTCAATGAAACTCGACCGAAATCCAGCGGTTGAACCGCCCGACTATCGATCCGGCCAACCAGTGGAATTTCTCATAACAGAAAAAACCGACTTGGGCTACAAGGCTTTGGTGGAAGGCAAGCATTCCGGTTTGATTTACCATGATGGTCTTTCCGTTCCGGTTGCAGTTGGAAAGCAACTTAAGGGTTTTGTGCGAGCGTTTCGGCCCGACGGCAAGATTGATTTAACCCTCAATCAGCCAGGTTATCGCCGCGTGGCGCCGCTGGCGCTGCGAATTGTCGAGGCTCTCCAGCATAATGGAGGACGATTGGATGTTGACGACGACAGTTCGCCTGAAGCAATTCGCCAGGCTTTTGGTGCCAGCAAGAAAGCGTTCAAACAGGCGTTGGGCACGCTTTATAAAGCGCGGCGAATACGTTTTTCCAAACCGGGTATAGAGCTTCTGGATAACACGACGTCGTCACCTGGCGTGCCCGCTTCGACCCAGAAGACAACACTCAAAAACAGTCCAGGGGCCATTTCCAGGGAAGGTAGCGTGTTGAAAAAACTTCGATAAACACTCGCTATTCTCTTTGCATCCAGGCTATTTCAGGCTTAACTCGTTGGCCCCACAACTTAAAGGGGAATCAAAATCGAATAAGAATTATTATGGCAAAAGCCCTTTCAAAGTCCCAAATCGAATCCGCCCTGGCTGAGAAACACAGCATCACGAAGAAGCAAGCTGGCGAGATTCTCGCGTCCATTGCAGAGTTGGCTTACAAGAACGCAAAGAACACCTTCACACTGCCTGGACTGGGCAAGCTCGTGCTGGTCAATCGCAAAGCCCGCATGGGTCGCAACCCCGCCACTGGAGAAACAATTAAGATTGCTGCCAAGCGCGTGGTCAAATTCCGCGTGGCCAAAGCCGCCAAGGACGCGATCCTCGGAACAAAGTAATTCTCCGACAGAAAAAGGCGTTCTGATTATTTTCAGAGCGCCTTTTAATTTCCTGCAGTGGCTTTTGTCACGTCAGGCTTCCGATTCGACGCAATCGTAAAAATGGTTCGCCTGATTTTCGTGATTCGGCGAGATCAACTTCGAATTCCGCGACCCAATCGTTGTCGCCTTCAGGATCCACGAGCATTTGTTGTACTCGCCAGGATTTTTTGTCCTCTGTTGGTGTGACATACGTATGGCGTACATTCCGCGCGTTTGGATCGAGACAAAGATGATCGTGATCGATCAAATACGCTTCCATCGATTGTTTCAAACGGGCAGCGGTCCATGGTTGGCCGTCAGGATCCACGAGTGAATTGAGGTTGGCGATCGCTTGTTCGAAGTCCGCTATCACCAATCCACGCAGGAAAATAAAGATGCGGTTTCGGATCGTGGCGGTAAACGCCTTCACGTCTCGTGTAATGTCGGCGGCGGCTTCTTCCGCTCCGGGAGGGCGAATTTCTTTCGCCATGGTCGCCTGATAGTTTGGGTCGCGCATTTTTTCCCATTCTTCGAGCAAGCTGGAGTCGACCTGTCGAATCATGCTTCCCAAATAAACTTCCATTTCGCGGACTTGATCGTTCTTAGCTGAATCGGGCACAGTTTGCGCAAGGACTTTGAACACGCTGTTCAAATGCCGCAACAGGACTCCCTCCGCGCGTTGTAATTCGTGGAGTTTGATATAATCGCTGAACGAGCGAAACTCCTCGAACATCTCGCGCACAATTGATTTAGGACGGATATTTTCCTGGCCCACCCAAGGATGGCGCGCGGCGAATTCATTGAAGGTGGAATACACAAATTCGCGATTTGGTTTCGGATGTTCCAGCTTCTCGAGTTCTTCCATGCGCTGATCGTACTCGGTGCCTTCCATCTTCATCTCCGCCATCTTCTGGTCTTTCACCTTGTCGAGTTGTTTTCGCAGGATGATATCCGGATCCTCAAGGATGGATTCTACGAGCGTCAGCAGCACCAACGCATAGTCCGGCGCTTGAGGATCCATCAGCGGCAAAGTATCCAACAGGTAGAGCGACAACGCTTGATCCATCGAAAAATCATCCTGCAGATCTACATTGACGCGCAGATAGCTGCCGTCCTCGGTCTTTGGGATGAATTCCACAATTTTGCGATCGATCAATGATCGGAATAACTGCCAGGCCCGATCGACGTGAGCCTTTTTCTGTTTCGGTGTCTCATGGCAATCGCGAATCAACTTCTGCATCGCCGTGCAGCCATTTCCTTTTCTGCTCAAAACATTCAGCAACATCCCGTGCGTCACCTGGAATCGGGAAGTCAGTCGTTCGGGCGGCGCACTGATCAGCCGCAAGAACGTATTCTTATCCCAATTGACGAAATTTTTTCCGGGCGGCTGGCGCTTTACGGTTTTCTTGCCGTCACGCGCGGATTTTTCTGCCAACTTCAGATTCTCGATCACGTGCTCCGGCGCCTGCGCGACGACCCAGCCTTTGTCATCAAATCCTTTCCGCCCGGCGCGTCCGCCAATCTGGTGAAAATCCCGCGCGCTCAAGATAACTGTTTTTTGCCCGTCATACTTGCATAGCCGCGTGAACAAGACCGTTCGGATGGGTACATTGATGCCAACGCCCAATGTGTCGGTGCCGCAGATGACCTTGAGCAGCCCTTTCTGCGCCAATTGTTCGACCAGCACGCGGTATTTAGGCAACAAGCCGGCGTGGTGCAAACCAATGCCGTGCCGAAGCCATTTTTTTATTTCCGGACCGTAGGGGCTGGAAAATTTGAATCCTTCGAGCGTGTTCCCGATGGCCGCCTTTTCATCGCGACTGCAAACGTTGATGCTCGTGAAATCCTGCGCGCTTTGTGCCGCCTCCAATTGCGTGAAGTGGACGACATACACGGGCGCTTTGCCATCCGCGATCAGGCTTTCAAGTGTCTTGGTCAGCGGTAATTCAGAATAAGCGTGCTCCAACGGAACGGGACGATCCGCGGAAGTCACCGTAACGGTAAGTCGGCCGGTCAAGCGCGTGAGATCCTCCTCGAAAAACGTCGTGTCACCAAGTGTGGCGGACATTAAAAGAAAGCGCGTTTGCGGCAGCGTCAATAATGGCACCTGCCAGGCCACACCACGCTCGCGGTCAGCGTAATAATGAAATTCATCCATCACCACGTGCTGCACGTTCCCCGCCGCGCCTTCGCGCAACGAGATGTTGGCTAGAATTTCCGCCGTGCAACATAAGATAGGCGCGTCACGATTGACGGTCGCATCGCCAGTGCTGAGTCCCACGTTGTCCGGGCCGAATTCCCTGCAGAGCGCCATAAATTTTTCATTCACGAGCGCTTTGATCGGACAAGTGTAAACGGAGCGCTGTCCTCTCGCGATGGCTTGAAAATGCAGCGCCGTAGCTACGAGCGATTTTCCTGAGCCGGTCGGAGTATTGAGGATGACGTTCTTCTCTTCGAACAATTCAAGAATCGCCGCTTCCTGCGCGGGATAAAGTTGAAGCTGCCGCCCGGCTGCGTAGTCGAGAAAACGATCCAGCAAAAGATCGTTGCCGATTTTCTCATCGCGCGGAATCAATTCGTAAAGCGTCGCTGCCACAATCAAGACTACTGTTCCGGTGAACGGCTGAGAAGAAAGATCAGCGCCGACGCCGTTCGGAGTTCTCATCGAGTCTCCCTTGCATTATATTCGGACGATGTCGATTGAGCTGACTGAGAAACTTTTGGGCGATGCCGCGGGCTGGGATGTGATGAAATTCGCCCGGGCGTCATTGGCTCAAGGCCAGGTCATTAGTTCCCATTGGGCGCCTCCATTGTTACGCGGTGTGGTGCAGTCTGGCGGCAATTCGATTCGGGCGTCCATGGTTATTAAAAGCAGCAGCGACATTGACAATCTCTGCACCTGCCGTGAAGCGCGGGAGTGGGGGAAGATTTGTGCCCACGGTGTGGCCGTGGGTTTGCATTGGTTGAACGCCCAAAAAAAAGAAGCCGCCACCGAGCCCACACTAACGAAGATCGCCGCCAAAAAAACTCCGTCGTTGGTGCGCTCCGCTGAAGGTGAACCTGCCGAACTCTTTTTCATTCTCCCGCCAAATTTTGACCAGGCAGCCGCTCGTGGCCGGGTCATGCTCGTCATTGAAGCCAAGTGGGGTGGGGGACGATGTCCGCTCAGTGCCTTGCCGAAGGGCCGCCCTTTCGCGTTTTCCGCGCAAGATAATGCGATTCTCGACGCTATGGAAAAGTGGACGGACGGCGAAACTCCCGCGGTCCTCCAGCTCGAAACCAAAGATTTTGCCTCCTTGCTCCCGACGCTTACTGGACATCCCAACATTACCCTCGGCAAATCGAGCGAAGTCACCGTCACCAACAAGCCATTCGCGTTACCTCTGCGCGCTACGTTGGAAAAGAACGGCGAAATTACGGTTGCATTGAAGGAAAAGACAACCGCGCTTGCTATGGTTGGGAATTGGGTTTGGCGAAATTCAACCCTGCAACCACTCGCGCTGCCGCCTTCGCTAAAAGATCTCTTGCGTGGTCCTGCGCGCGTGACACGGGCGGAAGTGCCGGCATTTCTCAGTCAATGGCCGCAGATGCAAGCAACCAGTGCGGTGGAAGCAAACTTCAAGCTCGATGATTTTACGCTGAAACCCCAAGCCCCGCGTTTCCTGCTTGAACTCAAAGGCGGTCTCGCGCAATTGACCGCGCGCATTCAATGTTCTTACGGCTCGCGCATTATGACTCTCGGCGTGACCGATACCGACGAGGCCGTCTGGCTGCCCGATCCGGACGCGCCCACGCGTTATTCCACTCGTGACGTCAGCGCTGAACGCGCGGCGCTCGCGCGATTGCAACGCCAGGGATTTTCCGCGCCCGATAGTTCGGGAAAGTTGCAATTGCTCGGGCAGAACGCGGTCTTGAACTTTCTTGCCCGCGAATTCACGAAGCTCCAACGCGAATGGACCGTCACGCTGGACGAACAACTAGAGAATCGCACCCTCCGGAATATTGAACGCGTCGAGCCGCAGTTCCAAATCACTCCGTCAGGCGTGCAGTGGTTTGATCTCGGCGTGGTGTTTGCCACGAGCAGCGGTGAGACTTTTTCTGCCGCAGAAATTCAACGGTTGATTCTCTCCGGTCAAAGTCATACTCGTTCCAAGGGCGGCAAGACGGTGGTGATCGACACTGGCGCAGTTGAGGAATTGCAGGAAGTGTTGCTGGATTGTGCGCCGCAACAACACACGCAGGGTTATCGCATGAGCAATACTCAGGCTGGTTTTCTAGAGGCCACGTTGCGTCAGCACACGAACTGGAAAGTCCAGGCGCCGGCGGCATGGCGTGATCGTGCCTCCCGGCAGAGCGGCGAGGCGAAACTCGAGTGCCCTCCGCTGGGAAATCTGGAATCGGTGCTGCGCCCTTATCAAAAACAAGGTGTGGCGTGGCTTCAGTTTCTGCGTGAGAACGGTTTTGGCGGCATTCTGGCGGATGAAATGGGGTTGGGCAAAACGCTCCAAACGCTGGCTTTCCTTCGCGTCGTCCGCGAGAAACAGCCCGACGCCGCGCCGATGTTGATTGTTTGTCCGACCAGTCTCGTCTTCAACTGGCTGGCGGAGGCGAAGAAGTTTACGGCTGAACTCAAGGTGCTTGCACTGCATGGGCCGGACCGGCATACGGCGTTTGCCCGAATTAGTCGAAGCGATATTGTCATCACGAGTTATTCGCTGGCCCGTCGCGACGCAGAACGTTACCGCGATTTTGAATTCGATACCGTGGTTCTCGATGAGGCGCAACACATCAAAAATCGGCAAACTCAAAACGCGCAAGCCGTTAAAGCAGTGAAGTCCCGGCATCGCCTTGTCCTCACGGGCACCCCGCTGGAAAATTCCGTGCTAGATCTCTGGTCCATCTTTGATTTTCTCATGCCCGGTTACCTCGGGACCGCCAAGGATTTTCGCGAACGTTACGAATTACCCATCGCCAAAGCCAAAGACGCTTCCGCACAGCAGCGATTGGCCCGCCGGTTGCGCCCCTTCCTGCTCCGGCGATTGAAAAAAGATGTCGCTGCCGACCTTCCCGTGAGAATCGAGCAAGTTTCTTTTGCCGAATTGACACCGGAACAGCGCGGCGTGTACCAGCAAGTCATTGAAGCCAGTCGCAAGGAAGTCCTGGAGGCCGTCGGCGCTCAAGGACTGGCAAAAAGCCGAATCGTCGTCCTCACCGCACTTCTGCGATTGCGACAGGTGTGTTGCGATTTGCGCTTGTTGAATCTAGAGAACGCCGACCCCGCCACGGCCTCCGGCAAACTGGAGATATTTGGCGAGCTGTTGGAAGAAGCTATCGATGGTGGACATCGTGTGCTCGTCTTTAGCCAGTTTGTAAAAATGCTGACGTTGTTGAAAGAGAAGCTTACCGCCGACGATATTGAATATTGTTACCTCGACGGTTCGACTGCTAACCGAGGCGCGGTGGTGGAACAATTTCAGAACAGCTCCATTCCCGTTTTCCTCATCAGCCTCAAAGCGGGTGGGGTGGGATTAAATCTGACGGGCGCGGATACCGTGATTCATTTCGATCCGTGGTGGAATCCAGCCGTGGAAGACCAGGCGACCGATCGCGCGCACCGCATCGGCCAAACCAAGGTGATCACTAGTTACAAACTTATCACTCGTGACACGGTGGAAGAAAAAATCCTGCTGCTGCAAAATCGCAAACGAGAAATCATTCAATCGACCATCAGCGGGGACGAGGCGTTCGCCGAAACGTTGAACTGGGATGAGATTCAGGAATTGCTCGCATAACCTGGCGACAACGATAGTCATGACTTCTTTTACCTTACCTCCGGACTATGCCCGCGTTAAGCGCGTGCACAGTTTTCAGGAATTAATCACCACGCCTTTTGCCGATGGCATCAATTGCTTCTGTTGGGAACGCACGTTATCTGGAGATTTCAGCGAAGTCGTAAAACACATTGCTATGCGGGAAGAAATCACCACTCTCGACGAGGCGCTTCTGCTGAGTCTTCCGGTGAGCGGAGCGGGCCGGCTGGCCGTTGAGCAACTTCTCGAAGATTATCGCCTGCTCAAGAATCACAATCTGGAACCCGCACTAAATTGCATTCGAGACTATCCTCGCGACGAAAATCCTGGGCCAGTGCGCACCGACGTTTTCTCCTTCCACGCCGACAGTGCCACTGTGGAGGCGGACACCTACCTTTGCACTTATCACGGATCCGCGAGCGAGGGTTTGCGCAACCACGAGGCGCGCCGGCGCACAGATATTCCAGAAATTCGCGCCGAACTCCTAAAGCTTTTTGGCGGTAATGATGACGACGCCTTCCGCGAGTATCTGAAAGAAAATTGTTACGACCTCCATTATGCTCCCATTCCGTCGGCGCGATTTTTTTCCTTCGGAGTCGGTAATCTGTGGCGCATCGCAACGGACTATCCCGACTGTCCTGTTCCTCCGTGTATCCACCGCGCGCCCGAAACTCTACTCGGCGGATCGCCGCGGCTGTTGCTGATCAGTTGAAAAAATAGCAAGTAGATGTTGCTGATAACGTGTTTTCCTTCGTGCCGATGCGAAGCAGCCCAAACTGACGGCGCTCGACGAACTGGATTGACCCGGCCATGGACTCAACTCTTAACAATGCAGTGCCAAGTGGTTACAAGTGGGGCAGGGGAGGGCTTCAGTGAAAGCTTCAGTGTTTGTTGATCAATCAATGGCGGGCTTCTGTCGGTGCCTGCCGGTCGGCACGCTCCGGGCTGCGGTTTTCTATGCGTTTCTTTTCCCCTCGGTTCCATTTTCTCCGCACACCACCCGAAGGCCGAAGCCTGATTCGGCATTGAACACAATTTGCGCGCAAGGGGGATTGGTGATATTGCTGTCCAAGCTATGATGCCAGACTTGAAAGAAATGATTTGGCCAGAACCGAAGGATCATGCGATAGGAGGAAAAACTAAATGAGCACTCCACTTGGATACGAGCGGAAATTTGCAGATTTCATTAAACTTTGCTCGGACGCGAAAGCGAATGGCACGAGACAAATTGTTGTCGGATACCCTTGGGTCCTGGGCGATACCTACGAGGAACTGATCGAAAGCCTGTCCCGGTTAGCTGACGCCGGCTTGACCTTGCATATTGCCTCCCGAAAAGATTGGCCCAATCGGAATTAGCCTCCGCAAACTTGCCTTTGCTTTTTGTTTTATGAACCAAAGCGCTTATTTCAAAAAGCTGTTCACCTTTTGGCCTGAATTTTCTAAACTTTGTCGCATAGACAACAATTGCCGAGCCGGCTATGTGTGCAGCGCACCCGTCCGTTTATGGAATGGACTCGGTAAATGCGTAGTTGTAAGGACCCAAAGCGGACCCTTTCTCCCCGGCCGGATCGCTGTTTTAAATCAACCAAACGGCGGCGGTTTGGCTCCGCCAAACAAGCGATGAGTATTGGTTGCTTTGCGAAACGGTCTGCTCTCATTGTTCCGGCCAAACATACGGAAGGTGATTTTGCATCCGCCACCAAAACGAGATGAAGCCTTCGGTGATGATCAGATCATCCAGCCGTTCGCGCGCTCCCGCGAAACGATATAGCGGGTTGTCTTCGATTATTCATACATTCAATCGTATTTTGTTTGTAATTCACGAAGGCGATTTTGATTAAATCTTCAGTTTGATTAGAATCCTCTAAATCCTCCGCATCTCGATAGTGTATGCGTTTGTGTCCCGCGACTATCACCGTTTCGAGGATGCAAAGCGCTTCTTCAATTATCCATCGAGCGCCCCGATCAAGTTTTTCCTGTTCAGTCAGTTTCGCATCTGCTCCCCCAGCCTCGGCGTAATACAGAAGAGCATTTTTTGCCTGCGGTTTCAGTTGAATTCTTGCGACCGCGACAGATTTAATGTGGGGCTGCTTAAAATCACGCAATTCTGCCGCTGCCTTTTCGAGTCTCTCTGCCATTTCAATGCGTGAAATCGGATCCATCGTTCGCGCCTGGGTGCTCATTGAATCTGACATCCAATTCGGAATAGAAAATTCCGTATGAGGTTTTCTTTTGGAGGGCTTCGGATTCTTCATAGAATTTTGGAATTTAATGGAGTTGTCTGGTTGTCTTCTCGGCCTTCGAAGTGAGAGAAGCAAATCCAGATTGGCGGTGACAAGGCTGTTTCGAGAAAAAATCGGCGACTGCTTTCCTTCGTCTCGTTTCACAAATGCCCTAGCTGCTATGCTTTATTTTGGTGACGCAGAAGTCTCTTTGAAATTGTATTAGAAATTTTGCAAATAACCTGGCCGTGTTGTTTTGGGGAAGTTGTGACAGATCACGTTGGAGGGGCAGATCGACTTTTAAAATTCCCTCGGCCTGGAATTTTTCATGCGCACCAAGATGGCGAAGCCACGAGACGATCTTCGTGTTTTCAGCCAAGACAACCGCCTGAAGAGTCTGGATTCCCCGTGCCAGCGCCATCAGATATAGAACCGCCAGCAAGGCGGTCCCCAGCCCTCGCCCTTGAAAGGCGTCAATGACAGCGAAGGCAACCTCCGCCGTTGTGGAGCGTTCTTTCATTCGAACAAAGCGAGCAATGCCGATTCCAGGAAGGCCTATGCTCGATGCGTCCAAAGCTATCCAAGCGACATGGTTTTTCTGATCCACTTCCGTGAAATAGCGCAACTGTTCCTCGCTAAGTCCGCGCACAGGAGAAAAGAAGCGCCGATAGCGCGATTCGGAGGACATCTGGAGAAGGCCCGACTGGAGTCGGTTGCGATCCTCCCGCAGCACGGGTCGCAGTATTACGGGCGTGCTGTCTCTCAACCGAATAGAAAGTTGAATTATTTCTGCGTTGTGCATGGCGTGTCAGGAGAAATTATTTTGACCGCTTCATCTGTCCCTGGCGGGCATTACGAGCACCTTGTCCACGCGGTGCCTGTCCATATCAAGAATTTCGAAAACGTAGCCCTGCGTCTCAAAAGCCTCACCCTCCTTCGGCACATGGTCCAGATGTTTTACTACAAAGCCGGCGAGCGTCTGGTAATCCTTGCTTTCTTCGTCGCCAAAGGTCAGTCCCGGCAGAATCTTCTCCAGCTTCTCGATTTCAATCATCGCGTCAATGAGCCAGGAGCCGTCCTGCCGCCGCTTCGCTTGTGGCTGGAGACGCTTTTCGGGCGAAGGGAAATCGCCGATAATGGCCTCCATGACATCCTGGAATGTCACCAGGCCGACAATGCCGCCATATTCATCCGTCACCAGGGCGATATGCTCCCCGGTCTGCTTGAACGTTTCGAGCAATTGAATGACGGTTTGCGTCGCCGGCACGACCAACGGTTGGGTCATCAGGTCGGATATTTTAGGTGTCACACCCGTGGCGAGATTCGCATAAATCGCTTTGACTGAGATAATGCCTTTGATCTTATTCCGACTTCCCTCATAGACGGGGAAAAAGGAATGCGAACTTGTTACGATTTTCCGCCAGACCGCTTCGTGCGTTTCATCGCGATGCAACCCGATTATTTTGGCTCGAGGCGTCATGATGTCGCGCACCATCAACTGATCGAGTTCAAGGGCGCTGCTGACAATCTGGGTTTCCACTTTGTTGAACGCCCCGGATCGTACGCCTTCCTGCATCAGCACTTTCACGTCCTCCTCGATGACAGTTGCTGGTTTTACTTGCCTGAAGCCCAACATTCGTAGCGACGCGTCGGTCGAGGCACCCACAAAACTGACCAAAGGTCCGACGATGACTGAAAGCTTTTGCATGGGTTTTGCCATGAACATCGCGATGCGCTCTGGATTGTTCAGCCCAATTCGCTTCGGAACCAACTCGCCAAGTACGAGGGAAAAATACGTGATGGCAATGACCACAATAGCAAGGCCAATTGCCTCGCCGTAGGGAGCAAGCGCCGGAAGCGCCTGCAACGCGTCTCGAATCTTCTCCGCGATCGTGGCGCCGCCGAATGCGCCGGCCATGATTCCGACCAAGGTAATGCCGATTTGCACCGTGGAAAGAAATCGAGTGGGCGAGTGGAGTAGTTCGAGCGCCACTCGGGCTCGTTCGTCGCCCTGATCGGCGAAGCGTTTAAGTCGCAGCCTCCGGGCAGAAACCACGGCAATTTCGGTCATGGCAAAAACGCCATTGAGCGCGAGCAGAATGAAAATGGCGACGACTTCAATGATGATGCTAGTCATACCGTTTTAGAGGTTCGTCCCACTCCACGCGTGATGAACTTATCCAACTCACGAAGCCAAAGAACTGAACTCGCCACGGCAGTACAGCGGAGCCAGTCGCCTGAACTCAGGCTTACGGTGGAAAAAGCATTTTGCAGAAACGGGACATAAATCACTGCGATTTGCAGGACCAAAGACAATCCCAGTGCGCCCCAAAGCCACGGGTTGTCAAAAAGGCCCTGAAAGGCGGTTCGTTTGTCCGAGCGGGAGTTCAGGACGTTGAACATTTGAAACAGCATCAGCGTCGTAAAGGCCATTGTCTGTCCGTAGCGCAGGTTTCCGGAGCCCTCAATCAACCCGCCCGGCAGCGAAGCGTCCAGCACTAGCAATGTGCCCGCCGCCATAATCGCGCCAATGAAAAAGATGCCTGCCCACATACGGCGTGTAATGACCCCTTCGCTGCGCGGACGCGGCGCGCGCTTCATCTGGTCCTCCGCAGGATCAACTCCCAGCGCCAGCGCGGGCGCGCCATCGGTGACTACGTTGATAAAGAGTATTTGCGTGGCGAGTAGCGGCAAGACCACCGCGTTTCCCTCGGCCCGAAGTCCGATGAGCTTCGCAAACAGCACTCCGAAAAACATGGTCATGACTTCGCCGATGTTCGAGGACAACAAATAGCGTAAGAACTTGCGAATGTTTGAGAAGATGGCACGACCTTCTTCAACGGCGGCCACGATCGTCGCGAAGTTGTCATCCGTGAGCACCACGTCGGCAGCTTCTTTCGAAACGTCCGTTCCTGTGATGCCCATCGCTATGCCAATATCGGCAGTTTTAAGTGCGGGCGCGTCGTTGACTCCGTCGCCCGTCATCGCAACCGTAGCACCGCCGCTTTGAAGCACCTTCACAATGCGCAGCTTGTGTTCCGGGTTGACGCGCGCATAAACCGAAACTTCACGTACCGTTTTTGCGAGTGCTACGTCGGACATTTTCTCCAACTCGGCACCGGCAACCGCGCGCCCATCCGGAGCGATACCGAGCTCGGTCGCGATGACGGCAGCGGTTTTCGGATGGTCGCCCGTGATCATGATCGGGCGAATGCCCGCGGTCCGGGCACGCGCTACGGCCTGCTTTGCCTCCTCACGCGGCGGATCGATCATTCCAACGAGGCCCAGAAAAACAAGTTCCTGCTCGAGGTTTTCATCCACCTCAATATTCTGAAGCGCGTTGGCGGGCAGTTCACGGGCGGCCACGCCCAAGGTGCGGAGCGCCTCACCCGCAAGACCCTCATTTAGCCTCAAAATCTCCGCTCGTCGCTCATCGCTCAACGGCTTCTTCGACTCACCCACCAGTTCGTGCGAACAGCGTGCGACCAACACATCCGGTGCGCCTTTCGTGAACACGAGCAAGCGCTCCTGCCGCTCGGTGTCCGTGTGGACTGTGCTCATGAGCTTGCGATCGGAGGAAAACGGGACTTCTCCGACACGCTCGAAACGCACGTCCAGCATTTCATTTGCCAGGCCGGCTTTGCGCGCGGCGACCACCAGGGCGCCCTCGGTTGGATCGCCCTGCACGGACCAGCGGCCTTCGTGCTCTTGTAGCACCGCGTTGTTGGCGCGGTCCGCGACCGTCAGAGCACGCTGCACTTCAATCCGGAACGCGCCTTCCAGCGCTGCGCCGTTTTGCACACGAACATCGCCTTCAGGCGCGTAACCAGTGCCGGTCAGATTCACCCGGCCGCTCGCCGTGATCACCGCCCGGACGGTCATTTCGTTTTTGGTCAGCGTTCCCGTTTTATCGGAAGCGATGATGTTGGCTGAACCGAGTGTTTCGACGGCCACAAGATGACGCACGATGGCGTTCCGTTTCGCCATGCGCTGCACCCCCAGCGCGAGGACGACCGTCACCACGGCAGGCAATCCTTCGGGCACCGCTGCGACTGCGAGCGCGACACCAAGGATGAGCACATCAAAGAACGCGGAAAAGCCGCGAACGTTCTCGACGAGAACAATCGTTGCGATCATCACCACGGCGATGATGACGACCACGGTCCCCAGGCGCTTTCCGACCCGGTCGAGTTCATTTTGGAGTGGTGTGGCCTCAGTGGGAGCTTCCTTCAACATTCCGGCGATACGACCCATTTCGGTTTGCATCCCGGTCGCCGTGACGACGGCTTTGCCGCGTCCATAAGTCGCTGCCGTGCCGCTGAAGATCATGTTGGCCTGATCCCCTAATCCGCTTTGTCCAGTCACCGGGCCAACGTCCTTGGAAACCGGCAAGCTTTCGCCCGTGAGCGCGGCTTCAGCAGTTTGCAACGCGGTGGAATGAATCAGACGTGCGTCCGCGGGAACAGTGTCACCCTCTTCGACAAAGATAATGTCGCCGGGCACAATCTCCGCAGCCGCAACGCTTCGCCTTTCGCCGTCCCGCAGGACCTGCGCGTGCGCTGCCGACATCTGACGCAACGCGGTCACTGCCGATTCCGCTCGCGACTCCTGGATGTAGCCCATAATTGCGTTGAGCAGCACGACCGCCAAAATGGCAATCGCTTCATAAGGCAGCGCGGATTCCCGTTCGATTACCCACATTACAGCCGAGATGGCCGTCGCAATGAGCAGCAGAATCACCAACACGTCCTTGAACTGCGCGAAAAACTTCTTCCACGCCGGCACTGGCTCGTCCGCTGTTAATTCGTTTCGGCCAAACTTTGCGAGCCGCGCGCCTGCCTCAATTTCGCTCAAACCGCGCCGAGCATCCGCGTTGAACTCCGCCAACACTTCGTCCACGGTCTCTTGATAAGGCGTCGTTTTCCTTTTTGGAATCGCCCTGCTGCTCATATCGGGTATCCATCACTTTTGTTTGCGTATTTCCACGGGCATCTCACTCAGTTTCCTAAGTATCTTTGCGCGCCGCCGCAATGGCCACCAGTCATACAGATAAATTTCCATCGGCCGCCACATGCCCACCCAGCCGGCAATGGCCAAGCTCTCCCGTGCGAAAGTGGAAAACGTGCCAGTTCCCGCTCCCACGAGGAACCTGCTTATAACTAAACAAGCGGCCAAAAAAGCCAGTCCCGTCAACAAACTTCTGCGACCCTCCTGCATGAGACGCCGAAATTCCAGCGGGTTGAGCTCGACGCGATACGCGAAATAATGGTGGACAGCTCGTTGAACTATTGGCTGGGGTTCTCGCTCGTGGGGCGATGCGGCCACGTGGACCACCAGCGCTATCGGTTCGTCCAGGGGAAACTCCCGCGCCCAACTCACGATAAACTCTTCCGCATCACGGTCCAAATCCTTTTCGTGGAAAGGCGAAGGGTCCATCGTGTTAAACAACTGGCTCACCTCCCGAAGATTGAGCTCGATCCGATGGACGGATGACTGGCTGTGACCGTGAGAGGTCGGATTCATGCATCAGAACATGCCAGCAAAGAGCAAGTTTGTTTAGAGCGTTTTGACAGATTTGACATCCTCCTGTCCGGAAATGAAATTCCAGAGGAGGGCGCGGGCCTCCTTCGCGCGCTGGTAAACTTTAATGGGAAGGAATTGTTATGATTAATATTGAAGACTTCATCCGAAAGCGTCTCGCCCTTTATCGGGCCTACGAAATCCGAGATAATCGTGAACGGCCGGGACGCGGCAAGGAGGGCAAGTTGTCCTATGGTCCATATTTGCTAATTTCCCGCGAGAAGGGGGCAGGTGGCAGTGCGGTAGGCAAACTGGCCGGAAAACGCCTGGGCTGGCAGGTGTTCGACAACGAAATCGTGGATGCGATCGCACAGAAGGCGAACGTTCGCCGAGAGTTAATCGAAAGTCTGGATGAGCGCGAGCGGGCGATGATCCAGGAAATTGTCCAACGGTGGCTCAACCCTAAGTCCATTGGCAAATCCGGCTACCTGGCTCATTTGCGGGAGATCCTTCTCACACTGGGTCACCAGGGAGACGTAGTCATCGTCGGCCGGGGGGCACAGTACGCTTTGCCCAGCGAATTCGGTTTGCGGGTGCGGATGGTGGCACCGGTCGAGGTTCGAGTTCGACGGATCGCCAAGCGTGAGAACATGAGCTTGGATCGGGCGCGGAAGGCGATCAAAAAATCGGATCGCGAACGAACCAGATTGGCCTTTAAAGAATATCGAAGAATCCTGACTGATCCCTTGAATTATGATGTGACTATCAATTCGGCCGAAATGACGGTTGAGGATGCAACCGAGGTCGTGCTGAACGCGCTCCAAAGAAAACTAGCGGTAAAGCTTAAAAGAAGGGGGTCCGCTTGAGGTTTCGCAACCTCGATCCGTCAGAGCATATGACCGGATGAGCGGCGGTCGAAGAGAGCCGGGGCTGCAAATCGTGGGCGGCAGATTGTCGTTTTTGAATCACGATTTTTCTCCAAAGGCTATCTTCGCCGAGGTGAGAGACCGTTTCCTATCCCGCACAGCCAGAACAGTACAATGCGCGTGACGCACGACGAACTCTGCCGTGCTACCGAGCAAAGCTCTTTTGATTCCGGTGCGTCCGTGCGTGGACATGATAATCAGATCTATATTCTGCTTACTGGACGTTTCGACAATGAGATTGCCCGGATGCCCGGTTTCCATGGCGGTAGTCACCCCGCACCATTTGCTGACGGAGTCTGCGAGCATCGCAAGTTCTTTCTTGGCGGTGCCCTGCATTTCCGAAATCAGTGCAGGATAATCGAACGCTAAATATTCATCACTGGTGACGAAATAATTCGTGTGAACGACGTGCAGGAGGATGATACGCGCGTGGAAACGCCTAGCGATGGGCACCGCGTATCGAAGGGCTTCCGTGGCCCGTGGAGAAAAATCCACAGGGATCAGAATCCGTCGCAGATTAAGTCGTTCGACTTTCACTTTGGTTTTCGTCACGGATGCTGACCGAACGCCAGCGGATGAGCTTGCCTTCGCCCGGACCACTAGCACTGGACAAGGTGCATATCGCACCACTCTTTCGGCGGTGCTCCCCAGTTGAATATGCTTCAACCCGGTATAGCCATGGGTCGCAAGAATGATCAAATCCACAGACCGCGCCTGTGCCGCCTTCGCGATTTGCTGAAACGGCTTGCCGAAGGTGACCATGGTTTCCACGCTGCCGCGACCAAGGCGAGCGCCGGTCAAGCGCCTCGCAACATCTCCTAATCGCTCGCGCAATTGTTTCATCAACCATTGGTTCGCCTCTTCTGACCATTTCAATCCGAGTAGGTAATCTATTGGGAAAGCTTCGACGACGTGAATGAGGACCAGGTGAGACTGGAATTGTTTGGCGAAAGAAACCGCGTAATCCAATGCATGGCTCGAGCCTTTAGAAAAATCGGTTGGCACTAGGATTCGCTTCGGCGGTCTTGGTGCTGTCTTGCGCAGAACACTGAGAGCCTTGGGGCGCACCCGCTTCGTTGCCTTCGGCTCTCGAAGTTTTTCTCTGGCAGGGTTCTTCATAACCTTTGAGGGGATGTTCTGCTTCCGGTTCAGACCATCAGCGGCTCCGGCTGTATCCCTGCAGTTCGCGCACCACCAACACGGCACAATCCGCATGGCGCACGACCCGTTCCGCCGTGCTCCCCAAAAGCACATGCGCCAGCCCGGTATAGCCATGAGTCGTCAGCACAATCATATCTGCGCCCAAGCTCCTGGCAGCCCCCGTTATTTCCTGGAAGGGCAAACCTTTCCGCACAAATGCTCGCACCTGAACATTGTCGTCGAACACCTCGCGGGAGAGATCGAGTAAACGCCGCTGAGCCTCGTTTTGGTCCTCAGGCTCGATTTGAGGCGACATATACCCGGAATCGACTGGTATCAACATCGGCTCGATCACATGAAGCAGGATGATTTCGGCGGTGAATGTCTTTGCCAATGCAGCGGCGTAGGGCAACGCTTGAGCCGACGTTTCCGAAAAGTCAATCGGCACAATGATTTTTCGCAACCGCAATGCGGGGGTTCGGCGCACCTCAGCCTTCGGGAGGGAAGGAATTGTGAGAACCGGACACGGTGCATGGCGCACGACCCTTTCGGCTGTACTGCCCAAAAGTATTCGTTTCAGCCCAGTATAACCGTGCGTAGCCATGATGATAACGTCCACCTCCCGGACTCGGGCCAGCCTTGCAATTTCATTGAAAGCCTTTCCGTAACGTACAAAAGAACGAACCTGCGACCCTTTCTTCGATAGTCTATGGGCCAGTTTGGAGAGCTGCCTTTCAGCCAGTTCGACTACTTCCAAATCGTTCCGCGCAAGCGCGGAAGCTTCGACGCCGCCAAAGGTGGGGGATGGCTCGACCGCATTTGCCAGCCCTAGGCTGGCGCCGAGCTTCTCAGCCAGCCAGGCTGCATAGCGCACCCCTGCCATGGAGAACTTCGAAAAATCCGTGGTGACCAGTATCTTTTTGAGCCTGACCGCCGGCAGTTTGCGCGCTGCTTGAAATAGGGCAGCTGCGATTCGCGGTTCGGTTCGCGCGTTCACACCCGGTATTAGCTTTTCCAGTTTCTTTGATCGAGTGATTCTCATGGTGATCGAGATATGGTTGCCGTCGTTTCTTTGAATATTGGAGCAACGCTCCGCACCTCACGGGATGGGTGGACGTATGACCAGGACTGGAAGGTAGCTGCGCGCGATTACGTCGTAGGCAACTGATCCCAGAACGGCTCTTGATAATCCTGAACGTCCGTGCGATCCGATACAGATCAGGTCGGCCCCAAATCTTTCGGCTGCCTGACAAATGGTTGTCGAAGGTTTGCCGATTGATGCGACCTCCACTTTTGTACTTATCCAGCGAGCTTTTGCTTCAGAGGGAATGAGTGCGCGCATTTGCTTTTCGAGTTTCTTGAGCGTGCGGTCCGTGTTGCGAGCCTTCGAGCGAGTTTGTTCTAGAACGTGAAAAAGGCATACGGCCCCACCTCGATAAAGCGTAGAATAGGCGAATGGAATAGCTCGATTGCCAAGCACGGAGAAATCGGTCGGAACCAGCACCCGCTGGAATACTGGAATGCTTCCGCTGGCGATCGCCAATGAACCACACGGCGGCACGCAAGCCACACTCATGGGTGCGTCGTGGAGGATTCTCCGCGAGACCGACCCAAGCCAAAACCTCTCCACGCCATGGCGTTGGTGGGTGCCAACGACCATCAGGTCAGCCTCAGCATCCTTTGCGAATTCGATCAGCTGAGGATCCGGCCTGCCCCAAGATCCTGCCACGCGAATCCCGAAACCATCGTGGCCCAGGATTTTCTCACATTGTCTTCGCAAATCGCGCTCCAGAAATCTCTGAAGTTCGAACGAATCATCCCAGGAATGCTCCGCTAATCCGAAACGGTTACTGTCCTGCGGCGGCCAAAACACCGAGGCCACTGTGACTTTGCACGAACCGATCTTGCGCAGTTCAGAAACCCAACAAAGAGCAGCGTCCGCCGTGGCGGAAAAATCGTAACCGACCAGAATTCTCAAAGCACGCTTGCCCTGAGTCCAAGCTTTGAAAGCTCGGCCGCCGCGCACAACCAGCGTCGGCACGGGTGAGCTTTGAGCCACCCGTTCTGCGACACTGCCCACAAGCCACCGACTGGGAGCGATTTGCCCAAGGGAGGAAACCACGATAAGGCTTGCTTTTGATTTAGAAGCGAAGTCAACCAAGGCGGCGGCTGCAGAGCCGTTGAGTAATTCCTCCTCGACCATTGCGCCCGCTTTCCGTAACCGAGCTGCCTCACCCTTCAGTTTCAGCCGGCGCTGCTCGCGCAATCTGTCAATTTGGTCTTTAGGGAGCAGTCCGGATAGATCTGTTTCAAAAACATGGACCAAACGGGAAGGCTCGCGGAGTCGAGCTGCCATTGCTGCTGCTACGTCAGCCGCTTCAACTGCGTGCTGCGAAAAATCAGTTCCACGAATAATCTTCATGAAAGAACAACCGTTGCTGGTTGTTAAGCTTTAGGCAAAACTCCCCAAGTTAAACTTCATTCGTCCCCGGCTGAGCCCGATGTCTGAACTTGTCCGCCCGTCCTCAGATATGGAAATGGCCAGCCGCCTCGGGCTGATACAAGACTTCCTCAACTCGAATGCGCACCGGACCGGCTGGCACCAGCCATTCAAACTCGTCGCCCACGCGCTGTCCCAGCATCGCCGTGCCGATTGGAGCAACAACGGAGATTCTCCCTTGCTCGACATCAGCCTGTTCCGGAAAAACCAAAGTGTAGGTCATTTCCTCACCTGACGCTACCTCACGGACCCGGGCTCTGGAGTTCATTGTCACGACGTCCGCCGGCACTTCCTCCGGCGCTACGACTCGCGCCAGCTCTAACTCCTGCTGCAGGCTTTTCAAGTCGTCACGAGAGTTCTTCATTGTTTCAACCAGCGGACGAAGACGCCTCATATCCGCTTCCGTTATGTATATCGTACGCGTATTCATGCTTTTCTCCTCTATCGGTTTCATCCGAAATGACACACGATCAAGGCTGATCCATGTTTCTCATTTTTTGCGAGGAATCTTTTTTGGCAACACAAGCACAGGGCAGGGCGCATGTCTCACGACCCGTTCGGCCGTACTGCCCACTTCGTTCGGGGGCGCGTGTGACAATCCTCTCGTCGGCATGACCACTACATCGGCCCGGAAGTCTTCGGCCGCTTTCAGAATCTGCTTCGGCGCTGTTCCACTCTTAACCATGCATCGCCATTCCTTCTTTTCACCCACGTGCCTGCGCCCAAGCGCTCGCAGCTTTTGCCGCGCTTGACGCATCAGGCCCTCATTGGGACGCCGTTGCTGGACCGGGCCGTAGCCGAAATCGCGAAGGTCATAGATTGGTCCGACGACGTGCACCAATAGCAGGCTTTGCCCAATGACCGATTCAAGATTAGCCGCGGCTTTCAGTGCCCATGTCGACTCAGCCGAGAAGTCAATAGGAACCAATATACGCTGGAATGCGAGTGTTGGTTTGGACTTGAGTTTTCGCTGCCGGGGATTAACCGCACTCCTTGTTTTCCGCTCGATATTAGTCTGTCGCAATGGCGTTCTCCGTTTTAGCCACGTTCCAACGGTCTGGGCCGAATGACGGCGGCGGAGGCCGCTTCTCGGGGAAAAACCGCCCCGCTTCTCGCTGCTCTTGCTTCTTGGTTTCATAAGATCAGGTTCGGTTCAAAAACACTGATCCTCCAAATCGATGTCTCTCAAAAAAACCGAAAACTGCGAACACACACTCGTTCATCGATTTCAAAGCTGCAAGTCCCGAAAGAGCGCCCAATGTGACCGCCGCGAAAAGATCGGAACCTTCGACTTCGCAGGTATGCAGCTTGTGCCAAATGCTATGAGGCAGCCTCCTGCTGCCTCGCTGGAGCGTACGACCTATGGCTGACCCGCAGTTGGAATAACCAATTCGAACTACAGCTTCCGTTCCAGGAACGACTTCAGGGCCACAGCATTGTTATGTTCCTTATCTTTCGCGCCAAACACCAGTGTGACCTTGCCCCTTCGAGCTTCTTCCAAAAGTGGACGCCAGTTTTGCGGCCGCTCCCGTAGTTCGGCGAAGTATCGCTGCTGAAACTCACGCCACTTCGACGGATCATGTCCAAACCACTGCCTCAATCTTTTGCTTGGCGCACTCTCCTTTTTCCAACTTTCAATGCGCAAAGCGTCCTGTTTAACGCCTCGTGGCCACAAGGCGTCGACCAGGAACCGCTTACCGTCCTTTGGACCAGGCGGTTCATAGGCGCGTTTCGTGCGGATTGTGTTTAAATCCCTACTCTCGTTGCTGCCGAGCGTCTGATCTGGTTTTACGACAACACTTCCGCCTTCATTCTCCCAACGCTCAAGCGCTCGCCGAAGACGAGTTCTACGGGATAGTTGTTTTGCTTTCATAAGTCATGGCTGCTCTCGGTCCATATTGAGAGAGTCCTTATCGAACATGCTCTAAGATACTCAATCGTTGCCCAATGTTCTTCTTCGCCTCCGTCGTCATCTGTTTCAAGTCCCATTGAGGTGGGGTGAAGAGCCACCACCACCTGTCAGCCGTCGCAAAATACCAACCTTCCGACGCAGCTGATTTCGCTAGCTGGTGCATTCCAAACGGTTCCACAGGGATCACACCTGTTCTTACCTATTTAAGCGGGCAGCCGCCCCTTGGTGGAGCGGCCAAAATACTGGAATTAATGCCAGCACAATCACAGCGAGAACCACCGTAAGCAGTACTCCGGTTTTCACAAAATCCATAAATCTGTATTTGCCAGGCCCGTACACGAGGATGCATGAAGGCTCGAACGGAGCGATGAACGACACTGAAGCCGCCAACATAATCGCAATCGCAAACGTCCTTTCATTCGCTCCGAGGTCCCGGGCACTCTGTAGTGCGACCGGCAGCACAACCAAAGCGGCAGCGGCATTAGACATGGGTTGGGTCAGGAGAATTGTTAACACGAAGTAACCTGTCAAGATTCCCATGACGCCCAACTGTGATAACAGATTGTCGATGCCTCTGGCCAGCAGTTGCGCTGCGCCCGTTTGCTCGATGGCCACACCGAACGCAGTCATTCCTCCGATCAGAATCAGTAGCCGCCAATCGATAAATTCATACGCCTGTTCAATCGTAAGGCAACGGAACAGAATCACCAGAAGCGCTGCCGCCAGGAAACAAAACGAGAGCGGCAACAAATGAAGTCCGCCGATGACAAGTGCAGCCATAAAAAATATCACGACGAATAGTCCCTTTCGTTGTTTGAACTGGGGTGGAGTAAATTGTCCCAAAACCGCCAGTTCGCGTTCTCTCCGCAGGCTTTCGATTACATCCTTGTCCGCTTGGACTAACAAGAGATCCCCAACCCGGAGCCGCATTGAGCCGATATTATCGGTCGAGGCATGGCCACGGCGGTGAATGGCCACGATGTTTAGTCCGTGTTCTTCCCGTTGGATCGAATCCAGGGATCTGTCCAGTAAATCCGATTGTGGAGTCACGAGCGCCTCGGCGATTTTCACGTTCGCTTCTCTGAAGTCCTGATCGCCTCGCGCCAAACGCGCCCGGATCTGAAAGCCTTTAGCGGCCCGGACTTGAATGAGGTTTTCCACATTACCCGCGACAACGAGAATATCGCCTGCCTGGAGCGCGAATTCAGGATCGATCGGGACGCCTTGATTCTTGCGGATCGCCCGCAATAACCGGAATCCTTTTTTAGCTAAATCAGACTCCAGTGCGCGTTGCCCGACCAATGGAGACTCCGGGAGGACCACGACCTCAGACAAATAATCAGGAATTAGATAGTCCTTCGTCTGCTCAGGATTGTTCGGCAGTAACCGCCGTCCTACCAACATGAGATACGCGATTCCAGTAGCCGTGATAATCAGGCCAATCGTCGTGATTTCAAAAAGGCCGAGAGGCTTCATTTGTTCACGCGTGATAAAGCCACTCACGGCTAGATTGGTCGAGGTGCCGACCAGTGTACAGGTGCCGCCAAAAATTGAAGCGTATGCCATTGGCAAAAGCATCCTCGAAGAGGCCAACCCCTGTTGGCGAGCCAGCGTCAGTACCGGACCAATAAACATCGCAGTCACTGTGGTGTTGTTCATGATTGCCGACAATCCGCTGCATACGACCAATATAAGAAAAAGAATGCGGACTTCACTTTTCCCCGCTGGTCGTGTCAGCTTGCCGATAACGGCGTCCAGTACACCGGTCTCCTGCAATGCGCCACCGATCACGAAGATCGAGGCGAGCATCACTATGATTTCCTGGCTGAACCCCGAGAAAGCGTCGGCTGGCGAGAGGATTCCTATCCCGATCAAAACAAGTAGCATTCCAAGCGTGATGACATCTACCGAAAACACTTCGAAGGCAAACAGCGCAATTGTCGCGGCGAGCAGACCGAGGACTATCAATATATTCCATTCGTTTCCCATGCAAATCTAGATGGTGAGTATGCGAGTTAAGATTAAATTTCTTTAGGCACTGTTATGCGCGACGGCGAACAGCCGCGGCCCTGCAAAGACCGTTCGAGTTTTGTTATCCAGTTGCCTTCGATGAATATTTCAGCCGGCCCCGTCAGGGAATCGGGGAGACCGTCGAAAATATTACCGAATATCAAAATAATCGGATTCATCTCAAACGCTCCTTGCCCGCATGCTTTGGCGCATGCGTGGCCGATTGTTCGGGTGTTCCAGCGTTCGGAAGATGCCAGTGGCGACGGATGGCCAAGAACCTGAGCCCGAAGCATAGACATGCGCCCGTTAATCCCGCTACGCCCGACGAAAAATTCAATTTGTGGCCAACAACAACCACGGTGGCGCCAATTAACGCGGCGACTGCATATAAATCAGCACGCAACACAATGGGGATTTCAGCCACAAGCATATCCCGAGCCATGCCGCCGCCGATTCCCGTCGACATTCCGAGCAGCACAACGGCTACTGGACTAACGTGAAACGCAAGTGCCTTGTTTGCTCCCGTAACGGCGAACAGAGCCAGTCCCATTGCGTCAAATATTAGCACGGGACTGCGTAAGTGATTGATGAGCGAATACCGGAAGAATGTAATTAAGCCGGCCAGCATCGAGACCGCGACGTAACGCCAGTCATGTATCGCCAAAGGTGGAACGGCTCCGATCAGCACATCGCGCGTAATCCCACCCGTGTTCCCAGCCACATAAGAGAGGACAAATATGCCAAAAAGATCGAGTTTATGCTGAACAGCCGCAGTCGCTCCGCTTAAGGCAAAAACAAATGTGCCAGCTAGGTCGAGCGCAAGATTGAGGGTATGCATTGATCAGGATGCCAGCGTCAAAATTGCGTTGTAGCCAACCACGCTTTCGCGGCAACGATCAGCGTCTGGACTCCGGTTTCCAAAGTCGGATGGATAACGGGCGCAAAGTGCGGATTATGATTTGTCGGAATATCGCCAAGTCGTCCGGCTTTCTTGGCATTGGCGTATTGGACCGGGTCCGTGCCACCGACAAACCAGAAAACGGAAGGCACGTGCCACTCGATTCCAAAGCAGCCAAAATCCTCGCTGGCCATCGTTGGTTTAGTCTCCTGGATTTGGTTGGCCGGAAAATTCTTCCGAAATGCTTCCACCACCCGGCGCGTTGCCGCTGGATCATTCGTCACCAAGGAATATCGATCGAGCGGCGTGATTTCCGGCGGTTTAGGAGCGCCGGAGGCTGACGCTTCGGCGTTTACTATTTGCTTAATGGCGGCGAGCACACGTTTGCGAACCCCCTCATCAAACGTGCGCACGTTCAGCTTGATGATCGCGTCGTCGGGAATGACGTTTTCTTTCGAGCCAGCTTGGAGCACCCCCACGGTGACGACTGCTGACTCAGTGGGAGCGACCTCGCGGGAGACAATTGTTTGGAGGCGCATTACGGTTGAAGCCGCCATAACGACGGGATCAACGCTGGCCTCAGGCATTGAACCGTGTGCTCCGCGCCCAAAGAATCGAATTTGCATGCTGTCAGCCGCAGACGTGATCACGCCAGAGCGGCCGCCGAGCGTTCCCGCGGAGAGACTCATTACATGCTGGCCAAGTACCACGTCGGGTTTCGGAAACCGTTTGAGCAGGCCATCATCAATCATGGCTTGCGATCCCTCAGCAATTTCTTCGCCCGGCTGAAAAACCGGCATCAAAGTCCCGCTCCAGGTGTCGCGCGCCTTAGACAGAAAAGTGCTTGCGCCAGCGAGCCAGGTGACGTGCATGTCATGACCGCAAGCATGCATTACGGGCACTGTTTTACCTTCGCGATCCGTCGCGGTTTGGTTGCTGGCGTAAGGAAGGCCGGTCAGTTCTTTCACTGGCAGCGCATCCATATCCGCACGTAGCATAACCGTCGGTCCCTCTCCATTGCGCATTAAACCCACAACTCCGGTTTTCCCGACTCCAGTAGTCACTTCATAGCCCGCCGCGCGGAGCCGCTCAGCGGCCAATCCGGCCGTGCGCGTTTCTTGCATCGATAATTCGGGGTGGGCATGAATATCCTTGTACAGCTCCTCCAGATCCGGCAACAGTTCCGTCAGGCTGTTTCGAGATGCACCGGCCGAGCCTGAGGTCTTGGAAACTTTTGATTTAGATTTTTTCGGTTTCATTCCCTCTCTGCTATCCGGGCAGGACGTGTTTGTTTATTGTCGGAGCTGCTTGACCCAGGCTACGTAGCGGTCAACGAATCCCTGCAGAAATTTTTGCGTATCCGGATCTCCGATCTTGCCCTCGGAATCAAACATGCCCTCTTTGAACTGAATGAAAACTTCCGGTTGACCCAGTGTCGGAACATCGAGATACCCCAGCACATTGCGGAGATGCTGCTGCGCCATCGACGCTCCGGGAGCGCCAATCGAGGCACCAATTACCGCACCTGGTTTCCTCGCGAAGGAGTTGGCGCCGTACGGACGCGATGCGATGTCGATCGCATTTTTCAGCACGCCGGGGATCGAACGATTGTACTCTGGTGTGACGAACAGCACCGCGTCAGCCGGTTCAATTTCTTTTTTCAACCGCTGACAAACCGGGGGATAGTCGCTGTCGAACTCCTGCGTGTAGAGCGGCAGATCGTTGATTCGTACGTAGTGAAATTTCAGTTCGGCGGAGGCAAGTCTCTCAACCGCGCGCGCCAGTTTGAGATTGATCGATTCTTTCCGCAAACTTCCGACCAGAACGGCAACATTGATTGATGGCATAAATCTCTTTGCTAATTGGACCGGATCGACGCCGGACCTCATGCTTTGGGTGCTTGCCTTTGCGTTTACCAAAAAATCCCAATTCGTCGCAGTGTCATTGTTTTGAAATCTCTTTCTTTAAAAGTCGAACATCGTCTCGCTTGTCACGATGTCCACTGCGGGTTTCACCCCTGTTCTGAGGTGGTAGAAACCTATTCGGAGTGCCGGTGCCAATCTCCTTGTCGATGGATCTGCTCGCTTTAGTTGATGCGAATCTGAGTCCCACGACTCCGGCACAATCATCCGAATGGCGATGCGAAGCCGTCCGAGGCAGACACCTTCTGCAACACCTCTCCGTATCCCTATATAGTCATTTCTAGGAAATCGGATTTTTTTGGAGGTCACAACCCCATTTGATTTCCGAGAGGGGTGGCCAGAGCCTTTCGAATGCATGCGGAGGACGCCTGCAGGGTTTCTTATAAAGTCAAAAGAGAACTCCAAACAAGCGCACCGCTTAACCTTTAACGGAAAAAGAACTGTATGAGCATTAATGGAAAGGTCGCTTTGGTGACGGGTGCCGGCCAGGGAATCGGCCGGGCAATCGCCTTAAGACTGGCTGAAGATGGCGCACACATTGCCGTCGTTGATATCAAAGAGAAACAGATGACAGCTGTCGCTGAAGAGGTGCGGCAGCTTGGGCGCAAAGCGACGACATTCACAGCAGACATCAGCAAACGGGAGGACGTTTATAAAGCTGTCGACCACGCGGAGCGCGAACTGGGTGGCTTTGATATCATGGTGAACAACGCCGGAATCGCCCAGGTGCAGCCCTTGGCGGAAGTCACACCAGAACAAGTTGAGAAGGTATTCAAGGTAAATGTCGAAGGTGTACTCTGGGGCATTCAGGCGGCCACGAAAAAATTCAAGCACCGAAAGCACAAAGGGAAAATCATCAGTGCTTCATCGATTGCCGGCCATGAAGGAATGCCGCTGCTCAGTATTTACTCTGCCAGCAAATTTGCCGTGCGCGCTTTGACCCAGGCAGCTGCCCAGGAATTCGCCAGTCACGGGATTACCGTAAACGCCTACTGCCCCGGAATTGTGGGCACCGACATGTGGGTGGAGATTGACCGGCGCATGGCGGAAATTACTGATGCGGAGATCGGCGAAAGCTACAAGAAGTACGTCGGTGGTATCGCACTCGGCCGCGCCGAAACACCCGAAGATGTTGCTGCTTTCGTATCGTATCTTGCCGGTCCCGATTCCGACTACATGACGGGGCAGGCGCCGATGATCGATGGCGGCTTGGTCTACCGATAATTCATCTCCAGTGGAAGCGAGGCGCGTTTTATGGAGATGCCCCATGCCGTTAAAGTTGCCTCGCCCAATGTGATCGGGTTGATGCTTTGGATCCCCGGTGGCACATTTCTGATGGGTTCGGACGACTTCTATCTTGAGGAGCGTCCGCCGCACCGCGTCACTGTTGACGGCTTCTGGCTGGACAAAGACCCCGTGACCAACGCCGAGTTTCGGACGTTTGTCGATGCTACCGGCTATATCAGCGCCGCTGAACGTCGGGCAAACGCAGCAGATTATCCGAGGGTCGATCCGGCGCTGCTTGTGCCGGGCTCGCTGGTGTTTCAAAAGCCGAAGCAACGTGTCCCCCTGCACGATTCCAGGGCGTGGTGGGCATATGTTGCGGGAGCGTGCTGGAAAAGACCTGAAGGGCCGGACAGCATTCTACGAGATCGGGATGGTCATCCGGTAGTGCACATTGCTTATGATGACGCCAAGGCGTTTGCGCGTTGGGCAGGAAAGGAGTTGCCTACGGAAGCCGAATGGGAGTTTGCTGCGCGTGGCGGTTTGGATGGCGCCACCTTTGTTTGGGGGAATGAGTTTGCACCGCAAGGACAGATGATGGCGAACACCTGGCAGGGTGAGTTTCCATGGGAGAATCTCAAGCTCGACGGTTACGAAGGGACCTCGCCTGTGGGAGCGTTTCCTCCGAACGGCTACGGCCTTTGCGACATGGCCGGTAATGTTTGGGAATGGACGTGCGACTTTTTTCGGCCGCAACATGAACACGATGCACCGAAGGCTTGCTGTATCCCAAGGAACCCGAGAGTTGTTTCAGCCAAGGGAAGCCATGCGGCCAACGATGCGGCTTCGCGCATCCCACGAAAAGTGCTTAAAGGCGGATCCCATCTGTGCGCACCAAATTATTGTCTGCGATATCGGCCAGCGGCGCGACAGGGAGAAGCCATTGATACTTCGGCTTGTCATATAGGCTTTCGTTGCATTCTTCGAGAAACCCGCAACTCGTGAACAGCTCCATGAGCGAGATCTTTTCATCTACGGCGCGGATTGCCACGATCGCATTTGCGGTTACGAGCATGGTCGCGGTCGGACTCGGTCACAGCTTCAAGGAAATCATTTATCCTTTGCGAAATATTCAGCCGGTTGTCCGTGTACTCGTCGCAAATTTTGTTCTGGTTCCAATGTTGGCTTTTGCGGTCGGCCAACTGCTCAGTCTGGCCCAGCCACTGAAGGCAGGCCTCATGCTGATCGGCATGGGAGCCGGCGCGCCGTTCCTGATCAAGTTGACGCAACATGCCGAACTTGATGTGGCTCTCAGCGCAACTTCGCTGATCATCCTGCTTCCGGCGAGTGTCATTTACATGCCGTTGATGGTGCCTCTGGCGTTGCCGGACGCACGGGTCAATGCTGCGGCAATTGCGATGCCTCTGGTGATGACCATGCTGCTGCCGTTGGTGATTGGGCTTGCCATTAACGAGGCCTCCGCGAGTTGGCTGGAACGCGTGCGAACCGTCCTAAGCCGCATTGCGAGCGTCATGTTGATCGTGCTGATCGCCACGACATTGCTCGCCAATTTTGATCGTGTCGTGAATCTCTTCGGCTCCAGTGCAATCATCGCCGCCATTCTTGTGATTGGCGGGGCATTTCTAATCGGGTATGCGCTGGGCGGACATGATCAAGAGAATCGAGGCGTCCTGGCCCTGGCGACCGCGCAGAGGAACATCGCAGCCGCAACGGTCGTGGCCACTCAGGATTTTTCGTACCCGGGGACTCTTGTGATGGTGATTACTTCGTCACTGGTCGGTCTAGCCATGCTGTTTCCCGCAGCACGAGCGTTGCGCAGCCGCGTTGCGAGACGTCGTTTAGTTAACCCCTAAGCAATAAACATTTTCATTCTTAATCATGCGTTAGCTAACTCACATTCGAAAAAAGGGCGTAAATATGAATGACAAGCATGCACAACCCGGTACCCGGCTAAATATCCTCATCCTTTGTATGGATCAATGGCAGGCACGCATGAAACTTCCGCCGAAACTCCGGCTCCCGGCACTCGAGCGGCTCGAATCTCGAGGAGTCACTTTTGATCGTCAATACTGCACGGTTCCGATCTGTACTCCGTCCCGTGCGACGATGTGGACCGGTGTACACGCGAAGAAGACTGGGTTGTGGGACAACACAAACTTCGCGTGGATACATGAGCTTTCCCCAAACATTCCCACTATCGGCCATATGCTGCGCGAACAGGGGTATTACACTGCCTTCAAGGGCAAATGGCATTGCTCGGAGGTACCGCGCAGCGAGGATGCGCTCGAACGCTACGGCTTTTCCGATTTCCAGCAGTGGGGCGAGATGTTCGGCGCACCCTTGCAGGGTGAACAACTCGACGGTGCGGCCGTTTTTGAAGCGATCGACTGGCTGGAGCACCAAGGCCAGCAACTCAAGCAACCGTGGCTGTTCGTGTGCAGCCTTATCAACCCGCACGACGTCATGTTCCTGCAAACCGACCCCGTCGAAACTCCTCATCCGAACGGCGCCATGGCGGGCTTTCAAACACCGGCTCAGCGACTAGGGTGGTTTCAAAAGCAGTGGGATGTCGGGTTGCCAGAGAATTTCGACGATGATTTCACGTACCAACCGTACGGCGTGCGACATTACAAAGAGCAGATTGATCTGAATTACGGACAGGTGCCGAGGGATCGCGATGATCTTTGGATCGTGCGACGCAATTACCTTGTGAACGCGATGCGCCTTGTGGATGCGCAGTTCATGAAAGTCCTGGAGGCGCTGGACCGCCTCGACATGTGGCGAAATACAATCGTCATCTTCACGTGCGATCATGGTGAGATGAATGGCGCGCATCACATGGCGCAAAAAGGCGCGATACCGTTCGATGAGGCAGCTGTCGTGAACCTGACGGTTTGTGTGCCGGAGGGCCCGCGAGGCAAGCGCACATCAGCAATCGGTTCGCATTTGGACCTGGCGCCAACGCTCCTGGAATTTGCCGGTATGTCCGAACAAGATATTCGCGAATGTTATCCACACCTGAAGGGACGCAGCCTCAGGATGGTTATTTTACACCCAGATCAGGAGGGGCCACGAGGTAGCGCTCATTTTCCAGGAGATGGCGCGCTGTATTGCTGGGATGGGCTACACTCGCTGCACAAGGATTGGGCGTTGTCGGGCGCGCTATTGGAACTCACGGAAATGAGCGTGTCCGGCCCCCACGGTCCGGAAATCAATCGCGATGAGAAACTGAAACGCGCCGGTGAAAAGTACGGCGCTCCTGACTTTAACCAGCGCACCTTTTATCGAGTAATCGTGGATGGCCATTACAAACTGGTGCGGTGGTTCAGCCCGGAAGAATACGGCAACCCCGAAACGTTGGAAGACCTTTACGCTCGCGGCGACGTGGCCCTGTACGATTTGGAAAACGATCCGGGTGAACTTGAAAATCTCGGCCACCGAAATCATCCGCGCTATAACCCGGCACTGGTGCAGCAGATGGCCGCGAAGTTGCACAACCTCGTGCTCCACGAACTTGGCGACGATCAACCGCCATTCGATCTCGGCCTCTTTGGAACGCGGCAAGTGCATTCGGACCACGGCCAGGCCGCTCACGATTTGCCGGCACATCACTGAAGAGGATTCAGAGTGGGTATTCGGACCGCTGTAAGCGTGGGAGTCATCGCCGAATGAGATGAACCCGGAGAGTAATCAAAACGATACGGATACCGCGACCGACCTCGCGCCTGAGGTCAATTTGCCCGGGTTACGTCGGTTACAGGAGGTAGTGTCGCGCTACGGCGGGCGCTTGCTGCCGGGCAGAAAGGGAATCTACAAAAACAGCGTCGCCGGCTTGACTGTGGCCGTTGCAAGCGTGCCCGAAGGTATGGCCGGGGGAGTTCTTGCCGGGGTGAATCCAATTTACGGATTGTACGCGAACATCATCGGCCCGCTCGCCGGCACGTTGATTTCGAGCACTCAATTGATGATTATCCAAAATACGAGCGCGGTGTCGCTGGTCGCTGGGCAGTCGCTTGCGAGAGTTTCACCCTCCGAGCGCGAAGGGGCGATGTTCCTGACCGTTGTGCTCGCCGGGGTGATTGCGGCGGCTTTCGGCTTTTTGCGCCTCGGCCGGCTCACGAAGTTTGTCTCCCACTCGGTGATGACGGGTTTTCTAGCTGGGGTCGCAGTTGTCTTAATCCTGAGCCAACTTCCGACAATGGCGGGATACGATGTCGAGGGCGCGAATCGGATAACCCAGATGGTGGATTTGTTTCGCAAACTACAGAACCTTCGTATCAATTCATTGATTGTTGGCGTTTTGACACTCGGCATCGGGATAGGGGTGCAGCGGACCCGAATCGGACGCTTTGCCAGCTTGATCGCAATAGCGGCGCCGTCCCTTCTTGTGGCGCTCTTACAACTACAAGGCGTCGAAATAGTTCGCGACCTCGGAGCAATTCCGCGTGGCCTCCCGGTTCCTCAGTTTCCACCACTCGCGGGGATAACAGATGCCCTTAGTGGCGCGGCGGCTGTTGCACTGGTGCTGCTCGTCCAGGGAGCAGGGGTAAGTCAAAGCGTACCCAATCCGAATGGCACTGCGCGAAAGGCTTCGCGGGACTTCGTCGCACAAGGCGTGGCAAATATTGCATCGGGAATTTTTCGAGGATTGCCCGTCGGTGGATCAGTGAGCATGACAGCGCTCAACGTGTTGGAGGGCGCAACGCACAGGTGGGCGGCAATTGCTTCCGGCTTATGGCTGGCCTTGGTCGTGATTTTTGTGCCGGGCGCGGTGGCCCATGTCGCGATGCCGGCTCTGGGAGCAGTGATTATTCTCGCAGGTGCGCATAGCATCAATCGCGACGACATCATCACCGTATGGCACGCAGGTTGGCCGGCGCGCGTGGCTGCGGTTACAACCTTCTCGGCGATGATGCTGTTGCCGATTCAACTCGCCGTGGCGCTCGGCGTAGTGGTATCCGCAATACTGTACTTAGGCGAGTCATCAAGTGACGTCTCGATCGTCGAGTTGCACAAAATGTCGGATGGCAGGATTGAGGAGCGGGAGCCGCCCCGCGAGCTGCGAAGTAATGACGTCACCGTACTCGATATCTACGGACACCTGTTCTTTGCCGGGGCGCGAACGCTGGAACGCTTGCTGCCAGAGCCGCGAAGAGCGGACAATCCTCTCGTAATCCTGCGCTTGCGTGGACGCGGAATGCTGGGAGCCACCCTGGTTGAAGTCCTGACGAGTTACGCCTCCAAACTCGATGAAGTTCGCGGGCGGCTCTTTCTTACCGGAGTCAGCGAAAAGGCGCAGGCAGAGCTTGCAAGCGTTTCAAAACTTCACCTTTCTGGACCGATCCGCGTGTTCGAGGCCACTGCCATCGTCGGTCAATCGACATGCGCAGCGCACGAGGAAGCTCAAGCGTGGCTCCTAGAACAAAACGCGCCGCAAGACGACATCCGCGCAGGTTCAAGGTGAGTGCTGTCAAGATGTCAGAGTTTACCTCACGATTTTCATCGTTCTTTTCGCTCCGGTTCTCGCACAACCAGCACCGGACAACGGGCGTGACGAACGACGCGTTCGGCGGTGCTCCCGAGCCAGATGTATTTCAACCGGGAATGACCACGTGTGGTCAGTACGATTAACTCCGCACCGAGCTTCTGTGCCACGCTGCAAATTTCTTTGAATGGCTTTCCATCTCGAACTTTTTCCGAAGCTTTAACCTGATCGGATCTACCAATGTTTTCAGCTATCTGTTTCAACGCAGCCTCGCTGTCTTTCATCAAAGGCGTAAATAACTCATTCATCAATCCATAACCCAGGAAGTAATCGATGGGGAACTTTTCCACGACATGCAGCAGAATCAGTTCGGCGTTGGATTGTGCAGCAAGTGATGTCGCCCAGGGCAAAGCGGTTTTAGAGATTTCCGAAAAATCAATCGGGACAACGATTCTCTTCAGTTTGAGTAGAAGCATTTTGCCGCTTCTCCTTGGAATTGTGCGAACCGGCACAGTGAGCACTGAACACGGAGCGTGACGCACCACTCGTTCGGTAGTGCTGCCCAATAAGACGCGTTTCGCTCCTGTGTAGCCGTGCGTGGCGATAACAATCAAATCCGTCGCTCGCGTGCGGGCAGTCATAATGATCCCATGAAAGGAGTTTCCGGTATGCAGGATTGGAGTGATTTTCAAACCACCTCTGCTCTCCCGTTTCGCAAGCTTGTCCAAGCGCACACGGGCCTGTTTGGCTATCTTGGAATCTTGCAGAGGGAGTGTCACGGATCGCATGCCCGGCATGGGCGGCGGCGGTGGGAACTCTACGACATGGAGCAGCGCGACAGATGCGCCAACCTTTTTGGCAAGAGCCACTGCATAGCGCACCCCGGCTATCGACTCATTCGAAAGGTCCGTGGTGGCAAGAATTTTTTGAATTCGCAAGCGCGCTCGTGGCGCCGTGATTTTGCGTCCGGAGTCTCCGGATGATTTCGAGGAGTTCATATTGGTAAAGGTTCTTTCTCCGCTTCCATCTTGTTTCTCCGGGCATAACGGTTGCAACGCTGAGGTCTTTGTACCGCTCGTTCAAAGCTTTGTCCTCCGTAAGCGAAGTGCGTTGGCAATTACCGAAACTGAGCTAAAACTCATCGCTGCACCAGCGATGATCGGGCTCAGCAACACGCCAAAAAAGGGATAGAGCAATCCAGCAGCGACTGGAATACCCAGCGCATTGTAAATAAAGGCGAAGAACAGATTCTGCCGGATGTTGCGCATCATCGAACCGCTCAACGCCACAGCCTTGGCGATGCCGCGTAAATCGCCTTTCACTAACGTGATGCCCGCACTCTCCATCGCCACATCAGTGCCAGATCCCATTGCGATGCCAACGTGAGCGGCAGCTAGTGCGGGGGCGTCGTTGATGCCATCGCCGGCCATCGCAACGATGTCGCCCTGTTTCCGCAGTTGTTCGACGCGCTCGTGCTTGTCTTGTGGTTCGACTCCGGCTTCAACCCTGTCCAGTCCGAGCTTCCCGGCTACCGCATTGGCAGTGCGCTCGTTGTCGCCGGTGAGCATGATGATCTTCAATCCGCGTTGATGAAGTTCTGCGATCGCCTCGGGAGTGGACGTCTTGATCGGATCAGCGACCGAAAGCAGACCCGCGGCTTTTCCATTGATGGCGACGAACATTGCGGTTTGTCCCTCCGCCTGCAAACTGGCAGCGCGCTGATTAATGGGTTGCAGGCCGCTTACTCCACGGTCCTGAAGAAATTTCAACTTTCCAATGGCAACTTCGCGATCGTCCAATCTGCCCACCACTCCACCGCCAGTGACCGAGGCAAAATCGCTCGCCGATCGTAGTTTGATTTCACGATCTTTCGCACCCTGAACAATTGCTGCTGCCAACGGATGCTCACTGTTCTGTTCCACGGAGGCGGCAACGAGGAGTAACTCCTGTTCGGTCGCGCCATTCGATGCGAAGACCCCCACCAACCGCGGTTTGCCTTCCGTGAGCGTGCCTGTCTTATCTACGACCAACGTAGTCACTTTTTCCATTACTTCGATTGCTTCGGCGTTACGAATGAGCACACCGGCTTGTGCCCCGCGTCCCACGCCGACCATCACCGACATCGGCGTGGCGAGGCCCAGCGCACACGGGCACGCGATAATGAGTACGGCCACAGCATTGGCCATGGCATAAGCCAGCCGCGGCTCAGGTCCCAACATCGCCCAGCCGACAAACGTGAGCACTGCGATGACGATCACTGCAGGCACAAAATATCCCGCCACTTTGTCGGCCATTCCCTGAATTGGCGCGCGACTGCGCTGGGCTTGGGCAACCATTTCTACAATCTGAGCGAGCAATGTGTCGCTACCAACTCGCCTCGCTTCCATGATGAAGCTGCCCGTGCCGTTCACCGCCCCGCCCGTGATCTTGTCGCCAATGCTTTTCTCCGCGGGGATCGGTTCGCCGGTGATCATGGATTCATTCACGCTTGAACGGCCTTCGATCACATCGCCGTCGACTGGCACTTTATCGCCAGGGCGCACCCGCAATCGGTCGCCCACTTTCACAGAGTCCAATGGCACTTCGCGTTCTTCGCCATTTCGCAGAAGACGCGCGGTGGGCGGGGAGAGATCCAGGAGCCCTCGAATGGCGCTGCCGGTGCGTTTGCGCGCACGCAATTCGAGCACCTGCCCAAGCAAGACCAGAACTACGATAACGGCCGCGGCCTCAAAATAGAGATCTATCTTGCCGTGTTTCGCGAGAGATGCTGGGAACAGGCCGGGGAATAACATCGCCGAAGCACTATAGAAGTAGGCTGCCTCTACTCCCAAGGCGATCAGAGTAAACATATTCAAGCTCCGGTTAACGACCGACCGCCACGCACGCACGTAAAAAGGCCAACCAGCCCAAAGCACAACCGGCGTCGACAAGATGAATTGGAGCCATCGAGATGTTGTCCCCGAAACCCACTCGGTATTTCGCCATGCTGGAACAAGATGCGCCATTCCCAGCACGAATACCGGAAGTGTAAGCACCGCACCGATCCAAAAGCGGCGAGTCATGTCGCGCAACTCAGAGTTATCCTCAGCCCCGCCAAGGGCGAGGTTCTTCGGTTCAAGCGCCATCCCACAGATCGGGCAGTTGCCCGGATGATCCTGCTCGATCTGCGGGTGCATCGGGCAGGTGTAAATGACTTCACTCTTCGACTTCCGCGCAGCATTCAGCTCCAACGCCATCCCGCATTTCGGACACGAACCCGGTTCGTCGCTCACGACTTCCGGGTGCATCGGGCAAAAATATTCCGCGGCGGATCTTGGCTGAACAATGATAGCCTGCTGACGAGAAGTGTGTTGTGAATGATTAGATTGCGCGTAGGCGTGCTCGCCAGCATGAGATTCTTCCTCCGACTCTTGCTCGAGCACATCCGCGTATCGGCTTGGTTCAGCGTCGAACTTGACCTTACAATTCGAAGAACAAAAATAATAGGTCTTGCGACCGTAGGCACTTTGGTCGAAAGCCTTTGCGGGCTCGACTTCCATCCCACATACCGGATCACGAACTGTCTCTGACACTGACATAGATACGGTTACTTGCGGCGCGTTGCTCGTTCGGTTGTGCCAAGGAATGCACGCCTCAGCCCAGCATGGCTGTGAATGGTCAAGTGATCATTTCCGTTCCCAAGCTCCTGAGGCTTTGGTAATTTCATTATACGTCGTTCCAACTCTTACTGCAATTCGCTCGGCGCCATACCCATCAAGGACCTTCTCGCACAATCGTGACCACCGCTGGTATTGAAACCCAAGTTCCAACGACCGGTCAGCTCAGCATTTCTTTAGCTGCCAGATACAGTCGAGAAAACTGCGAAATCCTGCGAATTTTTGAGGCTCTCGGTTGAGTTAGATCATACTTCTCCGCCTCACTGAAACGTTTTGTTCCGCTGCCGGTCCGAAATCGGCAGGTTCTAAACGGAATGAAAATGGGCACCTGTCCGATGCCGTACCAGACTGATTTCGTTTGCAGCGGAGGTTTCGGACGCGGATGCTTGTCTTCGTGCATGACCTCAGTGTTCTGATTACGTTTGCGGTTGGATTGACGGGCGCGTTGATCTTCGGCTACGTCGCGCTTCGCCTGAATGTATCGCCTATCATTGGCTACCTTCTGGCCGGGGTGGCAGTTGGCCCATTTACGCCCGGCGTGGTCGTGAATCATGGGGTTGCCGAACAGTTTGCAGAAATCGGCGTGATTCTTCTGCTGTTTGGAATTGGATTGCGTTTTCATCTGCACGAATTGATGGCCGTTTGGCGCATCGCGTTGCCGGGTGCGCTCGTTCAGAGCACGCTTTCCACTTTTGCGCTTGCGGGCGCGCTGCACCTGCTGGGCTGGACTTGGACGGCCGGACTGATTTTGGGAATGGCCATCTCGGTTGCCAGCACGGTGGTGATGGCGCTCGTCCTCGCGGAGCGGCGCGATCTGCACGCGCGGATTGGCCACATCGCAATTGGCTGGACTGTGGTGGAGGACATTCTCACGGTTGCGCTGCTACTGTTGCTGCCCATCCTGTTTGGTTCGAATGCGGCGGATAAGCACAATGTCGGCGGTGTCCTGGGCATTGCGGGCCTTAAGATTGTCGGCCTGGTGGCCGTGGTGGTGATATTGGGTAAATGGGTGATCCCCTGGGCGATGGAGCGGATAGCGCGCACGCGCTCGCGCGAATTGTTTACGCTGGCAGTGCTGGTGCTGGCGGTCGGCATTGCCGTTGGTTCCGCCAGGTTCTTCGGAGTTTCCATGGCTTTGGGTGCGTTTCTTGCCGGTCTGGCGGTGAGCCGATCCGAGTTCGCCACTCGTGCCGCCAACGATGCCTTGCCCATGCGCGACGCGTTCGCCGTTCTGTTTTTCGTTTCCGTCGGGATGCTTTTCGATCCTAAAAGTCTATTGAAGATTCCTCACATCATCGGATTGGTTTTAGTGGTGGTTGTCCTCGTCAAACCGATAGCAGCGGCGTTGACCGTGCGTTTGCTTGGCGAGCCGTGGCAAAGAGCGGTTCCCATCGGCGCTGCATTCTCACAAGTCGGCGAGTTCAGTTTCATCCTCGGGAACGTGGCACTGGGATTGGGACTGATCAACGACGCGGGTTGGAACGCGCTGGTCGCTGCCTCCATAATTTCCATTGCGGCCAATCCGTACATCTATCGTTCAGCCCGCGCACTGGCTAAGTCGCCAAACGGCAAATTCGCGGAACCAGATTCGGCACCCGGCACGAAGATTCGACCGAAACGCAGCATCCTTGTCGGCTTCGGCCCCGTTGGAAAAATTGTGCACCAATTGCTGGTGGACAGCGGGGCGGAAATTATTGTTGTCGATTTGAATCTCGACACTGTGCGGCAACTGCGCAGCGCGGGCCACAATGCGATTTATGGAGATGTTCGACAGCCCGGAACCCTGGTTGAAGCCGGCATCGAAACAACCGAGACCCTGATATTGAGCGCGGACATCGAAGATGCGGCCGACATCATCAAGCAAGCATTGCAAATTAATCCAAACCTGCGCGTGCTCGCTCGCTGCGCGCACCTGCGCGACGCGGAGGCATTGGGCCGCGCCGGCGCCGAGTTTGTTACCGCCGGCGAAGCTGAAGTTGGAGTGGCATTGACCGAAGCCGTGATTTCGCTCGCTGACATCACTGCCGAACAAGCTCCTCAGCGCAGGGATATTCGCCGTCAGCTCTATAAATCGGCAATCAGCTAAACCATTTCCGCAGGCGCTATACGCTTACATTATGACAGGCTCAGAGCAAGGGACTGAGGCACTGGGCAAATGAATCGCCAAGTTGATGAAGCAAAGGCCGGTTCTTCCATTGATGGATTCCAATCTCGACAGATTGGGCGAGATCGCACTCAAAGGCCTCAGCCATCCGTCTGGCTGTTTCTTCGTCAAGCATTACGACATTGCACTCGGCATTGAAGTGGAACGATCGAAAATCGAGATTTGATGAGCCAACCAGAGAGATGTAATCGTCTGCGACGAGTGTCTTTGCGTGCAGAATCGCCGGCTGATACTCAAATATGCGCACGCCACTGCCAAGCAATTCTGCGAAACAACCATGACCTGCGTGGCGGACGATGGGAACGTCGCTGATGCCAGGGAGGAGAAGGCGTACGTCCACGCCACGCCGCGCCGCACCACCCAAAAGTTTGATGGCGTTTCGCCGTGGAGCGAAGTAGGAGTTGGTGATCCAGAGGTATCTGCGGCTCGCCCCTATAATAGCCGCCAGGACCGCGGCCGTTTCCGCGTCACCGCGGCCGGGCCTCGAATCAAGCACCAGGGTTTTCACCCCGTCATCGCGATGCGGCTCAAAAGGATGAATTGGAAATGAATCTCCGCCGGAACGCATCCAACCTTCCTTGAAAACCAAAGCCAATTCCCAGGCCGTTGATCCTTCAATTCTAGCGTGAGTGTCCCTCCACAAGCCTCCTTTTGCATGTCGTGAGGACCCATATTCATTGCCAACATTCATACCTCCCGTGAAGGACACGCGCCCGTCTACCACAATGATCTTTCGGTGGTCTCGGATGAGATGATCGCGGAGATGAACCCAGAGGGGATGGAATAACCGGGCTTGAATGCCAGTTTGTTCTAGCTGCCGCCAAAACGACCGACTTGCCCTCCCGGAACCGAACGCGTCCGCAAGTAAACGAACCTGAACGCCGCGAGCCACCGCCCTTGCCAACCATTCAATCAGAGTGTAACCGACCGCATCATCTTTGAGAATGTAAGTTTCAAGCAGAATCTCCCGCGTTGCCGCTTCGATGGCCTTGGCTACGGACGCAAAAGCTTTATCACCATCGAAGAAGATGGCCACTTCATTGCCCTTGTGAAGCGGTCCGGTGTCAATTCGGTGGACTAACGCCTCAAATTCCGGACCGCGGACGCCGCCAGTCAGAGCCTCCCCCAGGCGAACCACATTCTCTCGCCGCAACTCAGCTGGCAAAGTGCGGCCAGGTAACGGACGGAGGTCCGGTTTCACGACGCCTTGGGGGGACGCTTTGTTCGTCCGAAGACATGGTTTGATAATCCGGAACGCATGACGAGATTTCCTGAACGCGACCGTGCTTTGTCACACGGAGATGAGGACTGATTGTATGCGCGGCGGCCGACGTAGGTCACCGCTTCCTGTAGATGCAAACAACTCTTGCTTCTTGGTTTCATAACATCGGGTTAGTTCCACAACATTGATGTCACACATCGATCACTTGAAAAAACCGAAACTTGGAATACAAACTCGTCCGTATATTTTAACCCTGCAAGGCCGAAAGAGTGATGAGAGTCAAGGTGAACAAGAGGGCGATCGTAAGAAAGGTGTCCCAGAGCTTCTCGCCTGACCTTCGGAACGATGAAAATCACATACGTCCAGCCGTCGATCACGGTCGTGATGACATTTCCGAAAACGAAATGGCTTCGGGGTTTGGGGTCTTATGTTTGAGAAGAATCAGACCGGACCATTGGCTTCTAAAAAGGCGGCAGAGTATTTTGGCGTGCCGACGCGAAAAATCAGGGTTCTGCAGTAAGGGTCTAAACGGCATTTTCGCGCAAACGTAAATCCCGTGTTAGAATTTCCTATCTTTATCCATTAACGCGCTGGAAGAACGCAGGTTTTTCACCGCCTTTTTGATTGTGCGGAAGTTTTTGGCCGGATGAGGAGGGAATGAAGGTGATGCCAGATCGTTTCCGTTATTTGCCGGCGAGGCAGTGAGGCATCCTGCTCAACTACCAGCGAACCGAATTTTTTCTTGAAAAACTTTATGACCAGCGCGGTCTGCCGTCGAAAGCGGTTGAATCGTTTTTGAATGACGATTTCCCGGTCGTCGATTCGTTGAATCAACCGGCCTTTACAGTCATCACAAGACGTGGGCAACTTCAAAGAGGCGCCGCCCGTGTTGTAGAGCTTCCCGCATCGGCTGCAAACGCGTCTGCCACCAAGTCGGAGCAGCGCGTTTCTCAAATCCAGGTGAAGGACAATAACGGCGCATAGCCGCAGATCATGGCAATCCAGCAACTCAAAAAAGGCTTCGATCTGGGTGAGCGAACGGGGAATCCCATCAAAGAGAATCGGCCCATCTCGAACCGCTCTCAATTCCCGAGAGATTATTGGATGAACCAAATCCATGGGGGCAAGGCTGCCTGAGGTGATGTATTTGCTGAGTTTCCTCCCGAGTGGTGTGGTCTTGCGTGCTTCACGCGCGAGCAGGACACCGACTTCAATGACAGAAATTGATGCGCGCCGGGACAGAGATCTGCCCAGCGTTGTCTTGCCGCTGCCCGGTGGGCCGAGCAAAATGATTGCGCAGCGGTCACTCATGAGATTTATGCAACCCAATCCCGCGGAGAACGGACTTTTTGCGTCTGGGCGATTCGCGAAACACCAGGACGAGAACATCCGCATCGCGAACTACACATTCCGCGACGCTGCCGAGCAACAATCGCTGCAAGCCCGACCGGCCGATGCTGCCCATGATAATTATGTCGCTCCCACTGTTTGATGCGGCTTCAACAATCATTTTCGCCGGGTTTCCGTGCAACAGCCAAGGCAGTATCGAAAGTCCGGGCTCCCTTCGAGCGTTTGCCAGATTCCAAAGCTGTCGTCTGAAGCCGCGGCGGCCTTCGGTCCTAAGTGTGTAAGATACCAGGGGTTTAAATCGTTCAGGGACTTGGAGAGGCGGAATGACGTGCAGCAGGATGATGGTGGCGCCAGTATCGCGCGCCGGCTCAACGGCGTGGTCCAACGCCAGCAGAGATGGCTTGGAAAAGTCGGTCGGAACGAGAATTTGACGGACTCGATTTTGAGAAGTTCGGCGTGATACGTTCTTCGCACCTTTAGCGGCAAATGAGCGCTTCTGAATCGTGTTTCGATTCCTCACATGGCGTTTCTTCATCCGGCCGACTTTCCGAGCATAAGAGGGACGCCAATCAATTCGTAGCGCTCCCGAATAGGCTCAATGAGCGATTCGCGAACTTCCGTCAATTCGCCCCGCCGGTACTTTCGTTCCACTTTGCGAATCTCCGCAGCCAGCGGTTGATCGCCGAACACTTCGGCAATCCAACGTGAGAAGTCGGAACGGCGCGCGTGATCCTCCACGGAAGCTGCAGGTACTTGTGCGAGCATCGTAACAAACTCCTTGAGCGTGCGTGCCGCGCTGCCAAACGGCCTCCCATTGTGTGTAAATACAAACGCGTGCTGCTTCTTCATTGGAACCTCGAGATACTTGGAACGATGCCGCACATGGGGCGTCAACCGGTCTGCGATGTTGAAGCGCTGAAGTTGGCGCTCCGGCGCATCAACACTCGGCAACAACGCAGCCTCATCAATCGTTAATCCATTGAGCAGCGACTTCCACTCTGCCTCTTCGCCCGGCCGGCCAAACATACTGGTCAGTTTTTGAACCTCGTTCGGTTCTGTAATCCGGGTTACTATAATCGACTCGACTGCCTTGAGAAGATCGGGGTGCAGATTCGAAACCCGATACGTCACCAGCATGTAACCTGCAAGTTCAATATCCAACCGCCGTCCAAAGTCGGGCTCGTGAAGAAAATAGTGCGCCTCGTCCACTACAATCCAATGCGGTTGCCCGGTGTTCCTTCGCAATTCTGCCACCATCGGGAGCAGTTCATTCAAATACTCCACTTTTTCTGAATGCGTTGCTCGCGAGAGGTCGATCACCACGCTGACGTCTGGATATCGAAGCGCACGAGCGACATCGCCAAGTCTCGGCGGTGGCTCGTCACCACCGAAAAACACCACACCAGGCAGGCCCTCCAAGGGCGCATAGTCCCCCTCCGGATCGATGATGCAGAGGCAGTAGCCCTGCAGGATAAGCTGCTCGCAAAACAGGCCGGTAATCCAGGACTTGCCCGAACGCGGATCGCCAGCCACCAAAATGATGCGGCCATGAACCGCTATTTCGAGTGGGCGTCCTTTCGCTGTTTGCCCCAGGAGTACGCGACGACGATCCACTCGGTTCGGCGGCAGGCGAGTGAGTTCAATAACGCGGCGGATGTATTCGGCGACCGCAGTCGGGCCTCGCTCCGGCAAGACCTCGTCAGCAATTGTGAGCAGAGCCTTGCTGCCATCACCCACGACAACACCAATTTCGCATGCGTCTAGAAGCTGATAATCATTCGCCGCATCGCCTATTGCGATGCAATTATGCAATGACAAGCGCAGAGTATTCAATGCTTCGCGCAACCCTGTGGCTTTGCTGATGCCCTCCGGCAACACCATTACGCGACTGCGATTGAAAGCCAGTACGAAAGGGACTTCGCGCGTGCGAATTGCCTCAAGAATGCGCGGGGCGGAAGATGCCTCAGCTTCGAGCACGCATTCGCCGACGGCGAAATCCACTTTGAGTTTGTGCAGTTCTTCCATTAATGAGGGCGAAGGCGGACGCCCAAGCGCGCGCGTTCGCCCGTTGGGAAATGCAAGCACGGCACCGTTTTCGGCCACCAGCGCATCGAAAAAACTCAGATCGCCAGCCACGTTGCGCAGGTCGGAGAGAATGCGTCCCGTAACGAGCACCACGGCAATGCCTCGCGCCTGTGCCGCCTCAATGGCTGCCCTTGCCTCCGGATGCATGGTTCCTCGCTGAGCAATCGTGCCGTCGTAATCCACTGCGAGAACGCAGAATTTCATAGGAGCCTTGTCTCTTCCGTCCGGCGAACGATCCGTATCGGACCAGACTTCTTTGTGCGGTTGATTCCAAACGGATTTGGATCGTCCAGCATGAACCATGTCACTGACTCGAATCTTCTGCAAGTAGCTGTGCGATCGAGGATCCAAATCAAGATGCTGAACGTTTCGCCTTCTCGGTCAAATTTACCCGGTTCAAAAATGTTCAGTTGCACGCACTTAGTTGCCCTCTTGATTGAGAAATTGGAACCGATTGGAGTTGTGACATCACGATTATCCATGTGGAAAAGATCCTCGAGTTTGCCATGCAGCCCTGATAGGTGGACACGGAAAACAGATTGATTGGCACTAAGAGCCTGTACTTAACTTTTCGTAAAAAAAGTCTGTACATGGTAAATACATCCCGGCAATAAGCTGGGGATGGCAAACAAGCGAAAGAATTATCCGAGTGATGTGACCGATGAAGAATGG